>Ga0326597_10009016_pt1 | contig 13412 bp, 10 predicted proteins | sample RVTome_12_FD_203789 | JGI IMG/M metagenome (GOLD analysis project Ga0326597, IMG submission 203789) | Soil microbial communities from uranium-contaminated site in the Upper Colorado River Basin, Wyoming, United States - RVT100D185 | ecosystem: Environmental > Terrestrial > Soil > Contaminated >... | reverse complement strand
TGACCGACGCGTACTTTGCCCGGGCCGATTATCGGGTGGGCCTGCACGACCAGCCGGGCGGTGTGGCACCCGCGGAAGGGTCCGCGCCGTGGCGGAAAGCCATCGGCGTGCTGCTGCTGGTCGACGCGCGGCACCCCGGCCTTGCGTCGGATCTGGAAGCCTGGGAGTGGCTGCGGTCGCAGCCCTGTTCCCGCGGTATCGTCGGCACCAAGGCGGATAAACTGACGCGCGCCGAGCGCACGCGTCACGCTCGTGAACTCGGATCGTTGTTTGACGTCCCCATTTCGCTGGTGTCAGCGCAGACGGGGGAAGGATTGGGAGAACTGTGGAAGCTGATCGCGACACTGCCAAACCAAACGGCGCCGTAGCTACCGCTGCCGCCACCCCTGCTGCGAACGCGCCCGCCCAGGGTGCGCACGCAGCGCCCCCCCCCACGCAGGCTGCACCAGCCCAGGCGCCGCCCGCTCAGGCCATCTCCCTGTCGGCGATGAAAGAGATGAGCATCTCTGCGCTGACAAAGATCGCCAAGGAACTGGATATTGCTGGCGCCACGGGGATGCGCAAGCAGGAACTCATCTTCGAGATCCTGCGCGTCCGGGCCGAGAAGAGCGGCAACATCTTCTCCGAAGGCGTACTGGAAACGCTCCCTGATGGGTTTGGCTTCCTGCGCGCCCCCGACTACAACTACCTGCCCGGCCCCGATGACATCTACGTCTCACCGTCGCAGATCAGGAAGTTCGATCTGCATACGGGCGACACGGTGTCTGGCGTCATCCGGCCGCCGAAGGATGGCGAACGCTACTTCGCCCTGATCAAGGTCGAGGCGATCAACTTCGAGCCGCCGGAGAAGACGAAGGAAAAGATCTTCTTCGAGAACCTCACGCCGCTCTATCCGCAGGAGAAGTTCATCCTCGAGACTGAGAGCGACAATCTCTCTGGCCGTGTGATGGACCTGCTGACACCGATTGGCAAAGGACAGCGCGGCCTGATCGTGGCGCCACCGCGTACCGGCAAGACGATGCTCCTGCAGAGCGTCGCCAACAGCATCACGAAAAACCATCCAGAGGTGTACCTGATTGTGCTGCTCATCGACGAGCGGCCCGAAGAAGTCACCGACATGCAGCGGTCGGTTCACGGCGAGGTCATTTCATCGACATTCGACGAACCGGCGCAGCGCCACGTGCAGGTCGCGGAGATGGTTATCGAAAAGGCCAAGCGGCTAGTCGAACACAAGAAGGACGTCGTCATCCTGCTCGACTCGGTCACCCGTCTGGCGCGCGCCTACAACACGATCGTGCCAGCGTCCGGCAAGGTGTTGTCGGGCGGCGTCGACAGCAATGCCCTGCAGCGGCCGAAGCGCTTCTTCGGAGCCGCGCGGAACATCGAGGAGGGTGGCTCGCTGACGATCGTGGCCACCGCGCTCGTCGATACCGGGTCCCGTATGGACGAGGTGATCTTCGAGGAGTTCAAGGGCACCGGTAACATGGAGATCCATCTGGATCGTAAGCTCACGGACCGCCGTGTGTTTCCGTCCATCGACATCACCAAGAGCGGCACGCGGAAAGAGGAGCTGCTCCTGCCGAAAGAAGAGCTCAATCGCGTGTGGGTGCTTCGTAAGGTGCTGACGCCGCTGTCCCCAACCGAGGCAATGGAACTGCTGCTGTCGAAGATGGGCAAGACGAAGACCAACGGAGAATTCCTTGCCGCGATGGCGGCTGGCAAGAGCTAGCGAGGCTCCGCCTCGCTAGTCGCTGTGCTTGCTGGCCCCGCCTACGGCGGGTCCAGCCGTCTTGAAGGCCGCGCCGAACACTTGACTCATATTCAAGGATTCGCGGCCTTCAAGACGGCTAGGAACTCAAAGTCGGGTCGCTGCGCGACTCGACCAGCGCTGGCTAGACTAGGCGTTCCGCTCCGGCGGAACGCCCTCGGGTACCGATCGCCCGTACCTGCCCGCCCAGGTATTCCACCGGATGCGAAGGACATCGCCAAAGGCACCGGCGCCGCGCGAGACCGCCACGCGGCTGTCGGCACGTCCGTGCCACTCGATGCCCACTTCCCGAATGTCATAACCGGCACAGCGCGCCATCACGAGCAGCTCCACGTCGAACGCAAACCCCTCGATCGTCAGACGCTGAAACAAGACCTCGGCCGCCGCCGCGCTGAACAGCTTGAACCCGCATTGCGTATCCATGATGCCAGGCAGTACCACCAGCCGGACGTACGCGTTGAAGACCCTTCCGACCGAGTACCGCAGCCAGTGCTCGCCCACGCGCCGCGACCCCGGGGCCTCGCGCGACCCAATCACGATATCGGGCGACGGCGTGCTGCTGACGACGTGGAGGAACCGATCGAGATTGTCGGGTGGCATTGCCAAATCGGCGTCTGCCATGAACCGCCAGCGGCCGCGCGCCTCGAGCATTCCGCGTCGTACCGCTGCACCCTTCCCCGCCCGGTTGCCTCGGATCACTCGGATCCGTGGGTCCACTTCCGCATGCTGCCCCGCCACCGCGCCCGTCCGGTCGCTGCTCCCGTCATCGACGACGACGATCTCCCAGGCGAGACCGAGCCGGTCGAGGTAGGCGTGCAGTTCGCGCAGGCAGCGTCCGATGGAGCCTTCTTCGTTGAACGCTGGAACAACGACTGAGAGGCCTGGCTCTGATGGTGAGTCCGGCACGGTCAAACTCGACGAGTATAGCGCATGGTATAATCGCGGTTTTAACCGTGTTCCGAAGGAGTTGACCGTGAAGGAAGGGATTCACCCAAAGTATCAGGAGGTCGAGGCGCGCTGCGCGTGCGGCAATACGTTCAAGACGCGGTCGACCAAGCCCGAGCTGCACCTTGAGATCTGCTCGGCCTGCCACCCGTTCTTCACCGGCCGCCAGAAGCTCATCGACACGGAAGGTCGCGTCGAGCGGTTCACCAAGAAGTTCGGCGCGCAGACGTCAGAGCAGCGGAAGATCGCCGAGAAGGCTGCAAAGGCCACAAAGGCCACCGCAGCGAAGCAGACGCGCAAGACAACGACCGCGACGGCGTAGCCCGGTTGGCCGCAGAGGCCCGGTTTACGTACGCTCGCTCACCGCGCCGGAAACCATGAAAGCGGCCCTGTACGGGCCGCTTTTCGCGTACGGGACCTTCGGATCCGCCTAGAACAACGGCGCCGGCTGGGGTGGTGGGATCCCGAGCTTCCGATCGATGCGAGCAAGGCGGTGGTGCAGGGCCTGCACGCGCGTGGTGCTGGCGCTGAACTGGAGCGCTTGCATTGCGAACCGCCGTGCTGCGATGAGGTCGCGCAGGCGATGCTCGTGGTGCACGGCCAGCGCCTCCGTCGCCTCCTTGACAATGAATACCGGGCAGCCCCGCAGCGCGAGAACGCGGCGCCAGGCGTCGGCGGCCTCCGTGTATCGACGCTCCCGCCGGCACAGCACACCGAATGCGCGAAGCGCTTCAGCCAGGGTGGACGGATCGACACATTCGGAGAGGCCGTCGGTCCCGCCTCCGCCAGGGTCGGGGTGCTGTGCGACCTGACCAGTCAGTGCTGGACGGGCGATCCGCAACGCGAAGGCCGGCGGGGCCACCCCAGCGGCGCGGGCAAAACACGCACGTGCCTCGGCAATCATGCCACCGCGTTCGTAGAGGCGCCCCAGGCCGAGAGCCTCGCGCGGTGTGTGCGCACCGGCCGCGCCGCCCTCCAACAGCTGGGCTGCCCTCGCTGTCAGCATCGCGAGCGCGAGCAGGTCGAGACGATTGTGCTCCAGCACCCCGTCGAGTGGCCGCGCGTCACCGGTTCGGACGTAGTGGAAGTAGCGCGACGGAATCTCGAAACCTGGCACATCCCCCTCACGCACGTGTCCCAGAACCGCCCGTTCCACCAGCGTCAAACTGCACGGTACCGGGGCCGAGCGCTCGCCGGCTCCCATCGAGGAGTGGTCAGGACTCTGAGAGCGCCACAGCCGGCGCGCGATATGAAGCATGTCGAGGTGGGGCAGGCCGCTGTGGGGTGCCGACATCCGGTGAAACAGGAAACGGGTGTCGATAAGCGGTAAGTCGAACGTCTTGCCGTTATAGGTCACCAGCGCTCCCGAAGCGCCCATGGTGTCGGCCACGTCTTCGAGCAGCCCACGCTCGGCCGCGAAACTGCTCAAAAAGAATTGCCGAACCCGAAACATGGCGCCTTCGAACCACCCGCAGCCGACGAGGAACGCGTACGTCCCTGCGCCGCCTGCCAGTCCTGTCGTTTCCAGGTCAACGAACAAGAGCCGGCCCTGCAGCGTGCTGGAGCCGCTGCCGCCGCACATGAGGAGATCCAGCCGTGGCCAGAGCCCATCAGCCGCAGGCAGGCAGTCAGCCACCGCAACACGTCCGAGACGATGCCCGACGGGATACTGCCGATCGATGACGAGATACCGAGGTCTGGTCGCTACGCGACCCGACAAGCCAGCGCTGGCTGGACGGTCCGCTGACGCGGGCCGTCCACGCCCCTCACGCCACTCGCCGCCGAGGGCCTCAGCGACGCGATCCGCATTCGCCGGATCCGCAGACGCGGCAGCCACGTTGAGATACGGTGCATCGGGTGTGTCCTGCGCAGCAGACCCGCCTACACGTACGACCTCGCGAAGCCGACCCGCCAAATTCATGCAACGCCTGACTGAGTCGCTGACTGTGCAGCAATCTGATCGAGAATCCGCAGCGCCACCACCTTAGCCAGGGGACCCGTGTTCCCGACCGGCCCCACGCACGTCGGGCATCCGCGCTCGCATTCGCACCCTGCGATCAGCTCCCGCGTGCGCGCCAGCAGATCCGCGTGCATCCGGAATAACGGCTCGCTGAAGCCGATCCCTCCGGGATAGTTGTCATAGACGAACACGCGCGGCTCGTCGGAAAGCGACGCTTGCCCGCCTCCACCAAGGTCGGGTCGCTGTGCGACCAGACTCGCCGGCACTGGACGGCCGCTGCACGAGGGCGGAAGGGCTGCGGCGGCCGGCCCGCGGTTCAGGTCGGTATCGTCCGCCCGCTGGCCACCCCCGATGGAAATGCCGATGTCCTGGCGATCGCACATGAGGAGGAGCTGCGCGACTTGCCGCATCGCGAACGACAGCCCGACAACGCCGTCGCGCCGATCGTCTGGGGCATACGGCAGCGCCGCCATCACCGCCCGAGGCACTGTCAACCAGTAGGCCGTGGTGTGCATCTGCTGCTCGGGTAGGTCCAGTTCTCCGGAACCGACATTCTCATTGGTGTAGAACTTGATCTTTTTGAAACCGACGACGCGCGACGAGACGTGCACCTCCCCGTGCGCACGCGTTCCCACCGAGTCCGCGGAGTCACAATCCGTATCCGCCGAACCCGGCACGGAGGACGGGACCTGGGAGGCAGACCCACCCACGAAAGTATCAAGCACGGTCACCTTGGTGTATGTGATCGCGTCGGTGTAGTAGTCGCAGTCGATCTTCCGGACAAACGCCTTTCGCCCATCGAAATCAAGCCGATCGACCTGGTACAGCGTCCCCTCGATGATATAGATCGCCTTTTCATGAAGGGTCGATGGACCGCTCGTGAAGCTGGTTTCGCCGATGACGGCTGCGCCGCGCGTGGTGTCCACGACGACGAAATTGTCGGAAGACACGGACCGGAGGCTCACCGCATCGGCGGGGTACGACTCGCTCGTCCATTGCCACTGCCCTTCCTCGTCCGGCGCCGAATCGGCATTGGAACCTATCGTCCGATGGACCAGGCCGCTCTCGGCCAGGATCTGCAACACTTCCTGCACATCCTTGCGGCCGTACTCTTCGGCCGCGGTAAATGGCAGTTCGAACGCCGCGCACTTTACATGATCGACAAGGATATGGAGGTTGTCCGGATCGATTAACGCGTGCTCCGGCGGCGCGTCGAAGAAATACGCCGGATGGCGGACAACGAACTGATCGATCGGCGCGCTGCTCGCAACGAGCACGGCCGCCGAGCGGCCGCTTCGTCGTCCCGCGCGCCCGGCTCGCTGCCACGTCGCCGCGATGGTGCCCGGATACCCGGCCATCACGCAGACGTCGAGCGCGCCGATGTCAATGCCGAGCTCCAGCGCGCTGGTCGAGACCACTGCGCGCACAATCCCTTCGCGCAGGCCCTTTTCAATTTCACGGCGCCGTTGCGGCAGATAGCCTCCGCGGTAGCCGCGAATCTGCTCGCGTGTGCCGGGAGGGGCTTCGAAGTCGTCCTTGAGGTACGTCGTCAGGATCTCCGTGGACAGCCGGCTCTGTGCGAAGACGATCAATTGAAGGCCGCGCTTGAGAAACTCGCCGGCTATGCGCCGAGTCTCGCTCAGACACGACCGCCGAATCCCGAGCTGCTGGTTGACCACTGGCGGATTGACGAATAGAAAATACTTTTCCCCGCGCGGTGCCCCGTTCTCAGACACCAGTTCGAACGGCTGCTCCACCAGCGACTCGGCAAGCTCTCGCGGGTTGGCAATCGTCGCCGAGGAGCAGATGAAGGTTGGATTCGAGCCGTAGTGGCGGCAGATCCGTCGCAGCCGGCGAAGGACATTCGTCAAATGGCTGCCGAAGACGCCGCGATAGGCATGCAGTTCGTCGATGACGACATACCGAAGATTCTCGAAGAGCTTGGCCCATCGCGGGTGGTGAGGAAGGATCCCCGAATGAATCATGTCGGGGTTGCTGAGCACGATGTGCGCGCGGCCACGGATGGCGCGCCGGGCGTCCTGTGGCGTATCACCGTCGTAGGTAAAGACGCCGATCGGCGTGTCGTCCGCTGACAACGCATCCGCGAGCTCGTGTAACTCGGCCAGCTGATCCTGAGCGAGCGCCTTGGTTGGGAACAGATACAGCGCGCGCGCCGACGGATCAGACAGGATCGCGCTGAGCACAGGGGCGTTGTAGCAGAGCGTCTTCCCGGACGCGGTGGGCGTGGTGATGACCACGTTGCGGCGCGCGAGCGCGTGCTCAACCGCGATGGCCTGGTGGGTGTAGAACTGCTCAATGCCGCGAGTCCTGAAAGCACTGCGCAGCCGGTCATCAATGCCTGCGGGACATGGGGCGTACTCGGCTGTTCGCGCCGGGAGAACGCGGACAGCAGTGATCCACCCCTCAGGCGTGTCCGGTCGTTCGGCGAGGCCGCCGGTCAGCCGGGTGAGCACCGTCTGCAGTTCCAGGTCGCCGCCACCCCGCCGGGGCGGCGCACGCCGCCACGGCCCCGGACCTTCGCTCTGAGGTGCCAGCGTCATTTCGTGTGCGGGATCGGTCGCCGGTGGCATGACTCTGATGATGGTAAGCGTAAGAAAGGCAAAGATCCATCTAAAACTTTAGTATAACGGTGAATATTTGAAGAACTGGATTGAGGATTTCAGGTAGGGGTTACGCTGTCCGCCCATGCGCACTGGCCCGCCAGCGAATGCCCAACTCTCACGCCGCCTTCGCTTTTGGGGCTCGGTCGGCGTCGTCATAGGCGTCACCATCGGCTCCGGTATCTTCCGGACGCCCGCGTCGATCGCTGCGCGAGTGCCGGATCCGACGCTGATGCTGGGCGTCTGGCTCGCCGGGGGGCTGATCTCGCTGTGCGGCGCGCTGTCGGTCGCAGAGTTGGCGGCATCGCTGCCGCACACCGGCGGGTGGTACGTCTATTTGCGCGAGGGATGGGGCCGGCTTGCCGGGTTTCTCTTCGCCTGGTCTGAGCTCGTCCTCATCAGGGCCTCCGCAACGGGCGCCATCTCAAAGGTCTTCAGCGAGTATCTTCTTCGTTCGATGGGGTACGACCCCGCCGGTCACGGCACCGCGACAGATCTGGTGGCGGCTGGTGCTCTCCTCTGCGCCGGCGTCATCAATATCCTCGGCGTTCAGCTTGGCGCCATGGTCGTCGGCGCGTCGAGCGTGGCCAAGTTCACCGCACTGGCGTTTCTCGTACTGGCGTCGTTCGCGCTCGGCGGGGGCGCAGGCGCGTCGACGGCGAACTTCACAGTCGCCTCGGCGCCGGTCGACGCGGGGCTCATCGGCCTCGCGCTCATCTCCGTGCTATGGGCCTACGACGGCTTTGCGGATCTCTCGTTTGCAGCGGGCGAGGTCGCCGACCCGCAGCGTACCCTGCCCCGCGCGATCGTCGTCGGCACGCTGGCGATCATCGGCGTCTACCTCGCCGCCAACGCGGCCTACCTGTACGTCAGCTCTGCTGACACCATCGCGACGTCGCCTTTGATAGCCGCCGACACCATGCAGGCTCTGTTCGGGCATCTCGGCGTGGTGTTCGTCTCGGTCGTCGTCACAATCTCAACACTGGGCGCGCTGATGGCGGTCATGCTCTGCGCGCCGCGGATTTTTTTCGCGATGGCCGATGACAAGCTGTTCTTCCCGGCCGTCGCGCGCGTGCATCCTCGATACCACACGCCGTACGTGGCGATTGCACTGGCGACCGCACTTGGGATGCTGTTCGTCCTGACCCGCTCGTTCGAACAGCTGGCCGATACCTTCGTGCTGTCGATCTGGCCGTTCTACGGGCTGGCAGTCGCCGGACTCTACCGGCTGCGCCGGATGAGGCCGGAGCTACCGCGGCCGTACAGAGTGCCTGGCTATCCCGCCGTGCCGGCGGTGTTCATCGTCGCGGTCGTGTATCTGGTGGGAAACGCGTTGATCGCCGACCCGCTCTGGACTGGTGTCACGTTTGGGATTGTGCTGGCCGGCGTGCCGGTGTATTTCTTCACGTTTGCCACCAAGCGTACGACAACGCATTAGGCACGAAGATCACGACGTTACGCCTCACGTCGTCGCCTCCAGCGTCTCGATGCAGCACGCCGCCCGTACTCGCGTGCTGCCTGCTCGTACAAGGCATTCCGCTCGGCGGGTCCGACAGATCCCGGCGCGTTGGCCATCTGACTAGGTAGTCGCTCGGGGAGCCGTTTTCTTACAGATCGTCGTGCTCTCTATCGCTTACCGAATCGTCTTCGCGTCCTTCGTGGTTTGCTGAATCTTCGTTCCTTCGCAGTCCACTGAATCGTCTCCGTGTCCTTCGCAGCTCAAAACGCCCGGCTCTGGCACCCGTCGATGACGATGGATGTGCCGCTGATCCAGCTGGCGCGCGCCGAACACAGGAACGTGACGACATCGCCCACTTCCTCTGGTCTTCCGAAACGACCGAATGGCAGCTCACGCGTCACGAATTCCGCGATCCCCGCGGGGTCCGATTGCTGCCGACGCCACCACGAGCCTCCCTCGAACAGAATCGACCCTGGCGAGACACTGTTCACGCGAATGTTGGAGGGCGCGAGCTGCTGGGCAAGCGACTTCGCCAGGCTGATGTCAGCCGCCTTCATGGCGTTGTAGGTCATGCGGCCACCCGCCTCGCGCCCGAAGATGGACGCGATGATCACGATGGCGCCGCCGCCGCGCCGCCGCATGTGTGGCACGGCGAGCCTCGACGCGCGCACTGCCGGAAACACCGTGTGATCGAAGGCTTCCTGCCATTGCTCGTCCGAGGTCTCGACCAACCCGCCGCCCCCTCCGAGCCCCACGTTGTTGACCAGGATGTCGAGACCTCCGAACGCCGCGACCGTCCGATCGATGACCGACTGGACGCCGTCAGCCTGAGTCACGTCGGCGACCACCGAGAGCACCTTCTCAGGGTCTCCTCCCGCCGCCGCGACCTCGAGCGCCGCCTCGCGGAGACGTCCCTCGCCGCGCGCGCACACACAGACGCGGCACCCCGCCGCCGCGAGTGACCTGGCGGTCGCCAGACCAAGCCCGCGGCTGGAACCGGTCACCACCGCAACTTTGTCCCTGAGGCCAAGATCCATCGGACCTTCGATCATATCTGCCTCTGACCCCAACGGCGCTGACCTGCAGCCATTTGAATTGGGGTCGACATGGGTAAGACTCTAGGAAGAGTTATGGTGGCTATTTGACCTCCGCGTCGACGAGTCGCCTCGTTATGCGGCGGCTCGTCGCCCGATTAGGAATCCATTTCATATGCACATCGGTATTCCCGTCGAAATACGGCCAGGTGAGACTCGTGTGGCCGCTACGCCAGAGACGGTGCGAAAACTCATCCAGGCTGGCGGACACACGTTGACCGTCCAGGCACACGCCGGCGTCGCCGCAAGTATTCCAGACGCCGACTTCGAGTCGGCGGGTGCCGCGATCGCTGCCCGTGGCGCCGATATCTACGCGCAGTCCGATATCGTCCTCAAGGTACGCGGACCCGATGCCGCCGAACTGCCGCTGCTGCGGCGTGGTTCGGTACTGGTGGGTCTGCTCTGCCCTCACGACGACGCGGGCATCGAGGCACTCGCTGGCACGGGCGTCACGGCGTTCGCGATGGAAGCCATCCCGCGCACGACGCGCGCGCAAACCATGGATGTGCTGTCGTCTCAGGCCAATATCGCCGGCTACAAGGCGGTCCTCCTCGCGGCCAGCGAGTATGCGCGGTTCATGCCGATGCTGATGACCGCGGCGGGCACGGTCAAGGCGGCACGGGTGCTCGTTCTCGGCGCCGGTGTCGCGGGCCTGCAAGCGATCGCCACTGCCAAGCGACTCGGTGCCGTGGTGGAAGCGTTCGACGTACGCCCGGCGGTGAAGGAGCAGGTTGAGTCGCTAGGCGCCAGGTTCATCGAGGTGCCCGCATCGGAGGCGGAGAGGACTGCCGCGGGCACTGCCGGCGGCTACGCACGCGAAATGAGCGACGACTACAAACAGCGGCAGGCCGCGCTAATCGATGAACGGGCAGTCGTCGCGGATATCATCATCACCACGGCGCTTGTCCCGGGCCGGCGTGCGCCGGTGTTACTCCGGGAGGAGACCGTGCAGCGGATGAAACCGGGATCGGTGATCGTCGACCTCGCGACCGAGCAGGGAGGCAACTGCACACTCACGGAACGGGATCGCGTAACCGTGACGAATGGAGTCGTGCTCGTCGGGCACTCCAATCTGCCCGCGATGCTGGCCGCCGATGCCAGCGCCTTGTATGCGCGCAATCTGATGAGTTTCGTGAGCCTCTTGGTCGACACGGCGACCGGCGGTTTGCAGATTGACCGCGCAGACGACATCGTCGAGGCATCGCTGGTCTGCATCGACGGCGCCGTGGTGCGCAAACATGAGGACTCACTCGTATGACCGGGACCGTCGACCCCACGATCATCAACATCACCGTATTCGTGCTGGCCATCTTCGTCGGATATCACGTCGTCTGGAACGTGACGCCGGCGTTGCATACGCCACTCATGAGCGTCACCAACGCGATCAGCTCGGTCGTTATCGTTGGCGCGATCCTCGCGGCTGGGCCTGGCACCATGGGCATCGGCGCCATCCTTGGTGCGACCGCAGTCGGCCTCGTCGCCATCAACACTTTTGGCGGATTCATGGTCAGCCAGCGCATGCTCAGTATGTTCAAGAAGAGGGAAGAGAAGGGGAAACAGTAGCGCGATGTCGGCCAACCAGACCGCGATTTCGTACCTGATTGCAAGCGTCCTGTTCATCCTGGCACTCAGGGGCCTCTCACATCCACGCTCGGCCCGCCGAGGCAATCTCTTCGGCATGATCGGGATGGCGATCGCCGTCGTCACGACTTTCGCCGTCACCAACCGAATCGACGTGGCTCTCGGGATGATGATCGTCGGAGGTGCCGTCGGCGTCATCGTCGCCAGGCGCGTGCAGATGACCCAAATGCCGGAGGTCGTGGCGGCGATGCACTCGCTCGTGGGCATGGCGGCTGTGTTGATCGCGGCAGCCATCATCAGCGACCCGCTTCCATTCAACGTCGAGTACCCGATTCCAATCGGCAACCGCGTCGAGCTGTTCATCGGCACCTTCGTGGGCGCCATAACCTTCTCGGGATCGGTGATCGCATTTGGAAAACTGGCCGGCCTGGGAAAGTACGGGCGAGTGTTCTCCAGCGCGCCGGTGACCTTCAAGGGGCAGCATCTGGTGAACATGGTCCTCGCCGTGATCATGATCGGATGTGGGGTCATGTTCGTGAGAGCCCTTCCAGGGGAACTGTGGCTGCCGTTCCTCGGGATGACCGGCGTGGCATTCCTGCTGGGGATACTGATCATTGTTCCGATCGGCGGCGCCGACATGCCGGTCGTGATCTCGATGCTGAACAGCTACTCCGGCTGGGCCGCGGCCGGCATCGGCTTCTCGCTCAATAACTCGATGCTCATCATCGCGGGGTCTCTGGTTGGATCGTCCGGCGCGATCCTGTCGTACATCATGTGCCACGCGATGAACCGGTCGTTTTTCAGCGTCATCCTCGGCGGCTTCGGCGGCGCCGAGGGCGAGGTCTCCGAGAACGCCGCGCAGAAAACAGTCAAGTCCGGATCGCCGGAAGACGTCGCGTTCCTTCTTGGCAATGCGGAGAGTGTGATCATCGTGCCGGGCTACGGCCTGGCTGTCGGCCGCGCCCAACATGCCGTCAAGGAGATGGTCGAGAAATTGACCGCCAGGGGCGTGACCGTACGCTACGCCATCCATCCGGTGGCCGGGCGAATGCCGGGCCACATGAACGTGCTCCTTGCGGAGGCCGAGGTGCCGTACGACCAGGTCGTTGAAATGGACGACATCAATAGCGATTTCAGCTCGACCGATGTGGCTTTCGTCCTCGGCGCCAACGACGTCGTGAACCCGCTTGCAGAGCAGCAGGGCAGCCCGATCTACGGGATGCCGATTCTCGAGGCGTACAAGGCGCGTGCCGTGCTCGTCAACAAGCGATCGATGGCCGCCGGATACGCGGGCATCGATAATCCGCTCTTCTACATGGACAAGACGATGATGGTGTTCGGCGATGCAAAGAAGGTTATCGAAAGCATCGTCAAGGCGCTGGACTGACTACATCAACACCCGGATGATATCGGACATGGTGATGATGAAGGTCTTCTCGGTCTTGAAATCGCGAACGAGCACGGCCGGATTTTCTGGAGTGATCATCGTTGACAGCAGCACCACCGGCGTGGTGATGTCGGCGAACGCGAACGCGGGCTGCATGATGGCCTCGACCGGCTTCCGCCTGATCTCCTGATCTCGCACGAACTCGGTGTACAGGTGCGACTCGTTCAGCGACCCGACGACCCGGCCGTCTCGGGTGACGGAGATCTGCGAGAAATCATGGTCGCTCATCAGGCGGAGCGCTTCCTCGACAGGCTGCGCGGCTTCCACCGCGTAGAGCTCTCCTGACACACCGAGCGCCACCAGATCGCGAGCGGTCATGCCGGTGACTTCGAGGAAGCCCTTCGCGCGCATCCACTCATCGTTGAACATCTTCGCGAGGTACCGGGAACCGTGGTCGTGCAGCACGACGACCACCACGTCATCGCTGGTGAAGTTGTCCTTGAGCTGCAGCAGCCCGGCCATCGCGGAGCCGGCCGAATTTCCGGCAAAGATCCCTTCCTCGCGCGTGATTCGGCGTGTCATCACCGCCGCGTCCTT
>Ga0326597_10009015_pt1 | contig 13412 bp, 11 predicted proteins | sample RVTome_12_FD_203789 | JGI IMG/M metagenome (GOLD analysis project Ga0326597, IMG submission 203789) | Soil microbial communities from uranium-contaminated site in the Upper Colorado River Basin, Wyoming, United States - RVT100D185 | ecosystem: Environmental > Terrestrial > Soil > Contaminated >... | reverse complement strand
GGCGCCGTGGTGACGCGCGACGTGCCGCCGCACGCGCTCATGGTTGGCGTTCCTGCCCGCCGCGCCGGCTGGATGTGCCGGTGCGGAGAGCCGCTTCCCCGTCGAACCGGGCGCGTGCAATGTGCGCAGTGCGGCGATCGCTATCGCACGACCGCAAAATCCTGCAGCCTCGCGTCATGAACAAGCCGGCGCCCCCCACCATGCCGTTCGTGGACCTGAAGGTCCAGTACTCGGCACTGCGCGAATCGATGCAGGCCCGCATCCAGAGAGTTCTCGATCACGGCCAGTTCATACTCGGGCCGGAGGTCGCGGAACTCGAGCAGCGGCTCGCCGCGTACGCCGGCGCCCGCCACTGCGTCACCTGCGCGAGCGGAACCGAGGCGCTGCTGATCGCGCTGATGGCGCTCGATATCAAGCCCGGCGACGAAGTGGTCACCACGCCATTCACGTTCGTGGCAACCGCGGAAATGATCGTGCTGCTGGGCGCCGCGCCGGTATTCGTGGACATCGAGCCGGACACCTGCAATATCGACGCCTCGAAAATCGAGGCCGCCATCACGCCGCGCACCCGGGCCATCATGCCGGTGTCGCTTTACGGCCAGCCGGCGGACATGGACGCGATCAACGCCGTCGCGGCGCGGCACGGCCTGCCGGTGATCGAGGACGCGGCGCAGAGCTTCGGCGCCACGCTGAACGGCCGCAGGAGCTGCAATCTTTCCACCATCGGCTGCACCAGCTTCTTTCCGAGCAAGCCGCTGGGCTGCTACGGCGACGGCGGCGCGTTGTTCACCAGCAACGACGCGCTCGCGGCCGCGATGCGCGAGATTCGCGTGCACGGGCAGTCGGGCCGCTACCACCACACGCGCATCGGCGTCGGCGGCCGCATGGACACGATCCAGTGCGCGGTGGTGCTGGCCAAGCTCGAGCGCTTCGAGTGGGAGCTCGCCCAGCGCCAGCGCATCGCGGCGCGCTACGACAAGCGGCTGCGCCCGCTGCGGCCCCGCATCGGACTGCTTGCCCTGCGCGACGGCCGCACCAGTGCTTACGCCCAGTACACGATACTGGCCCCGGGGCGGGCGGCTCTCGAGGCCGGCCTGCGCGCGCGCGGCATCCCCACCGCCGTGCATTATCCCGCGCCGCTGCACCGCCAGCCCGCCTATGCGGCCTTTGGTCAGGCCGGCGGATACCCCGCCTCCGATGCCGCGGCCGCGCAGGTGATCAGCCTGCCCATGTACCCCGACCTCACCGACCCGCAGCAGGACGGGATCGTTTCCGCGGTGAGCGATGCGCTCATCGGGTCAGGACGCTGACATTCCGGAAATGGCGCATAACGAACAGCCGCCAGGCGGTCCGGTCCGCGCGTCAGGCGCGCGGCCGGGGACGCCGTGAAGGTTCTCGTCACCGGCGCCGCCGGGTTCATCGGCGCCGCCGTCGCATCGAGGCTGCTTGAACGCGGCGACGAGGTGACGGGCATCGACAACCTGAACGACTACTATGACGTCGCGCTCAAGCAGGCGCGGCTGGACCCACTCGGCCGGCACGCGGGATTCCGCTTCGTACGGCTCGATATCGCGGACCGGCAGGCCATGGCGACGCTGTTCAGCACTCGGCGTTTCGAGGCGGTAATGCACCTTGCGGCGCAGGCGGGCGTGCGCTACTCGATCGAGCACCCCTACCCCTACGTCGACTCCAATCTGTCGGGCTTCGCGCACGTGCTCGAAGGCTGCCGACGGTCGGATGTCCGCCATCTCGTGTTTGCGTCATCGAGCTCGGTTTACGGCGCGAGCGCACGGCAGCCCTACTCCGTGCACGACAACGTCGATCATCCGGTGTCACTCTATGCCGCGACCAAGAAGGCAAACGAGCTGATGGCGCACAGCTACGCGCATCTTTACGGGCTGCGCTGCACGGGGCTGCGTTTCTTCACGGTGTACGGCCCGTGGGGCCGGCCCGACATGTCCTATTTCAAGTTTACGGAGGGCATCCTTGCCGGACGCCCGATACCGGTGTTCAACCGCGGCGAGATGATGCGGGACTTCACCTACATTGACGACATCGTCGAGGGAGTGGTGCGCATCATCGACCGTGCGCCGGAGCCGGATCCGCGCTGGAGCGGCGAGACGCCCGATCCCGCCACCAGCAGCGCGCCGTATCGGCTCTACAACATCGGAAACCATCGCCCGGTGAACTTGCTGCGCTACATAGAAGTGCTGGAGCAATGCATAGGGAAGAAAGCCATCCTGGAGCTCCTGCCGATGCAGCCGGGCGACGTCCCGGCGACCTACGCCGATATCGATGATCTGGCTGCCGCCATCGGATTCAGACCCGCGACGCCGATCGAGACCGGTTTGGCGCGATTCGTCGCGTGGTACAAGGATTTTTACAAGGTCGCATGAGCATGCGCGACGCGGATACAGCGCGCGGAAGGGAGTGAGGTCTTGAGAATCACGGTTATTGGCACCGGATACGTGGGCCTGGTCACCGGCGCGTGCTTCGCGGAAATGGGCAATTCCGTCACGTGCGTGGACAACGACCGGGCCAAGGTCGAAGCGCTGCGCGCGGGCAGGATGCCGTTCTCCGAACCGGGGCTGCCGGATCTGGTCGCCGCCAATGTCCGGGCCGGGCGAATACAGTTCACCACGGACCTCTCGGGAGCGCTCGCGCAGAGCGCGCTGCACTTCATAGCCGTCGGCACCCCGCCCGGTGAGGACGGGTCCGCCGACCTTTCGCACGTGCTGGACGTGGCCCGCGCAATCGGACGCCACATGCAGGACGATTGCGTCGTGGTAGACAAATCCACGGTGCCCGTGGGCACCGCGGACCGGGTGCTGGCCGTCATCCGCGAGGAACTTCAGCGGCGGGGCGTTGCGTTGCGCTGCGAGGTCGTGAGCAATCCGGAATTCCTCAAGGAAGGCGATGCGGTGAACGACTTCATGCGTCCCGAGCGGATCATCGTCGGGACCGACTCGCCGCGCGCATTGGAGGTGATGCGAGAGCTGTATGCACCGTTCACCCGCAGCCACGAGCGGCTGCTGGTCATGGGCGTCCGCGACGCCGAGATGACGAAATACGCCGCCAACGCCATGCTCGCCACGCGGATCTCCTTCATGAATGAGGTCGCCCAGATCTGCGAGCACCTCGGCGTGGACGTCGAGAACGTGCGGCGCGGCATCGGCTCGGATTCCCGCATCGGCCACGCGTTCCTTTACTCCGGCTGCGGCTATGGCGGGTCCTGCTTCCCCAAGGACATGAGAGCGCTCGCCCACATGGCCGCGCAAACCGGCGTGGATGCCGGTATCCTGCGCGCGGTGGAGTCGCGCAACCGCGCCCAGAAGGCGATACTCTTCGAGAAGATGCAGCGCCGCTTCGAGGGCAAGCTCGCGGGCCGGGTCATCGCGCTGTGGGGACTCGCCTTCAAGCCCGGCACCGATGACCTGCGCGAAGCGCCTTCACTGGTCCTCATCGAGCGGCTGATCGGGGCGGGCGCGCGCGTGCGCGCCTACGATCCGGTAGCGATGGACAACGCGCGGCGCGCGTTGCCGGCCGACTGGCTGCAATCCGGAAAGCTGGCGCTTGTGGAGGCGCAGTACGATGCGCCGGCCGGCGCCGACGCGCTGGCACTGGTCACGGAGTGGAAGCCGTTTCGCCGGCCCGATTTCCCGGCGCTGAAGCAGATCATGAAGTCGGCCATCGTGTTCGACGGGCGCAACCAGTACGACCCGCCGCAGGTGCGCGCCGCCGGGTTCGAGTACTTCGGAATCGGGCGAGGAGGCGGATCATGAATCTTCACCCCATGCTGAAGGAAATGGCGAGAATCATCCGGCATCCGGTGCAGCGGCTGCTGCTGCGCGGCGTCTATAACCGGATACGCGAGCTGGAGTACCGCTCGTTCAACCGGCGCTATTACGCGGCGGAGCAGATCGCCGAGTACCTGATCGGCGCGCAGATCGCCGGAGACTATTGCGAGTTCGGCGTCTGGCAGGGCACCACGTTCGCCCATTCGTATCAGGTGATGTCTTTGCACTTCCCGAAAATGCGGTTCGCGGCTTTCGATTCGTTCCGGGGATTGCCGCGCCCTGCCGGCATTGACGCGGTGGACGGATACACGAGCCATTTCTACGAGGGGCAGTTCGAGGCCTCCCGCGAGGCATTCCTGCGCAATATCCGCCGAAGGGGCGTGGACCCGCGCAAGGTCATCACGGTCGAAGGCTGGTTCAACGAAACACTGGCGCCGGAGCGGGCCACGGCCCACGGCGTGGACCGGATCGCGGTGGCGTGGATCGACTGCGACCTGTATGAATCCACAATCCCGGTGCTCGAGTACATCGCGCCACGCCTGGGCGCCGGATCGGTCATCGCGTTCGACGACTGGCGCTGCTACCGCAACCATCCGGATTTCGGGCAACAGCGCGCCTGCCGGGAGTGGCTGGCGCGCCACCCCCGGATCGCGTTGTCGGAGCTGCTCTCCTTCGGCTGGAACGGCAACGTATTCACCGTGACTTCATGCTGAATTCGGCCCCGGATACGGCGGCCTGTCCCGTCTGCGGCGAAGCGCTGGCCGCGGCCGGCCGCGAATACTCGGTGGATGAATTATTCGAGCTGTGGCGGCCCGTCGAGTTCACGCGTGAAACCCTGGAGGCCCATCGCGTTCAGGCGATCGGCACGCGGCCGTTTCGTTGCTCCGGATGCGGGCTGGAGACGTTTCTGCCGCAGATCATCGGCACGCCGGCTTTTTACGTCGAGGCGTACAATCTGGCGCACTCGCAGACCGTGTCCACGTTCACTTACTCGGATGACAAATGGGAGTACGGCAGGGCAATCGCGGATGCCACCGGCTGCCGCCGGGCGTTCGAGTTCGGCTGCGGTAACGGCACCTTTCTCGACCGGCTGCGACGGCACGTGCCCGAGGTCGCCGGCCTGGAATACAACCCGGTCGCGCTGGATTCGGCGCGCGCGCGGGGCCTGAAGGTCTACGGGCCGCGCGACGCGCCGCCGGCATACGGGGGCGGCTGGGACGCGGTTTTCTCGTTCCACGTGCTGGAGCATGCGGCCGATCCGGTGGCGCTCGTCCGGCAGATGGCCGGCATGGTGAAGCCCGGAGGAATCATCGGGCTGTCGGTGCCGAACCAGGACGGCCCGATCCGCTTCATCGATCCCTGCGTCATGAACATGCCGCCCCACCACGCCACCCGGTGGCGGCTGTCGTCGTTCGAAGCGCTGGCGCGCCGCCTGCAACTCGACATCAGGGACGTGGCCTATGAGCCGCTCCTGCTCGAAAACCACGGCTATTATTCGGTGCACTGGGTGCGCCACGCGATTCCGGGGCGCTCGGTCTTCGCCGCCGCGTGCCGGCAACTGCTGTCCTGGCCGCTGAGGCTGTTTTTCGGAGGGCTGCGCCGGATCGGGATCGAGTATTTTCCGGCGCTGAAAGGGCAGTCGATCTATGTTCTCCTGTCGACGCCGGGGAGCGCCTGAAGGGACGGGCGCGCATCATGCAGAGCTTCGTCCCGTTGATCTGCCCCGAGCACGCCGCGTCGCTCGCCGCGCCGGAGGGGCCGGCCGATGCCTATCGGTGCCCCGCGGGCTGCGAGTTCCCCGTCGTCGAAGGCATCCCGCGCTTCGTCCCGGCCGGGAACTACGCCGCGTCTTTCGGTCTGCAATGGAACACTTTCCGGCGGACCCAACTCGACTCGCACACCGGTACGGCGCTTTCGCGGGACCGGCTGACGCGGATCGCCGGCGGTTCGCTCGACGTCTGCCGGGGCAAGGACATTCTGGAAGCGGGTTGCGGCGCGGGCCGGTTCACCGAGATCCTGTTGTCCATGGGCGCGCGGGTGTTCGCCGCCGACCTCTCCACCGCCGTCGAGGCAAATTACGCCAACTGCGGCGGCGCGCCGGGCTACTTCGTCTGCCAGGCGGACATTACCCGCCTGCCCCTGGCCCCGGGCCAGTTCGACATCGTCGTGTGCGTGGGCGTGGTCCAGCACACCCCCGACCCCGAGCGCACGATGGCGGCGCTGTGCTCGCACGTGAAGCCGGGGGGGCTGCTGATGATGGACCACTATCCGCCCAATTATCCCGCCACGCCGATGCGACGGCTGCTTCGGCGCTACCTCCTGCGACGCACGCGCGAGCAGGCGCTGCGCTTCTGCACGAAGCTCGTCGACGCGCTATGGCCGCTGCACCGCTGGTTCTGGCGCGCCTTCCGCGAATCGCCCTTGGCCCGAGTTCCTCTGGTGCCGAAGGCGAGATCGGTATTCCTCAGAATCTCGCCCATCGTCGATTACCACGACGCGTATCCGCAACTCGGCCCCGAGCTGCTGAAGACCTGGGCGCTGCTCGACACCCACGACACGCTGACGGACGTGTACAAGCATCTGCGCAGCCGCGAGCAAATCGTGGATCACCTCCAACGCTGCGGGATGGAGGGCGTGGAAGCCAACTTGGGGGGTAACGGCATCGAGGCCCGCGCCTGGAAACCGGCGCGGTCCGGTTCGGAGGCCTAGGCCATGGGCATGCTGCCGAGCTATATCCGGCTGGTCGCCTCGATGCACCGCCGTTACGGCTTCCAGGGTCCCGTGTGCTCCCTGGGCAACCAGGATGTATGGGCGAGCTACGCCGACCTCAAGCGCTGCCTGCAGGAAGCCGGGTGCGCATTCCGGGAGCCGGCGCGGATGGCTCCGCATTCGAGCCGGACATTTGCCATGGACGAGGGGCTCGCGAGTCTGACGCGGGATTTCGTGCACGCGCGCGTGTTCTTCGACATGCTCGGCATGGACGAATATACCGACCTCGACAAGTTCGACAGCGATCGACCGGCGGTGCTCCACGACCTGAACGATCCTATACCGCCGTCGCTCGAAAACCGTTTCGGCCTGGTGTTCGACGGCGGCACGATCGAGCACATATTCGACGTGCGCCAGGTGATGGAAAACATCATGCGCATGCTGAAAGCGCGTGGCTGCGTGATCCACATCGGCTCCTTCGGGATGGATCACGGCCTCTACGCATTCAGCCCGGGGTTCTACTTTGATTTCTACCAGGCCAATGGCTTCGGCGAGTTCGAATGTCACCTCCTGGAAGTCGACGTCTCGGACATCACCCGCACCTACGCGCGCCGTCATCGCTGTATCGAGTACCGCTACGGCATGGCTCTGGAGGGCCTGGTTGACTGCGCGAAGGACGTGCTGGTGTTCTTCGCCGCCCGCAAGCTCGCGTCCGTCCCTCGCCTCACGGTGCCGACGCAGGGGACCTACGCGCGGCGGGCCGATGTACCGCCCGTCGCGGCGAGCAGCGCGCCGGGGCCCAGATTCCACCGCATCGTCCCCGCGTGGCTTCGGCCTGTCCTGGCGCCGCTTCGCCCTTATGCACGTGCCGCGTCCCGCGCAATGAAACGGTGGCGTGGCCGGCACGACCCCCGAGTACGCCGTATCTAGGATCCCGGGAGCCTGACCGATGTGCGGGATCTGCGGAGTCTGGCCCGGGGGAAACGAGAGCCCGGTGCGCGCGATGGTGTCGGCGCTGCACCATCGCGGGCCCGACGACAGCGGATCGTATTTCGACGAAGGGATAGGGCTCGGCATGACGCGGCTGGCGATACTTGACGTCAGCCCCGCGGGGCACCAACCCATGTCGAACGGGGACGGAACCGTCTGGATCGTCTACAACGGGGAGACCTACAACTTTCTCGAGCTTCGCGCGTCACTGAACCGCGAGGGTCAACGCTTCGCATCCGGCTCCGACACGGAAGTCATCTTGAGACTCTACGAGCTGCACGGGGACGGCTTCCTGGACCGCCTTCGCGGCATGTTTGCCCTCGCGATCTATGACCGGCGGCAGGGCCGGGGCCGGGAGCGGCTGCTGCTGGCGCGCGACCCGCTCGGGATCAAGCCATTGCTTTATGCCGGAGACGCGAGCCGCTTCGTGTTCGCTTCGGAGATCAAGGCGCTGTTGGCAAGCGGCCTGGTGCAGCCGCGCATCAGCGCAGGGGCGCTGCGCGACCTGCTCGCTTTCGGTTCCGTGGCCCAGCCCTCGACGCTGATCGACGGGGTGCAAATGCTGCCGCCGGGCCACCGGCTGACGCTCGACTCTCAGCGCTTGGTGATCGAGCGCTACTCGCGGCTGGATCCGTCCCGGTTTCCGGACACCGGCCAGTTGCCTTATCCCGAGCAGGTGCGCCGGCTTCGCGGGCTGCTCGAGGATAGCGTGCGCGCCCACATGGTGAGCGACGTGCCCGTCGGCGCGTTCCTGAGCGGCGGGATCGACTCCACGGTGCTGGTGGGTCTCATGGCCCGCGCAAGCAGTCACAAGGTCCGCACCTTCTCCGTCGGCTTCCCGGAAGAAGGCGCCGCAATCGACGAGACCGACGAGGCGGCCCGCACCGCCGCCGCCATTGGCACCGACCATACGCGGGTGCTCGTCACGGGCCGCGACCTGCGGAACCGGGTCGAAGACATTGCCGCCGCGCTTGACCAGCCCTCGGTCGACGGCGTGAATTCCTACTTCGTATCGTCTGCCGCGGCGGGCCACGTTAAGGTGGCGGTATCGGGAACCGGTGGCGACGAATTGTTCGCGGGCTATCCCTGGTTTGCCGCCATGGCGCGCGCCGCGCCCCACCTCGCCGCACGCGGCCCCCGGCAGCTGGCGGCTGCTCTCGCGTCCTCATCCGCGCTGGACCGCATTCCGGGGCGCCTCGCGGCGCGCGTTCTCGGCCGGGCGCGCGCCTGGGGCGATTTTCTGGAGTTGTTTTCCCGCCAATACCAGATTTTCGGTAATCGGGGAGCGCATGCGCTGATAGCGCCGGAGTGGGCGGACGCGCTCGGTCCGCCCCCGAGGGATCGCAATCGATCGGCCGCATCGGACGAGCTGCCGCGCGCCCCGACGGTCGCGCGCGTGAGCGCGCTCTGCCTGCGGGGCTACACGCAAAACCAGCTGCTGCGCGACATCGACGCGGTGTCCATGGCGCAATCGCTGGAGGTTCGGGTGCCGTTTCTCGACCCGGCCCTTGCCGATTTCGCGCTGTCGCTGCCGGATCAGGCGAAGCTGGCTGTAGACGCGCGCTCGCCGGGGGCAAGCTACCGCGACACCGGCGCGAAGCGGATCCTGATTGACGCGGCGCGCGACGTGCTTCCGGACGGGTTCGACCTCCAGCCCAAGCGCGGCTTCGGCATGCCCTTCGACGCCTGGCTGCACGGCCCGCTGCGCGACGTGCTCGAAGACACCCTTTCCGCGACATCTGTGAAGCGTCGAGGCTGCTTCGACGCAGCGGCGGCCGTTAGAGTACGCACCGACTTTTTCCAGCGGCGCACCAGCTGGGCGCTGCCCTGGGTCCTCGTGATGTTCGAGCTGTGGTGCCGGCGCGTGCTGGACCGCGCCGCCCCCGTCCAATCATGACCGCGGGCCGGGACGGACGGCTGCGCGTACTGTTCCTGTGCTGGGGCTATTCGATCCACGCCCGGCGCCGGGTCCAGATCTTCATTGACGATCCGCGGTTCGACGTTACCGTCGTATCGACGCATGACTATGGGTTCGCTGGCGCGTGTAACGTTCCCCTCACGGCCGCGCGGAAGGCATCTGCCCCGGAAACGCCCGGGCGCTCGATGGCCGGCAGGCTGCTGCCCGCCGCGGCGCGCGTGGCCTTGCGCAAGCTGCTCAACGTTGTCGGGCTCGCGCTGGAACTGCGCGTCATGCGCCGCGATCTCGCCATCCTGCGCGACGCGGTGGCGCGCGTGCGGCCGGACGTGGTGTTCCTGCAGACGCTGCAGTACCCCTCGTTTCTTGCCTACCGGCTGGCGCGCGAGCTGCCGATGATCGTGACATTCTGGAACGGGGACCTCACCTATTTCGCGAGGTGGACCGGGCTCGAGATGCTCGCGAAAAAGCGCCTGGTCGTCGCGGGGTTACGCCGCGTGAACGCCATCACCGTCAATTCGCAAACCGCGCTCGAGGCGGCCGTCGGGCTCGGCGCGCAGCGGGAGAAGATCACGCTGATCCGGTATCCGGGAGCCGACCTCTCCCGCTTCCACCCCCGGCCAAAAGACGAGGCCCGCAAGCGCCTCGGCATAGAGGCCCGGCACGTCGTGCTCTGCCCCCGCGGGCTCGGGACGTTTTTCAACAGCGATGTCATAGTGGAGGCCGCCGCGCCGGTAATCGCAAGGCATGCCGACACCTTGTTCCTGTTCATCTCGGGCGTGGGGGGGCAGGAGGAATGGGACCGCCATATCAAACTCGCGGCGGGGCTCGGCATTGCGGACCGTCTGCGGTGGGATGGGCAGGTCCCATGGGAGGACATGCCGTGGTATTACGCCGCGGCCGATGTCATGGTTTCGGTCAAGACCGCCGATTCCTGCCCCAACTGCATGCTGGAAGCGATGGCGTGCGGCATCCCCGTGGTGATGAGCGACACTTCGCAGAATCGCGAGTGGATCGAGGACGGCAACAGCGGGTTCCTGTGTCCGCCGCGCGATGCGACGGTGGTGGCGGAGCGGCTGTCCGCCGTCCTGGACGACAGGGCGGGCCTCGTCGAGCGCTTCGCCGCCTTGTGCGTGGACAAGGTCCGGCGCGAGGCCAACAGCGCAGTGAACGTGGACGCTATCAAGGCGCTGGTCATTGACCTGGCCCGGCGCCACGCTCGCCCAGCCGGACCGGAGCGTGGATGAGCATACTGCGCCGGTTCCTGCGCGACAGCGGGATTTATGCGCTCTCCGCCGTGATGTCTCGGGGCGTGGCTATCGTTCTCGTGCCGCTTTACACCCGATTCCTGCAACCGGCCGAATACGGCGCGCTGGATCTGCTGACCGTATTCGCCACGGTGGCGAATTACCTCGTGGCCCTGGAGATCTCGCAGGGGCTCGCCCGGGTGTACTCGGACGCCGGAACATCCGAGCGCCGGCGGGCATACGTCTCGAGCGCCATGTGGTTCGCCGTGGCGGCTTACGCACTGTTCATCGCGGTCGCGCTGCCCTATTCGGCCGCAATCGCCGGACTGTTGCTCGACTCCCGCGGCTGGCATCACGCGGTGCAGGCGATGATACTTGCCGTCGGCGCCAACGGTGTTTTTTTCCTGTTGCAGGACCTGCTGCGCTGGCAGCTCCAGCCGTTGCGCCACGCCGCCGCCAGCATCACCTACACCGCGGTGAGCACTGCGGTGGGGATCTATCTCGTCGTATACGCGTCCGGGGGCGTCTCCGGCATCCTTTACGGCCAGGTGGCGGGCGCCGCGGCGGGGATCGCGGCGGCATGGGCAGGCGGAGCGGCAGCCGAATGGGCGGTCGCGTTCGGCAGGGAGCGCTGGCTGGAAATGTTGAAGTACTCGGCGCCCCAGGTGATCTCCAGCGTGGCCGCGTACTTTTCGCTCTACATGGACCGGCTGCTCATCAAGGAATTGATGACGCTGGACGACGTCGGCGTCTACGGCGTGGGCGCCCGCGTCGCCTCGGTCGTGGCGCTGCTCATGATGGGGTTTCAGGCCGGGCTCATTCCGATTGTGTTCCGCCACTACTCGGAACCCGGCGCCCCGGACCAGATGGCCCGCGTGCTGCGCTATTTTCTGGCGCTCGCGCTGCCGGCGCTGCTCGCGCTTTCCGCCTTCTCTTCCGAGCTGGTGTGGATATTCACGACTCCCCGGTACTACGGTGCCGCGCCTGTCATTCCTCTGCTCGCCACCGCGGTCCTGCTCGCCAGCATGTTCATTTTCGTCCCCGGGATATTCATCGCCCGGCGCACCGGGCTCGTGGCGCTTATCAACATCGGCATGGTCGCACTCAACCTCTCTCTCAGCCTCGTGCTCATACCGCGGCTCGGGACAGTAGGCGCCGCGGCGGCGACCCTGACCGCAAGCCTCGCGGCCTTCCTCGCCTACGTCTATTGCAATCGCCTGTTCTACCCCATACCCTTCGACTGGGGGAGTATCCTCAAGGGCGTGCTGTTCGCTGCGGGAATCGCGGTCGCCGTGGCGACGATCCCGCTCGCCGGTTGGCATCCGGCAGCGGCCATCGCGCTCAAGAGCGCCGCCTGCATCGGGGGGAGCCTTGCGGTCATTGTGACACTTGTGGGCCGCGACGAGCTGGCGCGGGCCCTGACGCGCGCCACGGGAGGCACCGCCACATGAGGCTGAACCGGCTCTGGAGCTCCGGCGCTAGCATATGAAGGTTATCCGGCTCGCGGCGCCCGATATACGCGGCGACGACATCCGGCGCGTCACGGCTGTCCTGCGCAGCGGTCAGCTCGTGCAGGGGCCGATGGTGGCCCGCTTCGAGCATTCGGTTGCCCGGTACGCGCGGATAGACGCATGCGCTGCGGTCTCATCGGGAACCGCCGCGTTGCATCTGGCTCTGCTCGCGCTGGGCATTGGCCGCCGGGACGCAGTGATCGTTCCCGCCTTCACCTTTCCCGCCACCGCAAACGTGGTGGAGCGCGTGGGTGCGCGCGTCGTGCCGTGTGATGTCGACCCACTGACTTACGTCATGACGCCGGAGCTGCTGCAGAAGGCAGCGGCCCGCGCCCGCGCCGCGGCCGTGATCGTCGTGCACGAATTCGGCTACCCGGCCGACATGGCGCGCATCCGCGCGGTCGCCCGGCGCCACGGCCTGCGCGTCATCGAGGATGCTGCCTGCGCCCTGGGCACGCGGACCGGAGGGGCGCACCCGGGGCGATTCGGCGATGTCGCCTGCCTTTCATTTCACCCTCGAAAAACCGTCACGACCGGCGAGGGCGGCGCGGTTCTCGCGCGGAATCGCAAAGTCGTCGAATCGGTGCGCGAGCTGCGCAACCATGGCATCCGCGCGCGCGGCGGTCGGACCGACTTCGTCGCCGCCGGCCTCAACTACCGGATGACCGATATCCAGGCGGCGCTGGGGATCGGCCAGCTCGCGCGCTTTGGCGCGGAACTGCGCCGGCGCAAGCGGCTGGCGGCCCGCTATTTCCGGCGGCTGAGGGGACTGGCCGGCATCGCGCTGCCGGCGGACCACGAGGGGCACTCCTGGCAAACGTTCATGGTCGTGCTCGACCCGCGGGTGGATCGGCGCGCCGTCATCGCGCAACTGGCGCGGCGCGGCATTCAGAGCAATCTCGGCGCGCAGGCGATCCACTGCCTCGGCTATTACCGTTCGCGCTACGGGTGGCGCGACGCGGCCTGGCCCGTGGCCGCGCGGCTCTACCGGCAAGGGCTGGCGCTGCCTCTGCATGGCGCGGTGAGCGCGCAAGACGTCGACTTCGTTTGCGCGGCATTGGCCGACGTGCTCAACGCGCGCCGTTAAGGCAAAATCCGGAGCCATGCAGAGCACGATCTCGGGAAAATCGATCTTCATCACCGGCGGCGCCGGCTTCATCGGCTCGACGCTCGCTTCCATACTGTGCGAATCGAATCGCGTGGTGCTGTTCGACAATCTGCACCGCAACACCGTGCGACATAC
>Ga0326597_10009014_pt1 | contig 13412 bp, 13 predicted proteins | sample RVTome_12_FD_203789 | JGI IMG/M metagenome (GOLD analysis project Ga0326597, IMG submission 203789) | Soil microbial communities from uranium-contaminated site in the Upper Colorado River Basin, Wyoming, United States - RVT100D185 | ecosystem: Environmental > Terrestrial > Soil > Contaminated >... | reverse complement strand
GCAGCGGGCCGTAGAGCGCCGCGGCCGCCGCCGCTACCGAGGAGTAAGGATCGACCTGCGAGCTGCCGACACCGCGCATCGCGTTGGTGCTGCAGTTCTGCTCGTGGTCCGCGTGCAGGATAAAGAGTATATCCAACGCCTTTTCAAGCACCGGATGCGGCTTGTACTTCAGCTCGGTCATCTTAAAAAGCATGTTGAGAAAATTCCCGGTGTAGCTGAGGTCATTGTCAGGATACGAATATGGCTGCCCGAGGCTGTGCCGGTAAGCAAAGGCCGCCAGCGTCGGCATCTTGCTGATCAGCCGGTAGGTCTGATCGCGCCGTGACTTCACATCAAATATTTTTTTAGCGTCGAGATAAAACGTCGATAGCGCCCCGACCGTGCTGACCAGAATCCCCATGGGATGAGCGTCGTGATGAAAACTATCGATGAGTTTTTTGATATTTTCGTGGATGATCGAATGATAGGTAATGTTGTGGGTCCAGTCGGCCAATTGGGACTGGGTGGGCAATTCGCCAAAAAGTACCAGATAAGCGGTCTCCAGATAGGTGCTCTTTTCCGCGATCTGTTCGATCGGATAGCCGCGGTAGCGCAAAATCCCTTTGTCACCGTCGATGTAAGTGATCTTGCTTTGGCACGATGCCGTATTCATGAATCCAGGATCGTAGGTCACCAAACCATCGTCTTCAGCAACCTTGATCTGGAACAGGTCGGTCGCTTTGATGGCGCCGTTCTTGATCGGAATCTCGTAGCTCTTGCCGGTTCGGTTATCGGTCACAGTGAGTGATTCGGATGCCATGGTTTCTACCTTTCACTTTTCTGTTTTGCGCGCTCTATGTTTCTATTTAGACTATCCCTATTTGCGGGTCAACTGCGGCTCACAAAAAATCCGGAACGAGCGCCCAAATTAGCTGCCAACGGGAACCCTGATGGGACACACACACGACGGTGGCGGGCGCAAATTCCACGGCATCTCGTTCCGCATCTCCGTAAATTAGCAAACCCGCGAGCCGGTTCATGTGGGGCAAATGGCCCACCATCATGACGGACGCCGGTGAGGTTTCCAGCTCCGCCTTGGCGATCGCCGGATCGTCTTGCGGCGCCAAACCCGTTATGCGCCGCACCCCAAGTTCCGGCAAAAGATGGCGCGCCATGATGTCCGCGGTTTGCTCCGCCCGCAGGATTCCGGAATGAAAGATTACCGACACCTTCGCCTGACGAACCGCGGCGGCCCGGGCCACCCTCTCGACCTGCTCTTCTCCGATGCGCGAGAGCGGCCGGCGGGGGTCCGAGGTCCCCGAAACCGCGTCGCCGTGTCGTACAAGATAAAAGTTCACGACAGGTCGAATCTCCGTCGCCAGCAGATTGCTAAAAAAATCGCTTCCGTGCTTCGACAGGGTCAGCACGAACGGAAGACTTAGAACGGCTCCAAAAACTTCTCCGGTCGCCCTGAGCGCGTCGAAGGATGATCCGAGAAGTTTTCAGCAACCTTCCAGTAGTTCATCGCAAACCGAATCCATCACCGGCGATGGCAAGTGCCGCCGTCCCAAGACCTGGCAAAGGTTACAGGCGGGATCTTCGTCGATTGTTTGCGGCGATTTCCTGTTGCAAATTGTCCTCGTTGATATAGTATGCGACCGGGCAATTTGCAATCTTGCTGAACGGCGACGATGATACACCCGTGATCGAGTTTCACGACGTAAACAAATGGTTCGGCTCGCTCCACGTCCTCAAAGACATCAATCTCACCATCGGCGCGGGAGAAGTCGTGGTGGTTTGCGGGCCGAGCGGCAGCGGCAAGAGCACGCTGATCCGCTGCATCAATCGCTTGGAACTCATCCAATCCGGCGAGATTATCGTGGACGGATTATCGCATTCCGCCGCCGGATTCGACGCAGCCGCTTTGCGGGCGAAGGTCGGCATGGTATTTCAATCCTTCAATCTCTATCCGCACATGACGGTCCTACAAAATATCACGCTGGCGCCGGTCAAAGTTAAAGGATTGGCCGGCGCGGAGGCGCAGCAGATCGCAACAAAACTTCTGGACCGGGTCGGAATACCAGACAAGGCCGCCGCCTATCCGGCCAATCTCTCCGGCGGCCAGCAGCAGCGTGTCGCCATCGCCCGCGCGCTCGCGATGAAGCCGAAGATCATGCTGTTCGACGAGCCGACCTCGGCTCTCGACCCCGAAATGATCAACGAGGTCTTGGAAGTGATGACTGACCTGGCGCGCGACGGAATGACGATGGCGGTGGTCACCCACGAAATGGGATTCGCGCGGAGGGTGGCGCATCGCGTGGTGTTCATGGACGAAGGCCGAGTGATCGAAGAAAACTCGCCGGAGAAATTTTTCGCCGCGCCGCAATCGCCGAGAGCGCAACAATTTCTCGGCAAGATTCTGTCACATTGAGGAGATCCCTATGAAACGAATTGCATTGGTGCTGTCGCTTATATTGTTTGCCGGCTCTCACAGCGTTCAGGCCGAAACCACGCTGGAGAAGATCGACAAGAGCGGGACGTTGACCATCGGCACGCGCACAGGCTCGCCGCCCTTCGCCTACGTGAACAAAAACAACGAGTGGGTGGGCTTCTCCATCGACCTCGTCGAGAAAACGATCCTTCCCGCGCTCAACAAGAAGCTCAACAAGCAGATCAAGCTAGAAAAGAAAGAATCGGCGCCGGCGACGCGCATCCCGCTGTTGACCTCGAATGCCGTGGACTTGATCGCCGAGACCATGACCGACACCCAATCGCGGCGCGGCAGCATCGATTTCAGCCTGACCTTCTTCGCCACCGGCGCCCAATTCCTGGTGAAGAAAGGAAGCCCGATCAAAGGCATTCAAACCATCGCCGGCAAACGGGTCGCGGCCCAGCAGGGCTCTACCAACGCGCGCATCATTCGTGAGCGCGTGCCGAGCGCGAAGCTGCTCGAATTCCCCGACCAGCCTGCGGCGTTTCAAGCCCTGGCCCAAGGGCAGGTGCAGGCGTACACGAACGACGGCATTCAACTCGCCGGCCTCAGGGCCAAGGCGCCCAAGCCGGACGAGTGGACCGTCGTCGGCGAATTTTTCTCCTACGAGCCCTACGGCATGGCACTGAGAAAAGGCGATTCGGACTTCCGCCAGATCGTCAACGTCGGCCTGATGGACGCCATCGAGTCGGGCAAGTATTTCGAGATCTACGACAAGTGGTTCGGACCGAAGGGCGAAGTGCCTTATCCACTGGCGCCGGAAACCAAGCGGTTTTTGCAGATGCAGGTCGTGCCGAAGTAAGTACTGAGTCCTGAGTCCTGAGTCCTGAGTCCTGAGTCCTGAGCGATGAGGGAATAGTACGAATCTCAGCACTCAGCACTCGTCATTCAGCACTCGTTCCTTAGTACTCAGGACTTGATGCCATGTCCTACAAGTTCGACTGGAGCATCCTGTGGACCGGCCAAGCCGGCGGCTGGCTGCTCGACGGGCTGATCACCACGATCGAGATTTCCTTTCTCGCCTGGTGGCTTGCCGTGGGTCTCGGCATCGGCTCGGGCGCGCTGCGCACGGCGCCGGTGGCGCCGCTGCGCTGGGCCGCGGCTTCTTACGTCGAGTTCTTCCGCAACGTTCCCCTGCTCGTCTGGATGTTTTTCTGGTACTTTGCCGTGCCGCCGCTGCTGCCCGACGCGGTGCGCGAGTGGCTCTTCGACCACGGCGCGGAATTTTGGGCCGGTCTCTGCGCCCTAGGCGTTTACCATGGCGCGCGCTTTTCCGAAGTGATTCGCGCCGGCATCCAGGCAATTCCCAAGACTCAATTCGAAGCGGCGGTCTCCACCGGCCTCACGGTGGCCCAGGCCTATCGGTTGATCATCTTGCCCATCGCGCTCAGGCTGATCATACCGCCCGCGACCAACGAGTCGCTGAATCTGCTCAAGAATTCTTCGGTGGCGTTAACCATCGGCGTTGCCGAATTAACCTTTCAAACGCGCCAGATCGAAACCTACACGGCGAAAGCGTTCGAAGCGCTGGCGGCGGGAACGGTGATCTACCTGCTGCTCTGCCTCACCATCGCGACCGTGATGGCGCGGGTGGAGCGGCGCTACGCCATTCCGGGCATGATCGCGCGAGGCGGCGTGGGAGAAAATTGACGTGGAGCTTCGCGTCATCACCGACAATTTCGCATTTCTTATCCTCCAGGGCTTTTTCGGCTTCGGCGCCTTTACCGGCGGCACGCTGCGCCTGGCGCTACCGGCCATCGTTCTCGGTTTCCTGCTCGGCATCTTCATCGGTCTCGGACGTCTGGCGCGCTCACGTTGGATCAGCATCCCAACGACGATTTACGTCGAGCTCTTTCGCGGCGTTCCGCTGGTGATGGTGATCTTCTGGTTCTGGTTCATCATCCCCGTGCTGGTGGGAAAATCCCTGCCGGAATACAGCGTGGCGCTCACCGCCTTTGTCGTCTTCGAAGCGGCGTACTTGGGCGAGATCGTCCGGGCAGGGATTCAATCGGTGCCGCGGGGACAGGTCGAAGCCGCCACCGCCACCGGACTGACGCCCGCCCAGGCGATGCGCCATGTCATCCTGCCCCAGGCCTTCCGCAACATGATTCCCGCCTTGCTCACGCAATTCATCGTGTTGCTCAAAGACACTTCGCTGGCGTCCATCATCGGCTACGTCGACCTCACCAAAGCCGCGCAGATCGTCAACAACCGGGAGATCCGCCCCTTCGAGCTTTATCTCTTCATCGCCGCGATCTACTGGGCGTGCAGTTACGGCATGTCGCGCTACGCCCGTGCCCTTGAGCGGCGCTTGAATCCTCAAGCGGCGTGATTCGATGCCCGACTGGGCGGTTTAGGTTAATCGTTCCCCTACGGCATTCGTCAACCCGTGGTCGATACTTTGCTTGGAAGAATCTTGTAGATCACCCGCACTTCGCCGGAAGCGCGGAAGGGATACTTGTCTTTGCCCAGGTACTTCTTGGCCAATGCGTCGATATGCGCATCGGCGCCCTGCTCCGTAATCTCGGTAATCTCACCCTGCACATCGAGATGACGATAAGGATTCGCGGGATCCATGATCGAAAGCCCCACCCGCTTGTTGCGCCGCATGTTCTTGTCCTTCACTCGCCCTTTGGCGGAATTGACGCGGATGTGCGTTCCATCGAAATCGCACCACACCGGCGTCACCTGCGGCGAGCCGTCAGCCATCAGCGTGGCCAGATGCGCGAAAGCAACCTTGGTGAAAAGATCCTTGAATGGTTCCGGAATAGCCGCACCCATAAGAAATACCTCCTTTGAAAAACAATGTTGATCCAAATTAACAGAAATAGTCGGACAACTGAATGAGATTGTCGATCAGAAAGTCTGGCTGAGCGGCGCGCAAGTCGTTGGCGTTGCCGAGCCCGTAAGTCACCCCGCAGGTCACTACGCCGGCGCGCTTCCCGGCTTCCACGTCGGTATCGCCGTCCCCAACCATGAGCGCTCGGCGCACCGGCACCTGATAGCGCCTCAAGACCTCGTTCAGCAGCGCTGGATGGGGCTTCTTTTCCGTGACGCTGTCGCCGCCCAGAATCGCGTCGAGTTGATGCTCAATTCCCAGACCCCGGATGATAGCGACGGCGAGGCGATGCATTTTATTGGTGACGACGACGCGGTGCTTGTCGTGGAAACAATCGAGCGCGCCGAGGACGCTGGGATAAAGCACCGTCTTGTCCAGGAGATGATTTTCGTAGCGCGCAAGAAATACGCGCATCACTTCGGGAAACTGGTCCTGCTGCGGCAAGGAATGCTTGAGCAGGTGTTCCACGCCGTAACCCACGTGAGAATAGACCATGTCGTTCGGCAGCGCTTCGAGTTTGAAGTGCGCGCGGGTGTAATTCACCGCATCGGCAAGGTCCGGGCCGGTGTCCGCCAGCGTCCCATCCAGGTCGAACATGATCAAATCGACGGCAATCTTCATCGCGCGCCTGCTCCCTCGGAACATAATCTTCGAGCCGATGCCTGTCAATTGAGCTTTTCCAACCGCGCTTAAAGTGCTATGGGTAAGGTCAATACCCACTTATCCGAGGAGGTAGAAAATGAACTTGAACCGGTTAGCATCGACACTGGCTTGGCTGCTTGTGTTCATCTGCGCTTTACCACCGTTCGCGTCGGCGCAAAAAATCAACACCGCCTACATTTCCACCACGCCGGGAACGTCCACGGTGATTCAGGTGGCTAAGGACATGCGCATCTTTGACAAACACGGCATCGACGCCACCGTCATTTTCATCTCGGGCAGCGTGCGCGGCATTCAGTCAATTCTTGCGGGAGAAATTCCCATCGGCGAAGGCGGCGGACCGGCACTGGCCAGCGCGCGGCTCGCCGGCGGCGATATCGTCGCTCTCGCTGGCAACGTCAACGTGCTGCCTTATTATCTGGTCGCGCACCCGAGCATCAAAAGACCCGAAGACTTGAAAGGCAAAATCGGCGGCACGCATATCGCCGGCACCACCGCGGAGTTCGCGCTTAAAGTGGGGCTCAAAAAAATCGGTCTCGACCCGCTGAAAGATACCAGCTTGCGCGTCATCGGCGGCTCCCTTGAGCGCATGGTGGCGTTACAAAAAGGAATCGTGCAGTTTACCGTGGTGACCGAAGTAGGCAAAGCCCAGGCGGAGCGCCTCGGCTATCCCACCGTCGTCGACATGGTCGCGCTGCAAATACCGTTTCCGCAAAACGGAATTTACACCTCGACCAAATTGATCCGCGACAATCCCGACCTGGTGCGCCGCTACATGCGCGCCTACGTCGAAGCGATCTATCACTATAAGACTCATAAGGAAGACGTATTTAAGATCATGAGAAAATATTCGCGTGTAGACGATCGCAAGTTTCTCGAGGAGGCATGGGATTGGCACGCCAAGTTCATGCCCGATGCGCCCTACGCGCCCGCCGACGGTTATCAGTTGGTGCTGCAAGACATGGCGGAAAAAAATCCCAAGGCGGCCCAGGCCAACGTCAAAGACTACATCGACTCGCGTTTCGTCAAGGAACTAGAGGACTCGGGGTTCATCAAAGCGTTGTATCGAAAATGAGCGCTCCGGCGTTTTGGTTCAAATCGTTCAATACGTTCAAGCCGTTCAATACGTCCGAAGAATTCGATCCGATAACAGTTTGAACGATTTGAACTGTTTGAACGGCTTGAACTGATTTAGAGCTTCTCCCGCGGCGCGCGGCACCTTCGAACGCAGCGCGATCAGTCGGATAAGCCCTTAGTCCTTCCTAATGTCCCGGCTCTACGGAAAACCCGGGCGCGTACATCCATTCGGCATACTGCTTAACCATACGACGCGCGCTAAAGCGAGGCATGGTCGTGCGGATCGCCTCTCTTACCTTCTGGAGCCATCGCACCGGTATTCTATTCGCGTTGCGATCATAAAAGGTTGGGACCACCTCTTCTTCAAGGAGTCGGTAGAGCGATTCCGCGTCGGCTGGGTCCACGGCGGCGGGATCGTCCCCAGCCACGCCGCCATCGATCAACCAGCCGTTCGATCCGGTGTAGCCTTCCGCCCACCAACCGTCGCCCGTGCTCAGGTGAAGCGCGCCGTTGATCGACGCTTTCATCCCACTGGTGCCGCTCGCCTCGTAAGGCTTGCGCGGCGTATTTAACCAGACATCGCACCCCTGCACCAAGAAATGAGCCACATGAAGATCGTAGTCCTCCACGAAGGCGATGCGACCGCCAAATACAGGATCAACAGCGCGACCGAAAATATTTTTCAGGTGGTGCTTGCCCTGGTGATCTGCAGGATGCGCTTTTCCCGCAAACACGATTTGAACCGGGCGTCTGAACGCGGTCAGGATTCGGGCCAATCTGTCAGGGTCATAAAAGATCAGCTCTGGACGCTTGTACTCGGTGAACCGTCGGGCGAATCCAATAGTAAGCGCTGCGGGATCCAGTAGCGTTCCCGCAGCCACGACCCGAGCGGCCGTGACCTGCTTGTGAGTCCATAACTCCCTGGCGCGCTCGCGAATAAACGCGATGAGGTAGCTTCTCAGCGCCTCGCGAACAGTCCAGAGATCCTCGTCCGGGACCGTCGAAATTCTTTCCCAGAATTCTACCGCATCGTGGTGCTCCTCCCAGTCGATCCCGAGATGACGTTCGAACAGTCTGGCCATGTCAGGCGCGATCCAGGTGGGGACGTGGACTCCATTCGTCACAGTTTTTAACGGGCATTCTCTAGCGGGGACGTTCGGCCATATCTTTGCCCACATATCGAAGGTGACCCGTCCATGCAGCTGACTCACCGCGTTCGTTGCGCTGGTGCTGCGAATGGCCAAGGCGGTCATATTGAACAACGGCCCAGCGCCGTTGTCGTAACACCCGATTCCCATGAACTCGTCGCGGTGCGACTCGACGGCGCCCCAGCATCCCGCGAGGCAGGACTCTACCAAATCAACGGGAAACGCATCATGTCCGGCGGCAACCGGAGTGTGGGTCGTAAAGATCGTTGAGCGGCGCACTCTCTCAAGAGCCGCATCGAAACTCTCGCCAAGGTCCAGCAGCTCGCGAATCCGCTCCAGCGCAACAAACGCCGTGTGCCCCTCGTTCAGGTGCCAAACCATAGGCCGGTAACCCAGCGCGCGCAGAACCCGAACCCCGCCAACGCCCAAAAGAATCTCCTGCTGTAGTCTTGACTCCCGGTCACCGCCGTAAAGTCGCGCTGAAAGCTCGCGATCCGCGGGCGCGTTCTCTTGAACGGACGTGTCCAGCAAGTAAATCTTCACGCGCCCTAGCCGAACGCACCATACCGTAAAGTGAACAACGCGATCACGCAGCACGACGGACAAGTTGCAAGGCTTGCCCTCTTTGGTAACTGCCGGCTCCACCGGTGCGTGATCCCACTGTAAATGTTCGTACTGTTCTTCTTGCTGCCCTTCGGAAGTGATGCTCTGGTGAAAGTACCCCTGCGGGTACATGAAACCGATCCCGACGAGAGGAATTCCCAGATCACTTCCTTCCTTGCAGTGATCGCCGGCTAAGACGCCAAGGCCACCGGCATAGATGGGCAACGACTGGTGCAGGGCAAATTCGGCAGAGAAATAGGCTATCGGGCGGTTGGGCAAACCGGGATAAGTTGCAGGCCACCAGGACCCTTTGGCCGAAACGGCGCGGCTAAGACCGCTGATCGCCGCATCGTAAAGAGCGACAATAGCTGGATCCCGGGCCGCCTGCATCAGACGCTGATCCGTCATTAAGTGAAGCATGCGCACGGGGTTGTGCGAGGTCAATCGCCAAAGCGGGTAGTCGAGGCGCCGAAACACTTCTCGGACCGCCGGCTGCCAAGTCCACCGGAGGTCAAATGCCAGTTGCCACAGCCCGCTGATCTGCTCAGGTAAAGAACGTCGTTCAAATCCCATACGAGATATTCTAAACGGCTAAGCGTCGGCACACAAACGCAAAGATTAGTCTCCGGCGTTTTGTCCTCAATCCAGTGTCTTCAGGCTTCGGTGTGGCCAACCGCTGAGCCGCTTCCCTCGACAGGCTCGGGGCCTGGTGAGACTGTCGAACCACGGAGTACGCAGAGGAAATCGAACGAGGAAATCGTCGTGAACAAACCTTCTGTGAACTCTGCCCTTCGATTTCCCTCAGGATGACCCAGCAATGTCGAAAACCTAAAATCCAAAATGGAGTGTGCGTGTTTTCGATTCCGTGAAAGCATGGCGTTTCAAGAAAATATCGGCGTCGGTTGGGCTGAAGAAAACCAATCGCACTTCTTGAATGGACTTATCAGCGCCGAGAAAGTTTTCAATCGCCGCCGACGAAACCTTGGCGGCTTCCTCCAATGGATAGCCGTAAACTCCCGTCGAGATCGCCGGGAAGGCAATCGCCTTCAAACCTTTCTCCGCCGCAAGCTTCATCGAATTACGATAGCACGCAGCCAGCAGTTCCGCCTTGTCCTTGCCGCCGCGTCCGTAAACCGGGCCGACTGTGTGAATAACATATTTCGCCGCCATCTTTCCCGCCGTCGTGGTCACCGCCTGCCCCGTCGGCAGCCCGTCCGGATACTGAACCCGCCGAATCTCTTTGCACTCTTTTAAAATCTCCGGCCCGCCGGCGCGATGAATCGCTCCGTCCACACCGCCCCCACCCATCAATGTGCCATTGGCAGCATTGACGACGGCGTCGACAACCTCTTTGGTAATATCCCCGACTTTTACCACTACGCGACCTGTAAAAAAGGTTTTCAGTATGTTCATAAATTCCCCGGGCTCGTTATCAACAGTCTATAACAAAACATCGACTGGTTGAAAGCATCCAACAGGTTCTACAGTCACGGTAAATGAAGAGGGCGTAGTCCGGCGGATCAACTTGGGATTGATTCGGGCCGATCATAACCGGCAAGGGCTGACAAACGTGCAGAGTGCAGCCCCCAGGGCAAGCCCGTTGGGCGAAATCCTGAGCAAGAGCCCCAGCGAAGGCCGGGGCTTGAGTCGAAGGGTCGGAAAAGACTTTTTGTTGTTAAGGGGCGAAAACAATTATAGGATTAGGTGTTCTGTCACTACTCAGGTGGTCATCACTATGATGCCACCGACAGGGCGATACTCTATCCTCCCCGTGTGTCAAGGCAAGCGAGAAAAATTCTTTTTCTGCTGGACTCGGACGCGATCATGTTGTACCATGTGAACCATGACAGGCGTCATGGTGGTACAAGGCCGGGAACTGAGCGGCGAGGATATCGGACTGATCCAAGGGCTTTTGGCTGAACATCGGGAGTGGGGCAGAACCCGGCTCAGCGAAGAGCTTTGCTGCCTGTGGGACTGGCGCAACGCACAGGGCCGCATCAAGGATATGGCCGCTCGCACGCTGCTTCTGAAGCTGGAGCGAGGCGGCCACATCCGGCTGCCGGAGCGCCGCCGACCGTCGTCCAACGGGTTGCGAAATCGCCACGCGCCCCTGGTGGATCATGCGACTGCGCCCATCTGCGGCGCGTTGCGTGATCTGCGACCTGTTGCCGTGAGTGTCGTCGAATCTGGTTCGCAAGACCTTCGGTTGTTCAACTGCCTGCTGGGCCGCTATCACTACTTGGGCCACCGCAACACGGTGGGCGAGAACATCCGGTATCTGGTTCGCGACTGCGCGGGACGGCCGGTGGGCTGCGCACTGTTCGGCTCGGCGGCGTGGAAGTGCGCGGCGCGCGACGCCTGGATCGGCTGGGATCGCGGCGCACGGGAGGCGAACCTGGGGTTGCTGACCAACAACACGCGCTTTCTGGTGTTGCCCTGGGTCACCGTGCCGCACTTGGCCAGCCACATGCTGGCGTGTCTGGCTCGACGTATTCGCGCCGACTGGCAGCGCAAGTATGGACATCCGATTCATGCGCTGGAAACCTTCGTGGACCGCGAGCGTTTCCAGGGCACCTGCTACCAGGCGGCCAACTGGGTGCGGCTCGGCTCGACGCAGGGGCGCACCCGCAACGACCGGGCGCGTTGCCTGCGGGCTTCGGTCAAGGACGTGTACCTCTATCCCCTGATCCAAGGCTTCCGCCGGGCGTTGTGCACATGCTGACGCGTGAAGAAGCGCTGGCGATCTACCACGCGGGGCCGCAGACCGTGGTGCGGGTGTTGCTGGAGACGGATGCGCGCATCCACGCTTTGGAGCAGCAGGTGCGGGATCTAACCGTGCGCCTCGATGCCAGCGAACAGCGGGTCAAACATCTCGAAGACCAGTTGGCCAAGAACTCTCGTAACAGCAGCAAGCCGCCTTCGACCGATGGGTTTCACAAGCCCGCGCCCAAGAGCCTGCGGGAAAAGAGCGCACGCCTTTCGGGCGGTCAGCCCGGCCATGCAGGGCAGACGCTCGCGATGGTCGAGAAGCCCGATCGTATCGAGCCACACCGGGTTGAGCGCTGCCAGTGTTGCCACCGCTCTCTGGCGCATCGGCCACCCGAGGGCATCGAGAAACGACAGGTCCACGATCTGCCCCACATTCGGCTGATCGTTACCGAGCATCAGGCCGAGCTGAAGCGTTGCTGCTGCGGCCACCTGAACAAGGCGGCGTTCCCCGAAGGGGTCAACGCCCCGGTGCAATACGGCCCCGGCGTCAAGGCCGCGGCCGTGTACCTCAAGAACTATCAGTTCCTGCCTTACCAGCGCAGCTGCGAACTGCTGGGCGACCTGTTCGGCTGCCCGATGAGCGAAGGCACGCTGGCCAACCTCATTGGCGACTGCCATGCGCGGCTCGAACAGCCCGTCCAACAGATCAAGGAGCAGATCGCTCAAGCCCCGGTCGCGCAGTTCGATGAGAGCGGCTCACGGGTGGAGAAGAAACTGTGGTGGCTGCATGTGGCCTCGACGGCCACTGCCACCTACTACGACATCCATCCCAAACGCGGCACCCAAGCTCTTGAGGCCATCGGCATCCTGCCCGATTTCGGCGGCAGGGCGATTCACGACTTCTGGAAGCCGTACTTCAGCTACGGCTGCGCCCACGGGCTATGCAACGCGCATCATCTGCGCGAACTCATCTTCGTGCATGAGCAGCACCAGCAGGACTGGGCCGACACGATGATCGACTGCCTGCTCGACATCAAGAAGGCGGTCGCTCTGGCCAAACCGACCACGGACCATTTGACCAAAGCCCGGATCCGAGACTTCGAGGCCCGCTATCAGAGCATCCTGGACGACGGCTATGGCGCCAATCCCTTATCCGCATCGCCCGCCCATGCCGGAAAGAAACGCGGGCGGCGGAAAAAGACCAAGCCCAGGAATTTGCTCGAACGGCTCGATGAGCACCGCCAGGAAGCCTTGGCTTTCATGTACGACTTCAGCGTCCCCTTCGACAACAACCTGGCCGAACGGGACATTCGCATGATGAAGGTGCAGCAGAAAATATCGGGGCTGTTCCGCAGTGAACAAGGGGCGAAAGCCTTCTGCCGCATCCGCAGCTACATCTCCACGGCCCGCAAGAACGCCTTGGGTGCGCTGGAGGCCATCGCCCGCGTATTCACCGGCAACCCGTTCGTGCCGATCGCCAACACCACGTAGCCGCATCGGCTGCCCGGCACGCCGCTCACCGATTGCCCGCCGCGCACGTTATCCCGGTGCCCACCGCTCCGTGAAAATCCTGTTGATCCTGTGAATCCTATCGGGAATCGACCTGGGCAGTGACTCTTGATGTAACTCTCGCCAGCAGGCGCGGGGTCTTTTTTCCTGTGAAAGAATCCCTCGACCGGTTTCACCGAAGCTAGAAAACCGAGGGTTATGAATAGGACAAAATTTTTCATATTTCTGCTTCGAGTAATTTTCTCCGTGTGCCAGGCCTGGTCCCACATTCCCGGTCTTCTTCCCAGGATGTTGCCCGTTAGGCGAGGTAAATAAATAAAGGTATCAACCTGTCTTCACATTTGGCTTGATGAGGTAGTTCCACTCGCCATGAAACTTGTTGGGTTTCAGGTTAACG
>Ga0326597_10009013_pt1 | contig 13413 bp, 10 predicted proteins | sample RVTome_12_FD_203789 | JGI IMG/M metagenome (GOLD analysis project Ga0326597, IMG submission 203789) | Soil microbial communities from uranium-contaminated site in the Upper Colorado River Basin, Wyoming, United States - RVT100D185 | ecosystem: Environmental > Terrestrial > Soil > Contaminated >... | reverse complement strand
CCTGACGCCGGTCGATCGGGGCGAGGACGTGCGCCGGGAGATCGTGCTCGCGCTCGAGGCGATGGGGTTTCACGTCGAGGCGGCGCACCACGAGGTCGCGGCCGGGCAGCACGAGATCGACTTCCGGAACGACGACGTGCTGACGGCGGCGGACAACATCTCGACGTTCAGGCTGGTCGTCAAGCACGTCGCGCTGCGCAACGGCCTGCACGCGACCTTCATGCCCAAGCCGATCTACGGCATCAACGGCTCCGGGCTCCACGTGCACCAGTCGCTGTTCGCCGGTGAACGCAACGCCTTCTTCGACGAGCGTGGCGACTGGCAGCTGAGCGACACCTGCCTGCACTACATCGGCGGTCTGCTCCGGCACGCGCGCGGGTTCTGCGCGATCACCAACCCCCTGGTCAATTCCTACAAGCGGCTCGTGCCGGGGTACGAAGCCCCGACGAGCGTCGCCTGGTCGGAGCGCAACCGCAGCCCGCTGCTGCGCGTGCCGGCGCAGCGCGGCGACGGGACGCGCGTCGAGCTGCGGATGCCCGATCCCTCCTGCAACCCGTATCTGGCGCTCGCCGTCATGCTGCGGTCGGGGCTCGACGGCATCGATCACCGCATCGATCCGGGTCCGCCGGTCAACAAGGACATCTTCCGCATGAGCCACCGCGAGCGTCGTCATCTGCGCATCGACGATCTGCCGAGCAACCTCTCGGAGGCGCTCGACGCGCTCGAGAAGGACGACCTCGTCCGGGACTGTCTGGGTGAGCACATCTTCAGCAATTTCGTCGAGGCGAAGCGGGCCGAGTGGTACGACTACATCCGGCACGTCAGCCCCTGGGAAACCGATCGCTATTTGAAAACCTACTGAGCTGCGAAGCGGCACGGCGACAGCCGGACGACCGGCAGAGAAGGAGCGGACGAACGATGGGATCCATGGCTTTGCGGGACGCGATCAACGGCGTGACGGCGTGGGCGGAGCACGCCCCCCAGCCGACGCTGGGGCCGTCGCAGGCGGCGAAGATCTTCGGCAGCCTGACGTTCAACGATGATGCGCAGCGGGCGCGGCTGCCGAAAGAGGTCTACCGGGCCTTGCGCCGCACGATCTCCGCCGGCGAGCCGATCGAGGCCTCGGTCGCCAACACGGTCGCGACGGCGATGAAGGACTGGGCGGTCGAGCAGGGCGCGACGCACTTCACGCACTGGTTCCAGCCGATGACCGGTGTCACGGCCGAGAAGCACGACTCGTTCCTCGTGCCGACCGCCGAAGGCCGCGCGGTCGCGGAGTTCAGCGGCCAGGAGCTGAGCATGGGCGAGCCCGACGCGTCGAGCTTCCCGTCGGGCGGCATGCGGTCCACCTTCGAGGCGCGCGGCTACACGGCCTGGGATCCGACGAGCCCGCCCTGGCTGCTGACGAACCACAACGGCGCCACGCTGGTCATCCCGACCGCGTTCGTGAGCTGGACGGGCGAGGCGCTCGACAAGAAGACGCCGCTCCTGCGCTCGATGCAGGCGATCTCCAGGCACGCCGTCCGCATCCTGAAGCTGTTCGGCTCGAAGGCGCGGCGGGTCTACACGACGTGCGGGCCCGAGCAGGAGTACTTCCTGATCGACCGCCACTTCTACTACTCGCGGCCGGACCTGATCAACGCCGGTCGCACCCTCTTCGGCGCGCGGCCGCCGAAGGGCCAGGAGATGGAGGACCAGTACTTCGGCGCGATCCCGGACCGCGTGCTCGCCTTCATGATGGAGGTCGAAACCGAGCTCTACAAGTGCGGCGTCCCGGTCAAGACCCGCCACAACGAGGTCGCGCCAGGTCAGTACGAGGTCGCGCCGATCTTCGAAAACGGCAACGTCGCCACCGATCACCAGATGATGACGATGGAGGCGCTCAAGCGGATTGCGCCGAAGTACGGCCTCGCCTGTCTACTGCACGAGAAGCCGTTCGCCGGCGTCAACGGTTCGGGCAAGCACCTGAACTGGAGCATGAGCGACGATCTGGGCAACAACCTGCTCGACCCCGGCGACACGCCGCACCAGAACGTGCAGTTCCTCGTCTTCTGCGCGGCCATGCTGCGCGCGGTGAACAAGTTCCAGGGCCTCCTCCGTGGCAGCGTGGCGCGGGCGGGCAACGACCATCGGCTCGGCGCGAACGAGGCGCCGCCCGCGATCATGTCGATCTTCCTCGGCGAACAGCTCACCGAGCTCTTCGACCAGATCGAGCGCGGCACCGTCAAGGCGTCCAAGGCCAACGGCATCCTCGACACCGGCGTGTCGGTGCTGCCGAAACTGCTCCGTCACGCCGGCGATCGGAACCGGACCAGCCCGTTCGCCTTCACCGGCAACAAGTTCGAATTCCGTGCCGTGTCGGCGAACCAGAGCATCGCGCTCCCCAACATCGCCGTCAACGTGGCCGTCACCGAGGCGCTCGATTACATCGCCACCGGGCTGGAACGCGCCCTCGAGCAGGGCAAGAAGCTCGACGCGGCCGTGAAGACGCTGCTGCGCAAGCTGGTCAAGGACAACAAGCGGATCATCTTCAACGGCAACGGCTACTCGGAGGAATGGCGAAAGGAAGCGGCCCGGCGCGGGCTGCTCAACCTCACCAACACGGTCGACGCGCTGCCCGAGTTCCTCAAGCCGGACGTCATCGCGGCGTTCGAGAAGTACAAGGTGCTCAACGAGCGGGAGCTCCGCGCCCGGCACGAGGTGAAGCTCGAAACCTACATCAAGACCATCACCATGGAAGCGCAGCTGATGGTCCTGATGGCCAACCGCTACATCCTCCCCGCCGCCTTCGAGTATCAGACCCAGGTGGCGCAGAGCGTCGCAGCCGTGAAGAATGCCGGCGGGACGACCAGAGAGGGCAAGAAGGCGCTCGACGAGCTGACGGGTCTCATCGACGAGTTCCGCGTCCGCACGGCGAAGGTGGCCCGCGCGCTCGACCACCAGAGCGGTTCGGCCCTGAAGCACGCGAAGCACTGCAGCGACACGGTGGTGCCCGCGATGAGCGCGCTCCGCGAGACCGGCGACCGGCTCGAGACCATCCTGCCCCACGGCCTGTGGCCACTGCCGACCTACAGGGAGATGCTCTTCATCAAGTAATGACGATGATGCCCGTCCTGGTCCTGACCGCCCTGCTGGCCGCTCAGCCCGCACCGGATCAGCGGGCCGAAGCGGAGCGCCTCGCGCGCACGGGCGCGCACGCCGAGGCGCTCGCGCGGTTCCAGGCCCTCGTCGCGGAGAATCCCGAGGACGTCGGCGCTCGGATCTGGGTGGGCCGGCTGCACTTCTGGATGGGCCACGCGGACTGGGCGGAAGCGGTCTTTCGGAGCGTGCTCTCGTCGCATCCGGACCACGTCGAGGCGATCGTAGGGCTGGGCGCCGCGATCACCGCGGACGATCGTCCCGAGGAGGCGATCGCCGTGCTCGACCGGGCCGAAGCCCTGGCGCCCGACGATGCCGACGTCCTGGCGGCGCTGGGACGCGCCTATCTCACGGCCGGCCATCTGCGGCTCGCCGGCGCGTACTACACGCGCGCGCGGCTGCTGCGGCCGGCCGACCCGGACATCCGCGACGGCGACGAGCGCATCAGGCGTATCGCCGGCCACCGCGTCGAGGCGCTTGGCTTCTTCGAGTCGTTCGATTTCGGCGTGTCGGACACCTGGTCCGGCGAGCTGGAGATCAACCTTCGCGTCGCGGACGGGTTTCGCGTGTTCGCGCGCGGCCAGCAGCAACGCAAGTTCGACGAGACCGAGAGCCGCGGCGGCGGAGGCTTCGAGTGGCGGCCGAACCGACGCGTCACGCTGGTCGGTCGGGCGCTGCTCGCGCCCGGCGCGCTGGTCCTGCCGGAGTCGGACGTCCTGGGCGAGGTGCTGTATGCGCGGAAGCGCCTGGAGCTGACGGCGTCGGCGCGCTACGCGGACTTCGACGCGGCGCGCGCCTGGATCCTCTCTCCCGGTCTGACCTGGTGGTTCAGCGACCGGCTGGCCGTCACCGCGCGCTACTTCCACAGCGAAACGGAGTTCGCCGACTCCGGCGGCACGTCCAGCAACGATTCCGGCCTGGTGCGGGTGCGCGCCCGCCTGTGGCCGCGCGTCTGGGTTCACGGCAGCTACGCCAGCGGCACCGAGAGCTTCGAGACGTTGTCGATCGACCGCCTGGGGGAGTTCCGCGCCGACACCGCCGGTGGAGGATTCCAGATCGACCTGCCGTCGCTCACGACCTTCGCCGGCGCGTACGAGTTCCAGTGGCGCGACAACGACACGCGCATGGCGCGAGTCACCGTCACGCTCGTCCAGCGGTTTTGAGGTGGCTGAACCTCACCCCGATCTCCCGATGCTGGAAACCGCCGAGCTGGTGCGGCGCCTCCTCGTCCCGATTTTGATCGGCACGAGCCGGCTCGTTGCGGCCCTGCTGGCCCTGCTCCTAATGCAGCGCGGCGCCCGGGCGCTGGCGATCGGACGCCGGGCCAGACTCTGTGGTCTCTATTCCTGCAGGCGGTCGAAGAGCGCCGGCGTCGCCGGCGCTCCCTCGAGCGAGAGCAGCCAGCGCTTCGTCTCGAGCCCGCCGCCATACCCGGTCAGCGCGCCGTTCGCCCCGATCACCCGGTGACAGGGAATCACGATCGGCAGCGGGTTGCGCCCGTTGGCCAGCCCCACGGCGCGCGAGGCCGTCGGTCGGCCGATCCGCGCGGCCAGCTCGCCGTAGGAGATGGTGCGGCCGTAGGGGATTTCCGTCAGCGCCGACCAGACCTGCCGCTCGAACTCGGTCCCCTCGGGCTTCAGCGCCAGGTCGAAGCGCCGGAGCCGGCCGGCGAAGTAGGCACGGAGCTCGGAGGCCGCCTCGCGGAACGGTCGCTCGGCCAGCGTCCAGTCCGCGGCCGGGCGGACCGGCCGCCGGCCGCGGTCGAAGCCGATGCAGGTGAGGGCCGACCCGTCGCCCGCGACGAGCAGCCGGCCGATCGGACTCTCGATGAAGGTATAGGACGTCGGCATGCCGGTGCTCGCGGCTCGGGCGAATCGCGTGTGAAAACCCGTCAGTCCCCTGCCGAGGTCACGCGCGTCATCCTCGCAGGACGACGGCGCCGCCCCGTGGCCTGTTTTCTGCCGGTTTCCGGGCGGTACGGCTTTTGAAGTCAGAAGGGGCGGTCGCGCTGAATCAACGGAATGCGTTCACCACAGGCAGGCGCTGGCATCGCCGCATTCCGTCGCAAGACGTTCGCGATTCTCGCGCGACCGTTTCCACTCCTCTTCCCCCGGGAGGCGGCCTTCGGGCCGCCTTCCTTGTTGCACAGCCACGGCATCGAGCGCAGGCCGCGTGAGGGCCACTTGGCCCTCGGCCTCAGGTCTCGGCCCTCAAGCCGTGATTCTCACCGCCACGATCGTCATGTCGTCGTTGGGCGGCATGCCGTCGCGGAAGCGTTCGACCGCACCGGTGATCCGCTCGATGATCTGGCGGGCGTCGAGGTCGCGTGTCGCCGCGATCTCCGCGGTGAGCCGCTCGGCGCCGAACTCCCGCCCCTCGCGGTCCATCGCCTCGAACACCCCGTCCGTGCAGAACACGAACACGTCCCCCTTGCGCAGCGGGAAGTTCAACTCTTCGTAGGTCGAGCCCGGGAACGAGCCCAGCGGCACGCCCGGCAGCACGATCTGCCCGCAGCCTTCGTCCGAGCAGCGCACCGGGTAGGGCAGGCCGGAGTTCGAGAGCGCCAGGTGGCGCCGTTTGAGGTCGAAGATGGCGTAGCAGAGCGTCGCGTAGTACTCCTCGAGCTGCCGCTGGTGCAGGATCGTGTTGATCGAGAGCAGCACGGCGGCAGGCGACGACCGCTCCGGCATGAAGCGCCGCCGGAATGTGCGGCTTCGCACGAGCTCCCCGGCGAACACGCTGTAGAGCGCGGCGGGCGTCCCCTTCCCTGACACGTCGCCCACGGCGACGATGAGCGTGTTCGACTCGGGGGTCAGCAGGTCGTGGAAGTCGCCGCCGAGCTCGAGCGCGGCCGCGAAGGACGCGGCGACGTCCACGCCCTTGAGCCGCGTGGGCAGCTCGGTGGGCAGGAGCGCCGCCTGGACGCGCTGGGCGAAGCGCAGTTCTTTCTCCAGGCGCTCCTCGTTCTGGCGCACGGTTTCGTAGAGCCTGGCGTTCTCGATGGCGACCGCCGCCTGGCTCGCGAGGAGCACCAGGATCTCGACATCGCGCTTGCTGAACGCGTCGAGCTCGGGGCTCTCGAGGTCGAACACGCCGATGCAGCGGTCCTTGAGCAACATCGGCACGACCAGCTCGGACCGGACATCGTCGAGCACCTTGATGTAGCGGGGATCGCGGGACACGTCGGACACGAGCACGGGCTGCTTGTGGAGCGCGGCGTGGCCGACGAGACCTTCGCCGAGCCGGACCCGCGGAACCGTTACCTTCTCGCCGTACTGGATGGCGAGCTTCATCTCCAGCTCGCCGCGCTCCTCGTTGAGGAGCAGGATCCCGAACGTGCGATAGTCGACCACCCGGCAGACGAGCTGTGCGATGCGCTCGAACAGCTCGTCGGGGTCGAGCACCGACGCCACGTCGCGGCCGATCTCCGCGAGTGTTTCGAACGCGGCGGCGTCGGCCCGCACTTGCTCGAACAACTTCGCGTTGGCGAGCGCGACGGCGACGTGCGCGCCGAACTGGCGCACGATCGCCAGGTGCGACTCCGTGAACTGGTCGAGCCGCGTGCCGAGAACGTTGAGCGCCCCGATCGGCCTCGCCTTGTGCAGCAGCGGCACGACGAGCTGCGAACGCATGCCGGGCACGATCGGCACGTGGCGCGGCTCCCTGGACAGATCGGGCACGAGCTGCGGCAACCGCTCCGCCACGGCGATCCCGACGATGCCCGTGCCGACCTTCAGGCGCCGTTCCCGTTCCGCCTCCGGGTAGCCGACGGCGTGGCTGAGCCGAAGCTCGCCCCGCCGCTCGTCCAGCAGGTACACGGCGAACGCCTGGAACTCGATCAAGCGCGCGATGAACCGCGGAATCTGCTCCAGCAGCGCGTCGGTGTCGAGCACAGACGTGACCTGGCGGCCGAGGTCGAAGAGCGTGGCGAGCACGTCGTGCTCGAGCACGCCCGCCGCCGCAAAAGCGTCGCGGCCGGGAGCGTCGAACGGATGGTCGGTCACTGAGAGATCTTCTTCGCCTGGTCGCCCAGCGTGTAGGCGTTGATCCACTCGAACTGGCGTTTCAGCCGGTCGAGCTGGTGGTAGTACTCGCGCAGGCCGTGGCCCTCGCGCGGGTAGAACACCAGGTCCACGGTCTTCCCGCGGTCTTTCAGCGCCCGGTAGAACTCCATCGGCTGGCCGATCGGGACCCGCTCGTCGCGGCCGCCGTGCAGGATGAGCAGCGGCGTCGTGACGCGGTCCACCCAGGTCAGACCCGACCGCTCGCGGTAGAGCGACAGGCTGGCGTCGGACGGGATGCCCTCGAAGAACGTGCCGAGATAGTCGGGAATGTCGGTCGTGCCGTACATGCTCACCAGATTCGACAGGCCGGCGCCCATCACGGCGGCCTTGAAACGGCTCGTCTGGGAGACGATCCAGCAGGTCATGTAGCCGCCGTAGCTCCATCCCATCACGGCAAGCTTCGCCGGATCGGCGATGCCGCGATCGATCACCGCGTCCACGCCGGTCATGATGTCGCGGTAGTCGCCCCCGCCCCAGTCGGGGATGTTGGCGCGCATGAACGCCCCGCCGTAGTTCGTGCTCCCTCGCGGGTTCGGGTAGAACACCGCCCATCCGGCGCCGGCCCACACCTGGCCGGCGTCCGACAGCCGCGCGTTGGCGCTGTGCGCACCGGTCGGCCCGCCGTGCACCACGACCAGCAGCGGATACCGCCGGCCCTTCTCGAAGCCGACCGGTTTGAGCAGCACGCCCTCGATCTCGCGGCCGTCGGTGATCCAGGTGATCACTTCGGACTCGCCCAGCGCGATCCCGGCGATCTGCGGATTGACGGTCGTGAGCCGGCGCGGCGACACGAACGTCGCGTCGGAGACGAAGACATCGGGGGGCTCGGACGGGGACTCGCGGATGAACGCCGCGCGAGCGCCGTCCCGGCTGAACGACGGGGACGAGATCAGCTGGCGCGTGGTGAGCCGCGTGTACCGGCCGGCCCCAACGTCGAACGCGTACATCTCGCGGTACACGCGCAGGCCGGTGGCGAAGTAGATCCGGCGACCGTCGGCCGACCACTCCGGCGCGCCGGCCGAGAGATCGAAATCCGGACTCGACACGTCCCGTGCCCGGCCGGTCCGCAGGTCGAAGAGCATCAGGTGGGTGTTGCCGACGTACTGGAGCGGGATCCCATCGCCTTTGGGTTCGGCGTCGTGCGGATCGGCCAGGTACGCGATCGTCCCGCCGTCAGGCGACCAGGCCGGCGACGAGTCCGCGCCCGGGTTCGTCGTGATCTTCGTCACGTCCCGGGACCCGAGCGTCCCCACGTAGATGTCCGAACGCTCGTCGCGCGTCATGGGCGTCGGCGACGCCGCGAAGGCGACCCGCGTGCCGTCGGGCGACCACGCGGGCGCACCCCGGACGGTGAAGTCGCGCCCCTCGGTCACCCGCGTCGCATCGCGCGTATCCACCTCGACGATCCACAGGTGCGAGAAGCGGAAATCCCCTTCGAACACCTCGGCATCGTCGCGGCGCTGGCGCTTCGCCTCGTCATCGGCCGACAGCGGGTCCTGGGACACGTACGCGAGCCGCCGGCCGTCGCGCGACCAGACGTAGGCGGCGACCCCCTCCTTGGCGTCGGTGACCGCCCAGCCTTCGCCGCCGTCGGCGGGCATGATCCAGATCTGCGGCCGCGGGCCGTCTTCGCCGGCGCCCTCACCGCGGGCCGCGAGGAAGCTGATGAAGCGCCCGTCGGGTGACCAGCCGGGCGATGAGGCGCCGCGCTCGCCGAAGGTCATCTGCTGCGGGCGCGGCTCGCCGGTCTCCGCCACGCGCCAGATCTGTGTGCGCATCTCCCTGCGCCCCGACGGGTCCGGCCGTCCGGCCTGCCGGGCGTCCACCCACTCGCGGACGGTGTAGAGCACCTGGCGGCCGTCGGGCGAGATGGTCGCCGAGCCCGGCGCCTTCAGCGCCATCACGTCGTCGAACGTCGTCGGGCGGCCGTCGGGTACCGTCGTCGTCGCGACCAGGGAGACAGCCGCCGAGACGGCGAGCGACAGCGCGTAGGCTGGTCGTGAGCGCATGATGCTCTCGGGTGGACGGCGAGGCTGCGAGAGATGCCCGCGTGGCGGGCGCCAGATCCGGATTATACTGGCAAATTCGGCTGCTCGACAGCCGGCTGGTGACCCCGTGGACCCGTTGACGCTGCCTCTCGACTACGCCGCCATCGAGCGAATCCTGCCGCACCGCTATCCGTTTCTGCTCGTGGACCGGATTACCGAGTTGGAGTTGGACAAGCGGATCGTCGGCATCAAGAACGTCTCGCTCAACGACCGCTACCTGGCCCGGTCGCCGAACGGTCCGCCGGCGCTGCCGCCGACGATTCTGACGGAGGCCGTCGCGCAGGTCGGCGCGATCATGATCCTGGCCAAGCCGGAGAACCGGGAGAAGCTGATCTACTTCATGGGCATCGAGAAGGTGCGCTACCGGCGGCCCGCGTACCCCGGCGACGTCGTGGTCATCGAGGCGACCGTGCTCCGCCTGCGCAGCCGGATGGGGCTTCTGCGCGGTGTCGCGACGGTCGCCGGCGAGGTGGCGGTCGAGGGAACGATGACCTTCGCGCTCGGCCCGCGGAGCCACGCGGGCGCCTTCGCCCCTGGCGCGACGACGCAGCCCTGAAGGGCTGCGCCACGGTTCCGGCGGCGCAGGGCTGCTGCCCCTGTGGCGCAGGGCTGCTGCTCTCCTGTGGCGCAGGGCTGCTGCTCTCCTGTGGCGCAGGGCTTCAGCCCTGCGTAGCACGACGACGCAGCCCTGAAGGGCTGCGCCACGGTTCCGGTGGCGCAGGGCTGCTGCTCCGGTGGCGCAGGGCTGCTGCTCTCCGGTGGCGCAGGGCTTCAGCCCTGCGTAGCACGACGACGCAGCCCTGAAGGGCTGCGCCACGGTTCCGGTGTGGCGCAGGGCTGCTGCCCCTGTGGCGCAGGGCTGCTGCTCTCCTGTGGCGCAGGGCTTCAGCCCTGCGTAGCACGACGACGCAGCCCTGAAGGGCTGCGCCACGGTTCCGGTGGCGCAGGGCTGCGCCACGGCTGTTGCCACCTACTTCAGCACCAGCAGCGCGAGCCCGATCTTCACGCCGCGCGACGACCAGGCCGCCCAGCGGGCGTCCGGGTCGAAGTAGCGAACGGCGTCGAGGATGGCGGGGGCGAGAATCAGCACGCCCATCCACCGCTCGTTCATACCCCGGGACAGGGCCATCGAGCGGGTGTCGCGCTCGTCAGGTCCCGCGCGCGCGAACGCGGCGCCGGCGTACACGATCGACGCCGCGACGTTGAACGTCAGCATGCCTTTTCTCAGCGGCGCCGCTTGGTCGCGCAGGCGTGGCTCGGTGCTGAGGATCCACTCGTTCGTCGCGTGTTGCACCCAGAAGCCCGCCGAGGAGATCGCGAACTCCTGCCGTGGCGGGACGTCCGCACGGTGTGTGATCGCGAAGAACGGGATCCCCTTGAAGGACACCCTCTTGATGCCGGGGTCCGCGTCGAAGACGACGTCGAGGAAGAGGTGACCGAGCTCGTGCGCGCCGAGGCCGATGGCGGCGCCTGCGAAGAAGCGCCCGAGGCTCTCGTCGCCGGCCGGGCGCTGGTCGGCGTCCTGCGGGAAGACCGGCGCGGCCGCCAGGAGGAGGACGAGCAGGACGCGAAGGACCGGTGTCTGACGTGGCACCGGGGCATTATGACCCAGCGGTCCGGGAGTTGTGATGGTAGGATCCGTGCATGGGCTCAAAGAAACGACGCAACCGCCAGCCCGCGGCGGAGCCGACGGCCCCGACGCCGCCCGCCAGGCCGCAGTGGCCGCTCGCGGCGCTGGCGATCGTGATCGGGATCGGCACGGTGTGGACGATCTCGTCGGGGCGTAGCGCGCCGGTGCCCGAGTCGACGGTCGCGCAGGCGCCCGTGGCCCCTCAGCCGGTGGCCGCGGAGCCGCTGCCCGCACGGGTGCCGACCGACGAGGAGCTGCCGCCGCTGCCGTACGCGGGGTATCCGACGGCGCGCCCCCTGGAGGTGGTCCAGGCCGCGTACCGGTTCGCTGCACAGCACCCCGAGGTGATGCGCTACGTCCCGTGCTACTGCGGGTGCGAGCGGAGCGGCCACCACGACAACGAGGACTGCTTCGTCAGCGCGCGCGACGCGAACGGCCAGGTCACGTGGAGCGCGCACGGCCTGGGTTGAGCGATCTGCATTGACGTCGCGCGTGACGCGATGCAGATGCATGCCTCCGGCGCCGGGACTGCGGACATCCGCGCCGCAATCGAGAAGAAATGGGCGCCGAATTACCCGACGAGCACGCCGACGCCGGCCGTGCCGCGGTAACGTGAGAAGGAGCGGGCGCTTCCCCCCGTGTCACCGAGACCCTCGCGCGGGAAGCGGCGTGGCGGCGAGCCCGGTGCCGAGGTGTTCGCGCGCCTCTTCGACGCGGCGCAGGAGGGTGCCTACCTCGGCGCGCTGGGCGAGCACGGGACCGCCACGCTCGCGGCCAACCCCCACTTGAGACTGATGCTCGGCTACGCGGCAGACACGCCGCCGGCCGAGGTGCGCCCGTTCGATGCGGATCGCTTCGTGGATGCGCAGACCCGCGCCGCCTTTTTCGAGCGGCTCGAGCGCGACGGCGCGGTCACCGACTACCTGCTCCGCCTGCGCCGCGCCGACGGCGTGGCGATCTGGGTGGAGGTCACCGCTCACCTCGACGCGAGCGCGGGCGGCGGGGGGCCGCGCATCGGCGCGCTCATGCGAGACGTGAGCGAGCGCAAGAAGCTCGAACACCAGGCCCGCGATCTGTACCATCAGCTGGTCCAGGCGGAGAAGCTCGCGGCGCTGGGCCAGACGATTTCTGGCGTCGCCCACGAGCTGAACAACCCGCTCGCCACCATCCTCACCTGGGCCGAGCGGCTGTCGCAGAAGGAGATCGACGAGGCGACGCGTCGGGGCATCCAGGTCATCCTGGGCGAAGCCGAACGCTCGGCGCGCATCGTCCGCAACTTGCTCACCTTCGCGCGCAAGCGACACACCACGCGGGGGATGGTCGACATCAACCAGATCGTGCGGGAAACGCTCGTGCTACGGAGCTACGAGCAGCAGGTCAGCAACATCAGCACACTCGACGCGCTGGCGTCAGGCCTGCCCCACGTGTTCGCCGATCCCCACCAGCTCAAACAGGTGCTGCTCAACCTCATCATCAACGGCGAGCAGGCGATGCTCGTCGCCAACGGCCGCGGCACGCTCATCGTCCGCTCCTGGTACGACCTCGAAGGCGACTCGGTCATCATCGAGATCAGCGACGATGGGCCGGGCGTGCCGGAGGAGGTGCAGGCGAAGATCTTCGACCCGTTCTTCACGACCAAGGATGTCGGTCAGGGGACCGGGCTCGGTCTGACTGTCGCCTACGCCATCGTCGAAGAGCACGGTGGCCGGCTCACGGTGTCGTCGGACCACGGCGCGACCTTCCGCGTGGCGCTGCCGGTCGGGAGCACCGACCTGCGGCCCGCCGGCGCGGCGGCGCCCGAGGTGATCGAGGACGTGGGCGCCGGATCCACGGCACTGGTCGTCGAGGACGAAGCGGCGCTCGGCACGGCCGTGGCCGAAGCGCTGGCCGACGTCGGGTTCCGGGTGGACCGGGCGGCGGACGGCGAGGAGGCGCTCGAGCGGGTCAAGGCGCAACCGTACGATCTGATCGTCTGCGACCTGAAGATGCCCCGGCTGGACGGGACCGCGTTCTATCGCACGCTCGCCGTGACCTACCCCGCGCTGGCGCGCCGGATTGTCTTCGTGACGGGCGACGTGGTCGGCACCGAGGCCGAGCGCTTTCTCGAGGACAGCGGCTGCCGCTGGCTCGCGAAGCCGTTCCGGCTGCGGGACCTGCTCAGGATCGCGCGAGACGTCGTGGCGTGAGGGCGGCGGCGCCCGGCACCCGCCGGACGCCGCCCGGGAGGATGAGGAGTGAGGTCGCCAGTGAGGTCGCGGCCCGTCAGCGCGCCGCCGCGAGGCGGCGCCTGGCGGCCCGCTTGAGCGAGATCACCCGGCCCAGGGGCGCCGGTCGGACCCCGGCGGAGCGCCGCCGGGTGTAGGGCAACACCACGCCCTGGCTCGGGGCGGGTGCGTCGGCCGAGGAACGAGCGGGTCCACGATCCGCGGCGTGGTCGAGGACGGCCTTGGCCATCTTCATACGCCGCAGCATCTGCTCGAACGCGACGACCGCGGGCCGGCTCGCCGACGTCTCGGGCTCCGCGTCATCGCAC
>Ga0326597_10009012_pt1 | contig 13414 bp, 11 predicted proteins | sample RVTome_12_FD_203789 | JGI IMG/M metagenome (GOLD analysis project Ga0326597, IMG submission 203789) | Soil microbial communities from uranium-contaminated site in the Upper Colorado River Basin, Wyoming, United States - RVT100D185 | ecosystem: Environmental > Terrestrial > Soil > Contaminated >... | reverse complement strand
GACTTATCATTCCACCGCGACTTCTCGTCGAGCTACGTTCCTGTAGTACGTGCCTGGATTTCTGACAATATCGTGATGCTGGGGCGGTGGCTCGGGTCGCGTAATCTCCTGCGGCTGGGATGCCTCAGCCGGCGCAGGCGCGCCGAAAATGGCCTACTGCATGGGTCCTCGGGCTGCCTGGCGCCCCACCTCGGCGGCGCCCCGATCGATCCTACGTTATCGTCCCAAGTAGGCATCCTCTGCACGAATTTGTCACCTGAGATGACCTGGCGCCGGTAGCCATGCGACGATGTAACGCGTTGTGCCACAACGACATGGTCTCCGGTCGCCCGGAGACGCCGCTCGCCGGCTACGCCTTCGGCGTGAAGGCCAGGAACCGTCGGGGGTTGTCGTCGAGGATCATACGCAGCGTGCGCTCGTCGAGGCCCGCCTCCAGCAGCATGGGCCCGAAGACCGTGGCGGTCTGGGCGAAGCCGGGCCCGCCGTTGGCCTTGAGCGCGGGCCGCGAGTAGAAGTCCGACGAGAGGAGGAGCTTGTCGGCGTGGCCCGCCTCGATCATCGCCATCGCCATCACCACCCGGTTCTCGTCGGGCATGGTGCCGTTGAGCGTGACCCGGTCGAAGCCGACGAACACGCCGCGGCGCGCGAGCGCGATGGCGATGTCGGCGGCCGGGTCGTCCAGGCAGCACACGTGCCCGATGCAGAGGTTGTCCGGGTTCGCGCCCGCGGCCTCGTAGATGTCGAGCTGCCGCAGCGCGGCCTCGCGCGGCACGTCGGGCGAGCGGATGCTGTAGGCGTTGTGTGTGAAGACCGGAATACCCGTCCTGACGTGCGCCAGCGCCACCGCGCGGTGGACCTTGCGCTCGTCCGCGGTCAACACGCCCTCCTGCTGGCCGATCTCACCGAACGCCCCGAGGCGGTCGCGGGCCGCCTCGGCCGCCAGCTCGTCCGCGATCTGCTCGGCGGACTTGGTGGCGATGTCGGCGGGGTAGGTGCGCTGCATGTAATACCCGCCGCTCGCCACGATCGGCATGCCGGACTCGCGCGCGATGCGGCGCAGCGCGTCGATGTCCCTGCGCATGTCCGGATGCCCGCCGTCGACGATGAGCGCGATACCGTCGGCTTCGGCTGCACGGACCTCCGAGATCATGAGGTCGACGTCGGAGTGGAAGGACGGGTTGGCTCCCAGCTGGATGGAGAGATGCTCGTGGAAGAGCACCGCGCCGTCGGGAATCGCCGCCGGCGCGAGGTCACCGGCGAGGGTGCGGATGATCGGCGCGGCCTGCCGAGCCGGCCGCATGGGGCCGAACGCCGCGGAGACCGCGGCGAGGGGGTCGGCGGCCGACAACACCCCGAGGCCGGCGAGCAGCCCCGCGCCGCTTCCCGCGCCCAAGAGGCGCAGGGCCTCCCGGCGCGTCATGTCCAACCGGTCGTCGCGCGTCGTCATCGGTGCATCCTCTCCGTCGGGTCAGGTGTGGCCCATGATGATGTCCGGGGCCGGCCGGGCTCGCCAGTGGGGCGGGCCAGCCTACCCGACCGAGAAGAACTCGGCGATGCCGGTGAAGCCCATTTGGAACCCGATCGCCACCAGGATGAAGCCCGAGAATCGGGTGAGGATCCGCACGCCGCGAGGGTGGATGCGGCCGCCGATGAGACCCGACAGCGCCAGGACTCCGTACACCGTCAGGGCCACGAGCGTGACCGCCGCGATCGTCGCCGCCGGGATCCACGAGACCATGTAGGGATCTCGCACCGTAAGGCTGACCGTCACCGCGATGGCCCCGGGTCCCGCGATCAGGGGCATCGTGAGCGGCACCCAGAGCGCGTCTTCCGCGTCGGCGGGCGTCCGCTGGGCGCTGTGGGACTCCGGCTCCTCACCGCGCAGCATCTCGAGGCCCATCACGACGAGCAGGAGGCCTCCGGCGGCGCGGAACGCGGAGAACTCGATGCCCAGGAAGCTCAGGAACTGAAGCCCACCCACGGCGGCGAGCGCCAGGATGGCCCACACGCCGAGCGCGACTCCGATGGCCGCACGGTGGGCCTCGGCCTTGCTCTTGCCCTCCGTGAGATGGAGGAAGAGCGGCACCTCGGCGACCGGATTCGTCATCGCGACCAGCGGCGCCGTGGCGAAGAAGATCGTCTGCAGGAGTAGCATGGGCCGCTACTACACCGACGATGTCCGCTTGTTGTTGGGGGTCAGCCGCGCCGCCGGGGGACCTCCTTCAGGTACGGCTCGAGCCCCCGCAGACTGTGCTCGACCTCGGCGATCTCCACATCCGAGAGCGCCACGTCCCGGCCCCGCTGGGCCCGAGACTTGAAGATCCCACGGCGCTGCAGGAGGTAGCGCCCGGCCGCGGGAATCTCCTGCTCGCAGGTGAGCATCACGAGCAGGCGCCCGTGGATGTCGCGGACCTCGTCCCAGTCGTTGGCCAGGTAGGCGTCCCACATTCTCACGAAGACGTCTGCATACATCCCCATCCCGCTCACGAGCCCGTCGACGCCGAGGCGCAGGTCGTAGGCGAAGTAGCGTCCGCGCATGGCCGAGTACACGCGCTGGATCCGGGCCTGACCGACGAGCGCCTGGATGCGCTCGAAGACCGGCTGGGCCTCCTCCTTCACGTAGCCGAGCTGTGGATGCCGGTCCGCGAGCTCCAGGATCAGGTCCGTCTCGAACTCGACCCCCGGCAGGTTCGGCTGCGTCTGGATCATCACGGGTCGCTCGGTCACGCGAGCCAGCGCTCCGTAGTAATCCCGGTAGTCCGCGAGCGAGCGCCCGACCTTCGGCGGCATCGCGATCATCATGTCCGGCTCCAGCCGCTCGGCGAAGCGGGCGAGCTCGACCATCTGCGGTGCGGCGTCCTGCTGCACGCCGAGCACCAGCGTCATGGATCGCCCCCGATTCGCCGCCGTGAGGATCTCGAAGCCCCTATGGATCTCGGCGGTGGTCAGGCGCGGGTAGTCGCTCGAGTTCTGGGGCCACACCAGGCCGTGCACCCCCGCGTGGTCCAGCCACTCGACCTGGAAGGCCAGGTCCTCGAAGTCGACGGCGCCGGCCTCGGTGTAGGGGGTGGAGAGGATGACGAAGAGCCCGCGCAGATCAGCGTCGCGGCGGGTGGGGTGCCTCGCCGTCCCCGCCGCTGGCGCAGGGTCGGCGCCGAGGAGGCCGGACCCGAGGGTCGCAGAGCCCATGAGCTTCAACGTGTCGCGACGGGTGAATTGCCTGGTCATTCGGTCACCTCGTGTGTGGGCTTCCCTACGGGAGCCTGTAGACGATGATCGCGTCGGTGGCGGCGATCGCGACGTACTGTCTGCCGTCGGAGCCTCCGTACGTCATGGGGTTGGCGTTGCCGCGGGCGGGGAGGACGTCGGCCCAGAGCTGCTGTCCCGTGGCGGCCTCGAGAGCCCGGAAGCGGTCGTCGTCGGTCGACGCCACGAACAACAGGCCCCCTCCCGTGACGATCGCTGAGGCCCGGCCAGGCCTACCGGTGTTGCGGCGGCCCGGCGGGAGGGCGTCGGTGACGCCCACCGGCACCTGCCACGCGATGTCGCCCGTAACCGCGTCGATCGCGGTCATCCGTCCCCACGGCGGCTTCTGGCACGGCCAGCGCGAGTCACCCATGTCGACGTCGAAGTTCCCGGGGCGCGGACTCCCGCGACGGAACGGCACGGGCGAATCGCCGGGCGCGTCTTCGACCCAGCCGAAGCTCCCCACGTCACGGCTGAAGACGAAGACGTAGCGCGTGTTGGGGTCGTACGCGGCTCCCCCCCAGTTGTGTCCACCCAGCAGGCCGGGGAAGAGCAGCGTCGTCCGCGGCGCCACGCCAGGGCCGCGATAGGCCCAGGGGGTGAACGGGCCCGCGTTGTAGATCTCGCCGACGCTCTCGACCATCTCCGCGCACGCCGCGGCGTGCTCCGGTGAGGTGTCCTCGGCCGTCACGAGGTCGGAGGGCTGGTAGCTCACCCGTGAGGCGGCCGCCGGCTTCACGGGGATGGGCTGGGTCGGGTAGGCGACCTCGCCGGGCACGTCGCTCGCCGGGACAAGGCGCTCCTCCACGCCGAAGAGGGGCTCGCCGGTCACCCGGTTCAGCAGGTAGACGTAGCCGGACTTGGTCGTGAGGCCGAGCGCGGGAACCGTGCCTCCGGGAAGCGGCGCGTCGAAGAGAACCGGCGCGGCCGGCGGGTCGTGATCCCAGAGGTCGTGGTGGATCGTCTGGAAGTGCCACCGGTACTCGCCGCTGCGCACGTCGACCGCGACCACCGAGTTGCCGAAGAGGTTGGCGCCGGGGCGGTCGCCACCGTACCAGAACGGAATGGGCGCGGCGAGCGGCAGATACAGAAGGCCCCGCTCGGCATCCACGGTGAAGTAGAACGGCCAGGCGTTCGCGCCCAGCCGTCCGTCCCAGCTGTCGCCCTCCCACGTGTCGTGACCCACGCTGCGCGGCTGAGGCACCGAGCCGAACTCCCAGAGCCTCTCGCCGGTGCGCGCGTCGTAGGCCCGCGCGTTCCCGATGCCCCCGATGGCTCCGGGGGGTGTGTTGGCCCCGACCACCACGATGTTCTCGTACACGAGCGGCACCGAGTTGTAGGGGACGACCAGGTCGACCTCGCCGCCGTCGCCGAAGCCCATGGCGGGGGCCCCCGAAGCGGCGTCGAGCGCGATGAGGCGGCGCCCCGACGTGAAGATCACTCGGGGACCCGTGGCGCCTTCGCCGGCCCAGTACGCGACCCCGCGCCGGGAGGGGCTGCCCCCCTCGAGTGCGTGGCACCAGAGCTCGGCGCCGCTGACGGGGTCGAGCGCGACCACGCGGTCGGCGGCCGGGGCGTACATCACGTCGCCGACGACGATGGGCGTCGCCTGTGAGCTCGGGCTACGAGCGCCCTCCGCAGCGCTTGCCAGCGAGTAGGTCCACGCCTGACGCAGGGCCCCCACGTTGGCGACGTTGATCTCGGCGAGCATCGAGTAGCCCGTTCCGGCCAGGTCGCCCTTGTACATGCGCCACTCACGCGCGTCGGACCCAGCGGGTGTGCATCCGGCCTGAGCCAGGACGACGGCCGCCATGGCCGCGAAGGCACCGCGCCACCCCTTGGAGCGCATCAGCGCCTCCTCTCCTCTCCTGCAGGAATCGATCGCCACTCGAAGGGCCGAATCTGCGGCCTGCGGCCGCCTCACGACAGACCGGCTTGCGCGCCACTGACCCAGGGCTCGATCAGGGACAGGCGGCCGGTGAGCGACTCTTGAAGCCGTGTCCCCGGTGCGGTTGCCGCTTACCTACCCATAGCATCGGGGCCGCCGCGAGTCTCGCGGCGGCCCCGATGGTCCTTCGACCAGGATGTAGGTCGGCGCCTAGTGGCCGCCGCCCGCCTGTGGCATGGCAGCAGGGAGGCCGAATGCCGCGAGGCCGTCCTGCAGCTGGATGATCACATACTGGTGACCGTTGTGCTCCCAGCTGGACAGCCCGTACCGCGTGGGAGCCGGGATCTCGACCTGGCCGCGCCTCTCGCCGGTCATCTTGTCGATGGCGAAGAGCTGTGGCGAGCCATCGCTCGCCGTGCCCGTGGCAAGGAGCATGTTCGGCGTCACCGTCATCGTGGCGTGACCGCCGCGGCCGCGGTTGTACACCGACTCGTCCAAGTCCAAGCCCTGCAGCAGCGGGTGGTTGCGAATCCGGTCCTGCTCCTCCTGCGACGCGTCGCCGGTCGGAATCGTCCACAGGTGCTCGCCCGTGTTCATGTCGATCGCGACGATGCGGCTCGTCGGGCCCTTCCAGATGGGCAAGCCGTCGAGCGTCGGGCCACCGCGGCCGCGTCCGCCGCGGCCCCCGGCCGCAGGCTCCTGACCTGCTGCCGGCCAGCTGCCCCGGAAGGCACTGAAGTCGGAGTGGGTCGTGCCGGACTGCTCGGGCCCGTCGAGCGGTGAGTCGATGGCCGGCGCCACGTTCATGCCCGAGCAACCGCTGCTCGATGTCACGAAGACGATGCCCAGCACCGGGTCGCCGACGGCGGGTCCCGTGATGTTCGTGCCACCCGAGTCACCCGGGCAGACGCTGGCCGGACCACGCGGATCACCTTGCGCCCTGGGCGGCTCGAAGCGCGCCATGAAGAGGTTGTTCTCCTCGGCGATCTGCATGGCTCGCGCGCGAATCTCGGGCGTGTAGTCGATCAGGTGCTCCGGCTGCCGACCCTGCAGGTCGTACGGCGCCGGCTTGGTGGGGAAGGGCTGCGTGGGCGACAGGCGTTCACCCGGCACCTGCGACTGGGGCACCGGGCGCTCCTCGATGGGCCAGATCGGCTCACCGGTCTCGCGGTCCAGCGCATACAGGAACGCCTGCTTGGTCGCCTGGAAGACACCCTTCACCTCTCGGCCGTCGACGTTGACGTCCATCAGGATCGGCGCGGTCGGCGTGTCGTAGTTCCAGATGTCGTGATGCACGAACTGGTAGTGCCAGGCGCGCTCACCAGTCTCGGCGTCGAGCGCGATGATGCTCGTGCTGAACAGGTTGTCGCCGGGGTGGAAGCCGCCGTAGTAGTCGATCGTTACGCCGTTGGTCACGATGTAGACCAGGCCCAGCTCGGGGTCGGCCGCCATCGGCGCCCACGAGGAGACGTCGCCCGTCCACTCCCAGGCGTCGTTCTCCCACGTGTCGTGGCCGAACTCACCCGGCCGCGGAATCACGTGGAACTTCCACTTGAAGTCGCCCGTCGCCGCGTCGTAGCCGAGGATGTCGCCCGGGACGTTCTCGATGCGCGTCTGGTTGTAGCCCTGCTCGGCCGAGTTGTTCACGACGACCGTGCCGTTCACCACGATGGGCGGCGAGGACGAGGTGACGTAGCCGATCTCCAGCGGGATGCCCATGTAGGGGTCGAACTCCTCGTTCCGCTCTTCCCAAGGGCCCCAGCCCTCGATGATGTCGGCGACCAGGTCGACGCCGCCGGTCTGCGAGAAGCCCTCGATCGGGATCGGCTCACCCCAGTCCTCGAGTGGTTGACCCGTGTCGGCGTCGAGCGCCCAGAGGAAGAAGCCGGGTGTGGAGATGAAGACCACGCCGCCACGGCCCGGGACCTCGGCGTACCCCACGCCCTTCCCGTAGCCCTTCCGCATCGAGTACTCGTGGCGATGCGTGTTCGGCTCGGTGAAGCTCCAGATGAGCTCGCCGTTGTCGGGGTCGAGCGCGATGACGTGACGACGGTCGCCCGTCACCGTGATCATCTTGCCGTCCACGTACGAAGGGGTCGCCCTCGGCGTGCTCGAACCGAAGCTGGCGGCGTTGAAGCGCCAGAGCATCGTGAGCTCGTCGAAGTTGTCCAAGGTGATCTCGGCGGCGGGCGTGTAGCGCGTGTGCCACGCGTCACCGCCGAGATAGGTCCACTGACCGTTCTCGGTCCCCGGACCCTGCGCCGACAGCATCGTCGGCGCGCTGACGAGCACTCCCAGCGCGACCGCGACGAGCTGCCTCAAACGCGGACTCTTCTCTCTCTGCATATCCTCTTCCCTCCCGGGCTGGACCCGGATCGATTGGCCGGCCCCGAGTGGGGGGCGACTGGTTGGACGGCCGAAGCCAAGACCACGGACCCTCTTCGACGCTTGAACGTTGAGCGCGCACTACGCCCAACCTCCGTCTACCCGATTTTCGTTCCTGCGTTGCGTCGCGCGCCTACCGCGAGCCAAGATGGTGCCGATGACGAGCCCTGATCCCGCCACCAACTGGAGCCGCAGGCGCGTCCTCGCGTCGCTGTTCGGCGCGGGGGTGGCGGCTCCGTTCCTGAGCGGGGACCGGACCCGCGCGGGGGACACCATCGTGCTCCGGTACACGGCGCACATCCCGAACTCGCACGGGCTGTACGGAAGGGTCTTCATTCCATGGGAGCAGCTGCTCACCGAGCGGACCGGCGGCCGCATCGTCTGGGAGCACTACGTCGACCGCCTTCTGCACGGCGCGCTCGACGGCTTCAAGGCGATCGAATCGGGCATCACCGACTACACGCACGGCTACGCCACGTACCAGCCCGGGAGCTTCCACCTCACCCACGGGCTCCAGCTGCCCTTCCTCTTCTCCAAGCCGGGAATCGCCTCGCTCGTCTCCGAGGAGCTGTACCCGCGGTACTGGAAGGCCGAGTACGAGAGGATGGGTGTCTACCTGGCACATTGCGACGCGACGACGGCCTACGACATCATCTCGAAGACGCCGATCCGGACCCCGGAGGACATCCGCGGGCTCAAGGTGCGTTCCACCGGCGGGCTGATGGCGGAGATCGTACGCGCGATGGGGGCGATTCCCGTCGTCATCGCCGCGGCCGAGACGTATACGGCCTTCCAGCGGGGCATCATCGACGTGGTTGCGCTCGGCGGGCCCGACATGGCGGCGTACCGGCTCTACGAGACGGGCAGCTACTACCTGCGCATCGGCCTGACGCACACCGTCCTGCAGTACTGCCTCAACCCCCGCACGTTCGACGCGCTGCCGGAGGACCTCCGCGTCATCCTCTACAACGTGTTCAGGTTCCGCGGTCAGATCGCGCATCAGAACTACTACGGGAGCACCGCGCTCGAGACCGCGCTGGAGAGGCTCGTCGAGGGCGGCGTCGAGATCACCGATCCCACACCGGACGAGCGACGGGCTTGGGTTGACGCGGTGCGTCCGCTGGAGGAGCGCTTCATCGAGGAGAACGAGGCCAGGGGACTTCCCGCCGAGGCGTTCGTGCGTGAGGCCAGGGAGCGCGCCGCAGTCTACGAAGGGTGGACGGATCAGCAACTCTGGGACCACGTGGACCGCAATCCCGTGCAGGGCATCATCTCCCTTTGAGCGGAAACGGGGGGGCCGGGGAGCCGGAGCAGCAGGGCGGGGCATGGCTCGACCGCGCCACCGACGTCGTCGACCGTCTGTCCGAGCGCGCCTCCGACGAGATGTTCCGCTTCGGCGTCCACGTCACGATGCCGGCGTTGGTCGTGCTCGTGACGCTCGACGTGGTGCTTCGCTACGTCTTCAACGCGCCCCTCCAATGGGCGCGAGACGTCAACGGAGTCCTCCTCCTCATCAGCATTTTCTGCGCGCTGCCGCACGCGTGGGACCGGGCCTACCACATCCGCATGGAGGTCTTCTACACGCGGTTCACCGCGGCGCGACGGCGCATGGCCGACGTCCTGTCGTCCGTGTCGGGGATCATCTTCTTCGGGCTCATGGCGGTGCAGGCCGCCCGCTTCGTCCCCTTCATGATCCGAACGGGGGAGACCGGCGAGGACTGGGACTTCGTGCTGTGGCCCTTCATGGCCGTCGTCTCGTTGTGCGCCGTCGTCATGGTCGCCCGCATCTTCTCCAACCCCGAGGGCGTGGAGCGCCATCTCCGCCAGTCGCTCCACGAGAGCAGGGGCGGAGGCCATGCCGCTGTCCCCGACGTGTCGTCCCGGGACGGCTCGACAGAGGAGGCGTGATGCTCCCCCTCAGCGGGCTCATCGGCATCGCGGCGATGTTCGTCCTGCTCATGCTCGGCGTACCGATCGCGTTCGCCATGGCGATCACCGGCGCCGTCGGTCTCTGGATACTGGAGGGGCCCGGACCGGCATTGGCGCATACGACGCTTATTCCCTGGGATGAGGGGCGCAGCTTCGTGTTCGTCACGATTCCGCTCTTCGTGCTCATGGGCCAGCTCGTCTTCCACACCGGGCTCGCGAGGGACCTGTACGGCGCCGTGCGCACGTGGATCGGCAAGGTCCCCGGAGGTATGGCGATCACCTCGGTCGTGGCGTGCGGCGCCTTCGGTGCGGTGACCGGATCGAGCATCGCCACGGTGGCGACGATGGGTGCGATCGTCATGCCCGAGATGCGGCGATACAACTACAATCCACGCCTCGCGACGGGCGCCCTGGCTGCGTCCGGCACGCTCGGCATCCTCATCCCTCCGAGCGTCATCTTCATTTTCTACGGGGTAATGACGGAGACCTCGATCGGCGAGCTCTTCATCGCGGGGATCGTCCCGGGGGTCCTGACGGCGCTCATGTTCTCGGTCATCATCCTCGTGCGCTGCGTGATCACGCCTTCCCTCGGCCCTCCCGGACCCGGCGCGACGTGGAGCGAGCGTTGGTCGTCGACCGCGGGGCTCGTGCCCATCATGGCGCTCTTCGGGCTGGTCATCGGGGGGATCTACGCGGGTGTGTTCACGCCCACGGAGGCGGCCGGTGTGGGCTGTTCGGGCGTGCTCGTCACCGCGGCGGCGCGGCGCAGCCTCACCGGCACGGCCATGGGGAAGGCGCTGGAGGAGACGGCACTCATCAGCGCGATGATCTTCGCGATCATCGTCGGCGGGTACCTCTTCGCGCGCTTCCTCGCGGTGACCGGAACCACGCAGGCGATGGTCGAGATCCTGATCGACATGGACCTGGGCCGCGTGTTCTTCCTCATCCTGCTCGTCGTGCTCTACATCCTCCTGGGAGCCATGCTGGACGTCTTCGGCATGCTGGTGCTCACGATCCCGTTCGTGATGCCCGTCGTGCGGGGGCTCGGCATCGACCCGGTGTGGTTCGGCGTCTTCGCGGTGGTGATGGCCGAGCTCGCGCTCGTCACGCCGCCCATCGGCGCCAACGTCTTCGTGATGCGCCGCACCGCGCCCGAGGTGCCCATGGGGGAGATCTTCATGGGCGTGCTCCCGTTCGTGCTCGGGGAGCTCGTGGTGATCGCGCTCCTGATCGCCTTCCCCGAGATCGCGCTCTGGCTGCCCCGGCAGATGCGTTAGCAGGGCCCTCGCCTCTTAGACGTCGACCCAGACGCCGGCGGGCCCCGCGTTCACGATGCGCGTGTCGCCCTCCCTCGACTCCTCGGTCCAGCATCCGTGGATGTGGCCGCATACGGCCAGCCGAGGCTTCGCTCGACGGATCGCGTCGAGGATGACCTTGCTGCCGAGGTGCTGGCCGCCCGCATGGTCGACGTGGCCCAGCGGAGGGGAGTGGGTGACGAGAACGCCCCCCGTCGGACAGTCCTCGAGCAGCACGGCCGCCTCGACGTCGTCAAGGTCGTAGCTCCACGCCCCGAACGGCGTGATGGGGATCGCCCCGCCCACACCCCAGAATCCGACGCCGTCGATCTCGCACCCGGTGCCGTGGAGCACGTGCGCCGAGTCCCAGCCCTCGCAGGCCGCAGCGAGCTCCTCGGCCGACTCGCCGTTTCCGGCGACCAGGACCGTGGGCGTCTCGGTTTCGGCCAGGATGTCGACGGTCTCCTGGAGGCCCTGACGCATGATGGCCAGGTCGCCGGCGCACACCAGCGCATCGGCATCCTTCGACAGCTCGACGAGCCGCTCGGCCGCGGCTTCGTCGCAGTGGATGTCGCTACAGAGGAGGAGTCGCATGGGCGGCGATCTAACCCGTGGGCGCCGCAACGGCCACCGCGGGCCGATCGGCGAGCTTGCGGTTCAGCTCCAGGGAGAGCAGCCACCAGGAGACCGCAGCCTGCAGCGCCACCGTCGCCACGGAGACGTACCACAGGTGTCGCAGCTCGAACCAGGGCCGGCCCGAGAGCCAGACCGCGGGGATCGCGAACGTGATGAGCCGCGTGGCGCTGGCCACCAGAGCCGGTACCGTGTGCCCGAGCGCCTGGAACATGCCCGAGCACGTGAACACGATGCCCGTCGCGACGAAGTTGAAGGAGATGATTCGCAGGAACTCCGCGCCGTCGGCGATGACGGCCGGGTCGTCCGTGAAGAAGGCGATCAGCGAGGCGGGACGCAGCTGGCAGAGGAGCGTGAGGACGACCATGATCGCGCTCAGGCTGACCATGGCCGTCTTGAAGGTGCCCCGGACGCGATCCGGCTTCGCGGCGCCGACGTTCTGGCCGGCCACCGGCGCGGTGGCGAACGCGATCGCCATCGCCGGCAGGAAGATCGCCTGCATGACCCGCGAGCCGATGCCGAAGCCCGCCTGAGCCTCTGGCCCGAACCCGCGGATCGTCCAGTAGATGATGGCCATGTAGAGGAACATCAGCGCGAACTCGCCCCCCGGGGGCAGCCCGACCGCCAAGATCCGCCTCCACGCGTCGGCGCGTGGAGGCACCATGGACCAGTCGAAGACCACGTACCGCTCCAGACGCACGAAGTACGCGGTCATGAGCACCACGGCGACCGCGATGGAGATCGTCGTGGACAGGCCCGCGCCCGCGATGCCCATCGGCCGGCCCGTGCCCCATCCCGTGATCATGATCGGCGACAAGATCGCGTTGAGCAGGACCGTGAGGACCTGAACCACGATCGTCGGGTTGACGATGCCCGTGCCGCGCAGCGCCGATCCCATGGAGACCAGCGCGAACTGCAGCCCCAGGCCCGGCACGAACCAGTAGAGGTACGTGACCCCCGCGGCCTCCGTCGCGGCGTCGGCCCCCAGCGTGCCCATGTACCAGGTCGCCATCCCGTAGCCGCCCGCGAGCGTGGCGGCCGCGCACACCGCAGCGAGGACCAGGCTCTGGTTGAAGATCAGGTTCGCGTCCGTGCGATCCTTGCGGCCGCTCGCCTGCGCGATGAGCGCCATCGTGCCCACGCCCAGGATCTGCGTGATCGCCATCACCAGGAACTGCACGTTGCCCGCGGCGCCCAGCCCGGCGAGCGCGGCGTCGCCGAGCTGGCCCACGAAGTACAGGTCGACCAGGTAGTAGGCCGTCTGGAAGACCATGCCGATAGCGATCGGCATGGCCATCCGGGCGATGTGCCCGGCGATCGGGCCCTCGGTCAGGTCGTTCACTCCCCCTCCTCCGACGGCTCGGTTCCACCGGCGCCCCACGCGTCCTCGGCCAGCCTGCGCGCGTATTCGCGCACGTCGCTCGACCAGTGCTCCGTCTCGGCCACGAAGCGGTCCCGGTCGCCGGCGTACAGCGCGCGGATCGCCTCCTCGAACGAACGAGCGTTGCCCGCGAGGTCGTGCACGAAGCGGTACGTCACGTCCTGGGCCTTCCGGATCTTGTCCGTATCCGCGTTCGCCTTGCGCGCCTCGTCCACCAGACGGCGCAGCACGGCCGACGCGCTCCCGCGCTGTCCGTCCAGCCACGCCCAGTGGCGGGGCAGCAGCGTCACCTCCTTCGAGACGACGCCGAGCTTGGGACGGCCCCGACCCCGCGGCGCGCCCTCCGCGCCTGCGCCCTTGACCGCCATATAGGCGCGCAGCCACTGCACTCTGTCCGCGACCTCCTGCATCGAGCCCTCGAGCTCCAGGTCGACCCGGTCGCCCGTGCGGTCATCGAAGATCCGGATCAGATCGGTCGTGCCCGCCTCCATCGCCGCCTTGCAGGCACGGGCCACCTTGTCCAGGTCACCCCTCACCAAGGTTCGGTCCCCGGCGAAGGCTGTGAATCGCGCCTCGGATCTCTTGCTCATCGGCCACCTCACGGGATCGTTCAGGCGGACAATTTCACCAGGGTATTAATCGATGTCAATTATTATC
>Ga0326597_10009011_pt1 | contig 13416 bp, 17 predicted proteins | sample RVTome_12_FD_203789 | JGI IMG/M metagenome (GOLD analysis project Ga0326597, IMG submission 203789) | Soil microbial communities from uranium-contaminated site in the Upper Colorado River Basin, Wyoming, United States - RVT100D185 | ecosystem: Environmental > Terrestrial > Soil > Contaminated >... | reverse complement strand
CTAAAAAAACCACCAAAGAACTTTAGAAATATAGCAACTTCAGAAGAACTAAGTATATTTAGTGCTATAGAATCAAAAATTAGTGAGTGGATACAAGAACATACAGTCAAAGTTTCTGATTATCATGATGTATTCCCACTGGTTAAAGAAAAGATTCATGAAGCTGGTGAAATATTAAGAAGTTTGTTGGTAAAAAAGCAACAATTAGGAATTATTTGAAAATGGAGAATGTCTTATGAGTAACATTCTTATCCTAATTGTTGCAATAGAGGTAGTTTAGTACGTCTCCACCTTCACTGACGTATAAAATGCTTATATCAACCATTAATACTATTATTTTTTAAATAATTAACATAATTAGCAATAGAATCATCAACTAATTGAGCCATAGAAATGCCTAATTCAGCAGCTAAAAGCTTAATCTGCTTATGTGTTGTAGGATTCAAATCAACGACAAGTCTTTTTTTTATTACTTTTTTAGTATCCATCTGATAATATTTGCCATAGTTAGTATATATGTATAAATATATATTTTTGATAAATAATTAACAAGGAAAAAAATAATGTCTAAAAATTTAAGACAATCATATGGAATAGGAAGTCCGTTAGCGGATATGTATCCTACCCCTATAATAGCTCAAAGAGCTCCTGCTGTTACAGATCTTAACTATCCAATTGGACAAATTTGGATTAGTCAAGCAACAGATCAATCATGGATTTTAACATCTGTTGGTGCTGGATCTGCAACATGGGCTCTTTCAAGTCCTGGTGCTTCTGATGTAGATACAATTAACAGTTTATCTCCAGTAGCTGGTGATATTTTAATAGCTGGTGGAACTAACTTAAGCGTGGTAAATGGTGGTAACACAGTAACATTAAATATGGATCCTGCTATAACATTAGCTACTAGTATTACATCTCCTATATATACAGCAGTAGCTGCTCTAGATATTAATGCTCCAGCTGGAAGCAATGTTACAATTCAATTAGGTGATGCATTAGGTGCTAATATTCTTGAAATAGAAAACTCAGCATCAGCAGCAGTTGCTACAATTAGCTCTCTTGGTATTGGAACATTTGTAGGAATAGATGGTATTTTAGGTGGAGTTACTCCAGCTGCTATTACAGGAACAACAATAGTTGCTAATACTTCTGTTACATCTCCAATATATACATCAGTAGGAGCTGTAGACACATCAATTAATGCAGTAGCAGGCCAAGATATTATCCTTAAAATGGGTGATGCGGCAGGTGCTAATAAAGTAAGTTTCCAAACAGATGCAGCAGCAGAAGTATTCGCTATTGATTCAACAGGAACAGCTACTTTTGCAGGATTAACTGTTACAGGCGCTTTTGAACAAACAGCTGGCCAAGTAGATATCGGAATGGATAACTTAGGTTCTGCAATTAATATTGGTGGCGGTAACGTTGCTAAAGCATTATCTATAGGTGGTGGAGCAGGTGCTCATACAATAGCTATTGGTTCTGCAGCAGCTGGTGATATTACTTTAGATACAGCTGGCGGTTTCTCTTTAGATGCAGCTACAGCTTCTAATATTACAGTAACAGGTGCTGGTTTAGATTTATCATTACAAGGTGTTGGTGGTGCTGTTAATATGACATCAGATCAAGCAGAAAATGATGCTATATTAATCGAAGCTTCAGCAGCTAATGGTGGTGTTCAAATTAAAGCTGGTACAGGTGGAATACTTATTGGTAATGAAGCTGATACAACAGCAATTACTCTTGGTTTAACTGCTCCTACAGCAAGTAGAACAATTACAATCGGTGGTGGAACTGTTGTAACTGCAGCTGTAACTGATTTAATTAAAGTTGGTTCTGATGGTGCTACAACAAATGCTAACTCTATTAAACAAGTTGATGTAAATACAGGTGGAGTAACTTTAGGTGAAGTTCTAACAAACATTGGAACTGGTGCGGTAACATCAGGAACACACACAGTTAGCATTCAATCAGGTAATGTTGCAGCTGGTACAGTAGCTACAAACATCTCAACAGGAACAGGAACAAAAACTGTAAATGTTGGTAATGCTGATGCTGGTACAACAATTAATTTAGATGGTGTTGTTGTAATAAATACAAACGTAAACTCTACTTTCTCAGCAAATGTTGGTACATCAACAGGAACTGTAACTCTTGGTAATATTGCTAATAGCGGTGCTATGTCATTAGAATCAAGCTCAACAATCGATCTAGATTCAGCAGGTGCAATAGGAATAAACTCAACAGGAGCAGAAATAAATATTGGTAATGATGATATTGATCAAGCAGTTAATGTTGGAACAGATGGTGAAAGAACAGTAACAGTTGGTTCTACAAATGGAGCAGCTGCTTTAGTTCTTCAATCAGGTACTGGAGAAATAACTGTAACAGGTACTGTTAAAGAAATTGATGCAGAATTCTTATCAAGAAGTGGAGATGATATTACTTTCACTGCAAGTCCGATATGCCAATCTAGTGCTAATACTGGTGTAGCTCCAACAGGTGCAGATACTGATCTAAATATTCTTTCTTTCCCAGAAGGAATAATTATGGAACAGTACATAATAGGAACAAATACAATAATTTGCCCTAGAATGGATGCTACTGGTCTATTAACTTCTTTAGACTTAACAGCAGCAGAAGGATTTGAGCTAAACTTTGGAGCAACAAGAGCAAACTCAAGACATAGCTATACTATTGGAACAAGCCCTGCTTTCTTCTTTGAACTAAGCTTCACTGTAGCCGATGTTACAGGATGTGAGCCTTTCTATTTTGGCTTTAGAAAAACTCAAGCTAACCAATCTTTATATAGTAACTATACTGACTTTGTTGGTTATGGATTAAATAATCTAGTAGCTGGTGGAGATTGTGTAATAGGAACTCAATTAAATACAGGCGGTTTAAATAGTACTGATACAAACGATGCTTTTGCAGATGGTGCTACACATACTCTCCAAGTACTTGTTTCTGCAGCAGGAGTTGTAACATTTACATTTGATGGTGGAGCTCCTACAGCTACACAAGCATACACATTCGATAATGGTGACGTTGTGCATCCTTATATTCATTCCCTTTTTGGGGCTGGAGCACCAGGAACAATACACCTACAATCAATGAAGATAGGCTATCAAGCTTAATTACTTAATTTAAGTAGTTTAGAGGGCTGTCTTTAATAGATGGCCCTTTTTATTTAATATATTATGTATAAAATATATATTTGTATAAAATATACAATTATGATATTATATATATAAAAATGGAGATACATATGAGTTTTTTAGCAACACATCAATTAATAACAGATGCAGATTTAGTAAGAGCATATGTTAAAATCAATTATTTGTATGAAAGATTAAAAAGAAAAAGCACAACATTGTCTAATTATGATCTTTATAAAGAAGTAATAAAAACACAAAATGAAGTTATTAGAATATTTTCAAAAGAAAGGACTCCAAATTCAAGAGCTAATTTAGAGCAAATGGTATTAAATAATTTATATATTAAAAAGAAAACAACAGATCTTTTTACATCAAAGCCAATTTTTCAAGCTATTGCCATTTTAACAATACTTAAAAAAGTTAACTAACTGACATACACATACTTAAATATTAATAAATTACTTTAATAATAGTAAATATTAATATAATAGACTAAAACTGTATTTAATAAAAAAAAACAGTTTACACATATATGTCAGCCATAAAAACAATAAATATTAATGATAAAATAGATATTTATTTAAAGCACAGATTTTCAGGTAATGCTAATTCAATCTATTCAACAGTAAATTTAGTTAATAAAATTATTGAATGGCCTATATATTTTTGTGATTCATTTCCATCATTAAAAAATAGAGTAAAGAAGTTAGATACGATTCATTTAAATTATGTTGGAGAAAAAATATCTTCTACAGTTATTGATAAGAATTGGTTATTAAATGTTAAAGAAAAATTACTATATATTTCTAAATTAGAAGTATTTGCAAATATATTAAATGTTAAAAAGAATATAGAAAATTTAAAAATCATGACAATTGGATATATTGAAATATGGCATGCAAATGAATCTAGTTTTAAAAGACTTTTAATTAAAATTAATAGAATACTAATTGTTATTAAAGATGTTGTAACAACATATATAGATATATTATTTTTTTTAGAGATGAATTATATATTTTCTTTTTCTAAAAGATTTAATAAGTATTATAATTTTATAAGAAAGTTTTTAGATTTAGTTTTAAATTTATATTATTTAATAATAATGATTCCTGAAATAGCAGATAATTTTTATAAAACAGAAGACTTATTCCCAAGAATAGATATACCAAATTTTTATTTGAATAAATTCCAAAAAAAAGAACGTAGAATAAAAATAATAAAAATATTAATAAAAAATATTGTTAACATTATTGAATTAGTAAATATTGGATTATCTAATTATATATCTTTAATGCATCCTCTTTTTTATCTTTTAATAACTTCATTAGAGTATTTTATTTGTGACATGCATGAAAAATCTAAAGTTACATGTTCTCATATTATTGATAAAAATAACTCTATAGAAAAGAGATTTGATTTAATAAACATACCTTCACAATTTAATTTAATATGTTCACCTTCAATTGATTATATTAATGTTATGATAAATGAAATCACAAGAAGTATTGATAATAATTCTAAAGATAAAGATACTGATGAGCATATCTATTAAGATAGGTATTCTTTAACAAGCGTGTTAAGTAACCCTTTAACAAAAGTGTTAAATAGGTGCCCCGTCTTTTGTGATGGGGCTTTTTTATTACTCTTCTGTTTTATCTTCAGATGAGGTTTCTTTTTTAATTTGTGCTTCTAAAGCTTTTTTGATTTGTATATCTATAGCTTTTTCTACTTCTGATAAAATATATTTAAGAGCTTCTGCATTTTGAGATAAATTTACATCGCCAGGAAATTCAAAAAAATAAAATCTATTATTAATAGCAGCTGTGTATTTGCCTCTTGATTCAGCATATAATTTGTTTTCAGGTAGTTTATTTTCTTCTTTATTAGATTCTTCAGTCATCTTAATTCCTTCTTATTATCTTTAAAATTTTTTGAACATATTTTATAAAAATCCATTTTTCTTTCTTCTATTCTACTTCTTGCTTGATCTAACAAACATTTAATATCCAACATATTTTTAGGTGGTTTATTTTCTTCTTCTTCTATTTTTTTATTCATAAACAAATCTTTAATTTTTCTATAAAATATACATAACCTTTAAATTACTTAATTATATTATTTTATTCAATAGTATAGAGAAAAATATAGTCATGTATGAGATTAAAATATTTGTTTTATAAAAAAGTAATTGAATATATTTTTAAATTCTATCATTGTAAAACTAAATTAAAAACTAGTATTAATAAGTCGTAGCCAAAATTGCTACTACAAATTAGAGGCTTACAACAAAGAGGTTTATCATGGCGTATCCAAAAAAAGCTGCATTCGAAGTATTAAGATCAATAGCATTTGGAGCTATAGGTGTTAATTATACAGCAGTAGGAGATTCATTTTCCGGTCCGGTTAGATTAATTGGAATAACAAATACAACAAATGAGGATCTTCTTTTTTCTGATGACGGAGTAAATGATAAAATTATAATTCCATCTGGTAGTGGTAAAGTCTTTGATGTAACAGCTAATAGAACTAATCAAGAGAATCTTCTTATACCACAAGGTAAATTTGCATATATAAAACATAATGGTGTTGCTCCAACTTCAGGATCTTGTTATATAGAGTGCATAATAGGAGAATAGTATGAGTCAATATCAAAAATTACAAAACGGTTCTTCTACACCAGAGATTGAAACATTAACTGGAGATGCAGGTGGTGCAGTTTCTTCTGATGCAGCGTTAAATGTTAATATAGTTGGTGGAACAGGTATCAATGTAGTTGGTAATCCGGGTACTAACACATTAACAATCAATACAACTGGTGGATTTCTTACATGGAGTAGAGTAGCAGGACCTGCTGTAGCAATGGATGTAGATAATGGCTATATACCAACAAATGCTGCGCTTGTAACATTTACTTTACCTGTAACTGCTGCAGTTGGTGATGAAATAATGATTTGCGGCGAAGGATTGGGTGGGTTCACTATTTCGCAGAACGCAGGACAAACAATTAGATTTGGCAATGTTGCTTCTACAACAGGAGTAGGTGGTTCAGTAAGTTCCACTAACCAATGGGATACAGTTTCTTTAGTATGTAGAGTAGCTGATACAGATTGGTCTGTTATGAATAATGTTGGAATTTTAAACGTAGTATAAGGAGAAACAAATGCCATTTCAAACAAGTACAAACAATTATCAGATTAGTAAATACATAGTAGATAAAAATGGTGATAATTCTTGTTATAAGACAATACAGTCAGCTATAGATGATGTTAATGCAGCAGGAGAAGGAATAATTTATGTTCGAGAAGGAACATATGTAGAAGACTTAACCTTTTATGCTGATATAACCTTAATTGGAGCTTCAAAAAGAGCATGTACTATACAAGGAATACATACTCCTCCTATAACAGCTGGGTCAGTCGAGCTTTTTCATTTTAATTTACAATCAGGAACACATATTTTTTCATCAGCAGCGGTAGGTTTAACTAATTTTACGCTTACTGATTGTTATACAGAATGCTTTAATGGTTATGTTTTTGATCTTCCTAATTGGACAGGTTTATTAGGTTTTACTGCATTTATAGAAATGACAGATTGTTATTCAGTAGGTGGAGCAGAGGGCCCATTAAACTCTACAGGAGTTGTAACTTTTATAGCACGAAATTGCGTTTTAGGAATTTCTTACGAAAATCCTTTAATAATGCAAGCTGGAGAATTCCTTTGTAGCTCTTCTACAGTACAATGCCCTCAAAATTTTTCTGGTATTGTTGTAGTTCAATTTAATAATGGGTCAACAATCGAACAAACAATTACAACAGAAGATACTGCTTCAATAGATATAGTAAACTCTTCTTTTTCTACAGGAATTAATACAGCAATTACACATAATTCTACATCAGAAATGCTTCTTTCAGATGTAAATATTGATACTTCAAACACTTATGCAATAGATGGATCAGGAACAATAAACTTTGGATCAGTAACATTCACAGATAGTAAAGGTATCGCACCAACTATTACAGAAAGTTTAGAATCTGTAGTTAAAACAGGTGAAATTTATGCAGAAAACATTCAAGATCAGATATTTACAGGATTTAATGAATGGGATTCAGCTGGAAGTATTTACACAGTAAATGGAACTAATTTTACTGTAGACATGGCTGGTAATGGATATATAAAAGGTAAAAAAGTTAAATGGGATGGAAGTCAAACTGTTGCATCTTTAGCAGCAGGTGCTACACATTTAATATACATGGATGATACTGGAACAATTGGATCTACAAGTTCAATAACACGTACAATATATGAAACAGTAATACCTTTATTTGAGGTATTAGTAGACTCAGATACTCCTGCTAATGTGTTAGTAGTAAAAGAGAATCATCCATATTCAGCACCTACTGTACTTTCTAACTATCTTCATGATACTGTTGGAGTAGTTATATCAAACATAACAAATGGTGCAAATATAATAGCTGGAGCAAATGCAGATGAAGTAGCAATTTCTGGTGAAGATACATTAGAAGATCACGGACTTGAAACAACAATACCAGATAGTGCTGGTGCTTCAGTAACATGGAATATATTCTACACTAACGGTGCTGGTAAATGGGTACTAGATGATACTACAGTAACAATACCTAGTGAGTATAATAATGCTGGAACACCTACAGCTCTTGGAGCATCTAAGTATGGTGTATTCACTTTATATGCATCAAAAGACGACATAGAAACAACCACACCTAAGTATATTGCTGTGATGGATGATGCTGAGTATAATAATATTACAGCAGCAGATACAGCTATATCAAATGGTACAGTATCAGTTCCAACAGCAGAGCTTGAAAATATAGAATTAGCAAGACTTGGATATATAATTTACAGTGAAGCATCATCAACTATAGTAGATTTTATAATAGATAAAGCAACAATTAGAGCATCATCAACTACATCAGGAACTACTACTGCTAATTTAATTACTACAACTACAACAAATTTTGATGGAATACTTAGCGCATCAGATACAACAGTACAAGCAGCGTTAGAGACATTAGATGAGTTTGGTAAAAACTTAACTCAGTATTATGTTGTTTTAGGTGGTGGAAATGGAAGTCCTTTAGACGTAGTTGCTGGTATTGGATCAGCTGGTCAAGTTCTAACATCTAATGGTGCAGGAGCTGAACCAACATTCCAAGATGCTGGTGGTGGTGGTGGTGGTCTAACATGGACTGTTACAGATACAAATGCTTCAATAGTAGAAGGAAATGGATATATAGCAAATAAAGCAGGTCTTCTAACAATGACTCTTCCTGCAACAGCATCTGTTGGCGATACCTTTGCAATAACAAATATTAATACAGCAGTTGGTTGGAGAATAGCACAAAATGCTGATGGTTATATAAGATTTGGTAATACTCTTACAACAACAGGTGTTGGTGGATATTTAGAAGCTACAGCACTTGGAGATACTGTTGAATGTATATGTATAGTTGAAGATGATGGTTGGTTAGTTATATCGTCGATAGGAAACATAACCATCGTATAATAAGGAGTTTATATGCGTGAATATATAGAAAAATATAAAGGAGTTATAATGAAAGCAATATTAGGTATAATCCTAGCAGCATCATTAATTGGTGGATGTACAATGATCAATAAGAAGCTAAATGTTAAAGATGATTGGATTGGTGAAGAAATTGTAGAAGGTGTTATTAAAGAAAAATTAAATATAGATGTTGACTTGACTCCAGAAACTCCTGAAAATGAAAAAAAGAAATAAAAATGTCTAAAATTAATTCTATAAATGCTCCTAATACATTAGTCCAATTTAAATATGCTACATCTACTACAGCATTAGATTCAGCATCTACAATTCCATATGATGATACAATTCCACAAAAAACAGAAGGATTTGAAGTTATTACTGTATCAATAACTCCACAAAAAACAACAAATTTATTAAAAATAGATTTTTATACTACATTTGATGTTGCAGATGTTTCAGGGAATATAATATCTACTGCTGCATTATTTCAAGATGATACTGCAGATGCTTTAGCTGCAACATCAAATTCTGACACAGCAGCATTTTCATCTTATGCATCATTAGTATATATAATGGCTGCTGGAACAACAAGTTCTACTACTTTTAAAATTAGAATGGGAAAAGCGTTAGGAAATACTAAAACAAATAATTTATATGGCGGAGTAAGCACAAGTATTTTAAGAGTATGGGAGTTTGATTATGTCTAATAATTCTGTTAATTCATCCAATTTTGTTGTAAATTTAGATTATTCTATATCAACTACATATACTGATGCTGGCGGTGATATACCGCTTGATAATACAACTCCTCAAAAAACAGAAGGAGCCGAAATAACAACATTAGCATTTGCTCCAAAAAACACAACAAATGTTCTTTATATTGAAAATGGAGTAACTGGATGTTCTGTTATACTTACTACGGCATTATTTACAGATGATAATGCAGATTCAATATGTGCAAAAGCATCTTTTTGTTTTGGTGGCAATGATGAGCCAATTAATCTTAATTTTAAATATGGATATATACCAGGCTCTACAAGTTCTGTAACATATAAATTACGTGCTAGCAGATATATAAATGGGGATGTAGCTGGAAGAAAGTATGGAGGAGTATGTAATGCTTATATGTTTATTTGGGAGTTTTACGCATGAGTTTAAATAATTCAATAAATGGTAAAAATATTGTTGTTCAACATCTTTATGCTACAATAACTACAAGTGCATTATATACAGCATACATACCGTATGATAATACAATTCCACAAAAAACAGAGGGACAAGAAATAATTACCTTATCAATAACCCCAAAATCAGCTACAAATATTCTCGTTATTGACTGGGATGGAGCTGCAGATCCATCTGGTGGTCAAGGTGAACATACTATAGCATTATTTCAAGATGATACATCTAATGCTTTATGCGCAGTTCCAGAATCAAGTGATGGTGGAGCTCCCACTAAAGCACAACTTGTATATATAATGGCTGCTGGAACAACAAGTTCTACTACTTTTAAAATTAGACAAGGAGCACTAAATGAACCATATAGTGTTTTAGGTGCTTTTTTTAATACAGCAAGATATGGAGTTTTAAGAATCCTAGAAATAACAAATTAAGGAAGAAACATGGAAACATATTACTATTTTAGATCAGACATGAATACATATTGTGAAGGACCACTTCATGAAAGACCAGAAGGATACATTGAAGTACCCAAAAGACCTGGTAATACTTATCTATTTGATTTCAATGAAATGCAATGGATACAAGATATTGAACTTGTAAAACAGTCTATAAGACCAGAAAGAAACGAAGAACTTATTAGAACAGATAGATATATGCTTTTTGATTCAACTCTTTCATTAGAAGAAAAAAATATTGTAGCAATATATCGACAAGAATTAAGAGATGTACCTAATAAAGAAATAATTTCTGATATTGTAATGCCAGTATGTCCTGAGATCATTAGTAAATAAAGTAATCTCTTCATCTTCAGACAGTTGCCTTTCAAAGTCATAATAATGTTTAATGATATTATTATATTTATTAGTAGTATGTTTATTTTTAATATTTTGTACTTTTCTTGATATGAGCTTATCAATAGTGAATATACTTAAAATAAAAGATACATATAAAAATGTAATAAAAAATACTCTTTTAAAGTTTAATCTTTCCATTTAACTATAATTTCTGTCCTAGGATTATTGTCGTAAGATTTAGTTGAAAAAATCTCATATACTTGATTATCGTCTCGATATACAATATCAGTCATACAATTTAGCATTAAGATAATTAAATTATCAATATCAGGTTTTTTAACATGTAACACTTCGCCATTCTCAATAGATAATCTTAGTTTTTTAGTTATAGATTTAGGAATAGGCATAAAGAACTTCATTTCTAAAGAAATAGGGCATTCTAGTCGTTTATTAAACTGTTCGCGTATTTGAAGCTTTATCCAGTTTTTTTTATCATGATTAGGATCGTAAGTAGCAAATCTTGTAACTCTAGGTCTTGCTTGTGGTATTGGAGTTTCTTCTAAAATAATAGTAAATTCATTCATCCCAATCCTCAATAGATACTTCTTTATTTGTAATATATTCAACAGCAAGTTTAAATAAAAGAGTCAAGTTTCTATAAGATGATTTGCCTTTTCTCTTATGATTATTTAGAGTTAAATCTATATAAGAAAGAGATACACCTAATTTCTTAGCAAACTCAATTCTAGATATATTATATTTTTCTAAATATTCTCTTAACTTCATTACCTTCTCTTTTATTAAAAAGAGGGGATTTTACCCCCTCTAAATGTCTAGATAAAAACCTTAGGAGTCAAAAAAAACTTACCTAGACAATAACTTTTTAAAATCTAAATATGTCATCTATTTCTTTTAAATTATTTTTTGATTCATTTAGACTTATCTTATTTTTATCTTTTTTACTTCCATCTAAACTTTCATCTTGATCAATTAATTGACTAACCAAATGTATAACAGCTCTATCAAAAGCTTCTTTCTTATCTCTATCCCATAATATTAAATTATAATATTTAGTTTCACCATTTTCTTGGTATGTCTTATATGGCATTGATACCCATTTTTCTCTTTTATTTTTACTAAACATTAATGAACATTCTCTTATCGTAATACCAATTGTCGAAATAGTTACATCAAATGAACATATACCAGAAGGTTTTAACGATTTTTTTACATTTTTTAAACTTATCTCTTCTAACTTTAGCATATTATTTGTTTCCTCTTTTTAAGGCCCTTTTTAGGCTTTGTTTTGTTTAACCTGTGTCTTTTTACCTTTTTTGTAAGTTAAGGCATTTAAGCCTATTTAAATTAGCTTAATCGGTTATATTTTTATATTCTTGAACTCTCCAGTTATAATTTGGTTTGGAACTCCGCATATTGATCTTAATAAATCCTTAAACTTTTCAATATTTAATTTATACTTACAAATCTTACCTGTTGTTTCTAAAAAAAATCCATTTTCATCTAAAAACATGTAAGGTTTATTCATTATGTAAGGAGATGTTAATTTATCTCTCCATTCATTATACCAATCCCAGATTTTTTTATGTTCTAGATATTCTGTATTAGGAGGATTAGTTACATTGTCTTGGGATTGTCTATTATCTGCAATTGAAGGGTTAGTTATACAAGAGCTGTTATATTTATTTTCGTTTCTTTTCCAAGTTAAAATAACAGCATAGTGGCTCTTATAGTTTATTCCTTTCTTTGCGATATAGAGATCAACATCTTCTATAAGCTTTATTACTTCTTCTTCAGTAAATCTTTCTACAAGCTTTAAATATTCATCATCAGTAAGAAAAACATTTTTCATTTCGCCATAAACAGATTTAGATTGGTTTAGTTTTTTTTGGGTATTACTAATATTTATCTCTTTATTATATTTATATATAGTTGCGGCCCTTTGGTGGGCGTACATATCTGTATCCCCATGGGCGTACATATCTGTATCCCCGGCGTTTGTTTTTGGTGGTCCAGATTTGGTACCCCCTAGTCCAGATTTGGTATCACCATTTATTTTATTATTTTTAGAAATTATTCCATCAATAAATAGATCTAACATTTCTTCATTTTTAAATGCATACCATGTTGTATTATCGTTTGCTTTTTCATTTACATTAGATGTAATAAAAACTCCTTTAGCAACCAATTTTCTCATTTCATGTCCTACCTGTCTAACAGTTAGAAAGTTTAATGATTTCTGTATATATGCATAAGTTTGGTAAGTCCATGTTCTTCCATCCTTAATCTGAATATTTCTTTCTTTGTTATATTTAAGCCAATTAAAGAAATGGTTAATAAGAATAGCTCCTATAAGGCCAAATTGATTGATAACTTCTTTATCGCAATAGGTATAATCCTTTGAAATAGAAAAAGATCCGTCTTCATCTGTCATATTATTTTTCTCCTAAAACATCTTCATTTCCCAACGCATACCAAACAGTTCTGTCAAAATTAACTTTATTAAAGTTTCCTTTAATTAAAGCTCCTTTATCTACAAGTTTTTTTATTTCATTTTGTATTTGACGAATAGTTAAATATGGAAAGTAATTTTATATTTCTTTAATGCTTTGTTTAATCCAGACTTTTCCTTCATTTGCATTAATTTCATTTGTTTTTAGCGATTTAATAAAGTAATTTAATAAAACTGCTCCAGTAACTCCAAGCTCTTCTGCGTGTT
>Ga0326597_10009010_pt1 | contig 13416 bp, 12 predicted proteins | sample RVTome_12_FD_203789 | JGI IMG/M metagenome (GOLD analysis project Ga0326597, IMG submission 203789) | Soil microbial communities from uranium-contaminated site in the Upper Colorado River Basin, Wyoming, United States - RVT100D185 | ecosystem: Environmental > Terrestrial > Soil > Contaminated >... | reverse complement strand
GCGGCCGCCGCCCGGCGGGCGCGGGTCAACTGCGTCATCGGCTGCAACGAGATGGACGACCGGCCCGGGAGCCTGACGCTCTACAACACGCTGGTCTTCGTGGGCCGGGACGGGCGCCTCCTGGGGCGACACCGCAAGCTCATGCCGACCCACTCGGAGCGCGTGTACTGGGGGATGGGGGACGCCAGCGACATCCGCGCTTTCGACATGGACATCGGCCGGGTGGGCGGGCTCATCTGCTACGAGCACCACATGACCCTCCTCCGCGCCGCGATGGCGATCAAGGGCGAGGAGATCCACTGCGCGGTCTGGCCCGGCTGGTGGGCGGTGGAGCGCCACCTGGGCGCCAAGAGGGCGGAGCCCGGAGCCCGCAGCTGCGACATCGAGCCCGCCATCCGCGAGTACGCCATCGAGAACCAGACCTTTGTGGTGAGCTCGAGCTGGTACCTGCCTCCGGACGAGATCCCGCCGGCGCTGGTGGACGAGATGAAGTACAACCTGGCCGTCGGGGGGAGCTGCATCGTGAATCCTGCCGGGCTCTTCGTGCGCGAGCCGGTCTTCCAGGAGGAGACGATCGTCTGGGCCGACATCGATCTCGAGGAGCGGCGGCTGGCCAAGGCCTACTTCGACTGCCTTGGGCACTACGCCCGGTTCGACCTCCTGAGCCTGAACATCCGGGGCGAGGCCTGGACACCGACGGGGCCCAAGCCCATCGAGGGAGGGAGCCACGGGTAGCGGAAGCCTCTTCGTCGCCGCCGCCGTCCAGGCGGCTCCGGTGTACCTGAATCGGGCCGCCACGGTGGACAAGGCTTGCGGCTTGATCCGCGAGGCCGGGCAGGGCGGGGCGCGGCTGGTCGCGTTTCCGGAGGTCTTCGTCCCCGGCTTTCCCCACTGGATCTACCTGGACCGGCCGCAGGCCAACGAGCGCCATTTCGTCGAGCTCGTGCGGGAGGCCGTCGAGGTTCCCGGCCCCGTGACCGACGCGCTCGGCCGGGCCGCCAGGGACGCCTCGGCCTACGTCGTCATCGGGGTCAACGAGCGGAGCCGCCGGAGTGCGGGCGAGCTGTTCAACACCAATCTGATCTTCGCCCCGGACGGCGCGCTCCTGGGCTGGCACCGGAAGCTCATGCCCACCTACGCGGAGAAGATGATCTGGAGTTTCGGCGACGGCTCGACGCTCCGGGTGCACGACACGGCGGTCGGCCGCCTCGGCACCCTCTGCTGCGGAGAGAACACGAACCCGCTGGCGCGCTTCGCCCTCATCGCCCAGGGAGAGCAGGTCCACGTGGCCAACTACCCGGCGCGCCCGGCGGGAGACGCCGTGGACCTCAGGTTCAACATCCAGATCCGCTCGGCCGCCCACGCCTTCGAGGGGAAATGCTTCGTCGTGGTGGCCGGGAGCCTGATCAGCCCGGAGATGCGTGAGTTCCTCGGCGACACTCCGGAGAAGCGCCGGCTCCTCGGCGACGGGAGCCAGACCTTCACGGGGATCCTGGGGCCCAACGGCAAGGTCCTGGCAGGGCCCGCGGCGGACAACGCGGAAGAGATCGTGTACGGGACGATCGACCTCGAAGCGATCATCGGCCAGAAGATCCACCACGACGTGGCCGGCAACTACAACCGCTTCGACGTGCTCTCGCTCACGCTGAACCGTGCCCCGCTGGCCGCGATCCGCGAGGTGACGGCGGCGCCCATCGGGATGGAGATCACGGGGCCCGAGACGTGGCGGCTCCTCGGCGAGCTCAGGCGGCGCGCCGGCTCCGCCTCGCCGCAGGAGCTCCGCGCGCTCGTGGAGTCGCTCCTCGCCTCGCTGCCGCCGTCCCTCCCGACGCTTGACTGAACTCGTGGCGCCGGTCCAGACCTCCCTGACTCCGGGAGGACCCCGCGGTCGGGCGCACCCTCGTCGCCCACCTCGCCCGCGCCGCCTGGAGCCGCCGCACCTTGGTGCTATGATCGTCGCGCGGCCATGACCGACATTGCGTGGACGGAGGAGGCCCGGCTCCGGGTGGACAACGCCCCGTCCTTCGTCCGCCCCGGCATCCTCAAGCTGATGCCGATCCGCGCCAGGGAGCGGGGCCGCGCCGAGATCACGTCGGAGTTCCTCACCGAGATCCGGAACGAGTCGATGCTCCGGGGGGCCAAGTGCATCAAGGGGTTCGGCTTCGAGGAATTGTCCATGGCGGCCTTCGAGGTGGCCAAGGCCAAGATGCGAAAGCTCCCGCACAAGGTCGAGGTGATCGAGGAGATCAAGGCGTTTCTCGACGCCCGCGTCGAGAAGAACGAGATGATCCTTGCCAAGTTCAGCCGGTACCTCCAGATGATTCCCGAGCGCGGGCTGCCGTGGACGGAGGAGGCGCTGGCGCGGGTGCAGCGGGCGCCCGCCTTCGTCCAGGGGATCGCCCGGACCGCCATCGAGGAGGAGGCGCGACGCCGGAAAGAGCCCGTCGTGACGGCCGAGGCTGTGGAGCAGGTGATGGGGCTCGCTGCCGCTGCCGCACCTTCGCCGGCGCCGGAGACGCCGAGGTCGGCAGAGCCGCTCCACGGCCTGCCCATGTTATGGGAGTTGGCCGCAGAGGAGCGCCTCCGCCGCATCCCGATCCCCGCCGGGCGCGGGATGGTGATCCGGAAAGTTGAAGCCCATGCCCGCGCCCGGGGGCTGGCCGTGGTCGACGTCGCCGCGTACGGAGCAGCAAAGGGCGGGCCTCCGCTGCGCTGAGTCGGCCGGCTTTCACGCCGGCTTCGCATCATCCCGCTGACCCTGCGCTGGTCACGCTGCCCTTCCGTGTCACGCGTCGCGTCTGGATCGAACAACCCACCAAAATGATGCCTGCGCATCATTGTCATCAGAGGGCCTCCCCGTCCAGGATTGCGAAACGAGTCACAAGGTCGTTTCACTCCGAATGAGATTCTCACAGGAAAGCTTTTATGGGATCGCGGTGATGGCCGCCCTGGCCCGTCACGCGCCGGCGCGCCCAGCGGGGATCGAGGAGATCGCCAGCGCCCGGAATCTCCCCCGGAGCTTCGTGGCCAAGATTCTCCAGAAGCTGGTCCGCGGGGGCCTCGTGAGCTCCTCGCGCGGCCGCCAGCGCGGCTACGCCCTGGCGGTCCCTGCCGAGCGGATCACGGTCAGGGACATCCTGGAGGTCACCGAGGGGGCCGACTTCTTCCACCGCTGCATGTTCCGCAGGCGCTGCGGCGATGAGCCCACCTGCTTCCTTCACGGGATCGGCGCGGCCATCCGGGCCGACCTCGAGGCGAAGCTCAAGAGCCTGATCCTCGCCGATCTGGCGCGCGGCGAGGACCTCCAGGGGGCCGTCCGATGAGGGAACGGCGCGCATGCTGATCCGATTGCGCCTCGATCCCCGCCTCCTCGAGGAGGTCGTCCATCTCGAGCTCCGGCGGCGGCAGGAGGCAGGGGACGCGAGTTTCTTCGATGAGTACCACCGCCAGGCCGACTCCATCTACAAGCTGGCCCCGGAGCACCGGGACGGTGAGTTCGCGGCCCTTCACCGACGCCAGTTCCGGGCGGTGGGCTTCGAAGCCCGGATTACCGAGGTGATCTCGGCGCAGCAGTCGGCGCTCGGCGGGCTCGAGTCCCTCACCTGCCTCCGTACCCTCAGGCCGGAGGATGAGGGCGCCGATCTTGCCGCGCCGGTCGCCACCGCGACGGGCCGGGCCGCCGTGGTCAGGATCCGTGCGGCCCGCTTCTTCGCGCTCGACGACCTCGGACGCTTCCTCGATCACGAACTCATACACGTGGGCGATCTGCTGAGCGCGGCCTTCGGCCACGACCCCGAGTCGCTCGCCGGCATCTCGCCGCACCGCCGCCGCCTGGTCCAGGAGCGCTATCGCGCCGCGTGGGGGGCATGCGTGGACGGGCGGCTCAGCCGGCGCGGCCGGCGCCCGCTCGCCGGGCGAGGGGAGCACCGCGAGGCGCTCCACCGCTGCTTCCCGGCCCTGGCGGACCTCGAGCTCGACGGGCTGCTGGATCGGCTGTGGAAGGACGAGAGGCCGACCCACGCGCGGCTCCTGGCTGTGGCTGTGGGGCGCGGGCCGCTCGAGCCCCATCAGCCCGGGGCGCCCTGCCCCCTCTGCGGCTTCCCGACGCATCACTGGGCGGATGTGGCCGGCGACACGCTGATCCGCGCGATCCACCTGGACGTGCCCGATTGGGAGCCCGACCACGGGCTCTGCGAGCGCTGCTTCGAAATGTACGAGCTCAGATCACTGACACAGGCCTGAAGGAGGCACTCATGGACGTGACGCGGCGCGATTTCCTGAAGACGGGGCTCACCGCGGGTGCCGTGCTGGGGTTGGGCCAGCCGACGCTCGCGCTGGCGGCCCTTGCCCCGGCGGTCGAGGTGGGCAACCCTCTGGACGTCTACCCGGGCCGCGACTGGGAGAAGGTGTACCGCGACCAGTACAAGTACGACTCCTCCTTCACCTGGGTCTGCTCGCCCAACTGCACCCACGAGTGCCGTCTGCGGGCCTTCGTCCGCAACGGCGTGTTCCTCCGGAGCGAGCAGAACTACGACTCCCAGAAGGTCGGCGACATCATGGGCAACAAGGCCACGCCCATGTGGAACCCGCGCGGCTGCCTCAACGGCTTCACCTACCAGCGCCGCGTGTACGGCCCCTACCGGCTCCGCTACCCGATGATCCGCAAGGGCTGGAAGCAGTGGGCGGACGACGGGTTTCCCGAGCTCACCCCCGAGACCAAGACCAAGTACAAGTTCGACGCGCGCGGGCAGGACGAGCTGCTCCGGGCGACCTGGGACGAGGCCTACACCTACGCCGCCAAGGGGATGATGGCGATCGCGAAGCGCTACAGCGGGGATGAGGGCAAGAAGCGGCTCCTCGCCCAGGGCTACCCGGAGGAGATGCTCACCCACTGGGAGGGCGCCGGCACCCGCACCTTCAAGCATCGCGGCGGCATGGGGCTCACGGGCGTCATCGGGAAATACGGCATGTACCGCTTCGCCAATACGCTGGCGCTCCTCGACACCCACGTGCGGGGCGTCAAGCCGGATGACGCCAAGGGGGGGCGGAACTGGTCCAACTACACCTGGCACGGCGACCAGGCGCCGGGGCACCCCTTCGTCCACGGGCTCCAGGCTTCGGACGTGGACTTCAACGAGCTGCGCTTCGCCAAGCTGCACATCGGGATGGGCAAGAACCTCGTGGAGAACAAGCGCGCCGACAACCACTACTTCATCGAGCTGATGGAGCGCGGCGCCAAGATCGTCTGCATCGTGCCGGAGTACAGCCCGCCCGCCAGCAAGGCCGACTACTGGATCCCCGTGCGGCCCAACTCAGACACCGCGCTCCTCCTGGGCGTCTCCCGCATCCTCATCGACGAGAAGTGGTACGACGCCCCCTACGTCAAGCGCTTCACTGACATGCCGCTGCTCGTGAGGACGGACACGCTCAGGCGGCTCAGGCCCGAGGACATCTTCCCCGGCTACAAGCAGCCCGATATCTCGAAGGGCGCGAGCATGACCCGTCAGGGCCTCACCCCCGAGTACCGGAAGAAGGTCGGGGACTTCGTGGTGTGGGACGCTAGGACGAACGGTCCCCGGGCCCTCACGCGCGACGACGTGGGCGACCGCATGACAGAGAAGGGCATCGACCCGGTCCTCGAGGGGCGCTTCACCGTGAAGACGGTGGACGGCAAGCAGGTCGAGGTGATGCCGCTCTTCGAGGCCTACAAGATCCACCTCAAGGACTACGACCTCGACACGGTCCACGAGATCACCCATGCGCCCAAGGAGCTGATCCAGCGGCTGGCCAAGGACATCGCCACCATCAAGCCGGTGGCGCTCCACATCGGCGAGGGGATCAATCACTGGTTCCACGCCACCCTGGTCAACCGGGCCAACTACCTGCCACTCATGCTGACAGGGAACGTGGGCGTCATGGGCTCCGGCTCCCACACCTGGGCCGGCAACTACAAGGCCGCGCTCTTCCAGGGCTCGGACGAGACGGGCCCCGGCTTCAAGGGGTGGGTCGCCGAGGACCCCTTCCATCCGAATCTCGATCCCGCAGCCGACGGCAAGGACATCCACGCCCACGCCCACTCCTACGACGAGGAAGTCGCCTACTGGGCCCACGGCGACAAGCCGCTCATCGTGAACACGCCCAAGCACGGCCGGAAGGTCTTCACGGGCACGACCCACATGCCGACGCCCACCAAGCTCATGTGGTTCACCAACGTGAACCTCATCAACAACGCCAAGTGGGTGTACGAGCTGATCAAGAACGTCAATCCTAATGTCGAGCTGATCATGTCCACCGACATCGAGATGACGGCCTCCTGCGAGTACGCCGACATCGTGCTGGCGGCCAACTCGTGGGTGGAGATGGAGCGCTCCGAGATCACGGGGTCCTGCTCGAACCCGTTCATTCAGATCTGGAAGGGTGGGATCAAGCCCCTCTACGACACGCGCGACGACCAGCTGATCCTGGCTCAGATGGCTGCCAAGCTGGGCGAATTGCTCAAGGACCGCCGCTTCGCCGACTACTGGAAGTTCTCGCTCGAGGGCAAGACGGAGGTCTACATCCAACGGCTGCTGGACTCCTCGACCACAACCCGCGGTTACAAAGTCTCCGACATCATGGCCGGCAAGTACGGCGAGCCCGGGGTGGCGCTCTTCCTCTTCCGCACCTATCCGCGCGAGCCCTTCTGGGAGCAGATCAAAGAGTCGCAGCCGTTCTTCACACCCACGGGCCGGCTCCAGGCCTACAACGACGAGCCCGAGATCATCGAGTACGGCGAGAACTTCATCGTCCACCGGGAGGGGCCGGAGGCCACGCCGTACCTGCCCAACGCCATCGTCTCCACCAACCCGCTGATCCGGCCGGAGGACTACGGGATCCCGCGGGACCACGTGGGCTGGGAGGAGCGCACGGTGCGCAACATCAAGGCGCCGTGGGCGGAGGTCAAGGCGACCCAGAACCCGCTCTGGGCCAAGGGCTACCACTTCTACTGCATCACTCCCAAGACGCGGCACGCGACGCACTCGTCCTGGCAGGTGACCGACTGGCAGCTGATCTGGAACAACCAATTCGGCGACCCGTACAGGATGGACAAGCGCTCCCCCGGCATCGGCGAGCACACCCTGCACATCAACCCGCAGGCGGCGAAGGACCTCGGGATCAACGACGGTGACTACGTCTACGTGGACTCCAACCCGGCGGACCGGCCCTACATCGGCTGGAAGCCGAACGACGCCTTCTACAAGGTGACGCGGCTCATGCTGCGGGCGAAGTACAACCCGGCCTACCCCTACAACGTGGTCATGATGAAGCACGCGCCGTTCATCGCCACCGAGCGGAGCGTGAAGGCCCACGAGACCCGTCCCGACGGGCGGGCGCTGTCGGCCGGCACCGGGTACCAGTCCTCCTTCCGCTACGGCTCCCAGCAGTCCATCACGCGCTCCTGGCTCATGCCCATGCACCAGCTCGACAGCCTCTTCCACAAGAAGAAGGTGCACCAGAGCTTCGTGTTCGGATTCGAGGCCGACAACCACGGCGTCAACACCGTTCCGAAGGAAACCCTGGTCAAGGTCACCAAGGCCGAGGACGGCGGCATGGGCGGCAAGGGGGTCTGGGCCCCGGCCACCACCGGCTTCACGCCGAGTAAGGAGAGCGACTTCATGAAGCGCTACCTGGCGGGCGATGTCACGACCGTGAAGCCCAAGGGATAGAGGCGGTCATGGCCGAGAAGGAGTTCAAGGCAGACGACCCCATGGGGCTGGTCGGGATCGGTGTGCCCGAGGGCGAGCCCGACCTCATGGCGGAGTGCCTGGTCGAGGAGTACGTGCGCCTCGGGATGTCGGACGGCCAGCTCCTCGCCATCTTCAAGAACCCGTTCTTCGCCGGGGCCCACGCGCTGTACCGCTCCCGGGGCGAGGAACGCCTCAAGGCCGTGATCGAGCGGGCCCGGGCCCAGTGGGGCCAGCCCCGCTACACCACCACTGAAGTGGGGGGCCCCGACATGGCCCCCCACGTCCCCCCACGCTCGGAAGCGCCCCGGCAAAGCCGCGGCGCTCCTCGGCGCCGCGATTCGTTCACAGACTCTGAATCCACGGAGGCCTGAAACATGCCGCAGGTCTACAACTGGCAGCTCGGGCGGAAGATGGAGTACCCGTACGAGGAGCGCCATCCGAAGTCGCAGTTCGCCTTCGTCTTCAACACCAACCGCTGCATCGCCTGCCAGACCTGCACCATGGCGTGCAAGTCCACCTGGACCTTCGGCAAGGGCCAGGAGGCCATGTGGTGGAACAACGTGGAGACCAAGCCCTACGGCGGCTACCCGCAGTTCTGGGACATCAAGGTCCTGAAGCTGCTGGACGACGCCCACGGCAAGGCCGGCGCGGCCATGGGCTGGGAGGCGGACAAGCAGGGCCCATCCAAGCCGTACGGCGAGTACTCGGGGATGACGCTCTTCGAGGCGGCCCGGCAGCGCTACGGCCCCGAGGGGCATCAGCGCGTGCTGGGCTACCTGCCCACCGATGAGGAGTGGCGCTTCCCCAACATCTACGAGGACACCTCCACCGCCTACCAGGGCGGCCGGCTCGGCATCAGCGCCGAGGGCGCGAGCCTGCCCGAGCACAAGAGCTGGTTCTTCTATCTCCAGCGCCTCTGCAACCACTGCACCTACCCCGCCTGCCTTGCCGCCTGCCCGCGCAAGGCCATCTACAAGCGGCCGGAGGACGGCATCGTCCTCATCGACCAGGAGCGCTGCCGCGGCTACCGCGCCTGCGTCGAGGCCTGTCCCTACAAGAAGCCCATGTACCGCCCGACCACCCGCGTGAGCGAGAAGTGCGTGGCCTGCTACCCCCGCATCGAGGGGAAGGACCCGCTCTCCGACGGCGTCCCGATGGAGACGCGCTGCATGGCGTCCTGTGTCGGCAAGATCCGGATGCAGGGGCTCGTCAGGACCAACCCCGACGGTTCGTGGGTCGAGGACCGGCAGCATCCGCTCTACTACATGGTCAAGATCGAGAAGGTGGCGCTTCCGCTCTACCCGCAGTTCGGCACCGAGCCCAACGGCTATTACATCCCGCCGCGCTGGGTCCCGCGCCCCTACCTCCGGCAGATGTTCGGCCCGGGGGTGGACGAGGCCATCGAGAAGTACACGGCGCCCTCGCGGGAGCTGCTGGCCGTGATGCAGCTCTTCCGCACCACCCAGAAGATGCTCTCGCGCTACGAGATCAAGCAGGGCCCGAAGGTCTACGAGACCACCGTCAACGGCAAGCCGTGGGCCATGTACAACGACACCGTCATCGGCTACGACGCCAAGGGGCGCGAGGCGGTGACCGTCACCGTCGAGGAGCCCGTCCACATCCGCCCGGCGCAGTACGCCAACTCGATCTGAGGCCCACGCCATGACGGTCGAGACCGAGACGCAGGTCGAAGACGTCGAGCGCGCGCTCGCGAGGAGCCAGCTCTACAGGGTGCTGGCGACGGCCTTTCGCCATCCCGACGCCGGCAGTGCGGTTGCCCTCGCGGAACTGCCTCCGGTGCTCGTCGGAGCTTGCGGGGCGTGGATGCCGGAGCCGGTCCGGGAGGCGCTGTCCGATCTTGGCGTGGCGCTCCGGGGGGTGACACTGGAAAGCCTGGAGGAGCAGTACATCGGAACCTTCGGGCACGTGACGGTGCCGGACTGCCCGCTGTACGAGACGGCCTGCGGGATGGGAGACGCCTTCCTCCAGCCGCAGACCCTGGCCGACCTCGCCGGCTTCTACCGGGCCTTCGGGCTCGAGATGGCAGGGGACGCGCGCGAGCGCGCCGACCACCTGACCGTCGAGCTGGAGTTCATGCACTACCTCGCTTTTCGCGAGGCCCACGCGCTCGAGCACCACGGGGAGGAGCGGACCGGAATCATCCGGGACGCCGAGCGCCGGTTCCTCGAGGTCCACCTGGGGCGCTGGGCGCCGGTGCTGGCGCGCGCGGTGTCCGCGCGGGCCGAAGGGGCGCTCGGGGCCGCCGCGCGACTGCTCGAGCGCCTCCTCGCCCACGAGGTGGAGCGCTGGGGGATCTCCCCCGCTCCCGTGGTGGCCGAGGGGACGCCTCTCATGATTCCGCCGGTCGACGACAACGACCCTGCCGAAGAGCACGACGACTTCACGGGGAGACAGCCATGACACGGACCGTCCGCCTCGCTGTTCTTTCGTTCATCCTCGCCGCCGGCGGGATCCTGCCGCTGTTGGCGGGCTCCGCGGAGGCGCAGTCGCCGCGCGGCGACGCGAAGAAGGGAGAGGCGCTGTACGGCCAGCGGTGCGCCGTCTGCCACGGCGCGACGGGCAAAGGGGACGGCGCCGCCGAATTCGTCCTCTTCCCCAAGCCGCGCGACCTGACCAGCGGCAAGTTCAAGATCCGATCCACGACGAGCCTGCCGACGGACGACGACCTCTTCCGCGTGGTCAGCCAGGGCATCCCGGGGACGGCCATGCCGTCCTGGACGGTGCTCACCCCGGCGCAGCGGTGGGACCTCGTCGCCTACGTCAAGAGCCTCTCCCCGGTCTTCACCCAGCAGAAGGCGCGCAAGCCGGGAGTGATCCCGCCCACCCCCAAGGTGACGCCGGCGCTCCTCGAGACGGGCAAGAAGTTCTACGAGGAGGCCGAGTGCCTCAAGTGCCACGGCGCCACCGGCAAGGGCGACGGCGCGTCGGCCGACACGCTCAAGGACGAGTGGGGCTACCCCATCGTCCCCTACGACTTCACCATTGCGGGACGGATGAAGGGCGGCCACACCGTGCGCGACGTCTACCGGACGCTGCTGAACGGGATCGGCGGCACGCCCATGCCCTCCTTCGCCGACTCGCTCTCGCCCGAGGAGATCTGGGGGCTCGCCTACTACGTGATGTCGCTGGCGAAGGAGCCGCAGAAGCAGGCGGCGACCGAGTCGGGAGTGGTGCGCGTGAAGGCGGTGACCGGCGATCTGCCGGCGGATCCCACGGCCCCGGTCTGGACGCGCGCGGGACTGCAGTCCGTGCCGCTCCGGACGCTGTGGCTCAGGCCCAGGCAGGCGACGCAGGTGCGGGTGGCGGCGCTCCACAACGGCAAGGAGGTGGGCTTCCTACTGGAGTGGGACGACCCGCTCGCCGACCAGGCGGCGCTCGGCGTGGACCAGTTCCGTGACGCCGCGGCGGTGCAGCTCCCGCTCGCCCCCGGGAAGGGGGGCAATCCCGACGCGAACTACGTGATGGGCGATCCGAAGCAGCCTGTGAACATCTGGCACTGGAAGGCCGACTGGCAGCTCGACGTGGCCCGCTACCGCGATCGCGAGGACCGCTACGCCGCCCTCGTCGTTGACGACATGCCCTTCATCAAGGGGATGCGCTCGTCCGAATCCCAGGCGGCCGTCGCGCCCGCCGACAGCCACGACCCCCTCTTCCTCACGGCGCGCGCAGCCGGCAACCCCATGGCGCGCCCGCGGCTCTCGCCGGTGGAGAACCTCAACGGCGCCGGCGTCGGCACCATCACCTCCCAGCCGGCCGAGGCGCAGGTGATCCGGGGTGACGGGCGCTGGGCCGCCGGCAAGTGGCGCGTCGTCATGGTGCGCGCGCTCAAGACCGAGAATTCCCGGGACGCCCAGCTCAAGCCCGGTCAGGAGACGGCCGCGGCCTTCGCCGTCTGGGACGGTGTCCAGCGCGACCGGAACGGACAGAAGGCCGTCTCGGTGTGGCAGCGGCTTCTGATCGAGGGCGGCAAGTAGGGGCCGGGCACGCTTATGTACAGGCACATCTGCGTCCCGGTGGACAACTCCGAGCACGCCAACGGGGCCATTGACCTGGCCGTTCTCCTGGGCCGGACCCTCGGCGCGCGGCTGGTCGTCGTGCGGAGCGCGAGGCGCCGGACCCACGGGGGATAAGGAGGGAGTAATGATGCGCCACTGGACAACCGCGCTGTGCGCCCTGGGTCTCGCCGCCGCTGTCGTGTGGGCGGGCTCGACCCCCGTCACCGCCCAGGGGCCGGGCTCCATCGTGGGCGAGGTGAAATTCTCGGGGACGGTCCCCGCGCCCAAGACCCTCAAGGTCAACAAGGACACGCAGGTCTGCGGGAGTGACAAGCTGAGCGAGGAGCTGGTGGTGGGCGCCAACAAGGGGATCAAGAACGCGGTCGTGTCGCTCGGCGGCGCCAAGGGCCCGGCCCCCAAGCCCGCGCAGAAGCCCGCGCTCGAGCAGAAGGGCTGCCAGTTCAATCCCCACGTGCTCGTGGTGCCGGCCGGGGCAGAAATGGACATCCTCAATTCGGACGGCATCCTGCACAACATCCACACCTTCTCGTCGGCCAACCCCTCCATCAACAAGGCGCAGCCCAAGTTCAAGAAGGCCCTGACCGAGAAGTTCGACAAGCCCGAGGTCGTCAAGGTGCAGTGCGACGTGCACGGCTGGATGCTGGGCTGGATCGTCGTGGGCGAGCACGCGGCCTATGCCGTGAGCGACGACAACGGCGCGTTCAAACTCGACAACGTCCCGCCCGGCAAGCACAAGGTGGAAGTCTGGCACGAGACGCTCGGGAAGGTCAGCCAGGAGGTGGAGGTCAAGGCCGGCGCGCCCACCAAGGTCACCTTCGAGATGAGCAAGAAGTAGCATCTCGGGCCTCGGCACAAGGACTGCTCTTGACCTCGCGCGCCGTCCTGTCTACTCTCCGAGGGGTCCGCCACCAACCTCGCACCGGAACGGAGAGCCATGGAACTCGAGCGCCCGCTGCCACAGCCCATCACGCCCGAAGCCAAGCCCTACTGGGAGGGCCTGCGCGAGGGCAAGCTCATGCTGCCGCGCTGCCGCGCCTGCCGCCGCGCCTTCTTCTACCCGCGCGTCCTCTGCCCGCACTGCCACGCCGCCGACATCGAGTGGTTCCAGTCGAGCGGCCGCGGCAAGCTCCACTCCTTCGAGATCGGCTACCAGTCCTTTAATAAGGCCTTCAAGGTCAAGCCGCCCTTCGTGCTGGCCATGATCGAGCTGGAGGAAGGACCGCGCATGATGTCCAACCTCATCGGCATCGAGCCCGATCCGAAGAAGATCCGCTGCGACATGCCCGTCGAGGTGGTCTTCGAGAAGCAGACGGAGGAGATCACGCTGCCGCTCTTCCGGCCCGCGGGAGGTGCGCGATGAAGGAGCTGCGCAACTCCGTCTGCATCGTGGGCGTGGACGAGAGCGACGAGCTGGGCACGCTGCCGCACAAGAGCCAGCTGACGCTGCACCTCGAAGCCGCCAGGAACGCCGTGAGGGACGCCGGTCTCAAGATCAGCGACGTGGACGGCATCTTCACGGCCGGTCAGCATTCCCCGGCCACCATCGGCGAGGCCCTCGGCATCACGCCGCGCTACGTGGACGGGACAACGGTGGGCGGCTGCTCCTTCATCATCATGGTCGGCCACGCGCTGGTGGCGCTGCACCACGGGCT
>Ga0326597_10009008_pt1 | contig 13418 bp, 13 predicted proteins | sample RVTome_12_FD_203789 | JGI IMG/M metagenome (GOLD analysis project Ga0326597, IMG submission 203789) | Soil microbial communities from uranium-contaminated site in the Upper Colorado River Basin, Wyoming, United States - RVT100D185 | ecosystem: Environmental > Terrestrial > Soil > Contaminated >... | reverse complement strand
CTCAAACTGCATGAAAACCCGTGAACGGTGAACGGTGAACGGTGAACGGCAGCAATGAAACGAGCCGCAAGCTATGAATCCAAGTGGGCCGGGTCACAAGTCACCAGCCACCAGTCACGAGTCACGCGGTCCGAAGCACATGTACCGGACGATATCATCGGCCCTGCCCATCCGTACGCTCAATGAGCATGGCGTCGCCGTAGCTGTAGAACCGGTAGCGCTGTTCGATCGCGTGGCGGTACGCGCGCCGCACATTATCCATGCCGCCGAATGCCGACACCAACATGAGCAGCGTCGAGCGCGGCAAGTGAAAGTTGGTGAGCAGCCGCTCGACGACACGGAAGCGGTAACCCGGCAGGATGAAAAGGCGCGTCTCGTCGCGCCCGGCCTTCAGCTCGCCGCCGGCCGCCGCGCTTTCGAGCGCGCGAAGCGTCGTCGTGCCCACGGCCAGCACGCGCCCGCCGCGCGCGCGCGCTCCGCGGATCGCGTCCACCGTCGCCTCGGGCACCTGGAACCACTCGCTGTGCATCTCGTGCTGCGCGAGGTCCTGGAGCCGCACCGGCTGGAAGGTGCCGGCGCCGACGTGCAGGGTGACATAGGCCAGCGAGACACCGCGACTGCGGAGCGTCTGGAGCAACGCGTCGTCGAAATGCAATCCCGCGGTGGGCGCGGCGACCGCGCCGGGCTCTCGCGCGTACACGGTCTGGTAGCGACCGGCGTCGATCGCCTCGTCCGGGCGCGCGATATACATCGGCAGCGGCACGTGGCCGTGGCGCTCGAGCAGCGCCAGCACGTCGTCGCAGCCCTCGAAGCGCAGCCGGAAGAATTCGCGCTCTCGGCCCAGCACCGTCGCCTCGACTGCGTCCGCCAGCACCAGCACGCTCCCCACGCGCGTCGGGTGATTCGCGCCGATTTGCGCCAGTACCTCTCCGCCGCCGAGAACGCGTTCCACCATGACTTCGACGCGTCCTCCGGACTTCTTGCGGCCGAGCAGGCGCGCCTTGATGACGCGCGTGTCGTTCAGCACCACCACGTCGCCCGGCGCGACGAGATCCGCGATATCGAGGAACCGCCTGTCGGCAAGCGCTCCCGTACCGCCGTCGAGATGCAGCAACCGGCTCGCGCCCCGCTCGCCGGCGGGAAACTGCGCGATCAACTCCTGCGGGAGCCGGTAATCGAAATCGCCGAGCTTCATTCCGGCGATTATAGGAGAAGCGTGATCCGTGATCCGTGATCCGTGATCCGTGATCCGTGATCCGTGATCCGTGATCCCAGGATTTGGATTTGCGTTTTGATTCATTGTTCCTGATACAGGAATGCGGGATAATTCCGCGCGCTGTGCCCTCACCCCCGCCCCTCTCCCGAGCGGAGAGGGGAGATTCGAGATGCGGATGGTGTCGTGACCAACCGCATGAGGGTCACAATGGCCGGGATGGCGGAATTGGTAGACGCACGGGACTCAAAATCCCGCGGTGGCAACACCATGAGAGTTCGATTCTCTCTCCCGGCACCACAACTTCAATGATGAATGCAGAGTGCAAAGTGCGAAATTAATACCACTTTGCACCCACCACTTTGCACTCTGCATTTTGCACTTTGCACGGTTCTTCCTCCCTCCCGGCACCATTGCTTCGCGCGTTGACGCCTATCTAAGGATTTCGACTCCGGGGTCAGGTCTTGCATCAGCGTACCCTCTCCCATTGCGGGCGTCGCGGCCCACGCCTGGAATCAGGGCAGCGAGACTTCGACGTTGTCGATCAGCCGCGGGCGGCCGAGCCGCGCGGCAGCGACGACGACGAGTTCGCGGTCGCGCTCCGTGGGCGCGCGCAGGTCGGCCTGTCGGCGCACGGCGACATAATCCGGCCGCCAGCCGTGGCTCGAGAGCTCGGTCATCGCCTGCTGGTCGAGCCGCTGGAAGTCGCGCGCGCCGCCCTCGATTTCCGAGCGGATTTTCTTCAGGACGCTGTATAGCCGCGGCGCTTCCTTGCGCTCCTCGGGGGACAGATAGGCGTTGCGAGAGGACAGCGCAAGGCCGTCCGGCGCGCGCACGGTTTCAGCGGGAATGATCTCGATCGGCAGCGCGAACTGGGTCACCATGTCGCGCAGCACGAGGTACTGCTGGTAGTCCTTCTTGCCGAAGATCGCCGAGTGCGGCATCACCAGATTGAAGAGCTTGAGCACCACGGTCGCCACGCCGCGGAAGTGCCCCGGCCGGTGCGCGCCCTCGAGGATGTACTGCAGGTCCGAGGGCTCGACCACGAAGGTCTGCAGCTCGGGATAGATCTCCTGCTCGTCCGGCGCGAACACGACATCCACGCCCGCCGCCTGCAGCCGCGAGCAGTCGGACTCGAGCGTGCGCGGGTAGCGGTCGAAGTCCTCGCGCGGTCCGAACTGGAGGCGGTTGACGAAGATGCTCACCACGGTGCACGCAGCGCGGGGCTTGGCAATGTTGATGAGCTGGATGTGCCCGTCGTGCAGGTTGCCCATGGTGGGCACGAACACGTTGTTCGGCTCGCGCTGCAGCCGCGCCCTCAAGTCGGCGGCGGAATGAATTATGTCCATAGGATTCGGGATCAACGATTCAGCATACGAAACGGGTCCCACATTGCTCTGCGTGCTGCTGACGGCGGGAATCCCGAATCCTTAACCTTAACGTCAAGTGTACTTTTCCGTCTAAGGAATTCGGCGGACTGAAAGTTCGGCGAATTCCTAGGCTGAGAAGGAATGTTCCGGCCCCGGAAATGCCTTCGCCTTCACTTCCTTGACGTAGAGCTCGACGGCCCCTTGTATCGAGCCGGTTGGCCGCATGTAGTTCTTGACGAATTTCGCCTTCTTGCCGGGATAGACGTCGAGCATGTCGTGCAGCACCAGAACCTGCCCCGAGCAGTCCACGCCAGCGCCGATGCCGATCGTCGGAATCGCGATCGCGGCGGTGGTTTCGCGCGCGAGCGGCGCCGGTATCGCCTCAAGCACGATCATGCCGGCGCCCGCCCGCTCGAGCCGCTTCGCTTCCCGCAGCAGGCGCTGCGCCTCGCTCTCGCCCTTGCCCTGCACGCGGTAGCCGCCGAGTTGGTGCACCGACTGCGGCGTCAGGCCCAGGTGGCCGCAAACCGGAATGCCGCGGTCGGTGAGAAATTCGATCGTCTCCAGCATCGGGGCGCCGCCTTCGATCTTGACCATGTGCGCGCCCGCCGCCATCAGCTCCGAGGCATTGCGGAACGCGTCCTCGGGCGACACCTGGAAGCTCCCGAACGGCATGTCGGCGACGATGAAGGCGCGCTTCGAGCCGCGCGCGACGCACGCCGTGTGGTACACCATGTCGCGCAGCGTCACTGGCAGCGTGGACTCGTGCCCCTGCAGCACGTTGCCGAGCGAGTCACCGACGAGCAGCGAGTCCACGCCCGCCGCCTCGAGCACGGCCGCGAAGCTCGCGTCGTAGCAGGTCAGCATCGTGATCTTGCTGCCCTCCTGAGCCATCTTCTGGAGCGTCGTCAGCGTGACCCTCATGTCAGTAACCCCTCAGCCACAGAGTTCACAGAGAGCACAGAGTGTACACAAGCATGACTGACAATGCCCGACCGTCATGCCCCCCCCCGCATGGGGAACGAGGAAACGCGGAACCGACAGCATTCCCCGCATTTCCCTGTGTCCTCTGTGTTCTCTGTGGCCTGGGTTCTCAGGTTCCGAAGGAAAAGAACTCGCGCGGGCCGCGCATGCCCGCTACGCGACGCAACAATAAATCATAATCGCCGGGCGAATCAACAAAATTGAGGTTTTCCGAATTGACGATCAACACCGGCGCCGCCTCGTAGTGGTAGAAGAACTGCGCGTAGGCCTCCGCCAGCCGCGCCAGGTACTCGTCGGGGATGTCGCGCTCGTAGGCGACGCCGCGGCGCTTCACGCGCTCGATCAGCGTTTCCGGAGACGCCTGCAGGTAGATCACGAGGTCGGGGACGGGCGTTTGCGGCTTCAGCTGCGCCCATACCTTCTCGTAGAGGGAGAACTCGTCGTCGTTCAGCGTCAGGCGCGCGAACAGCGCGTCCTTGTCGATCATGAAATCGGCGACCGTGACGCCGTGGAAAAGATCGGGCTGCGTCAGCGCGCGCATCTGGGCCGCGCGCTGGAACAGGAAATAGAGCTGCGCCGGCAGCGCGTAGCGCGCGCGGTCCTGGTAGAAGCCCGGCAGGAACGGATTGGCGTCGGGCTCCTCCAGCAGCGACCGGCCGCCGAGGCGCTCGCTCATCACGCGCGCCAGGCTCGTCTTGCCGGCGCCGATCGGGCCCTCGACCACGATGTAACGGTACTTGTCGGGCAGCGTCGCGCTCATGCTAAAAATGAGACAGGATTTACAGGATTAAACAGGATTTACAAGACGTTCTTGATGGCTCGAAATGAATCCTGTTAAGGATGCTCTGCAAAAGTCATCCCCGCGGACGCGGGGATCCAGTAACTGTCTGTCTTTCTGGATTCCCGCCTCCGCGGGAATGACGAAACACGACTTTTGCAGAGGTTCCTTAATCCTGTCTATTTTTTGCCTTCGGTGTCGGGGAGCTTGATCATGCCCGAAGCGTCGACGCGTTTCAGCAGGTCGGTGACACGCCCTTTCCCCGGCACTACGGCGTCCGGCGCGATTTCCGCGAGCGGCACCAGCACGAACGCGCGCTCGAGCATGCGCGGATGCGGGATCTCGAGGCCGTGCTCGCTCACCGTCTTCTCATCGTAGAGCACGATGTCGAGATCGAGCGTGCGCGGCGCGTTCGGTGCATCGCGCACGCGGCCGTGCTCGCGCTCGATCCGGAGCAGGCCGTCGAGCAGCTCGCGGGGGGCAAGGCGCGTTTCCACCTCGGCGACCGCATTGAGAAAGTCGGGCTGGTCGAGGTATCCCACCGGTGGATTGCGGTACAACGAGGACACGCCGACAACCCGCGTGCCGGGCAGCGCGCCCAGCGCGCGCAACGCGGAGCGGATCTGCTGCGCGGGCTCGCCGATGTTGGCGCCCAGCGCCACATAGGCCGTGACTCGTGACTCGTGACTCGTGACTGGGCCTGAACCCCTTTTCTCTTTTCGCTTTTCGATCTTCCCTTTCGCGCGCGCCGCGCGCACGCCGGCCTCGGCCGGCCCGGAAGCCTTCCGTCTTCCACCTTGCGCCTTCATCCTTGGGTGCCGGGCACGGCGCCGTGGTCCGCCCCCCCGTCGCCCTGGCCGGGCGGGCCGCGCCGCCGGCGACGGCGGCGGCGCTTGCGTGGCCCCCCGGGCTCCCCGGTGAGCATGCGGGCGCGCTCGGCCTCGCCGGCGTGCTGGAAGCGCTCCCACCACTGGGCGATCTCGGGCTCGACGTCCCCGCTTTCCGCTCGCAGGCGGAGGAAATCGTACCCCGCGCGAAAGCGGGGATGCTCGAGCAGGCGATACGGCCGCTTGCCGGCCCGCTGCAGCAAGCGCGGCTGCAGCGACCAGATCTCGCGCATGTCGGCGCCATAGCGGTGCGGGATCGCCAGCTTGCCGGCCTGCGCGCGCAGGACGTGGTCCATCGCCTGGTACAGCGCGGGGACCGGCGGCGCGCCCTTTTCCTCGAGCACCAGCCACTCCGCCTGCACTTCCGGCCACAACAGCGCCGCGAACAGGAAACCGGGCAGGACCGGCTTGCCCGCGACGACGCGCTCGTCCGTGCTCCGAAGCGCGGCGAGGACGAAGCGCTGGCCCACCGCCCTGCCCATCGCGGCGTCGAGCAGCGGCAGCACGCCGTGGTGCAGCCCCTCCTTGCGCAACTGCGCCACCGCCTCCGCCGCGTGGCCGGACAGCAGGAGCTTCAGCATCTCGTCGAGCAGGCGGGACGGCGGCACGTGGGCGAGCAGCCCGGCCAGACGGTGGATGGGCCGGCGCGTCGCCGCGTCGATCTCGAGCCCGCGGCTCGCGGCCAGCCGCACCGCGCGCAGCATCCGGATCGGGTCCTCCCGGTAGCGCAGCTCCGGGTCGCCGATCATGCGCAGCCGGCGCTTCTTGAGGTCGGCCACGCCGTCGTGGTAATCCCAGACTTCCTGCGTGGCCGAATCGTAGAACAGCGCGTTCACCGTGAAATCGCGCCGCGTCGCATCCTGCTCCTGGCTGCCGAACACGTTGTCGCGGAGTATCCGCCCGTGCTCGTCGGACACGCGGTCGTCCGATTCTTCCGCCGGATTCATGCCGCGGAACGTGGACACCTCCACCATCTCGGGTCCGCACAGCACGTGCACCAGGCGGAAGCGGCGGCCGATGATGCGCGACCGCCGGAAAAGCTCCCGGACGGCCTCCGGCGTCGCGTCGGTCGCGATGTCGAAATCCTTGGGCTGGCCGCCCAGTATGAGATCACGCACCGCGCCGCCGACGACGAAGGCGGCGAAGCCGTGGCGCTGCAGCGTCTGCGTCGTGCGCAGCGCGCAGGCGCTGATCGCGCCGCGGTCGATGCCGTGCGCGCGAGCCGGAATGATCTTCGGCCGCGCCGACCGGAACAGGCGACCGGAGAAAACGTTGCCGAGGAAACGAGTGATCATTGGAAGCGCGACATTATATGAGAGTAACGAGTGCTGAGTAACGAGTGCTGAGTAACGGCCGAACGCCCGGTCAGCAATTGTCGAACCCCGGTTTCGCACTCAGCACTTTGCACTCGGCACTGGTGTCAGTCGAGGCTGATGATGCGCCATCGATTCCGTTCCGCGTGGGCCCGCAGTGTTGCATCCGGATCGACGGCCACCGGGTGCGAGACGCGCTCGAGCAGCGCCAGGTCATTGTGCGAATCGCTGTAGAACCACGACTCGGCGAACGACGCGAGCGTCTCGCCCCGCTCGGCAAGCCAGGCATCCAGCCGTGCCGACTTTCCCTCGCGAAAGCACGGCGTGCCCGACACGCCGCCGGTGAACGCGCCGTCGCGCTCTTCGGGCTCGGTCGCGATCAGGTGGGCAATGCCGAATTCGCGCGCGATCGGCGCGGTGACGAAACTGTTGGTCGCGGTCACCACCGCGCGCAGGTCGCCGCGGTGCCCGTCCACCAGCTCGCGCGCCTTCGGCCGCATCATCGGCCGGATCTTCTGCGCCATGAACTCGCGGTGCCAGGCGTCGAGCTGCGCGCGAGGATGGCGCGACAAAGGCTTCAGCTGAAAATCGAGAAATTGGTGGATATCCAGCGTCCCGGCCTGGTACTGCCGGAAGAACTCGAGGTTGCGCGCCTCGTAAACCTCGCGATCGAGAACGCCCTGCTCGATGAGGTACTGGGCCCACTCGAAATCGCTGTCGCCGGCGAGCAGGGTATTGTCCAGGTCGAAAAGGACGAGCCGACCGCTCAAGCCGGGCTCCCCGGTTCCCGGCCCGGCGCCCCGGGCAGGCGGCTCGCCGCCGCGTGCAGCAGTTCCCGGGCAAGCGGTACCGTTACCGGCCGCTTGGTTTCCATCGAGTAGCGGTCCAGCGCGTCCACCGTCGCCAGCAGCGACGTCAGGTCGCGGCTCGATCGCGTCAACAGGTAATCGCGCACTTCGGGCAGCAATCGAAATCCCCGAACGGCGGCGTAATCCGAGACGGCGCGCGACTTTTCCTCGTCGGTCAGCGCGTGCACCTGGTAGACGAGGCCCCAAGCCAGGCGCGTCACCAGGTCCTCGCGCAGCTTCAGCTGCACCGGCGGCGCCGCGCCGCCGGCCACCAGGGCGGCGCCGCGTTCCCGCAAGGCGTTGTAGAGGTCGAACGCGGCGATCTGCCCGGCCGCGTCGAGGCGGTCGACGTCGTCGAGCGCCACGCAGTCCAGGCGCGAGAGGCCCTCGACGGACCCCATCCCGCCGGCGCAGGCGACGTAGACAGCGGAAACGCCAGCGCGCTGCAGGCCGGCTACCACGCCCCTGAGCAAGTGGCTGCGGCCGCTTCCGGAATGCCCCCACAGGTAGAGAAAGCGCTCGCCCGCCCCGCGCGCCGCGAGGCGCCTGAGGTTGCCGAGCAGCTCGCCGTTGCGCCCCTCGATGAAGTTGTCGAGCGTGGGCTGCGGCGGGCCGGCGAAATCGAGCGCGAGCTGTTTCACGTTGCTGTAAAATTCACCTGCTTCGGACACCGCCGCAGCCGGCCCAATCCCGTCGGGACCAGGATCCAGGTCGGAGAATTTCGACGCGACGCAGCGCGAAGGCGGTCGATCCGGGCGCCTATCTTAGCCCAATTCGCCGCCAAACCGGCCTTCCACTCCGAGACTGCCGCTTGAAGAAGCCCTCCGCCCCCCGACCGCTCACCTATCGCGGCGCCGGCGTCGACATCGACGCGGGCGACCGCCTGATCGAGAACATCCGCCCGCACGCGAAAAGGACGATGCGGGCCGGCGTGCTCGCCGGCATCGGCGGCTTCGGCGCGCTGTTCGAGATCGCGCGCGGCCGCTATCGCGAGCCCGTGCTGGTGGCGGGCACCGACGGCGTCGGCACCAAGCTCAAGCTCGCGTTCGAGCTGAACCGCCACGCCGGCATCGGGATCGACCTGGTCGCGATGAGCGTCAACGATATCCTTACGCTCGGCGCCGAGCCGCTGTTCTTCCTCGACTACTACGCCTGCGGCCGGCTCGACGTCGCGACCGCGACCGAGGTCATCAAGGGCATCGCGGCGGGCTGCCGGCGTGCCGGCTGCGCGCTGATCGGCGGCGAAACCGCGGAAATGCCCGGCATGTATCCGTCCGGCGAGTACGATCTCGCCGGATTCGCGGTGGGCGTCGTCGAAAAACGCCGCATCCTGGACGGCTCGGGCATCCGCGAAGGCGACGTCGTGCTCGGGCTCGCCTCGAGCGGCGCGCACTCCAACGGCTACTCGCTGATCCGCAAGATCATCGCGGTGAACGGCGTCGACCTGTCCGCACGCCTCGGCGCCCGCACGCTCGCCGACGCGATACTGGAGCCGACGCGCATTTACGTGAAACCGGTGCTGATGCTCCTGAAGTCGGTCCCGGTCCGGGGCCTCGCCCACATCACCGGCGGCGGCATCGTGGAGAACGTCCCGCGCATCCTGCCGCCGCGCCTGGCGGCACGCATCGACCGCTCGGCCTGGACACAGCCACCGCTCTTCCAGTGGATACAGCAACAGGGGCACGTCGCCGACGCCGAGCTCTTCCGGGTGTTCAACTGCGGCATCGGCTTGACCGCGGTGGTCGCCGCCGCCGACGCCGGCCGGGCGCTGAAACTGCTCAAGGATGCGGGCGAGACCGCGTGGCGCATCGGCCGCATCGTCAGGCGCAAGCGGAACGGGCCGCAGGTCATGATTGTCTGATTGGGTAGCATGGAGAGGCGCCGGGCGATAGACGAAAGACGGAATTTCCGAGAAGGCGCCGGGCGCCAGGCGATAGACGATAGACGGAAAAGCAGCTTAAACCCGCCTCTCGTCTCTCGCCCAGCGTCTATCGAGGTTAACCCCGCCTCTCGTCTCTCATCTCTCGTCTCTCGTCTCTCGTTGATCCGGAAACGGCCGATCCCATCCGCCGACCGCCATGGCTGAGAAAAAGCTGGTCATACTGATCTCGGGCCGGGGCAGCAACATGCAGGCGCTGCTGGAAGCCGGGCTGCCGGCGCGGATTGCAGCCGTTATCAGCAACACCCCGCAGGCACGCGGGCTCGAGACGGCCAGGGCGCGCGGCGTGGCAACCGCGGTGGTGGATCACCGCGCGTTTTCCGACCGTTCCGCGTTCGACGCGGCGCTCGCCACCGAAATCGACCGGCATCGCCCGGATCTCGTGGTGCTGGCCGGATTCATGCGCGTGCTGACGCCGGGATTCATTGGCCGCTATCACGGGCGGCTCGTGAACATCCATCCTTCGCTGCTCCCCGACTTCCCGGGACTCGACACGCACCGCCGGGCACTGGCGGCCGGCGCGCGCGTGCACGGCTGCACCGTCCACTTCGTGTCGCCGGAGGTGGACCGCGGGCCCGTCATCGCGCAGGCATCGGTTGCCGTGCTGCCCGACGACACGGAGGACAGCCTCGCCGCCAGGGTCCTCGCCGAGGAGCACCGTCTTTACCCCGAGGTCGTGCGCTGGTTTTGCGAGGGCCGGCTGCGGCTCGCCCCCGACGGCACCGTGAAGATCGACGCGGCGAACCCGGCGCCCGACTCGCCGGCGCGCGGCTTCAAACGATGAGCGGCCGATCAAGGCAGTGGTCCGCGTGCATCGCAGCGCTGCTGGCGACCACGCTCGCGGGCGCCTTCGCCGCGACCAGCGCGCCGAGGCAGGTGGTGGCGTCCTTCGACGTCTACCGCAACGGATTTCCGATCGCGGTCATGCACGAGACGTTCGAAGCGAGCGACGGCAAGTACCGGATCGTGAGCGAGAGCCACGCCACCGGAATTCTCGCGCTGTTCGAGCGCCGGGTGGTGCGCTTCGTCAGCACCGGAATGCTTTCCGCCGAGGGATTGCGCCCCCTGCGATTTGAAGGCAAACGCGGCGACGACGATCCCCGGCGCGTGCGCGGCGCGTTCGACTGGGACGGCCGGCGCCTCACGATCGAGCACGGCGAGCGCATCCAGACGCTGCCGCTGCCGCGCGGCACCCAGGACCGCCTCTCCTTTTTGTACCAGTTCATGTTCCTCGCCCCGCCGAGGGAAGCGCGCCTGACGCTCGACATGACCAATGGACGCAAGCTCGGGCACTACGTTTACACGCTGCGCGCCGATGTCGAGATCGACACGCCGCTCGGCCGCATGACGACGCTGCATGCCGTCAAGCAGCACAAACCGGACGAGAGCGGCACCGAGATCTGGTTCGCGCCGCAATACCGTTACCTGCCGGTGAAGATGCTGATCACGGAAGAGGACGGCACGCGCTACGAGCAGGTCATTACCCGGCTGGAGGTAAAGGAGACGGCGCCGTGACCGCGCGTGGCCGTATCGCCTGCGCCGCGCTGGTTTCGTTCGCACTGCACGGGCTGGTCTTTTCCGGCGCCTGGATGCCGGTTCCGCAATCGCCCGCGACGACTCGGACACTGCAGGCGCGCATCGTGCCGGCACCCCGGGAGATTCCGCTGCCCGTCGCGAAGAAACCCCCCGTCCAGGCGCCGCGGCGCATAGCGTCGGCGCCCGCGCCACGGATCCCGACCCTGGCCGCGCCCAGTCCCTTCGTCCTGCCCGAGCCGCTGCCGGACGCCGCGCGCGAGCCGGAGGAGGCGGAGGAAGCGATCACACCGGAGCCACCGCAGCAGCTTGCGCTCGCGGCGGAAACGAGCGTGGCGACTACGCGCAGCCTGCCGCGCCGCGGCCGCATCACTTATGACCTGCTCTACGGCGTCGATCGCGGCTACGTGGGCAAGGTCGTGCAATCCTGGGAGGTCGAGGGCAACCGCTACCGGATTTCGAGCGAGGCCAAGACCGGTGGCATCGTGGAACTGTTCCGCCCGCAGCGCCTGCGCTACCTGAGCGAGGGCCGTGTCACGCGCGACGGGCTGCGGCCGGACACTTTCCTGATGAGCCGCACCCGGCGCGGGCGCGACGAAGCGGCCCAGGCGCGCTTCGACTGGGAGGAAGGCCGCCTCACGTACGGGCTTGCCCGCGACCAGAAGCGCGCCGACCTCACCCGGGGGGCGCAGGACTTCATCAGCTTCATCTACCAGCACGCGCTGACGCCTCCCGCGCCGGGACAATTCGAGGTGCCGATCACCACCGGCACGCGCTTCGAGCGGGTCGAGGTGGAGGTCGCCGCCGAGGAATACATCGAAACGCCGCTCGGCACGCTGCGCGCGCTGCCCATCCGCCAGCTGCCGCGACCGGGCGCGGAAAGCATCCGGATCTGGCTCGCCGCCGAATATCGCTACCTGCCGGTGCGCATCCACCACTTCGACCGCGAAGGCCGGTTTTCCGGCGAGCAGATGGTGAGCGAGATCCGCATCGGAGAGGAATGAGAAATCAGCCGGCAGCTGTCAGCCGTCAGTCACTGTGATCTCCCGGCCCCTTATCACTCATCACTCATCACTCATCACTCAGTTAGATGGCGATCACGCGATCCCAGCTCGACGCGGCGGCCAACGCGCTGCAGCGGGTCCTCCAATTCGACCGGCCGGCGGATGCGGTGCTCCACGACTACTTCCGCGCGCACCGCAGTCTGGGGTCCCACGATCGCGCGTTCGTCGCGGAGAGCGTCTACGGCGTGCTGCGCCGCAAGCGCACGGTGGATCATCTGGCGCCTGGGGCCATGCCGCGTCGACTGCTGCTCGCCTATCTTGCGCGTCTGGCGGGCGCCAGCATCCGCGAACTTTCAGCGGCGACGGATTCCGACGAGCAGGCGTGGCTTGCGCGCATCAAGGCGGAGCCGCTGTCCGGCCTCCCGCTCGCGGTTCGCGCCGAGCTGCCGGACTGGGTCGTCGAGCGGCTCCTGGCCACGGGGTCAGGTCTTGCAATGACGTACGCGGATGCAAGTCCCGACCCCGCTGCCGTGGAAGCGGAGATCCTGGCGCTCGCGCGCGGGCTGAACGAGCCGGCCCCCCTCGATCTGCGCGTGAATACGATGCGTGCCAGCCGCGACGAGGTGTTGCAGGCGCTGACCGCCGATGGAGTCGCCGTCGAGCCCACCCCCTGGTCGCCCGTGGGCCTGCGCGTGCGAGGGCGGCCCGCTCTCAACCGCCATTCCCTGTTCCTGTCAGGCGCATTCGAGGTGCAGGACGAAGGCAGCCAGCTGCTGTGCTATCTCGTGGCGCCGAGACGCCAGGAGATGGTGGTGGACTTCTGCGCCGGCGCGGGCGGCAAGAGCCTGATGCTGGGCGCGATGATGCGCTCGCAGGGGCGCCTCTATGCGTTCGACGTGTCGGCCGTGCGCCTGAACCGGATGAAACCCCGCCTCAAGCGCTCGGGATTGTCCAACCTGTACGCGCAGCAGATCAGCAATGAAAACGACATCCGGGTGAAGCGCCTGGCGGGCAAGATCGACCGGGTGCTGGTGGACGCGCCGTGCAGCGGGCTCGGCACGCTGCGCCGCAATCCCGACCTCAAGTGGCGGCAATCACCGCTGTCGGTCGAGGAATTGAAGCGCAAGCAGGCCGCAATCCTCAGGGCGGCGGCGGGACTGCTCAAGCCGGGCGGCCGCCTGGTCTATGCCACCTGCAGCCTGCTGGCCGAAGAGAACGAGGATATCCTCTCGGGCTTCGTGGCGCAGCATCCGGAATTCCGCCAACTGGCCTGCTCGGAACTCCTGAAGGAACAACGCATTGCGCTCGACACCGGGCGCGACCTGAAGCTGGCGCCCCACCTTCACGGCACCGACGGATTCTTCGCCGCGGCACTCGTGCGCGCATGAGGCCGCCCGTTCGTGCGCCGGGATCTTGACCGGCGACCGAGACAGGTTTCCGCCATGCGTGTAAAGTGGGTGTCCAATATTCGCGGTTAATCAGGGGAGCCGTGGCGTTGGACAGCTGGTACGAATTGCGTGTTGCCGGCAGTGCCGGCACCCGGGCGGGC
>Ga0326597_10009007_pt1 | contig 13419 bp, 9 predicted proteins | sample RVTome_12_FD_203789 | JGI IMG/M metagenome (GOLD analysis project Ga0326597, IMG submission 203789) | Soil microbial communities from uranium-contaminated site in the Upper Colorado River Basin, Wyoming, United States - RVT100D185 | ecosystem: Environmental > Terrestrial > Soil > Contaminated >... | reverse complement strand
TTGTATGTCGCAGCGGACCATCTACATACACATCTTGGTGAACATACCCACAACGTTAACGCTCATGCGACAGAGAATAATGACCAGATAATACCAACCAGTAGTTCGTCTTCGTCCGCAACTACCACCGAGGGTTCTGCTCACTTCCACGAGACAGAATTCGCCGCGCGCTTTAATCGCAACGCTGAAGGTCTGATGTTGTTTCCCATAAACGTCCAAGCCTCGTTGAATGATATCGACTTGCTTGGAACGGCTGTGTCTCAAATCAATTCAGGGCCGATTCCTGAGCTATCTGGGCTTGGTAATTCTGAAACTGGCGACCTGCCGACCAGTCAAAAACTTGGCATTGGTTTCTTACTTGAAAACGTCGATATCAGTCACGTATTCAAGACGCAAACAGGCGTGTGGATACCAGGCAGACATTACTTATACTTCAAAGCCTTTGGCTCAGAGAACCAAGTAAACAACACAAACGTCGGGCTGTTGTCGTTTTCTGCGCGTCTGGAGCAAATTCGCAGCTTCAACGACGAGTTAAACGCCGCGTGAGCCGCAAGATGGCACACGAACCACAATTACTGTCGAGTTAACCATGGGTTACTTTTTGCAGGGTCTTCAGCTTGCTGACGGCCCTATTATGTCTAAGTTTTCTGATGAAACTTCCATCAACATAGTAGAGCACGCTCTGTATGGTAACAACGCAGTGCAAGTGGAAATTGTATCTGTTAGCTCGAAAGAGATTCAAATCAGTTTGCCGCTAGGAAAGGCGTGGATTGGCACATCCCAAGAAGTGGAATTCGTCGCAAACAATCTGAAAGGATTGGTCACGCGACTAACTCCGCTACACCTGTTGTCTGAAGATGTTCCGATTGTTGGCAATTTCAATGAAGTGTTTATTGCTGTCTCTAGCGTAAATATTGACTGGAAGACGGGCACTATTGCGACGGAATTGTGGGCAACCGTAAACATCAGTGCCCTGATTATTGGACCTCCCAGTACACTGCTGGCACGGTACGCCGTGAAATCGTCACAGCGCGACGGCAGCTTCGAGGGCGACATCGCTGGTCGCTCTGTCGTTGGATTACCTGCACACGACGTGTCGTTTTTAACTCGCGTTAACCAAATTGTGCTCGAAGAACGGAATGGCACCGTCATGCTGGATTTAAATGAAACCGTTAACAACGGCTTTGCTAACGACACTACCAGCGCGGTCGCCTTTGACACCGAAATCGGCGAAGTCACCTTTAGATTGGACACGGATGATTTAAAGTTTCTGGAGAATTCCGTTCAAGTATACGATGAGGGCTACAGCCCGCGCCGCCGCGTCTACTCGCTTGAGCACGATTACCAAGGCGACCTGGCTATCGAGACTGAATTATATCGCATCGTCGTACAATCTGCAACATCGCAGTGGGATTTTTACGAGTCCACTGGCACAATCGGCGACTATGAGGTATCCCCGTTTGAATCCATCGAACCGTTTATTCCGTATGTGTCGTGGCAACTAGTGTTAAACCAGGACGAAATCGTTCGCGTTAAATTGGACTCCCAGGATTACTTGGAGATTGAGCGCGGCAAAGACCCCGTTATCGAACTCATGGACCCAGACGCTGGGTTTTCTTATACCGTGAACGCCCCGCTGGGTGTACAAGAAGACACCAGTGCTGGTGTGAATTATATCCACATCGGCAACGATGTCTACATTACTAGCAATTTCCACTTTTCAGTTGAGACTGACCGAGATGTTGTTTCCACGTTAAGCACCCAAGACCAGGTATACTCTATCATGAAAGGGGCGGATGTCATTACCGATGGACGAAATCGAGAAGTGTTGAAAAAGATTTCATAAAGTGCTAGCATGATTCCGAACGTCACGTTTCCAAAGCAACCCAACCAGGTTATTGCTAGTGCTGACTATAATCAAATCTTGGAAACTATCCAAGAACAGATTCGTGACCTGCATACAGCACACGGTTACTTTGGCGGAAACGTTCGATTCGGCAGTGAATCGGCATTCGATGTAGAACTGTCGCGCGGCGCGGCGAACAGACTAGATGTCGGAACGGGCGATTCGTTCAGAATTGCGGGCGGACAGCTACAATTTAGCAGTGACGTAGCGTTGCTTCGTGGTGACACAGACCGTTTGGACCTGGCATCGGGCGACTCGTTTCGCATTATAGACGGGCAATTACAATTCAGCACCGACGTAAACGCATATCGGTCTGCTGCTGACACCTTACAGACGGACAACTTCTTCAACAGCAAATCCCACTATCCGAACGTAACAGATGTCTACGACCTGGGGTCGGACATATTGAGATGGGCTACTATTTTTGTAAATACCATCAATCTAGATTTTACACCTGGCAGCGTCATTTTTGTCGATGCAGACGGCGACTTAGCAGAAGATAATGGTAACTTTTTCTGGGACGATTCGCTGAATCATATCGTTCTGGGCGGCGATGCTAATCTTTATCGCTCTGCCGCCAACACGTTGCGGACTGATGTAAACTTTATTGTCGGCGGCGACTTCACAGTTTTGGGAACGACTACAACCATTGACTCCGAAACCAGCACGTTCGCAGACAATCGCGTGTTGTTAAATTCTGGTGAAACGGGCGCGGGCGTTACGTTGTTAACCGCTGGCGCCGAAATTGACCGAGGCACGCTGGATAACGACTGGCTGGTGTTTCACGAAACCACTGACAGGTGGGCACATTCGCCAGACAACGGAACCACCTTTTATCAAATCCCTGAGTATGCTAGTAACGTTGCTCCGACGGCTGGCAGTGTGTTGTTTGCTGACGGTAGCGGTCGCGTCACTCAAGATAACGCTAGTTTGTTTTGGGACGACGCACAGAATCGTCTTGGTATTAACACCGCCGCCCCTGTGACATCTCTGGCGAACACTGCTACGCTATTAACTGACGGAACAACAAGCGCAAACACTACTGCATTTAATTGGTTAAGCGCCGGAACAGGCTGGGCTGCGGCCATCAGCAACACCAACAGCACAGGTTCTGGTTTGCTGATTAAGACGGCGGGCGAGTTGGCAGAATATGCACTGCGCATCGTAACGGGCGACACCGATTCCGCGTTTCTAGTAAACAGCAAAGGGAACGTCGGAATCGGCGCAATTAGCGAGGACGCGACTAATACACTAGCGCTAAAGACTTCAGTTGGCACTGGGATAGTCCCCAGCGAATCGGTATTACTGCGTGGACAATTTGATAATACTTCTGGTCCACAGTCTTTCCTGAAAATTACGGCGGTAGACGGTGTTGTAATTCAAATGGGGTCCAGCCGCTCTAGTGCTGACGGCGCATCTATACGTGCCGCTCCGAACGGAGCCGACGACCACAGACAAGAGTTCTATTTACTAAACCGAACATACACTGTATTCCAGCCCGACTTCTTGGGCTTGTTCTTAGAATCTAATAGTCCAGGTAACACGGTACACATTGGGGGCGGTGAATCCGAATACACAGCCGCGTCTGCTATTTCGTTTTATACGGCAGCAGATAATACTGTCGCTGGTGGCACGCTGCGCGCCACGTTCGATGCTGATGGTAACTTTGGTTTGGGTACATCCTCTTTTGGTTCTAGCGCCGAGAAAGTCTTTGCTATTGGTAATGGTACGGCGCCCACAACGAGTCCCGCTAATGCAACACAGGCGTGGTCTGAGGACATGTTGGGTATTGCTGGTAGTGCGTCTCTACACGTTCGTAGTGAACGGGGCGCGTTGTGGCGCATTGGGTCATTCGATGTTAATGGTGCAGCGATTGTGGGTCAACATAACACTACGGATGCGACGACCAAGTCTGCTAGGTTTGGCGTGGGGCATTACACGAATGCCGAGGAACCTGTTGCTGGAATCCTCGCGGTGTCGAACGCCACTGAAAACGAAGTGAGGATTGGTGGTGGTACTGGGAACTTTAATGCCGTCAATACTATTGGTATTTACACTACCAGTAATCAAACTACGCTCACGGGCACTGAGCGTTTTAGAATTGATTCTGCTGGCGTCACGCACTTATTGTCCTCTGCCGTTGGTGCGCCGCTTCGGTTTGGCGCTGACGTTGACTTGTATCGTAGTGCCGCGAATCGTTTAGCGTTGGGGACTGGTGACGACTTAGAGTTACTTTCTAGCGCACTGCTGTTCAGTCAGGGTACTACTGACATTGACCACTTGTGGTTTGATGATGGGGATAATTCCTTTAATTTCGTTGCTGATACTACGTATAAGGCGGCGGCTAATGCGCGAGTGAATGCGGGTTCATTCGCTGGCGATGGCGCTAACTTAACTGGCGTGGATGCGGATACGTTAGATGGGCAAGAGGGCACCTTCTATCTTGATAGAGCTAATCACACTGGCTCTCAATCGTCCAGCACAATTAGTGATTTTAATGAGGCGGCGCAGGACGCTGTTGGTGGTATCTTAGCGGATTCGTCTAGTATTGATTTCACTTATGATGATGGCGCTAACACTGTTACTGCCGTAGTGTTGCCTGCTGGCGTTAATCATGATGCGTTACTTAATTTCGTGGCGGATGAGCACGTTGCTCATAGTGGCGTCACGTTTTCTGCTGGCGCTGGCTTGACGGGGGGTGGTACTATTGCGGCCAGTCGTACATTTAATGTTGGCGCGGGCACTGGCATCTCGGTTGGTGCGGATGATGTGAGTGTTGCCGTGAATGGCGTAACTAATACGTTGTTAGCTGATATGGCGCAGGCGACTGTTAAGGGTCGTGCTAGTGGTGCTGGTACTGGTGACCCGACGGATTTAACTGCTGCTCAATTAATTACAATTCTTTTGGCGGCGGATGGTTCTGGTAGTTTACTGGACGCTGACTTCTTGGATGGTCAACAGGGCACCTTCTATCTTGATAGAGCTAATCACACTGGCGCTAATGACGCAGATACACTCGATGGACTCGACAGTGCTCAGTTCTTGCGTTCTGATACTTCCGATGACTTTACTAGTGGTATTCTAACATTCAATTCTGGCACTACTGTCAGGGTCGCGTCTGGGGCGTCGTTACAATTTAGTACAGACGTAGCGCTGTCGCATGGCGCAGCCAACAGGCTAGATTTAGCCACGGGCGATTCTTTCCGACTTGTCGGCGGTAATCTAGAGTTTGGTACTGGTCCAAGCAGCTTGACTCGCAGCGGTAATCATGTATTAACGCTGACAAGTACCGCTACCACTAACGCAACCATTCCTGCTGGTACGGTTACGCTGGCCGACTTGGGTACGGCCCAATCGTTCTCCGCCGTAAAAACATTTAATGCTCGCCCAGTCTTTGGTGTTGGTGCTACGGTAACTGACGGGCAAACGTTTGGCTGGAGCGACGTATTGTTATCCAGGGGCACCACTAACCGACTAGACTTGGCTAGCGGCGATAGCTTCAACATCGTCAGTGGGAACTTCCAAATGGCGGCAACGACTGTCTTTGAATCTGACCGTGACGTGGCTATTTCATTGTTACCTAACGCCACGACGACTCTAGACTTGGGGTCCAGCGCGCGTATGTGGAACGACGTTTACGCAGAATCTATTAAGTATAATACCAACGTATTCAGAATCGACAGTCTAGCAGTTGATGGGTTGTCTGTAGTTTTCACCGAATCTACCAGGTCGATTGCTCCAGCCTTTGACGGGTTAGAATCTCTCGGCGTAAACGCTTCTAGATGGAAGGCTGTATACTCTGATGTTGTACATGAACAAGTCGTTGTGTTGACTGATGGTGCTACACCCGCATTGAACGCGGCTCTTGGTGCTACGTTCACGTTAACTGCTGCTGGTAATCGCACTATTGCCATTCCAACGAACCCTGTGAGTGGTCAAAAAATCGTGATTCGTCACACAGCTAGTGGTGCCGCCAGAACGTTGTCATTAAATACTGGTACGGGTGGCTTCAGGTTTGGCGCTGATATTACTGCTCTGACGGCGACTACTAGTGGTTTAACTGATTACATTGGTTGCATTTATAATGCGACCGCGAATAAGTGGGACATTGTAGCTTATGTAAAATCTTTTTGAGGTAATATGGACGATAAAGTATGTAAACAGTGTGGGGTTATGTTCAGTAAACCGCTTGCGTCATCTAACTCAGTTTGGGTCAAACGAAAGTATTGCAGCGTCAAATGTAGTATTATAAATACTGGTATAAAGAAAGGCGAAAGGTTACCCGACGAGTGGCGTAAAAAAATGAAGGGACGTGTTCCGGCAAATAAAGGTAAGCGGAGCGCGTATAGCAGAGAAGTTCATCACAATTGGAAAGGTGGAAAGGTGTTATTAACTTGTTTAGAGTGTAGTGATACGTTTTATGTTCGACCTTATCGCAAAAAAATTGCAAAATTTTGTAGCATGAAATGTAAAGTCGCCAATCAAAATAATAATATTTCAAGTGAGAACGAATTGATTCGCAAATCGTCCAAATATAAAGAATGGCGAAGTGCCGTTTTTGAACGAGACAACTACACTTGTCAAATGTGCAATATTCAAGGCGGTGTTTTACACGCTGACCATATTTATCCGTTTGCGGTGTTTAAAGAGTTAAGATTTGAGCTAAGTAACGGACGAACCCTGTGCTTCCGATGTCACTTCCGTATCACGTTTGGACACTACAACGAAGCCAGCGCGATTGCGTGGGGAACAAGCAGGAAGGTGAGTTAACTTGGACAGATTCTGGGTAGGTGGCACCGGCCAATGGGACGACACCAACCACTGGTCAACAACGTCAGGTGGTTCCGGTGGAGCAAGCGTTCCAACTGCCAATGACGACGTATTCATTGACCAAGCGTCCAGCGTCGTAGAAGTGACAGGCGACACCCACGTATGTCATTCGCTCAGACTCGACAATGCTTCAGCCAGAATACAAAGACCCAGTGGAGGATTTGCCGACCTGCAAGTAGTAGGCGTCTTGCAACTCCTCGCTGGAGAATCAAGGCAAATGATCTATACCCTCACCGCTACGGGGGCGAATTTCGATGAAATCAACATCCAAGCAGATGTCATCACGAACTTCTGTGTCATCAACAAAGTAGGCTCATCAACGCACACCATCTCCAAACTCAAAGGCAATTCATCCACTGAAGTATATCCAACCATAAATCACTCGTCTGGCACATTGACTTTCGGTCCAAGCAGTATTGGTTCCCAAGAACTCCATACTTTCTCATCTACTGGAAGCACTACGCGAGTCATTACATTCGAGGCCTCCGGCGAGGTCGTCATTTTTGGAAGCAACCCTGAAGGCGGCAACGCATTCGATATAGACGGCAGTAATTTAACTGTAAACGTACCTACAGGCAATCAGCATATCGATTTCGTTGCCCCCGCAGGAGGATTGGATACGACAGCGTTCTCTGGTATACCCATACTTAAATTCCCAAACATGCGGGTACTCGCAGGGGGCGAGGACATGGAATTCGTTGGCATGTTCGCGAAGGGACTCACCGTTTTATCTGGATACACGTCTGATTTATTACTAGATGAATTCAGTTTCAGTACAGGTGGATTCTCGCTCCCGAGTGGCATGACGATTACGGACTCGTCTACAAACATAACATTCCGAGGCGACACTGGTGAGGACGCCGATATTACTACGTCAGGCGTGAACATGAAATCGGTGGGCATCACGCTCGATGCCCCAGGCCAAGGTACGTCTGATGTGAGATTGTTGGATAATTACAATGCACCCACATCTACGACGACCATCATCCGTGGCAACCTACATCTTGGGTCTGGCGGAGTGCCAAGGAACTACACTACGGGACGCCTCGTGTCAACGGGGACCTCGGTTAGAGGTATCAACTTTTTGTCTGGAGGCGTGTTGGCTCTCAAGGGCCTCTCTGCTACAGATATCGTATTAACTGTAGACGGGGGAATCCTTCCAGATAATTTCTCCTTATTTAACACGGGTGGTTCGGCGCGCATCAGCGTAGACCACTCGACTACCGATGCTATATTCCAAGGCGGAGGATACTCGTATCCCGAATTAGCGTTCGATTCACCTACTGTTAGTGCAGTATTATCTATTACTGGAGATAATACGTTTCAAGATATGACGGCTCCAGGTAGTGTCGCTAAAACAATTCAATTTGCCGCAGCCTCTACCACCACGTTCGAAGAGTTCAATGTCAATGGTATATCTGGGAATCTAATATCGTTGCGCAGCAGTAACGCTTTGCTTTCGTATGACTTCGTTAAGAATGGAACAGGAATCGTTTCGTGCAACTACCTAGATATTCAGCGCAGCGACGCGTCTCCGTCTACGCTAACGTGGTATGCGGGCACTACGTCCACTGATTCTGGTAACAACACTGGCTGGATTTTCACCGACCCGCCTGGCTCGGGTAGTGCCACGCATCGAATGTTTATGGTCTTCTGACAAGGTTTATATAGTAATACATACAAGTGATATTTATGTCGAAAACGACACCAAAGAAGTCTACCCAAGAGCGCGACAACGAGCAGCGCACGCTAACTGCTGTCGCTCAAATTCAGCACGAAAAAATTCAGGCGCTAGTTGCTGCCGTTCAGAAGCTTTCACGCAAGGTTACAGAAGTCAACGACGACATCAAGATGGTCATTGATAATTTGAGTAACAAAATGTCAGACCTAGATGAGCAACTAAAAGAGCATCTGGCGTCTGTCTCACAAGCAGATGTTACTGAAGCGCCCGAAACTGTTGAGACGACAGAAGCGCCCGTCCCTGCCGCGTAGCGCGCCACAATATTCTTTGAATGAGATGTCTGTTTGGCTTTGACTTCTCGTACTTTGATGTCGATGTCTTTGATACTGGTTTCAAAGACTGTCATGGCGAGTTCCCGAAGCCGCGTCGTTACTTTGGAATCACAATAGATTCTGAAGTATTGCGCGAATATTATCATTTGAGTCCGTTGCGACCACACGAAATACGAACGTATTCGTTCATGTCTTTCGTCCGTGACGGCGAGCGCAGCTATTTCTCGGTGAATACATGAATGTCTCGGTGAATACATGAACGACGGCATCAAGGTAACTGGCGTTTTACAACTACAGCTACTAGACGGCGACATTGTGGTTTACGAGCACTGGGGCGAAAATATGATTGTCACCACGGGATGGCAGTTTATTGCCGACGCTATGTTCAATGTAACTCGGCCCGATGCGATGCGATACATTGAAGTCGGTTCTGACGGCACCGCAGAATCTGCCGCCGATACGGCCCTGGTTGTACCTGTGTTGCGTAAACTGGGCGTCTATATTTTTTTCAGCGACACGAAAACGGCCCGTCTTCGTGTGACATATGAGCCAGGCGAAGCGACTGGGCTGCTCGCCGAAGCGGGAGTTTTCGACGCGGCGTCGGGCGGGACAATGCTGAATCGCAAGAATTTTCCAGTGGTCAATAAAGCCGCGACACAAACGTTGGTTGCGACGTGGCACTTCTTTTTCTCATAATGTTTTCTCGTGATGTATTATGTTTTGTATCTTTAATCAGTTTGCATATAACGAGGTCGTATACAACGGCTGTCAGACTGTCCTAGATTTAAACTTGGGCGAAACGATTGACATCTTTGAAGAGTTGCTGCATGTACTGCGGCAATTTATCCCAGTTGACCGCATATATTTTACGCTAGAACAGTTAATTGAACTGGCAAACCACTATAGGCTGGAATTGCTGCCAGAAACGGACGCGCTGATACATTAAAATGCAACAGGCACGCTGAACCACAATCATTACTAGAACATGCCGCGCTATCTTGGAGTCGCGGATAACGCGGAACCCGTCTTAACTGCGTCTGTTGATGCTGTTACCACTACATTCCCAGTCACAAACGTGGCCGTGTTTTCTGAGGCAGAATTACCTTTTGCTGCTACCGCCAGCGACGCTGCTCAAACTAACAATGAAGTAGTGCTGGTGACAGACATTGTCGGTAGCGACCTAATTGTCGAGCGCGGATATAAATTCGCTGCGGTGCCACACGACGCGGGAGAAGTCGTCGCATTGCGAGTTATCGCGCAGCACGTTTCAGACCTGGCAGATAACGCTGTGATGCAAATCCAACAAGATTGTTACGTCGAACATACGCGCAACGGGACGAACCAGGTCACTCTGAGCGAAGCTTGGGAAGATAGCGGTCAAACAGTTCTCGTTGCCGACGTTACGTACACATACGACACTGTAAACGATAAATTACCAGCCACCGCTGTTCGTCGTGTTTACAAATACGACGGAGCGACCGTGCGTCGGACAGAAACGACAACATTCACTATCAGCGGAAAGAACATTGAAACGTTTGAACGGACGGTCACATAGATGGCCGTCTTCCTTGGAGACGCCGTCGTTGTAGAGACATCTGCTGGCTCTACACGATACTTCGCCCTGCGCACCGAGGACACGGCAGGCGGCACGGGCAGCGACCGCACCACTTGGCAAGGCGATGCAGGGTCTTCTATCACCCTCTACTTCAAGACAGGCACCACGGGCGCACTGCCGCCAGGAACGGCCAGTGTTGTCGAACTTCTGGTCTACTATGAGACTGGCACGGGCACTCTAGTGCGCACCCTACATAATGGCGCACCGCCCGCAGACGGCACGCCCTATACGTTCCACTTCACCAACACGGGCGAATCTGGTGGCAGTCCGCGTTGTGGTCAGTTGCGCCTCTATGTCCGCGCAGACCGCAACACCGCCATCACATACGATGTTAACAGCGACGCCAACGGCGACCAAGGCGTCATCCGTAGCAACATGGTTGTCAGCGATTTATCTGTGAACGCATACCCAAGCGGCAGCAAGTTTGCATATGGGACTGCATCTAATGAATCCTTCACCTTGACGGCCACGCACACCCAGAAGTATGCCGACCGCGACAATGAAACCTATGACCTAGAGTCCACGGACGCAACCGACGTGGCGGTTGAAACCTTCTCGGATGTCGAAGTTGGCGCGGCGACTACAACGGCCCAAGCCTATGTTGTTGACGACACCTATGCGACGGGCGACAACAACTATGGTGCTCGTTTCCGAGTCAACAACAGCGGGCTGTTGCGAACGAACCAGCCTTGGACTGTGCCCGTAGATGGTGGCGCGAACGTCACACAAGACGGCACTAATGCTGTCAAGCGCAGCGCCTTCTACGTCGTCAACCCCGACGTGACCATCGGCACCGTCACCCTCGGCGAGTCTGTCTACAACCGCGAAGAGACTGCCACGCTGTCCTTCCCCATCACGAACGCCCGAGGCGAAAGCCTGACGCGCTCCATGACGACGCGCATCAAGGACAGCGGCGGCACCGTCAAGAAGACCATCACTGACACGGGCGGCACCTATGGCGACGGCGGCGCGGGCGACTACGCCATCGCGGCCACGGACAAGGCCACCAACGACCTGACGGGCGACCAGTGGACCCTCGAAGGCAACACAACGGGCGCCCGATTCACGAACACACCGAACGTCTACGCTGTGAGCCGCATGTGGCAAGGCGGCAAGGAGAACACTGGCGTCGATGGCGGAGTCAAGACCGGCAAGACGGCCGGAGCAGACGACGCCACCATTCGCAATCGTGGCCAAACCCTGTTCTTCGACGGCTTCATCTACAACGCCCGAGGCGAACTGCTCGCTGGTCCGACGGTGAACTTCAACGTCCGCCCCACGGGTAGCGAAACTTATGACGAATCAAATGATACCGTTGCGCTGGCGTCGGGGCAATTCCAAGACTCTTATAGCGTGGAAACAGACGAAACGGTAGGCGACAAGACCCTCGTCGTGGCCTCGCAGACGACGGCCAGCGCCAACCAACCACGCGCAGGAACAGGCGGCAGTGGCAACTTCTTTGAGACTACCGTTCAACGGACTCTGGATGATGTCGGCACCAACCACGGTCTACTGGTTGGCCTCAACGTCCCCGTTCTAGTAGCGTCTCCGTTCTCAGGGGAAGGCAACGCATTCGACTTTGATGGCGTCCCTGACCTCGGCGGCAACGCGGCAGGCATCCGCATCCGTTCAGACCCGTCCATTGGAGTCGCTACGTCCGATAACACCTTCAAAATCACGGCAAAAATCAGGCGCGGACGACAAGGCGCGGGAGTCACGGAAGCCATCTGCGGCAAGTGGGACACTGGCATCAGCAACGAGAACTGGCTCCTACAAATCAGCGGCGATAAATTAGCCCTGTCATGTGTTAACGGCAGCGCTACCATCGTCTCTGCTGTTGGGACCACAACCTTGCTACAGAACACGTTATACGACATTGAGGGGGAATGGGACGGAGCAACGCTCCGAGTGAAAGTGGGCGGCGTGCAAGAAGGCTCGACGCCTGCGTTCACGGCGTTCCAAGCCCCCAACGCCACAACTCCCCTGACCATTGGCCGCATCTCGGGCGGCGCCTCGTTCCCGTTCGACGGCATCATCGACAAAGTCGAACTGACCAAAGACGGCACCGTCGTATCGCGGTGGGAAATGGACGCGCTGTCTGAAGAGGCCGAGTGGTCCGTGAGCGCCACGTACACGGTCGAATCTCGCACCCAAAAAACGTCGGAGCGCACTGGCGATGCCGAGAGTACGCAGTTTACAATCGGAGAGGATGTAGTCTACAACTTCGCTCACGTTGCCGACGCTAGCGGTGACGACGTAGATGGCGCGCGTGTTGACTTCTTTCAAATCAATCCAAGTAACGCACAGACTCAACAGCAACTTGACATCGCCACTGGTAGTGATGGATGGGCACCCGACCCAGGCCAAGTGTTCGATTCCCGCGCGCCTGCTGGGGTTGGTTGGATTCAGCGCGCTACCATTAACAGCGACGCGGCTAACAACGGTAACAGCGGCACGAACGACCAAAGTATTGCTATGTTGTCAGCATTTACTGCTAACAAAGCAGTGATTACTGGATTTGGCGCTATCGCTGGTGTACCAAATACCGCTGGATATGACACTCACGTTCTGGGTGAAATCCCAAGACCTGGTGACCGATTGCTTGTTGGTGTCGCGATAATTGTAGAAGGCACGAGAACTGCCCCTGACGCTACTCCCGTTCCAACATTTTCGCTTGCTCAATTCAACCAAAGCACAGCTAAGGTAGAAGTGTTGCAATCCGACGGCACATGGAAGGACCAAGACGACGTTGGATATGAGATGCACTTCTTCGACTTCAAACAAGGCGTAGAACCAGACGACGGCACTGGTGGCAGCGGCGACGCACTTGAATGGATTGCTACTATCGGCACCGCAGGCCAAGGCGTCACGACTGGCAATGGATACGTCTTCGACACGGCCACCTGGCTACCAGGCAGCATTTTCGTGGTCGCACAACTACACCTTGACGCGCAATCTTTTTACGCTGGGCGAGCGCATTTGTTTTCGGTGCCGCTGACCTTCGGTGACCCGTTTAATCATAACGGATTCATTTTAAACGGAACTATTTGAGTTC
>Ga0326597_10009005_pt1 | contig 13419 bp, 14 predicted proteins | sample RVTome_12_FD_203789 | JGI IMG/M metagenome (GOLD analysis project Ga0326597, IMG submission 203789) | Soil microbial communities from uranium-contaminated site in the Upper Colorado River Basin, Wyoming, United States - RVT100D185 | ecosystem: Environmental > Terrestrial > Soil > Contaminated >... | reverse complement strand
TCGTTGGGCCTCGGTGCGGACCGCCTTGGGCGTGGACGCGACGGCAGTGCGGGGCACCCACCCCGCCCGGCGCACCCGGGTCCATCGGCCCCGGACCGCCACCCGTTGCAGCAGCGTCCCCTCCCGCGCGTGGCCGATCACCGTGCCGTTGGGGGTCCGGCGAAGATTCTCGCCCCCCTTCGAGATCACTACCAGATCGAACCCTTCCCGTTTGGTCGAAGCCAGTGACTTGGAATAGATCCATCCCTCAACCGCCGCCTCGTGCCAGGCGCCCTTCTTTCGACCGGTCGAGATCGGGGCCCCTTCCGGCAGGGAGACGAGGGCGGCCCCGTCCGGCTCACGGTGCAGTTCGGCCGGGAGGGCGAGGCGCTGATCGTCCTGCGCCGCCACCCGGGACGTCACCAGTAAGCAGGCGACAATGCAGGCTGGTAGCAGGTGCAGGGCGGGACTAGATTGCGGCGCGTAAGTCACAGTGTGGCATTGTAGAACACGCGGAGACCCATGTCAAACGGCGACGCCCGGAACCGAGTCGTGCTGGTGGTTCTGGACGGCTGGGGATACCGGCCCGAGCCCGAGGGCAACGCGATCGAGCTGGCGTCCACGCCGGTCTGGCATCGCCTCTGGAACTCGCTCCCCCGCACGCTGCTCACCGCGAGCGGCCTGGGAGTCGGGCTGCCGGCTGGACAGATGGGCAACAGCGAGGTCGGGCACCTGAACCTGGGGGCCGGGCGGGTGGTGCCGCAGGACCTGGTACGGATCTCTCAGAGCATCGAGAGCGGGGAGTTCTACCAGCTGCCACCGCTGGTGGAGCTCTGCACCCGGCTCCGGCAGGCGGGCGGAACCCTCCACCTGGTCGGCCTGCTTGGTCCAGGAGGCGTCCACGCGCTCGACCGGCACCTGCTGGCTTGCGTCGAGCTTGCGGTCCGCCACCGGGTGCCCGCCATAGCCATCCACGGCTTTCTCGACGGACGCGACTCCGCACCCACCTTGGGGGCGGAGGTGGTCCGCACCCTCCTTCAGGACATGCGCCGCATCGCCGGGGCCAAGGTGGAGGTGGCGACGCTCACCGGCCGTTACTTCGCCATGGACCGGGACCGTCGCTGGGAACGCACCAAGCTGGCCTACCACGCGATGGTGCATGGCATCGGCACGGCGGTCGAGCACCCGGTCCAGGCGGTCCACGCCGCCTATCAACGGGGCGAGACCGACGAGTTCATCCGACCGCTGGTGCACCATCGGAAGGGCGTGCCGGTGGCACGCATGCGGGACGGCGACGGGGTGCTATTCTTCAACTATCGCAGCGACCGGATGCGCCAGATCGTCAGCGCGCTGGCGATCGAGGGTTTCGAAGAGTTCGATCAGGGTCACCGCCCTCAGCTCGCCTGCGTCACGATGACGCAATACGACCAGACCTTTCCGATTCCCCAGGCGTTCCCGCCCTTCAGCCTGGCCCGGATCCTGGCGGAGGTGCTCGCCGACCACGGCCGCACCCAATTCCGGACGGCGGAGACGGAGAAGTATCCCCACGTGACCTATTTCTTCAACGGCGGGTTCGAGCCGCCGTACGCCGGGGAAGAGCGCTGCTTGATTCCGTCGCAGCGGGTGGCGACCTACGACCTGGCCCCGGAAATGAGCGCGGTGGGAATCACCGACGCCCTCTGCCGGGCGGTCGAGTCGGGGGAGCACGACTTCCTCCTCTGCAACTACGCCAATGCCGATATGGTCGGCCACACCGGTGTCTTGCCCGCCGTGGTGCGGGCGGTTGAGACGGTGGACGCCTGCCTGACCCGGGTGCTGGCCAGCGCGGAGCGGGCCCGGTGCAGCGTGCTCATCACCGCCGACCATGGAAACTGCGAGCTGATGATTGACCCGGCCACCGGCGGCGTCCATACCGCCCACACCACCAATCCGGTGCCCCTGGTGGCGGTGCGGGCGAACGCGGGCTCTCTTCGCAGCGGTGGAGCGCTGCGGGACGTGGCTCCCACGGTCCTGGGGCTCCTGGGCATCACTCCGCCACCCGAAATAACCGGACGCGACCTCCGTGATCCCTGACTCGAGACGACACCCATCCCGCTGTCGCCTCCCCGCCCCGGTGCTGTTGTTGTTCGCGCTCGCGCTGCATCCGCCGGTCGCTCGCGCCCAGGTGGGGCACGATCCCCACGGATCGCCGTACCGCGACATCCGGAAGGGCCACACGGTGACGCCCATCGGGGGGTATTTCTCGGGCGACGGCGGCCAGTTCGGCATTGCCCCGCACGGCGGCTCGCTCTACGGTCTGCGATACGAAATCCGGAACGGATCCGCGGTTCAGGTCGGCTTGGGCGTTGCCCGGGCCAACCTGGAGCGCCTCATCGTCGACCCGTTCGTCAAGGTGGCCAACCGGGTCAGCGGGCCGGTGGAGCAGAGGGTCACCTTCGCCGAGCTCACCCTGCAGCTCAACCTGACCGGCGGGAAGACCTGGCACCGACTCGCCCCGTTCGTGGGGTCGGGGCTGGGGTTTACCTTTTCGGGGACGACGCCTGCTGACACCAGTGGATTCGAGTTTCGTCGCAAGTTCTACTTTGCTCCGAGCGCCGGTGTTCGTTTCTTCATCACCGACCGTGTTCACTTGAGAACGGAGGCCCGGACCATCTTCTGGAAGATCACCTACCCCGACACCTTTCAGAGCGAGCCGGTCGAGGAGCCGGGCACCCCGCCGGACAACTCCAACGCGGTGATCACCGATGGCCGGGTCTCGGAATGGACCACCAGCTCCTGGCTGCAGGTGGGCCTGGGCTATTCATTCTCCTTCTGAGATGCCGGCCTCGCTCACCCGGGTCGTGACGTTCCGGGCCCGGCACCGATTCTACCGCCCGGAGTGGTCCGAGGAGCGGAACCGGAGCGTGTTCGGTCCATTGTCGAATCCGCCGGGTCACCCGCACGACTACCAGTGCCTGGTGACGGTCGGAGGCAGCATGGATGAGGCGGGGATGGTCGTCGACCTCACGCTGCTCGACCGGATCCTCCACGACGAAGTGGTGACCCCGCTGGATGGAAAGCACCTCAACCTGGACGTCGCGGCGTTCGCCGCTGGTGGTCCGCTCCCGACCTGCGAGGCGATCGCCGCCTATCTCTTCCCTCGCCTGGCGGCCCGGCTGCCGGCGGGGGTCACGCTGCAGCGGGTCCGGATCATGGAGGACCCTACCCTGTATGGCGACTGCACCGGACTCCCCTGAGCTGAGCCGCCCCCCCAAGCGCGGCGGCCGGATGTCGGAACTCGCTTCGGTCGAGGAGGTCCCGGTCTGGCTGGAGGTGAACGGGCGGCCCACCGTGACCTGGATGTGCACGCCCGACCTGCTGGAGGAGCTGGCCATCGGGTGGCTGCACGGGGAGGGATACCTCGATCGGCTCGAGGAGGTTCACCTCCGGCCCTGTGCCACCGATCTTGGGTTCTGGGCCGAGGTTTCCGAGCATCGGGTGGCGTCCGTTCTAGCCGAGGGGCGCCGCCCTGTGTTGGCATCGGGCTGCGGTGCCGTCTCCACCTTCCTGGCGGATCCCGGCTCCGTCGAGGCGCAGCCCCCGCGCGGCAGTCCGCCTTCCTCGGAGCGGCTCCGAGTCCTCTTCAAGTCACTCTTCAGTCGCGGAGTCCGCTACCAGGACAGTGGAGGGATTCACGCGGCGGCGCTGACCGATGGGGTCGAGCTCATCGCCCACGCCGAAGACATCGGCCGCCACAACGCCGTGGACAAGGCCATCGGTGGCGCGCTGTTGGCCGGCCGGCGGATCGCGGGGCTGGGGCTCCTGGTCACCGGACGGATCTCGGCCGAATTGGCCTTCAAAGCCGCCAGGGCCGGGGTGACGTACGTCGCCACGCCGTCGGTCCCATCCACCCTCGCCGTCGAAATCGCGCGGCGGAGCGGCATGGTCCTGGTCGGCCGGGCGGTGAGCGCCACCCCCCACCTGCACGGAGCGGTCGGGAGCGATGCCCCCTGAACGGGATCGGCTGGCGGAACTGGTGTGGGGAGCCAGACGTATAGCCATGGTGGGATTGAGCCCCCGGCCCGAGCGGCCGAGCCATGGAGTCACGGTACGGCTCTCGCTGGTCTGGATGCAGGTGGGGGTCCGGCACGACGAGACCGCACACCACCTGGAAGCGGCAGGCATCCCGGTGGTCATGGACCGATGCCTTGCTGTTGACCATCAATTCCTGGGGGGCTGATGCGGGTCCCATCGTCCGTCGCCGTTCTCTGCCTGAGCCTGACCGCCTGGACGGTCCCCTCGGAGGCGCAGGGTACGGGTGACCAAGCCCGGCTGGTCATCAATGCTTCTCTGGCCTATACCAGTGGTCGGGGGCTCTGGGGAGTGCCCGATCAAACGGTCAACCGGTTCCCTGCCACCGCCACCTATGCGCTGAATCGGAGCATCAAAGACGCCCTCGGAGCCGGCTTCGCCGTGACCTATTATCCAAAGGCGAATCTGGGCCTCACCGGCGACGCGTTTCTCCTCGGCCTCGGCTACGAGGACGACTGCCGGGTGGTGAGCGGTGGTGGGACCGAACTGAATGAGGTCTGCCAGTCGATCGACCGGGGAGATCGGTCCGCCGCCGCGGTGATCGTGTCGGCCGGCGGGATATTCCGGGTGGCCAGCCGGGAGTTCATCTCGCCTTACATTCGAGGAACGGCTGGACTGCTCTTCAGCAATCAGAGCCCGTTGCTCACGGAGGGGTTTTTCAACGGCCCGCTTGGTCGAACCGTGCTCCTGGTGTACGACGACGACAAGCAGTCGCGGGTGGGCCCCGCGTTCCAGATCGGGGTCGGTACCACCGTGGCTTTCGGGAAGGCTTACCACCTCCGGTGGGAGGTTCGGGACAACATCGTGGCCATACAGCGGGTGACCGGCGCCTCGCAGGCCGGCGAGATTCCGAGCCACGCCAGAGGTTACAAGCATCTCGTGAGCCTGCTCGTCGGCCTCGACGTCATCCTCGAGCGACAGCGAGGACGCCGCTACTGACGGCGCCTCGGGTCGGCGGCGCGATCCTCGCGGGGGGCGGCGCCACCCGCTTCGGCGGCCAGCCCAAAGGGCTGGAGACGGTCGCCGGCGAGCGGATTCTGGATCGTCTGGCGGGGGCCATGACCGACGCCCTGGGAGCACTCCCCCTGCTGGTGGCGAACGCCCCCCTCGCCGCCACCTGGCGACCGGATCTCCGGGTAGTTCCCGATGTCCGGACCGGCCTTGGGGCCCTAGGAGGCATCTACACGGCGGTCTGCGCGACGCCGGCGCCGGTCGTCTGCGTGGCGTGGGACATGCCGTTCGTATCGGCCGACTTGGTGCGCGCCCTCGCCGCGGGCCTGGCCCGGGCCGACGCGGTCCTGCCTCGGAGTGAGGGCCGGCGAGGCGTGGAGCCCCTCTGCGCCGCGTATGGGCCCGCCTGCCGGGAGGCGATCGCCGCCAGCCTAGACGCCGGCGACCTGCGTGCCATCGGCTTCCACCGGCGCGTCCGAGTCAGTATCCTCCCTCTGTCCGAGGTCCGGCGGCTGGGCGACCCGGACTTTCTGTTCTTCAATGTGAACTCGGCGGACGACCTCGCACGCGCGGACGAGCTGTGGCGGCGACACGCATCATCTCGATAATCGGCCGGAAGAACGCCGGCAAGACCACTCTTACCGTCGCGCTGGCGAAGGAGCTCACCCGGCGGCGCCACCGGGTGATGACCATCAAGCATGGGCATCATCCGGCGGAGGTGGATCGTCAAGGCAGCGACTCCTGGCGACACTTCCACGAGGCCGGAGCGGAGCGAGTCCTGATCGCATCGCCGGACCTCCGGGTGCTCTTCGAGCGAACTCCCGACGACTACGATCCGGTCGGCCTGGCCCGGCGCTACCTCCCGGAGGCCGACATCGTCCTCGCCGAGGGGTTCAAGCGCGCCCCGCTGCCCAAGATCGAGGTGTTCCGGTCCGCCGTGTCCGATCGGCCGATCTATGCTCCCGACGATTCAGCCGCCCCACTGTGGGTCGCGATCGTGACGGACGACCTGGACCTCGCCGCCGAGTGCCCGGTCCTTCACTTCCAGGACACCATTTGGCTCCAGTCGCTCGCCACCCTTGCATGGGAACGGGCGTTGCCTCTGGAATCGTGAGCCCTCCGCTCGCCGCGGCGGACGCCGCCCGCCGCATCCTGGACGAGGTTCGGCGACAACCGCCGTTGCGGGTTCCGCTCGATGACGCGCTCGACAGCGTCCTGGCCGAGTCCGTGGTCAGCCCACTCGATATCCCGGCCTGGACCAATTCCGCCATGGACGGCTATGCCGCCCGGGGCGAGGACGTGCGAGGGGCCTCGGCTGAGCGGCCGGTGCGGCTCCGGGTGGTCGAGCAGCTTCCGGCAGGGCAATTTCCCACCCGATCGGTCGGTCGGGGAGAGTGCGCCCGCATCTTTACCGGCGCGCCGCTGCCGGAGGGCGCCGACACGGTGATCCGGCAGGAAGACACCGACGGGGGCACCGAGACAGTCGCCATCGTGCGCGACCGCGACGTGGGGGTGAACATCCGGCGGGCGGGGGAGGACATCCGGCGCGGAGCGCCCGTGCTGCCGGCGGGCACCGCGCTCGGCCCAGCGCACCTCGGGGTCCTCGCCTCGGTGGCCGTCGCCCACCCACTGGTCTATCGACGTCCCCGCGTCGGCATCCTCGGCAGCGGCGACGAGATCGTGGACGTGGACCAGCCGGAAGAGATCCTCAGCGGTCGCAAGGTGGCCAGCAGCAACACCCACACCCTGGTCGCCATGGTGCGCCGCTCCGGCGGCCAGCCGGTCAACCTCGGCATTGCGCGCGACACGCCCGAGAGCCTCCGAGAGTGTCTCGGCGAGGCCCTGGATTGCGATCTACTGGTGACCACCGCGGGGATCAGCGTCGGGGAGCACGACTTCGTGCGGACCGTGCTGGAGGAGCTCGGTGCCGAGCTGCGGTTCTGGAAGCTCCGGATGCGTCCCGGGGCTCCGGTCGGATTCGGGCTGCTGGGCGGCATTCCGTGGATCGGCCTGCCGGGAAACCCGGTCAGCACCATGGTCACCTTCGAGCTGTTCGTGCATCCGGCCATCCGCAAGATGGCAGGGCATCTCTTGCCCTTCCGTCGAAGCGTTCCGGTGCGGGTGGCCCAGCCGATCAGCCTCAAGCCCAAGCTGCAGCATTTCCTACGGGGCATCGTGACCGAGGGAGCGGACGGACCCGAGGCTCGACTCACCGGTCCGCAGGGTTCCGGCATTCTCACCTCGATGATCCTCGCCAACGCGCTGCTGGTGATCCCCGAAGGACAGTTTGAGACCCCGGCGGGCGCTAGCGTCACCGCACTCCGGCTGGACGACCCGGTCCACCAGGAGGACCCGGGATTTTGATTTGAGGGGTGCCGGCCACGCAAATGCCCGAGAGGCAGCCGGACGGGGGTCCTTCCGTCGCAGGGCGGTCGGGACTAGATTTTGGCCATCGAGAAGGGGAGTAGCTTATCCGCCGGATGGCGGACGACTGGATCGTCAAGACTGTTCGCCTGAGGCGAGCACGGTCCAGCCGGGGTCGGGTCGGATACCCCGCACCAGAGCGAGACCTTCGTCCAACGCGAAAGCGGAGCGGACGGGGTCTCGCTCTTTTTTCAGACCCCCTGAGAGGAGCGTATGAACAACGTCAAGACGCTGGTGTTGATGGCCGGACTGATGGGACTCTTTCTCCTGGCCGGCCAGGTGCTCGGAGGTTCGCAGGGCCTGGTTCTGGCCCTGGTGCTCGGCGGCACCTTCAACTTCATCATGTACTTTTTCTCCGACCGTATGGTGCTCCGGATGTACCGGGCCCAGGTCGTCACCGAGGCCGAGGCGCCCGAGCTGTACCGGATGGTCGACCGCCTGCGTCAGCGGGCGGGCCTGCCGATGCCGGTGGTGGCGGTGGCCGCGCAGGAGCAGCCCAACGCCTTCGCCACCGGGCGCAACCCGGAGCACGCGGTGGTGGCGGTCACGACGGGCATCCTCAAGTACGTGCCGCAGGACGAGCTCGAAGGGGTCATCGCCCACGAGCTGGCCCACATCAAGAATCGTGACATGCTGATCACCACGGTGGCGGCCGGCATCGCCGGCGCCCTCAGCAACCTGCCGTACCTCATCATGTTCGGCGGGGGGCGGGGGGACGACGAAGGCGGGCACCCCCTGGCGCAAGTAGCGCTCATGCTGCTGGCGCCCATCGGGGCCATGCTGATTCAGTTCGCGGTCTCCCGCCAGCGCGAGTTCGAGGCCGACCGGGTGGGGGCGGAAATCCTCGGGCATCCCACCCCCCTGGCTCATGCGCTCCTGCGGTTGGATGCCCTGGCCCACCGGATCCCGATGGAAGTGGCCCCGGCCGCGGCGCCACTGGCGCAGGTCAACCCGCTGGCCGCTCATGGACGTGGAGCCATCCGGTTATTCAACACCCACCCCCCGATCGAGGAGCGGGTGGCGCGGCTCGAGGCCATGGCGGCTGGCCGCTAGTTGAGCGCGCACAGTCCGGCGGTCTGGCTCGGGTTTACCGGCCTGGTCCTGGCCCTCCTGGTCATTGACCTGGGGGTGCTCAACCGGCGGTCTCACGCCCTGACCTTGAAGGAGGCGATGAGCTGGAGTCTCGGGCTCGTCGCCTTCGCGCTTCTGTTCGGGGTGTTCCTGTTCCAGCGGGAAGGGGCGCAGCACGCCCTCGAGTACTACACCGGCTACCTGATCGAGCTCACCCTCAGCGTCGACAACCTCTTCGTCTTCATCCTCATTTTCACCTACTTCGGCGTCCCCGCCGAGGCCCAGGCCAAAGTCCTCAAGTGGGGCATCCTGGGCGCGATCGTGATGCGGTTTTTCATGATCGGCCTGGGTGCGCTGCTGCTCCAGCGGCTGGAGTGGATCATTTACCTGTTCGGCGGCATCCTGGTTCTCACCGGGGTGCGGATGTTGCGCCAAGGGGAGCAGCGCATCGAGCCGGAAAAGAACCCCGTGGTCCGGCTCGCGCGGCGGTGCCTGCCGTTCACGCCGGCCTACGACGGGGCGCGATTCTTCACCCGCGCCGGCACCGGGAGAGTGCTGGCCACCCCGCTTCTCATCGTGCTGCTGGTGGTCGAGTGGTCGGACCTGGTGTTCGCGATCGACAGCATCCCCGCGATCTTCGCGGTGACCCGAGACCCGTTCCTGGTCTACAGCTCGAACGTCTTCGCCATCCTCGGCCTCCGGGCGATGTTCTTCGTTCTCGCCGGTGTACTCGACAAGTTCATCTATCTCAAGCCGGCGGTCGCCCTGATCCTGGTCTTGGTCGGGGTCAAGATGATCCTGAGCCACTGGGTGCAGGTGCCGACGGCCATCTCCCTCATCGTCGTTCTGCTGATGCTCACCTCCGCCGTGGGGCTCTCCCTCTACCGGAGCGCGCGGGGGGCCCGTCTCTCGACTCCGCCGCTCTTGTGAGCGGCCTCCCCGGCCGGGCGGCTTCCGCCGCCGTGCCCCGATCATCCTTGCTCTCCCGCCTGGGTCTCGACCGGCCCGAGCTCCGCGCCTGGGCCATGTACGACTGGGCCGCCTCCGCCATGCAGACCACGATCATGGTCGCGGTGTTTCCGATCTATTTCGTCAAGGTGGCGGGAGCCGGCCTGCCGGGCGGAGCAGCGACCGGGCGCCTGGCGACCATCAACACCATCGCGCTGGTGATCATCGCGCTGGCGTCCCCCATCCTGGGGGCGGTGTCGGATTACGGTGGCAACAAGAAGCGGCTGCTCGCCGTGTTCATGCTGATCGGGGCCTCCTCGGTGGCCGGCCTCTTCTTTGTTCATACCGGCGATCTGCACCCGGCCTCCTGGCTTTTCATCCTGGCGCTCATCGGCGTGACCGGCAGCTTCGTCTTTTACGAGTCGTTGCTCCCGCACATCGCCGGCCGGCACGAGGTCGACCGGGTCTCCACCGCCGGCTACGCCTTGGGCTACATCGGGGGAGGGATTCTCCTCGCCCTCAACCTCGCCTGGATCCAGCAGCCGGGCTGGTTCGGCCTCCCGTCCGGCCCTGGTCTGGGGGAGAGCGATGCGACGCTGCCGGCGCGGCTCGCGTTCGTTTCGGTCGCGGTCTGGTGGCTCCTCTTCTCCATCCCCCTCTTCCGCCGGGTGCCGGAGCCGCCGCGTCGGCTCGAGGCGGACGAGCGGCAGGGAGAAAGCCCGATCCGCGCCGCCTTCATACGGCTGGGGGAGACCTTCCGCGAGCTGCGCGGGTACCGGCAGGCCTTCCTGATGCTGCTCGCCTTTCTGATCTACAACGACGGCATCCAGACCATCATCAAGATGGCCACCGCCTACGGCACCGAGCTGGGCATCGACCAGGGGGCGCTGATCGGAGCCATCCTACTGGTGCAGATCGTGGGGATACCCTGTTCCTTCCTGTTCGGCGTACTGGCCGGACGGATCGGCGCGAAGCGCTCCCTCTTCCTGGGACTCCTGGCCTACACCGGCATCAGTATCCTCGGCTATTTCATGAAGACCGCGACCCACTTTTATGTCTTGGCCGGCATGGTGGGGATGGTCCAAGGCGGGACCCAGGCCCTCAGCCGGTCGCTCTTTGCCAGCATGATACCGCATCACAAGTCGGGGGAGTTCTTCGGATTCTTCAGCGTGTTCGAGAAGTTCGCAGGCATCTTCGGTCCCCTCATCTTCGCGGGGACCATCGCGGCGACCGGCTCCAGCCGGAATGCGATCCTCTCGGTCATCGCCTTCTTCGCCGCCGGCGCCGGGATTCTCGCGTTGGTCAACATAGAAGAGGGCGTCCGTCAGGCCCGCGCCTCCGACCAGGCGGCAGGCTAGTGGAAAAGGTCCGAAGTTGAGGAAGCGACGCCCAATGCCGTCATTGCGAGGGCCGAAGCCCCCGTGGCAATCTCCCCGCGTGACGCCGGGGGGATGAGCCAGAGGAAGCTCGGTGCCGCACTTGCCCGGTGGAAGCGTCTCTCCTAAACTTGGGCTGTCTCGCGATTCCCCGGATAAGGAAATGATGGTGACCGTGCCCCGGCGTTCCTCCGTGTCCGGAGAAGATGGCTCGCGGCCCCGGCGGCGCGGACCGCAGTCGGCGTAAGGATCTCCCGGCCGACACTCACCTGGAGCCCCGCCGCGCACCCTGCCGGCGGGGCGCTTGCATGTATGGACGCGCTCGAGCTCACCCGTGCCCTCGTCGCCCTCGAAACCCCTACCGGGTCCGAGGGTCCCGCCATCGATTTTCTCGATGGTGCGCTGCGACGCGCCGGCCACCGGACGGCGCGCCAGCCGGTCACCAGAGGCCGGGAGAATCTCCTGGCCTTTCGGGAGACGCCCGAACTCGTCTTTTCGACCCATGTGGACACCGTCCCACCCCACATCCCGCTCTCGGAGGACGACGAGGTCATCGGAGGGCGGGGAAGCTGTGACGCCAAGGGGATTGCCGCCGCCATGGTGGTGGCCGCCGATCGGCTGGCCGCCTTGGGGGAGCGACGGATCGGGCTTCTGTTCCTGGTGGGGGAGGAGAACGGTTCCGACGGCGCCCGCGCGGCGGCGGAGCTGGAGCCCCGCGGGCGGTTTCTGGTCAATGGAGAGCCGACCGAAAACCGGCTCTCGATCGGGCAGAAAGGAAGCCTCCGGGTCGACCTCGAAGCCACCGGGCGGGCGGCTCACTCCGCCTACCCGGAGGAGGGAGTCAGCGCGATCACGGCGTTGCTCGACACCATCGCGAGGCTCCAGCGGATGCCGCTCCCGAGCGACCCGTTGCTGGGCCCCTCCACCCTCAATGTGGGCCTGATTCAAGGCGGGGTCGCGCCCAATGTCATCGCTCCGCGGGCGACGGCCCAGGTGCTGATCCGGACCGTGGAACCGACCGATGCGTTGCAGGCGACCATCTGCGGGCTCGCGGCCCCGGGCGTCTCCATCCGGTTTCCCGTCGAGCTGCCCTTCCACAAGGGCGGCGTGGCGCCTCCGGGATGGGAGACGACCGTCGTGAGCTTCACCAGTGACCTGCCCTTTCTCCGGTCGTGGGGCGAGGGGTTTCAGCTCGGACCCGGAAGTATCCGGGTCGCCCACACCGCGGAGGAGCACATCCGGAAAGCCGACCTGCTGCAGGGCATCGATCTCTACGTCCGCCTGGCCGCCGACCTCCTCGCCCGGAGGGCGCCGTGACCTCCAGGATTCCGGTCTCCATCCTCGGCGCCACCGGCACGGTGGGCCAGAAATTCGTCCGGCTCCTGGCCGACCACCCCTGGTTCGAGGTGGCCGCTGTCGCCGCCTCCGCCGCGAGCGCGGGAAAGCGCTACGGAGACACCGTCCGGTGGCGGGAATCGCCGGACTTGCCGGAGGCGGTCGCCCGTCTCGTCGTTCGGGAATGTTCGCCCCCGCTTCCGGGTCCCATCGTCTTTTCCGCTCTCGACGCCGAAGTCGCCGGCCCCATCGAGCAGGCCTTCGCGCGGCAGGGAGCGCTGGTGGTGACCAACACCCGAAACCACCGGATGGACCTCGACGTCCCGCTGCTCATCCCCGAGGTCAACGCCGATCACCTCGCGCTGATCGACCGGCAGCGGGAGAGCCGGGGATGGCGCGGTGCGATCCTGGCCAATCCCAACTGCTCGACCGCCGCGCTCGCGCTCGCGCTCGGCCCGCTCCACCGCGCGTTCGGCATCGAGCGGTTGTTTGTCTCGACCATGCAGGCGGTGTCCGGAGCCGGCTACCCGGGGGTGCCTTCCCTCGACATCCTGGGCAACGTGATCCCGCTGATCGGCGGCGAGGAGGAAAAGATCGAGCGGGAAAGCCGGAAGGTCCTCGGGATCCTGGGCGTTGACGGCGTCACCCCGGCGCCCTTCGGGGTGAGCGTCCACGCCAATCGGGTTGCGGTGGTCGACGGTCACCTGGTGGCGGTATCGGTCGGGTTCCAGCAACGGATCACGCCGGACGGCGCCATTGCCGCGATGCGGGATTTCCGAGGGCCCGCCGCCGTGGCGGGACTTCCCTCTTCCCCGGTCCCGCCGATCGAGGTCGATCCCCGAGACGACCGCCCCCAGCCCAGACTGGACCTCGACCGGGGCCGCGGAATGGCGGTGACCGTGGGGCGGGTGCGGCCCTGCCCGATGCTCGACCTGCGCATGGTGGTGCTGGGGCATAACACGATCCGGGGCGCGGCCGGCCAGGCGGTACAGATCGCGGAGCTGCTGGTCGCCGAGGGGCGGGTGGAACGCACCGGATGATCGTCGCCAAGTTCGGAGGGACGTCGGTGGCCGACGCCACGGCCATCAACCGCCTGATCCAGATCGTCCGGGCTCGCCGGGAGGCGCAGCCGGTGGTCGTCGTGTCCGCCCTCGCCAGAGTCACCGACCAATTGCTCGGTCTGGCGGGGACGGTGGCAGCGGGAGACGCGGCCGCCCTGGATCGCACCCTCACCGCTCTGGTCCACCGGCATCGAGCCGCGGCC
>Ga0326597_10009004_pt1 | contig 13420 bp, 7 predicted proteins | sample RVTome_12_FD_203789 | JGI IMG/M metagenome (GOLD analysis project Ga0326597, IMG submission 203789) | Soil microbial communities from uranium-contaminated site in the Upper Colorado River Basin, Wyoming, United States - RVT100D185 | ecosystem: Environmental > Terrestrial > Soil > Contaminated >... | reverse complement strand
ACGGCCTTGGGCGAAACGGTCGTGCCCGACGTAAACAAAATGGAAGCGACCGTGTCGGCGCCAACGGGATACGGTTCCGCCATCTCATCACGCGAAGCGGCGGGCTTGGGGACGAATGGGTCACGCATGTTGACCAACTCGACGTCATCCGCCTGACGTGCTTCGGACAAACCGGGGATCGTTCCCGGCGCACCGCAAAACAGTTTGATCTCAGCGAATCGCGCCGATGCCCAGGCGTCGCGCGGCATTAGTTGTGGATCAAGAGGGACCGCAGTCATGCCCGATCGCATGATTGCAAGGTACGTCAGTCCCCATTCGGGACTATTCTCACCGCAAATCGCAACGCGATCGCCCGGCTTCAGACCGCGTTCCGCAAAACGCCGAGCAATCAGACCCGTCGCACGCAGGGCATCCGCGTAGGTGTATCGTATCCAACGACCCCCTTTGCGCCGCACTTGCAGCGCCGGTTTTGAGCCGAAACGCTCCGCCACACGCTGGAAGACATCAAACAAGTTAGTGCCATCGAGTGTCTGATCGGTTGTTGGGGCCGGTGTGCTCTCCCGATCACCCATACCCAGGATGCGAGGTGTGGGTTCCCCTTGGGCACCAAGTACATAGGAGCGAATGCCAGGAATGTGGCGGTTGACCAGATAATCGCGCCAATCGACTCGCGACGCATCGAATGGAAACATCGTCCGATCATCGGGGTGTAGTCGCTCGCCCGCGGCACGCATAGCGTCGTCGGAAAACCGGCAATCCAAATGCGTGTACGGAGCGTAGATCTTGGCGAAATAGATTAATTGCTCTATTTGGCGAATGGTGGCTGACAGGCGGCGGTAGGGTTTGCCGCGAATCCCCACCGCGTGAAAAAACTTCTGTATGAGCAGAACGCGCCGCTTCTTGCCCTGCCATCCATCGACAAACGCTTGTTTTTCCGCAAGACCCAGTCGCTTCGGATGGATGGGGCGCCCCTTATCGTCACTCATCGGCAGCCGGCGAAAGGCCGCCACAAGCGCTGCGCGCATTTCTTCCAGCAGCAGTGGGTTCCGATCGCTCGACGCACAATGATAAACCGGCGTGGCATCACCGTTCGGCTTATCTTCGGGGAGGGTGGCGATCATCGCATTGGCCACGAAATCCACAGGGATTAAGTCAAGCGCGACGTCGCCGAGCGCGGGAAACTCGTCGATCTTCCCTCGGCCATAGGCGATGATGATGGGGTCGGCCATCCGCAAACCGTCGATCCAACCTGGCGCAGGTTCCTCGAAACTACTTTCGATGATGGCGGGGCGGAAAATAACCAGCGAAACGTTGCCGCGATCGCGCAAGAGAAGCTGTTCGCCGATCCATTTGGTAAATGTATAGGTATCATTCCAGCCCAGGCTTCGGGCTCGGTCCATGCCCGCGTCGATAAGTTGCCGTCGACAGGCGTCCGTATCCGCACCGAAACGATGGCGAAGCTCGTTCGCCTCGCCCTGCATGGTTTCAATCAGACCGTCGAGGTCATACGCTCCGCCCTCGCTAACGCGGGGCAACGATTCAGGTGCCGGCTCGGGGGCGCTGTAGTCCTCGATCACCGTTCCTTTACGTACCCCGCTCACATAGCATGTTGAGACGTGCATGAAGGGAATGTCGCCGGCGTCCTTGGCAAATTGAAGCAAGCGACTCGGCCCCAACGCGTTGAGGTCGACGGCTAGGTCGATGCGCTCGTCGAAGGTAACGGTGGCCGCACTGTTGACCACCATCGTGATTTCGCCGGCAAGATGGCGATATTGATCCGGGTCCAGCCCCAGGCGCTCCCGAGTCAGATCGCCCGTGACGACATGGATTTTTTCCTTGCACAACGCGGAAAACCGTTCACCCAGCGAGGCGCGCAAGCGGTCGAAAGCGTGGGAACCGAATACTTCACGTTCCACGCGACGCCGAGCGGACGTACCGTCCGATCGGCAGCGCACCAGAAGATGAATGCCTCCAATGGTGTCCACGGAGCGCAGCAGCTTCTCGACGAATGCCTTGGCCAGAAACCCGGTAGAACCGGTAACCAGGATGTGTTGCCCGGCCAGGCGGTCACGTATTTTTGGTTGTGATGTCTTGTGGTCGTTCACCCGTCGTTCTCTTCCGCGCCGACTCGTGCGATCCGCATCCCAGTCGGGGACATATCATCATCGCAGATTGGAGATTAGGCAAATCCCAGCCATGTGCATCGCAGCGTTCGATTCCCTTGACACCCCTGCGTTATTCGCCGAGAAAAGGCCTCAAACAATCAAGAGCCATGGAAAAGGGACCGCATGCTCGACATTAAATTCATACGAGAAAACGCAGATACCGTAGCACGGGCGGCGCTGGACAAGCACATCGCCTGCGACGTCAATCGCCTGATCGAAGTCGACAAACGCCGCCGCGAGTTGCAGGTAGAGCTCGACGCTTACCGGGCGCAGGTACGTGAAAGTGGGCAACGCTTGGGGCTGCTTCGCAACCCTAACTCCCAGTGGTACAAGAAAGCCATTGCCGATGGCAAGACCGAGGCGGACATCAAGGCCGAGGGTGAAAAAGTGCAGGCCGAGCTTGCCCTAATCAAGCCCAAAATCAAAGAACTCGAGGACCAAGAGGGACCGATACTCGATGAATTCGAACAACTCATGCTCACCATCCCCCAACCAGCCGATTCCGGTGTTCCCAAGGGCAAGGACGATGCTGAGAACGTGGAGCTGCGCAGATTCGGCGAGCCGCGCAAGTTTGAGTTCGAGCCTCAAGACCATGTCAAGCTCGGTATAAAACTGGGCATCATCGACATTGAAGGTGGTGTGAAGTTGGCCGGTACTCGCAACTACATTCTAAGAGGCGACGGTGCGCTGCTCCATCAAGCCGTGCTCCGATTCGCCCAAGATCTTATGGTCCAGCGCGGTTTCACGCCGATGGTCGTCCCGGTGTTGGTCAAGGAAGAGGTAATGTACGGCACGGGTTACTTCCCCACCGGTCGCGACCAAGCCTATTTGTGCGAGCGCGACGAACTGTCGTTGGTAGGTACGGCCGAGGTTCCGCTTACGGCCTATCACTTTGGCGAAATGCTCAAGGAAACCGATCTGCCGATCAAGCTCTGCGCAACGAGCACCTGCTTTCGGCGTGAAGCCGGCGCCGCCGGTAAAGATACCTACGGCCTGTACCGCATTCATCTTTTCGACAAGGTCGAGCAAGTGATTATTTGCCGGAACGATGTCGAAGAAAGCAAACGCTTCCACGCCGAGATTCTTCAGAACTCCGAAGACGTCATGCAAGCGTTGGGCTTGCCCTATCGCGTGGTCAACGTCTGTACCGGCGATCTGGGCATGGGGCAGGTCCAAAAGTTCGACATCGAGACGTGGATGCCTTCGCGCGATGGCTACGGCGAAACCCATTCCGCGTCGCGGTTCCATGAATTTCAGGCCCGACGCTTAAAAATGCGCTATAAAGACGGCGCCAAGAAAACACATTTCTGTCACACTCTGAATAACACGGTAATCGCGTCGCCGAGGGTGTTGATCCCCATATTGGAGGTCTACCAAAACGAAGACGGCAGCGTGACGATCCCCGACGCCCTCCGCCCCTACATGTCAGGCAAGCAACGCATCGAAAAGCAATAACCTCGATCCAGAGCCGCAGGCAGAATGGAATCCGCCATTCGGTAGAGCCTGCGAGATCGTTCACCCTTCGTGGATCGATCCAAAGCCGCCGGCGCGAGCCTGCCGGCTCTGTGTGTCAGTATGCCACCGAACTTACATTGGTGGGTCCGTGACAGAAACGGCGGTCTGTTTACGTACCGTGGTGGGGCGGGAGGGCGAGGCTGCTGCGGAGCCGCGCGATCACAATCGACACTTCTTACGGCTCGCCCTCCCGAAGACGCCGCCGATACTGTCACGCACCATACATTGGTGCTCTGAAAACGGCGCCGCCGATTCAGTAAGCCATCCACATTGGATGGGCGCGTCGAGCCGGTCACTTGTGGTCAGCAACTGAATGTTGTGCTGCATTCCGGGCCGATAAGCGGCTCACGACGAGAGCGATAAAGCGAGTTTCCATGCGTATCGTCGGCCGTCCGCAAAGATACCTTCGGCTTGCCATGTCCACTGCGGATTATCTGCCCTCACTAAGAAAGTAACCCCGCCGCTCACCTCTACCGATAGAGCAGCGGAAACGAAACGAGCATAGGCCAAGTAGGTGGAAGAAATGCAGAATACGAAAGCAGCATACCGGACCGATGGCTCTGAATTGTTGGACACGCTGAGGCGCCGATACGTAGCCCGTGACCACGTGCGTCGTGGGGTGTGTTTACTCAATGCAGGGCAATTCGTCGAAGCGGAAGCCTGCTTCAACCAAGCGTTGAGTTTGGGTTACAAGGGGGAGTCGCTGCCAACGCTCCTTGCTGCGTGCTTGATGGGAAGGAACAAACCACAAGAGGCGGCGGCCAAGCTCGGTGAGTCAGTAGAGCACGACGCAACGCCGCGAGCTCGGATCCGCCATGCGTTGGCGCTGTGGTCATCCGGTCGCCAGGACGATGCCATCGCATCGCTGCGCGAGGGCTTGCGCCAAGATCCCGAGAATCCCGAGTTTCATTTTCAGATTGGCGTGCTCCTCGCCACGCAAGAGAACTACGAAGAAGCAGAATTGCGTTTCACACAGGCGTTGAATATCGATCGCGATCACAAGGACGCCTTACTCAATCTCGCGTTGTGCTGCGGCATCCGTAGCGCTCCCAATGAAGCCCTCGCTCATCTGCAAAGAGCGCAAGCACGCCATCCAGAGGATCCGCGATTGGGCGCATTGCTCGCACAAGCAGCGAAGGCAGCTCAACAACAGGGGCAGGCGGTTCGCGTTCGCGCTGACATGCCGGACCACGAATCCGATTCGGACAACCGAGGCATTGGCCAGCTATCCAAAATCATCGGCGCGGAACCGGACTTCGTTGACGCGTTCCTTTCCATTCACGCCGAGGTAGTTGATTCGCGGGTCTTTTCCGTCTTGATCAAAGCCCTTACCTTGGCCATTCGAATCCACCCTGACCATCCCGAATTGCATCACCAACGCGGTCGCGTACTCGCCCGGCTCGGACGCAGCAGCGAAGCGATCGACGAGAATGAGCGAGCCGTCGCGCTCGACCCATCATTCACCAAGGCTCTGATCGAACTGGGTAAACTTTTTCGGGATACCGATCGAAACTCAGACGCCGCAGCACGATTGGAGCAGGCGGTTGCGGCCGGGGCCGATTATGCCGATGTTCACTTTCTGTTGGGAAACCTATATCACCGGCAAGGACTGGTTACGCGGGCTCGAACGGCGTACAAACGAGCCTTGGTACTCAACAGCAACTACCAGGCTGCCGTTTCGGCCTTGGATTCACTGCCGGTTGCCTGACATACCGTAGAGGGGTCAATGTCGTACTTATTGGAGATCTTGGGACGGGGTTTGCTTGCTGAGCTTGCCGCCGCATTTCGCGACCTGCTACGCGACGACGGACATTATTCCACCCAAGAAATCGAGCATCATATCCAGCGCCAACCGGACCACGCGGGACATCGTCGCGCGCTGGCCGTTCGCTTTTTGGCCGAGGGAAGGTTTGGGCACGCCTGTTCAGCATTCACGCAGGCAATGAAACTCGATTCCACGGACCAAACCAGCCGGATTGGTCTGGCGTGTGCGTTGGACGAACTCGGTCAAACGCGCGAGGCTGTCGAACATCTGCGCACGGCCGCGCAGTCAATTCCGCTGGACGGAGCGACCCTGTTCGCCCTAGGATTCTGCCAGGAAAAGTTGGGCGAATGGGAAGCCGCCACCATCTCATACGAAACTGCGCTCGATGCTGCACCTCAGCTACGAAACGCCCACGAACGATTGGCCGCCATTTTTCTAAGCCAAGGGCAACCAGAGTCGGCCATCGTGCATTACGAACATCTGTGTTGGTGTGAACCGGAAGCCGTCCAAGCCGCTTTGACGTTGGCGAATCTGTATGTGGAGGCGGGGCGGTTTGACGATGCCATACAGCGCTTTCAGTACGCTATTGCCATCGACCCGGACAATTGGAACGTACAGGACGATTTTGTCACCGCCTGTATGGAGGCTCATCGGTACGAACAAGCGATCGAAGTTTTGGTGCAACGCATCGCTGAGCGACCTGAATGCCCCAGCGAGCACGTCAAGCTCGGCGATGTCTTGAGCAAGGCGGGTCGATCCGTCGAAGCCAAGGAATCCTACGAGCGCGCCATCGGCCTGAATCCTGATTATCTGGAAGCGACGATCAAGCTCGGTACCTCTTATCTGCGCGCCGGGGAGTATACGGAGGCGGCCAAGTCGTTCAATCGAGCCATAGAATTGAACGATCGAGTCGTGAGCGCGTACATGGGCCTGGGCGTCGCCCAGCAGGCGGAAGGACTCACCGACGAGGCGCTCGGAAGCCTCGACAAGGCCGCCGAGATTGAACCAAACAGTACCCTGCTCTTCGGCGAAATGGCGCGATTGCAGTTCAAAGTCACTGCGGCGGAGCAAATTGACAAATACCTGTCTCCAGGTGCCGTCGCCTCCTCTCCTGCCGGACCGCCGGATCGCGAAGTGTCCAATCTCGTGCAAAAACAGATCGCCAATCTACGAACCGCGCTCACCGAACACCCGCACCACGCCGACTGGCATTATCGCTTGGGTGTGTTGCTCAGAAGCGACGGAGACCTGACCGGAGCCATTGTAGCCTTCCGCAGCGCATTGAAGATCAATCCTCAATATACCAAAGCGCTGGACAAGCTTGTCTTGGCGCTTAGAGAATCGGGGCGCATCGACGATGCCATAGCGCTGCTCAGCGAGGCGACCAAGATGGATCCCGAATCGATCGATCTTCACTATCAATTGGGGCTTTTCTTTGCCGACCGAAACGAGTTTGGCTTGGCGCTGGATCGGTTCGAGAATGCCCTGCGCCACGAGCCGCACAATCTTGACTACATCGCCAATGTGGCGCTGGCGCTGCAGAATATGGGACTACTGGATCGTGCGCACGCCGGTTGGAACGCACTCTCACAGGCCGCATCCGAAATGAATGAGTCGCCGACCATGCTTCAAGAGTAGCGGAGCGTGGACCGTGCCACCCAGTCGGCTTTGGTGATAGCTGATATCGAGATTCTACGGCACAGAGTCCGGCGTCACTGCGTATGTGGACTGGTTCAAACCTGTGATCAATCCACGCCTCGCGTCACTTCGAATATCGCAGTTCGTAAATCGTATCAGCATCAAAGGGGCCGAACGACTGTGTGTGACCGTCCGGCCAACGTACCTCGACCTTGTCAACCGTCAGCGCGTCACTAAGGCCAAAATGCACGCGCGGATCGTTGCTTGAGCAATAGCTGTAAGCACGCTGCACCTGTCGCCAAAGCACCGCATCGCCCATCACGACCTTAACCTGTGCGCCCAGTGCGTAACCGCCCGCCGGATTGAGCACCTTGAACATGACCCAATGGCGTTTCACCCCGACCACATTACGAAGGATGTGGACGGGAGCGCCGTTATTGACGACCACAACATCAACCGCGCCATCATTATTGAGATCCCCGAAGGCCGCGCCGCGACTCATCTCCACGAGCGATTCGGTGGTTCCGCCACGTGGAAGGATTTCCTTGTACCGTCTGTTACCCAGTCCACGAAACAGTAGGTTGGGCTCTGTATACGGGCGGTCTGGATCGTTAACCGGTTCAAATAAGTCCACGCGCCCGTTGGCGACAAAAATGTCGAGTTGCCGATCGTTATCGAAATCGGCAAATCCAAGTCCAAACCCCGTAAACGGAATGCTGCTGGCTGCCAATCCCATGACAGCCGTAGCATCCTCGAACGTTCCACCCTGGTTGAGATAAAAAGTGTTTGATTCATCTCGCAGATGCGACATGAAAAGGTCCAAATCGCCGTCGTCGTCGGCGTCGACGGCCATCACGCCCATCCCCGCTTCGGCGGAACCGCTCTCGTTCAACGCGCATCCCGCCAGCAACGCACCGTCCTCGAAGCGACCGTCGCCGGTATTGAGCCAAAGCTGGTTCGGCACTTGATCGTTGGCTACGTAGAAATCGATGTGTCCGTCGTTGTTGAAATCGCCCACGGCCACGCCGAGACCATTGCCATATACCTTTCGAAGCCCGGAAGACTCGCTGACGTTTTCGAACGTGCCGTCTCCCTGGTTGCGATACAACGTATCCGGCGCCGGTGCGTGATAGCTGTTGGGCCCGCAGTAGTCCCGCTGGTCCAGCCGGGAGAGGCACACCTGCTCGCGCGCCGGCGTCCAACGCACGTAGTTGGTAACCAGTAAGTCGAGATGGCCGTCCCCGTCATAGTCCACAAACGCGGTACTCATGCTGAGCCCAGCATCTCCGACGCCCGCCGTTGTCGTGACATCAGTGAACGTCTGGTCGCCGTTATTCCGTAACAGAACATTAGGCCCCATGTTGGTAACGTAGATATCCGTGTCACCGTCACCATCGTAATCGCCACAGGTACATCCCATACCATAGCGCTTATCGCCGGTGCCCGTCGCATCGGTCACATCATGAAACTTCCAGTTGCCCAGGTTGCGATACAGGCGATTGCCGGGGACGTCGGCAGTCGCCGGTTCCAAGTCGCCGCCCTGCACGAGATAAATATCGAGTAGCCCGTCGCGATCGTAGTCCAGGAGGCATGCGCCTCCGGATACACTTTCAGGAAGATAATAGCGTTGGACAAGAGCGAAAACGTGCCTAAAGTTAACATTAGACGCCTGAGCCACCTCTTTGAACCAAGGTGCCTGATTCACCGGAGGCGCCGGCTGTGTGGCTTTGTCATTACTTTGTTTGCACCCCGCACCCAGCCCAATGATTGTCAGCACGCAGTACAAACCATACGATGCCCACTTGCCGTACGTCAGCCCAATGCATGGCTGGTAGGCTCCTTCGATCACGCGTCCCTTCGGACATCTCAGTTCGCTAAGGATTCCACTCATTCTATTCATTGAACATTCTCGCAACATCGCTTGCAGCCGATCACCGTGCCCAACGCCTGTCCGTTGCCTCGACGAGCTACGAATTACCAGCGCCCCGTCGCAGCTCGACAACCTGATTCGTCGCGTACGGACCAAACTTCTCTTCCGCACCGCCTGGCCAGCGTACCATAACTTCATCCACTTGTGTCGCCGCGCCCAGCCCGAAGTGTACCCGTGGATCGTTGCTCGAACAGTAGCTGTAGGCACGCTGCACCTGTCGCCACTGTCTTTGAGGTCCGGTCCGGACTCGAACCATGGCCCCCAGCGCGTAGGAATCCCGTCGATCGAGAACCCGAAACATGATCCAGTTTCCGAGCGGTTTCGTCACATTACGCAACAAGTGCGCTCTCGCTCCATAATTGACGACCACCACATCCATGTCGCCGTCGTTATCCAGATCGCCGAACGCCGCGCCGCGACTCGCTTCTACGAGTCGCTCGGCGACCCCACCCATCGGCTGGACTTCCGCAAATCGAGGCCCGTCGAGCCCTCGGAATAACTGGTTCGGTTCAGCGTAGGGTTTGTCGGCGTCAAACGCCGGTTCCGAAAGGCGAACGCGACCATTCACCACCAACAGATCGAGAAGTGTGTCATGGTTGAAGTCGGCCAGCGCCATCCCAAATCCGGTAAATGGAAGGGTAGTCGAGCCCAACCCCACTGTCGCCGACACGTCGGTAAACAATCCGCCATCGTTTCGATAGAGTGTGTGGGATTCATCCCGTAGGTGGCTGAGGCAGAGGTCGAGATCACCGTCGGCATCGACATCCGTTGCGATCACGCCCATCCCCGCCTCGGCCGCGCCGCTTTGATTAAGCGCACACCCGGACAACAGCGCGGCATCAGAAAAACGCCCGCCGCCATGATTGATCCAAAGTTGGTTCGGCTTGGCATCATTAGCGACGTAGAAATCCATTCGGCCATCCAAATTGTAATCGCCGGCCGCCACGCCCAACCCATTGCCGAACGCCTTGTCTAGTCCGGCGCTGCGGGTCGCATTGGCAAACGTACCGTCGCCCCGATTGTGGTAGAGTGTATCCATCGCCGGCGCCCCAAAATTACTCGGACCACAATAGTCTCGCTCATTCATAGGCGAGAGGCACGGCTGCTCACGCTCCGGCGACCAGTTAATGTAGTTGACAACTAAGAGATCAAGCCAGCCGTCTGCATCGTAATCCGCAAAGGCGGCGCTCGACCCCCAGCCTCGATGACCGACTCCGGCCTCGTTTGTCACGTCGGTGAACGTGCCGTTGCCATCGTTGCGATAGAGCACATTCGGTCCGAGGTTGGTCACGTAGATGTCAACGTCGCCATCCCTGTCATAATCCCCGCATGCGCAGCCCATGCCATATCCGGCGTCGCCCGTGCCCGTCGATTCCGTCCGGTCTTCAAATGAGCCATCGCCGAGGTTTCTATAGAACCTGTTCTGATGTGGGTTGTGCTTGGTCGCATCCAGCTCGCCGCCTTGTACGAAGTACACATCAAGAAAACCATCACCGTCGAAATCGAGTAGGCCCACACCGCCGGACATGATTTCGGGCAAATAGTGTGCCTTTTTCGTCGCAAAGACATGCTCGAAATCCAATCCCGATTCTTCTGCGACTTCCTCGAACCAGACATCACGCCCCGACCCCGCGGTAGGTCGATCTTCCTGATTCGGTGTTCGTTCACATCCAATCCAAGTCGTCGCAAGGATGATCACAAGAGATGCGGGCAAGGCAGGGATGCGTCGGATCGAAGATGGAATGCGCAGGGCAGTCATTCCTCGGCTCTAATCACTTTCAGATTGAAGCGTGTCAATCTGCCTGGTTAGAACGGGAATGGCCGGGTCTCCAGGGACCAGGGCAATCAATGCTCCGAGTGCTTCCTGCGCTCGGACCCAGTCTCCGAGCTTGATGAAGGTTCGGCAAAGACCGTAGGCGGCGAGGGCGCTGCGCGGATCGCGATCCATCCCGATTTGGTAATTCAGTTTCGCCTCGTCCAACAGATTGAGCGCCAGACATACGTCGGCCATGGCGAGATGTACGGACGCCCCCGGTGGTTCCAAAGCCAACGCGGCTTGGAGTGCCTTGTATCCGGCATCGTATTCTTTGAGTTTGGAGTGTGCCAATCCGAGGTTGAAGGGCACTTCCCACAGCGACGCGTCGATCTCCATGGCTCGTTTGGCGGCTTGTAGCGCTTTGTTGGGCTTGTTCATACCCAGGTAGCAGGCGGCGAGATTGATGTAGATACCGAGGTTGGCGTCGTCAGTTAGTTTGGCACGCAAGAGGGCTTCCTCCGCCAGATCATATTGCCCGCCCATTAGATACGCGGCCGCCAACTGATTCAGAATCTGTAGATCATCAGGGTCGAGCGAGAGAGCTCGTTTGAGAATCGCAAGCGCTTCATCGAGTTGCCCGGCATTCATAAGCTGATCGCTTCGCCCCAACATGCTCGATATGGTCAGGTTATACGTCATGCGATGCTCACCCCAAGCATCTTCCATGTTTCGCTTTTTGCCGCTCGTGCCCAGTCGCAGTTGGCGCTCCGCCTCCTCGAGCTGACCTAAACCCCGCAGCGCGCGACCCAGCGTATACCGTGCCGATTTGTAATAGGGATCGAGGCGGATGCCTTTCTTGAGCTCTTCAAACGCCGCAGAATAGTCGCCCGTGCGAATAAGGATATCGGCCAGACTGACATACCCCTCGCACTTATCCGGTGCGAGCTCAATCGTTCGCTCAAATGCCGGTTTTGCCTCCTCGATCAGGCCCGCATCGGCCAGCGCATCGCCGAGCCCCCATTGCAACGGTGCGAAATCCGGGAACTTGGCCGCAGCCTGACGCAAGAGGGAGAGAGAGCCCGGCGGATCACCCCACATTTTCCTCGCAACGGCTTGATGATAAACCCACATCGGCTCATCGGGCGCCAACGAAGACGCCCAAGCATAGCAGTCGCGTGCCTCACCCCACAAACCATTAGCCTCATAGACCAATCCGAGGGTTGCGATCGCAACGGGGTTGTCCATGTCGGATCGAACCACGTCTGCGTGCTTTTGGATCAACTCCACCAGCGCCGGGCGGAGGGTTTCGATCTTCTCGGGGATCGGAATCACGCGCGGTGCGGGGGCCTTAGATTGATCGCACCCGCCGGCAGCAGAGACGGTAACCAACAAGGCGACGAGTCGGTCGACCCGAAAACGCCTACGATTCTTGCATTGTGAATTTTGGGTTGACGTTGTCACGTTCGTGGTTCCTTGTATGCACGGACCGATTCATTGGGCACGGTGCAATTCCCCCACGCCATGCTAATCGAAACCATGTCACTTCGACAGCCTCCTCGCCGAATCCACAGGATCAATATCGCCTTACGGTTGTAGTATTTCGCGGAGCCGCCGTTCGTCCACACGATGCCGAAAGATTTCCTTTCCGTTCAGGTGCACCACGGGAATATCGTTACGATATGCGTCCCACCAATGCTCACTGCCGGCCGCTGAAATATCCACGATCTCAAGATCAAACGGAAAATCCATACGCACCCGTGTGACAACATACAACGCCCCGTGGCAAAGCGTACAATCCGGTTTCGTAAAGAAAGTGACAACACTCATCGCTGCGGAACGATCAAGGCTTTGATGGTCTGACCTGATGCCACCATGTCCAGAGCCTTATTCGCCTCGGTAAGCTTGAATCGATCGAGCTTCGGTTGCGCCCAAAGCTCGCGTGCCCGAGGCACTCGAAGCATATCCACCGCCCGATGAAAGTGCGAATAGTCGCTTCCCCAGCATCCGCGAACGTCAAGATGCTTTTTGTTCAGATCCAAGTGCGGATTCAGGGCTGCCTCGCCGTGATCGGTGTATTGACCGACGATCACCACGCGCCCGGAGTCCCGCGTAAACTTCATGGCCTGCGTGACGGCTTGAGGCGCTCCGGTACACTCGATCGTCACGTCAGCCCCGCGACCATGCGACTTCGAACCCACCCAGTCTCGTCGCGCGGCTTCATCGTGCTCCGTGAAGTCCAGCGTTTCGCACGCCCCCATCGCCGCGGCACAATCCAAACGTGCGGCCGGGGCGCCGATACAAAGAACCTGCCGCGCCCCGCGTAATGTTGAAAAAGCAATAGCCGAAAGACCCACCGGCCCTGATCCCAGCACCAGGACCGTATCACCCAACATCACCTCGGCGCGTTCAACCGCGTGCAGCGCCGTGGGCAATGAGCATCCACCGGCCATGTACAATTCACTCGAAATGTCGTCGGTCCGAATGATCCTGACGCCCGGTTTCAATTCAATATATTCGGCCCAGCCGCCGGTCAATCCGTCCCTCAACCCGTAGGTAATGCCATAGACCTTTCGTTTCGGGCAACGCGTAGATGCTTTTGCAACAAGGCAATACCAGCATGATTGGCAGGTTCGGTGTACGTCCAGAAACGT
>Ga0326597_10009003_pt1 | contig 13421 bp, 11 predicted proteins | sample RVTome_12_FD_203789 | JGI IMG/M metagenome (GOLD analysis project Ga0326597, IMG submission 203789) | Soil microbial communities from uranium-contaminated site in the Upper Colorado River Basin, Wyoming, United States - RVT100D185 | ecosystem: Environmental > Terrestrial > Soil > Contaminated >... | reverse complement strand
CTGCAGCGCCTAGTCGGCTGGGCGAACAGCCAGTTCTTGAAAACGCAACCGATGCGCGAAGCCCGGGAAATTCCGCTATGAGCGGACAAAGAAAGTTCAGGTGAAGGAGGCTGCAGCTAGTCAGAGAGGGACTTTCGCGGACGGACGATTGGAACGGGCCCATCGGAGCGACATGCGTTCGACCAAAGAGGCAAGCGGCCACCAGGGGGAACAGGCCAGCATGGGGGTACCCGCGGGACTGCAGCCCCACCGGATTGAAGGCGGCCTGCGTGTCAGAGGCCAGTTCAATAAGAAAAGCACGCCGGGTCATCCACTCGTTAGCGTGGTTACGGTGGTGCGGGATGGCCAACGGCACCTGGAAAACACGATCTTGAGTGTTCTGGATCAGCTCTATGACAACATTGAGTTCATTGTTGTCGATGGGGAGTCACAAGATCGTACGTTGGACATCATTCGCGAGTATGACGCGAGAATAGCCTACTGGGTTAGCGAGCCGGACAGCGGGGTCTACGAGGCGCTGAATAAAGGCCTGGCCGCCATGACGGGCGAATACTGGGCCTACCTGAGTGCAGATGATATGTATGCTCCCACCACGGTGGCGGCGGCGGTGTCAGCTCTCGAGCAGAACCCACAATATGGGATTGTCTATGGCGACCTACAGATGGTCTCCGAAGCGGGAAAGTACTTGGCCGCCTACCGCTACCCCAGATTCGACGAACGGAGATTCAGGCTAAACGTGAATCCTTGCCAGCACGGGCATGTTTCCACCTTTGCGCGCGCGGGGGTCTATCGCGCCCTTGGGGGTTTTAATCCGAGCTACAGATACGCCGGCGACTACGAGTACTTCTTGCGCGCGGTGAAGCATGGCATAGAATTCTTGCATGAGCCAAAGGTCGTCGCGCTGATGCGGATGCATCGAGGCCAAATCTCCCAAAAATATAGGCGTGAGCATTGGCAGGAACATCTCTCAATCTACCAAGCTTACTTCGGGAAGCCACGTCTGAACGCGTGGTCGGTGGTGGATAATCTGCGCAGGTACGCGAGAAATTCTCGGTACTACGTCAAAAGAGTTTTCGTATACCGATGAGCACGCACAGCGACAAGCCTGGGTCGTTTCTGAGATCGTCTCAGTCGATCTTCTATTTTTCGACGGCTCTGATGATCTTCGCCGTGCTCGTCCCCGATGCCTATGGTTTCCCCAAAGTCCTTTATGCCGCAATACCACTGGTCTGCCTTTACTGGGTCTACAAGCTTTCCGGCTGGATCCGGCCAATTCCCAGTATCTTGACGCTTTATCTCGCCACCTTCGTGATGATGGTGCACTCCGGCGTATTGATTCTCATGACAACTGATGATGAGATTTGGGCGCGGCTGGCAAACAATTACAACGTTGGACTCTTTGCGTTGGTTTCGGGTGCTTCCTTTGCGATTCTTTGGCGCGGTTTCAACCACAAAGAGGAGGGGAAAAGGTGGTTGAGCATTGAATCCGTACGCTGGGACGAGGCCGCAACCCAGTGGGCAGTATTATTCTGTTTCTTCAGCATAGCGGTGGTGTTGTTCGTCATCTACTTCCGATTCCATTTGCCACTCTTTGAGGGAATCAGGGCGCTCCTGGCCGGGCAAGATTTTGACCTGCTCGAAGCGAGGAAGGCGATTTCATACTACGAGAGTGGGGCTGCGACCACGGTTAAGTACTTGGAGCAGTTCCGGATTGGGGGGCTGATGTTCCTGGTCTGTTTGTCCTTCATCAGATACAGCGAGACCGGCCTGATGTCGTGGCGCATTGTGTCCTTCCTCCTGGGTTCCGCCGCGTTGGTGCTACTGGCGGGGGCAGGCCAGCGTTGGCCGGGGATGATGTTGGTGTTTTCCCTAGCACTGGTTTACATCCTGACGGGCAGACGACGGTCCATGAATTGGAAGCTATTGATGCGCAGGTTCGTGGTTGTGGTGGCTATCGTGGTTCTAGTCGTAGTGTTCCAGACCTGGCTATTGATAGCTCACTACATCACCTGGGACAGCGTCATCGCTGCTATGCAGACCGCCTTTCAAGGGCTCATGGATCGGGTTGTGTACGTAAACGCCCGCGTCGGTTACATGACGGTGGCGATCTATCCTGACTATTTACCGTTCGAGTATGGATCGACTTGGCTTGACTCCTTAAGCGTGATACTCCCCGGCCAAAGACAAGGGTTTGCCACCCGGCATATGAGAATGCTGTTTGGAAGCATTGGGACGGCACCGATTCCCGTGCTGCTGGAGTTTTATGTCAATTACGGCTTGATTGGGACACTGATCGGGAGTTGGCTATTTGGCATGGGGCTCCAGTCGCTCCAAATTTGGATGGTTCGCGCCAGGGTCAGTCCCGCCAGTCTGGCCAGCTATATAGTGCTAACGGTGTTATGTGCGACGGGCCTCTCGACGGGTCTCTTGCTGGGTCCCATTTATAACGGTGCGGTCCTGGTTCCTCTCCTGGCGTGGGGCATGAACCGTCTTCAGGCGCGACACAGAATGGTTCCTGAAAGGCGCCTTGCCAGTCCAGTTGGAGCTGGTGCGAAGTGAAGATTGTGCTGCTGACACAATACTACCCACCCGAAGTGGGGGCCCCGCAGGCCCGACTTTCTCATTTGGCCAGGGTGCTAGTTGAACGGGGGCACGAAGTTACCGTGCTTACAGCCATGCCCAACTATCCTCAGGGGAGGATTTACCCCGGATACGGCGGATTCTTCAGGCAAGAATGGGATGCCGGCGTGAGGATCATCCGCACCGGGATCTATCCAACAAAGCGGCTTGACCTCTTTCGTCGTTTGCTAAGCTATTTTTCCTTCATGCTTTCTTCCGTGTTAATTGGCGGCTGGCATGTCGGCAGAGCAGACTTCTTGATGACAGAAAGTCCCCCGATCTTCTTAGGCATCTCGGGCTATCTTCTGAGCCGTTGGAAGCGGGCTCGCTGGATCTTCAACGTATCCGACCTGTGGCCTGAATCTGCTGTTCGCTTGGGAATAGCCCGGCGAGGGTTGGCACTGCGACTGGGTGTTGCATTGGAGAGTTTTTGTTACCGTCATGCCTGGCTTACAACAGGGCAGTCGCGCAGTATTTTGCAGAGTATCCACGAGCGGTTTCCCGACGTGCAGACATTCCATTTCTCTAACGGTGTTGAAACGGAGAGATTTCGGCCTGACTGTGCGCCCACCGATTCGAGACGCGCGCTCGCCAACGGGGCTGGTTGCGTGGCTGTCTACGCAGGGCTGCACGGATTGGCCCAGAATCTCTTTCAAGTACTTGAGGCAGCGGAGCTCCTGCAAGACCTCACGGACTTCCGCGTTGTCCTGATAGGCGACGGTCCGGAGAAAGAGCAGCTCGTTCTCCGGGCTCGAGCGAAGGCGATAACCAACGTTTCCTTCCTCGATACTGTTCCCGCCAGCAGTGCGCCGGCCTTGCTCGGGGCGGCCGATATCTTTATCGTGCCATTGAAAACCCATCTTCCCGGCGCAGTGCCCTCCAAATTGTACGAAGCAATGGCGCTAGGGCGCCCCGTAGTCTTGTCCGCAGAGGGCGAAGCGGCTGAGATAGTGCGTAGTTCCGAGGCAGGCATAGTGGTGTCGCCCGGGGACGCATGCGCTCTGGCCGGCGCCTTGCGCTACTTGGCGACGAACGGGGCGGAACGCGCCCGGATGGGAGAAGCCGGGCGGCGCGCTGTCATGGCAAGCTTCGACCGCAAGAGAATTCTAGACAACTTTGTGGAGTTCTTGGAGATGCGCCAGTGAATCCGGTTTGCAACGTTGTTGGCGCCCGGCCGAACTTCATGAAGATTGCCCCCGTGGTCCTGGAGATGTCGCGGAGGGGGTTGGACCAGCTGTTGGTCCACACCGGGCAGCACTACGATGCAGAAATGTCCGCCGTGTTTTTCGACGATTTGGCTCTCCCTCGGCCTGACGTTTATCTGGGAGTTGGTTCAGGGTCGCACGCGGACCAGACGGCCCGGATCATGGTTGCCTTTGAAGCAGTCTGTTTGAAACATGAACCGTCGCTGGTGGTTGTAGGGGGGGATGTAAACTCGACGCTGGCGTGTGCTCTAGTAGCCGCGAAGCTTCATATCCCCGTGGCACATGTTGAGGCTGGGCTGCGGTCCTTTGATCGTTCCATGCCGGAAGAAGTCAACCGGGTTCTCACGGATCATGTGGCGTCGTTGCACTTTACGACCGAACCCAGCGGAACCAAGAATCTGCAGCGAGAGGGGATAGAGGGCGACCAGGTCCACTTTGTCGGTAACTCCATGATTGATAGCCTGAAGTTACACCAAAGCAAGGCGCTGGCTCAGAGTCCTTGGGAGCGCTTTGGATTCCAGCCGGGCAACTATGGCCTGGTTACCTTGCACCGGCCATCCAATGTTGATGCGCCCGCCGCTCTCACCGAGATCATGCAGGCCTTACAGGAGATCGCATCTGATTTGCCGTTGCTCTTTCCTGCGCACCCTCGGACACAGCAGCGCATAAGGGAGTTCCGACTCGACTGGTCACCGGTAGAGCTGATTGAGCCGCTCGGCTATCTGGATTTTCTCGGGCTGATGGCCAAAGCCCGTGTGGTTATTACTGACTCCGGCGGCATCCAGGAAGAAACGACGATTTTGGGCGTTCCTTGTGTGACCATTCGGCCTAACACAGAGCGGCCAATCACAATTGAAAGCGGCACTAATCGCTTGGCGGGGCACAAAAAACAGGATATTGTGAGCGCGGTGCAAGATGCCATCTCCGATTCCAGGTCGCACGCGGATTCTCTGCCTCTGTGGGATGGTCGAGCAGCCTCCCGGATCGTCGATGTCCTAGAGCGCTGGCTGGCTGCTAACTCGGGTCGGGTCCAGGCGGAAAAGAAACCGCTGCGAACTGTAGCTGGCTAAGCAGGCTTCCGGTGTGGTCCCCATGAGCAATCTTCCCAGCGAGCTTCTGAAGGCGGAGGAGGACCGAATCCAGGCCGTCTATGCGGAGAGGCAAGTAGGCTCGCGCTATTCCTGCTTTGATCCGGGCCATTTATTCATGGTTCAGGAGCGGGAGAGGCACGTGCTGGGCTTGCTGAACCGGTTCGGTTTCGCGCAACTGGAGACGAAGAAGATTCTTGAGATTGGTTGCGGAACGGGATACTGGTGCCGAGAATTTATCAAATGGGGAGCCCGCCCCGAGAACATCTTCGGGATAGACCTCCTGTCGGAGCGCATCGCAGAAGCCAGGAGATTGTCTCCCGCAGCCGTTAGCCTGCAAGGGGGGAACGCTTCCAATCTCAGTTTTTCGGATGCGATGTTTGACCTGGTTTTTCAATCTACGGTTTTTACGTCGATCCTGGACGCTCGTCTGAAGCAACAAGTCGCTTCTGAAATGCAGCGCGTTCTGAAGCCCGAGGGCGCGATTGTTTGGTACGATTTTTTCATCAACAACCCTAAGAATCCAAATGTCAGGGGGGTCGGAAGAAACGAAATTCGCTTACTGTTTCCACACTGTGAAATCCACTTTAGGCGTGTAACTCTCGCCCCTCCAATCGCTAGGACCCTGGCGCGCCGATCCTGGTTGATCTGTTCTTGTTTGTCTAGCCTCCGCTTTCTGAATACTCACTACCTTGCCTTGATCCGGAAGAAAGGCTGAGGGGCCTGTGTCTTCTTCTGCGCCGAAACCCCTGCCGTTTCACGTCCCCTTCATCGAAGAGGAGGACCTCCGGGCTGTCGAAGCGGTTCTCAAGAGCGGGTGGATTACCACCGGACCCAAGGTCCAGGAATTCGAGCAAGCCTTTGCGCGTTTCCTGGGGGCTCGCCATGCCGTGGCGGTAAGTTCCTGTACGGCTGCGCTTCACCTCGCCCTGGATGCGATTGGGCTCAAAGCAGGTGAAGAAGTCCTGGTGCCGACGCTGACCTTTACGGCGACGGCAGAGGTTGTTGCCTATTTCAAGGCGAGGCCCGTGCTCGTGGACTGCGAGCCGCGCTTCTTCAACATTGACATCCACGACGCCCAAAAAAAGATCACTCCCAAAACCCGCGCTGTCATACCGGTACACTTTGCCGGTCAGCCCTGCGATATGGATGGCCTGCTCGAGTTGGCCCACCAACGCCACTTGGTGGTTATCGAGGACGCCGCCCATGCGCTACCGGCTAAGTACCGAGGGCGCTACATCGGGACATTGAGTCCACTCACAGCTTTCAGTTTCTACGCGACCAAGACCATTACCACAGGGGAAGGCGGGATGGTGACGACGGACGATGATGCCTTGGCGGCCCGCATCAGGCTGATGGGACTGCATGGCATGAGCCGTGATGCCTGGAAGCGCTATAGTGCCGAAGGCTCATGGCGCTATGAAGTTCTGGAAGCCGGGTACAAATATAACCTCACCGATATGCAGGCCGCGTTAGGGTTGGTGCAGCTCAACAAGTGCGAAAGGATGTGGAAGCGCCGCGCGGAACTGGCAGACAGATACAGTCGGGGGCTGTCCTCCTTGGAGGCTTTTCGGATTCCGCAGCTGGCACCACATGTTCAGCATGCCTGGCACCTGTATTTCGTTCTCGTGGAACCCACTGTGCTGAAGATTCAACGTGATCAGGTGATAGAAGAGCTGCGCCAGCGCGGAATCGGGACTGCGGTCCACTTCATTCCTTTACACTTCCATCCTTACTATCAACGGGAGTGGGGTTATCGTGTCGGTCAATTCCCAGTTGCGGAAGCCTATTTTGAGCGGTGCATCTCGTTGCCAATCTTTCCGGGGATGACCGATGGTGATGCTGACCGTGTCATTGAGAGTTTGAGGGACATCGCCGCAAAGTTCAGAAGGTAGCACAGGAGCGAGGGGCGGTTCCGCCGGGCCCGGTACTCCCTCGGACGCGTCCGGAGAGCCTGACGTCGAACCCGACGGTGAACTAGATTCACGCCATGCAGCCTGAAGGATTGAGCGAGGGCAAACTCAGAGTCGCGCGCAACTCCGGGGGCACATTCTATCTTCGTCACTTGAAAAGGGTGATGGATTTTGTGGTTGCTTTGGCAGGGTTGATCGTAACTTTTCCCTTGCTTCTGCTTTGTGCAGTGGCTATCCGCCTCGACTCACACGGGCCGGTCCTTTTTCGCCAGAAACGGGTGGGGCAATATGGAAAAGAGTTTGCAATCCTCAAACTAAGGACGATGGTGCACGGGGCAGAGGCAAAAGGACCCAAGCTTACTGCTGCTCATGATCCCCGGATTACGCGAGTCGGCAAATGGCTTCGAAGGACGAAGATCGATGAGATTCCTCAGTTGTTGAATGTATTGAAGGGCGAAATGAGCGTTGTCGGGCCGAGACCCGAGCTCCCGGAGTACGTCTTGACCTATACCGAAGAGCAGAAGAGGGTCTTTAAGTTGATACCGGGGATTACCGGACCGGCATCGCTGGCGTTCATTGACGAGGAGCAGTTGCTTGCCGCCAGCGGCGACGCGGAGGCCTTTTATGTCGGGACTGTTTTGCGACGCAAGCTTGAGCTTGACCTCGCTTATTGTGAAAGAGTAAGTTTTCTCGGCGATGTTCGATTGATCCTCTTAACGCTGCGAACACTTACCGATGTCCGCCGACGGCGCAAGGCAGATCTCTGAGCATGAAACGCACGTTTGATCCCTACACCCGAACGAATCAACTCATCGCAGATGGCTGCGTCTTCGCCGCCTCCTTTGCGGCAGCCTACCTCATCCGGTTCGAGGGTCTTCCGGCCTGGGCACAGAGCAAACAGTTCATGTTGTGGCTCCCCTACCTCCTGGCTGCCCGCTTGTGGATTCACTGGAAGCTTGGAATCTACCGATTTGTCTGGAGGTACGTCTCTCTATCCGATGCATTGGCCATCGGGCGGTCCCTGCTGGTCGTAACCGTCCTCGCCCTTGGCCTGCGACTTTTCTATCCTGAGTGGGCGTTTTTGGCGCGATGGGTCCGGTTGCCGCTGAGCGTTATCGCGCTGGAATTTCTGCTGTCGCTGGTGGGGACTCTGGGAGCCCGCGGGTTGCGTCGAATCCTCTACGAGAGAGGCCAACGGGTCCCCCTGGCGCCCGACCAGGGGCGCAAGCAGGTGATTCTTTATGGCGCAGGAAGGGCGGGCATTCTGCTCTTGAAGGACCTCGACAACCAGCACGAAATTGAAGTGGTTGGCTTCGTGGATGACGATCCGAAGAAGGTAGGAACCATTATTCTGGGGAAGAGAGTCCTGGGCCGGGGGGAGGAGTTGAGCAAAATCGTCCGCGAGGCTCATGCGGATGAGGTGATGATCAGCATCGCTGCTGCCAGTGCAAAGACCCTGCGGCAGATCGTACGGCGATGCCAGGAAATTCCCATCAGTGTAACAATCATTCCCAGCTTGGGGGAGATCGTGGCAGGCCGGGCTGGCATCAGTCAGGTCCGCGAAGTGAAGCTCGAGGATCTGCTGGGCCGTGACTCCAACAAAGCCGAAGGGTTTGATGAGGCAGTACGGAGCGGATATTCAGGAAAACGGATTCTGGTAACCGGAGCCGGTGGGTCCATCGGCAGCGAGCTGGTCCGGCAGCTGCTCCTCCTTGATCCCGACTCCATCGGCATTCTAGACAAGGATGAGAACCTGATCCACGATTTGGAGCAGGAGTTGATTTTCAGGTATCCCGGTGCCCGCATCGAACCGCAGATCGCGGACATCCGGTATCGCAGCCGGTTATCCGCGGTGTTTGCAGATTTCAAGCCAGAGGTCGTCTTCCATGCCGCTGCACACAAGCATGTTCCACTGATGGAGAAGCACCCCTGCGAGGCCGTGCTGAACAACGTATACGGGACGGAGATTCTGTTGAAGGCTTGCCGCGACTATGGGGTGCAGCGGTTTATTTTCATTTCATCGGACAAAGCAGTAAACCCGAGCAGCATCATGGGGGCGACGAAGCGGGTCGGGGAAATGCTCGTACGGACCGCGGCTGACAATGGGCCGCTCCGCTCTGCCAGTGTGCGGTTTGGGAATGTTGTGGGCAGCCGCGGTAGCGTCATCCCTCTGTTCCAGAAACAGATCCGCCATGGCGGCCCGCTTACAGTCACCCATCCCGACGTTGAGCGTTTTTTTATGACGGTTCCCGAGGCCGTTCAGTTGGTATTGTGCGCCGGAAGCATGGGCCGGCAGGGTGAAATCTTCGTTCTCGATATGGGGGACCCTCGAAAGATCTTGGAGGTAGCCCACGAAGTTGCATTACTTTCCGGGCTCGTCCCCGGAAAGGACATTGAAATTGCCATGACCGGACTGCGGGCTGGAGAGAAGATCACCGAAGAGCTGATTGACAAAGACACGGAGACGCTCCTGCCCACCCGGTACGACAAGATCCGCGTCGTGAGTAGTAACAGAGAAAACACCGCGGACTTTGCGCAGCGGATTGAGTTGCTCCTGGAGGCGGTGCAACGCGAATCGCCATTGGAGGTGCGCCGGATTCTTCAGGAGTTAGACATTGGGTTCAACCCCAAGGAGAACGGGGAGGTGGGTTTGCGGGAGGCTGCTGGCTCGTAGCCGCTGCAGTGAAAACGGTACCAGAGCGCCGACCTTTACAAGCATTGCCAGCTGCAGACAATGCACAGGGAGCAGCAAAGGAAAAGGGATGAGCCGGAGCGGATTGGCCGTCGGTTTGCTGGTCGTATTGTACGCCGCCGTACTGGGATTCGGCGGGACGGAGCCGCTGGTCTTCTCCGCTGCCCAGATTGGGGTCTTCCTCCTCGCGACTATTGCTCTATGGATAATGCGGGGGGAAGAAAACCTCACGCACCCCGTACTACTATCCGCATTTCTGTTGCTGGTCTACGTGGGCCTGCAGTGGGTTGTTCTCAGCGAGGGCCGCACTACTATCGAGAGACACCTGCTGCGATGGCTCACCTATGTGTGCATCTTCTCCGTGGCGTTCCTACTGGGGCAGGAGCGCCGTACGCGCTGGCGATTGGTCCTCGGACTTCTGGCCCTCGGTGTTTTCGAGGCGCTTTACGGGCTCGTGCAGTACCTGGCCAGCTGGCCCTATATTTTCACCTACCGGAACGTCTACTCCGTGAACCGTGCCACAGGCACGTACATCAATGCCAACCATTTCGCCGGCTTGCTGGAGATGATACTCCCGCTGGGGCTGGCAGTAGTCCTCTCTGGTCTCGTCCGCTTCCGGACCTACCCACGCGGAACCAATCAGGTTAGGCTCAATCGGGAGGAGGTCCCCCGGCTGGTTTTCTATTTCTTCCTCAGCCTGCTCCTGTTCCTCGGCATCCTCTTCTCCGGCTCACGGATGGGCATCTTTAGCGCCCTAGCAGCGGTGGTCACGGTCATGCTCCTTTGGGCCTCGGCTTCCTGGCGGCGGGGAGGGGCAATTTCTGTTTTGCTCATATTCTTGCTGGGGGCCGCCTCGCTGGGCCTGTGGCTGGGGTTGAAGCCTGTGATTCAGCGCTACGAAAGCGTGGAATCCGCCTATCTGATGCGGCTGGCGATCTGGAAAGATACTGTGGCGCTCATCCGGGATCGGCCTTTGCTCGGCAGCGGTCTCGGGACCTACGCCCAAGCCTTTACGCAGCAGCAGACCAGCCAACTCACCCGATATGTGGACCACGCCCACAACGACTTCCTGGAGTTCACCGTCGAGCTCGGTGTGCTTGGGGCCGGGCTGCTGTTCGGGCTGATCATTCTCGCCCTGATCCGGATGATTTCTGGATTCTACCGCGCCGAGAGCAGCCGTGATCGTTTCCTGCGGCTGGGCTGCGCCGGGAGTGTGCTCGGCCTCCTCTTCCACGGCTTGGTCGATTTCAATTTGCAGATCCCGGGCAATGCTCTGGTATTCGCTGCCATCTTGGGCCTGGGGTGTGCCGAGAGCGGTGCGGGGGTCAGAAAGGAAGCTCACGGCGAGGATGAGACCCAGAACAAAGAATAAGGATTACCCGGGCCGGCTACGCCGCAGTTCAATGGTTGGCTCTGCGGCGGCGGGCCCTAGACCGGGAGCGACTTTCCCATCAGCTACTCCACGGCGTTCAGAATCACGCGGTCGATAAAGAGCGCACCCGCGATTTGGTTGTCGAATTTTTGGCTGGCAGGCCGCGCCACCCGAACGATGAGCAGCTGGGTGTCAGGGCTTGTTTGAAATTCCAACTGCTGCGGCGACCAGCCCGAGGTTCCCACCAGGTTCTCCGTCGACAGGAAAAGCTTGGAGGGATCGTAGGCGTCATAGATCTGAAAGCGGGGGCCGCTGTCGGTCGTGATCCCCTGGACGCGCATGTAACCCGTGAAACGATAAAGCGTCTTGGGTTTAACCGGGACGAATTGATAGACGTGACCGTAATCAATGTTGCGCGTTCCATCGAACTGGATCTTCAGGGAATGCGTTCCGTCGAAGAATCTCAGGCCATCCACGGTGACGATTACTCCTTCCAAGATACCCACACGCCAGTCCAGGCCTCCATTGAGGATCTCGCCTTCAAAGTCCCCGTTGGTGAGATGATTGGGGTCAAAGGCGCGCTGGCGGAGTCGTGTGGGGTTCCGTTTGGCCAACTCTGCCCACGCGCTGGTCAACAGGTCGACGCGCTTGCTGGCAATCAAAGCGTCGAGATAGGGGAAGGCGGACTTAGGTTCGAAGGGGAGCTGGAGCGCGAGGATCCGTTCCCAGACTTCAGCCGCTTGTTCGATCCGTTTCTTTTGGACGAGGTAATCGAGGTACGCGAACATGATGTTGGGCTGAGGGGGAATCATCTCGTTCAGGATCAACTCGGGCTCAGCTCCTGCCCGCCAGGCGAGATCGAAGACCTGCGGCAGCAGGCCCGGATCACCGAGCAGAACTTTTTGGAAACTCTTCAGGGCCAGGGGTATGTTTCCCTGCCGGAGATGGAAATTGCCCGACTGCCAGTTGAGCTGGGGGGAGTTGGGGAACAGTTTTTCGGCCTCTGCATAGGCTCGCTGGGCCTCCTGCAGACGTTCGACTTGCTCATAGACTCCGCCTAACTCGGCCCAGTAGCGCGCCTCCAGAGGGCGCAGCTCAGTAGACTTCTCGTAGAGGCGGATTACTTCGTCAAGGTCCGCTCCCTCGAGAGACGTTGAAAGGACGCGAGCGAGCGCCGCATAGTACATGGGGTTTCCCGGGTCCCATTGGATGGCTTTCCGCAGCCCCTCCGCGGACTGTTGGCGGGAGTACCATTGCGCGACGGCCCCGGTTGCCACCCAGTAGATGCAGAACAACAGCACAAGCGAGAGCAAGATTCGAACAGGAAAATCCAACCGGCGCGCCATAGACATTCCGGGAAGGAACCCTCCAGTCAATTGCGGTGTTGATTAAAGAAAACTCATTCTAGGAGATGATGTCACCAATTTCAACTATCGCGCAGGGGTTAGGTCTACGGACTGGATTTGCTATAAATCTAGCTAAGTGGCAGCCCTTCAAGGGATCGAAGCCAGTCGGGAGAGAGTCTCTTGGCGCTTACTGTGCTTCAGCCTTACACCGCCAGTAGGCGACGGTGCGGGCCACGCCATCGGAGAACTCCAACTTGGGCGACCACCCCAGATGTGTGCGAGCTCGAGTGGCATCGAGGCAGATGTGGTCGATTTCGCCCGGGCGTTTGCGCTCGAAGAGCGGATCCACGCTGGCGCCGACGGCGTCGCGAACGGCTTGAAAGACTTCCCAATCAGTTATCTGGCGGCCCCAGCCGAGGTTGTACACACCATCGTCAGAGGTTTGAAGTGCGAGCAGGTTGGCTTCGATGACATCGTCAATGTAGAGGTAATCGCGCGTTTTGGTTCCGTCGCCGAAAATCCTGGGCCGCTCTCCCTGCAGAAGCAGCCGGGAGAAGACGGCCACCACTCCGGCTTCACCAGCGGGGTCCTGGCGGGGCCCGTACACATTCGGATAACGAAGAATCACCGCGCGCAAGTCGGCGCTGGCTTGGAAAGAACGGATGTAAAGCTCGATGGCGTACTTGCTGACGCCATAGTTCGAGAGGGGGTGAATTGCGTCATCTTCCTTCACTGGCAAGTTCACCGGCTCGCCATAGACGGCGCCTCCCGACGAGCTGTAGATAATCTTCCGTGTCCGCCACCGGACGATCTGTCGCAGCAAGGCCAGCGAGCCAAGAATGTTGGTGCGAGCGTCGGATACCGGATCTTCCCAGGAAAGTCGCACATCCACCAGGGCTGCGTGGTGACTCACAAGCTCGGGACGGAAGTCTTTGAAGAAGGCCTCCAAGCGAGGTTCATCCAAGAGGTCTATTTCTTGGAAAGTGCAACTAGGGGGAAGGTTTTCACGCTTGCTGGCGGTGAGGTTATCCACGACTGCAACTTCGTGGCCGGCTTTCAGGTAGGCGTCGGCCACGTGAGACCCGATGAAACCCGCTCCACCGGTAACCAGGATTTTCATTCGGATTTCCTATTTCCGCCCGCGGCGTATTTAGTTGAGGGACGAGTCTACGCAGGGGACGGCCTG
>Ga0326597_10009002_pt1 | contig 13422 bp, 12 predicted proteins | sample RVTome_12_FD_203789 | JGI IMG/M metagenome (GOLD analysis project Ga0326597, IMG submission 203789) | Soil microbial communities from uranium-contaminated site in the Upper Colorado River Basin, Wyoming, United States - RVT100D185 | ecosystem: Environmental > Terrestrial > Soil > Contaminated >... | reverse complement strand
ACGGGGCGGCGCAGCGGACGCCGCGGGTCGTCACGACGCGGTGCAACGGACGCTCCGGGTCGCCGAGCGCTGCCGTCGCCCGGGGCTAAGGATGTGCTCGCTACGCCTCCTCGCGCTCGACCACCGGGCGCGGCGCCGGCGAGAGGCGCGGCGCGGGGACGTCGCTTACGTTCGGCACGAACGACGCCGCGAGCGACGTCGCGGCCACGGAACGCACCTCGTCCGGGGCGAGGATCCCGAGCCGACCCAGCTGGGCCAGCTCGTCACGGATGTACGTCTTGAGCATCTCCGGGCCGTCGGTGTTGATCGTGAACCGGATCTCGTTGCGCCGGAGCGTGTCGAAGATCCAGCGGAATTCGTCCCAGCCGGACACGACCCGGGTGTTGAGGTTCGAGGTCGGGCAGATCTCGAGCACGATCCCGCGCTCGCGGATCATCTCCATCGCCCGGGGGTCGTAGGCGGCCTTCACGCCGTGCCCGATCCGGTCCGGCTCGAGCAGCTCGACCACCCGGGCCACCTCGTCGATCGGCCCGGCCTCGCCCGTGTGAACGGTCAGGCCCAGCCCGTACTGTCGGGCGCGGCGGAAGAGCCGGCGGTAGTCGGCCACCCGGAACGTAGCCGACTCGGGTCCGGCGATGTCGACGCCGACCACACCGCGGTCACGCCACTGGATCGCCTTCTCCGCGATGATCTCGTTGAGCTCGTACGGAAAGGCGCGGTCGAGACAGAAGATCAGGCCGGGCTTGATTGGGTACTCGAGGGTCGCCCGATCCATCCCGCGCACGGCGGCGGCGATGATGTGGTCGAGGTCCTGCTCGCCGCCGCGGTTCCGCTTCATCGGGTTGAAGCGGAGCTCCATCGTCGTGACGTTGTTCTTGCGGTACGCGCCGCCGACGACCTCGTAGACGCTCCGTTCCACGGCCAGCGGCGAGCTCTGGATGAGCTCCGTCCAGTGGAACAGCTGGAGGTAGCCGTCGAATGAGCGGTTGCGCCGCGCGGACACGGTGATCATGTCCCGGAATTCCCAGTAGTCCTTGGTCGGGAGCTTGATCCCCTGGGCGTGCGCGATCCCCCACATGATCGCCGGCGTGACCGCGCCGCCGAGATGGCAATGAAGCTCCGCGAGCGGCGTGGAGCGGGAGAGCTGGCGCGGCATCGACACAAGCATAGCCGGACGGCGCCCGTGGTTCGCCCTGCGTCGTGTCGTGATCGAGCGCGACGCCGGCGAGTTCACCGTCCATCGGCCGGCCCAGTCGCGAGCGAAACGCCCCGCAGCTACCTGGTGGTCGACGCCACGGCCCGAACGGCGGCCAGGGCCGCCTCGAACGCCGCCACGGACGCGGTTGCCGGGTCGACCGCGGAGCGCGCCCGACGAGCCTCGCCGAGACAGACGGCGAGGCTCGTCTCGCCGTCGGCGCCGCTGAACCGGACGCGGTAGTAACCCGGTTCCATCGCCAGTTCGGCGAGCGGCCCCACGATGACGAGGCCTGGCACGGCGTCGATCGACGACGCGACCGGCCACGGCACGCGCCGACCGCCCTCGAACAGCCGCTCGACGGTAACGCCGCCGATCGTGACATCGGCCGGATGGGCGATCCCGAACACGGGTCGTGAGGTATCGAGCAGCGCGCCGCCGACGCAACGCCCACCGAGGGCACCCGGGTCCGGCGACGCGGGCGCTGGCGTCGGGAGCTGCGGCTGGATCCGGATGGCGACGCCGGACGGACCGCCCTCGAGCGGCTCGGCGGTCCCACTCACGATTCCCCACGTCCCCGCATGGCGGGCCCAGGCCCGCACGGCCCGCGCCCACACGCCGGACCGGCGGAGCGGGCCCGGCACGAGCTCGAGATGCCAGCGACCGGCGAACGTCTCGCCCTCCTCGGTCCAGCGGACGTCGAGCGCATACGCGCCGAGCGGCCACGGGCCGCCGTCCGGTTGCGAGAAGACGACGGTGCTGACCGACCCCGTCGCGGCGCGGAACGGCCGCGCGGCGGCGTCGACACCGACCAGCGGCGCCGGCGCCAGGCGCTCGAGGGCCGCCCATTCGAGCCTCGCGCCGACCGCCAGGGAGAAGCCGATGCCGTTCGCGTCGGGCTGCCAGGCCTGGCCCACCCGCCGGCTGCCGCTCAGCCCGGTCTCGGCGTCCAGCCAGGCGGCGGCCTCGTCGAGCGCGTCGGTGAGCGGCGCGTTGACGCTGATCGCCTGGCCGTTCGCGATCACGAACGGTCCGGCCTCGAGCCCGACCAGGTCGGCCAGCAGGGGATCGACGAACGATCCGCTCTCGATGGCGTCGTCACCGAACGGATCCGGCACGTCGCGCAACCCGAAACGACCCTCGCCCGGCGGGAGCACGACGGTGAACTGGGTGATCGCCGATCCCAGGAGCACGTCGAGCCGATACGCGCCAGCCGGCCAGCGCTCGGCGGTGCCGTCGGGCCGGCGCGGCGGCAGCAGGAGCAGATGACTGCCCGATACGTCCGGATCGACCGGGCGGGCGTCGAGCCAGCGCGGCGGCTCGCCCGGTCGGAGCCACCAGACGCGCAGGTCGAGCGGCGTCCGACCCGCCGGGGCGGTGACGCCGATGACGCGGACCCGCTCGCCGGCGGTCGGCAGGAGAACGGCCTCGCTGACCGCGCCCCGGCTGGCCAGCGAGCTGCCGAGCGCCCCGTCGATCGCCGGCGCGGCGGCCTCCCAGCGCTCGGTCAGGGTCGCGTGGATCGGTCGAATGCCGCCATCGAGGTTCGGAGAGTCGACGAGGGCACGGATGCCCCACGTGTCGTGCGCGGTGAGGGCCGGGGCGACCTCGTCCCAGGCCACGATCGGCGGTGGTGCAATGCGGATCGGGCCGATCGTCGGCGTGGCGGCTGGGTCGAGCTCCCCGGAGTCGGCCGGGGCGTCCGAACCGGACGGGGCCGATGCCGACGGGGCAACCGGGGCGGCCGATGCCGACGGGGCCGACGCGACCGTTGCCGGGCCGTCGGAATCCCAGGGCTTGGCGATGGCCAGGCCGATAAACAGCGTGGCCACGATTCCGACGACGATCGCGGGATCGCGGCGTCCCGGTCCACCACCGAGACGCGTCGGCTCGAAGGCGACCTCGGTCGGTCGTGCCGACGGTCGGTCCGGGTCAGCCGGCGAGCGGGACGACCCGGCCGGACGCATCGACGGTCGCCTGCCGGCGGAGCCGACGCAGCTCGGCGCCCGGGACCTGGTCGCGGGCGTGGTACGAGGAGCGCACGAGCGGTCCCGATTCGACGTGCCGGAACCCGAGCGCCAGGGCGGCTGCGCGCAGCTCGGCGAACTCGTCCGGGTGGTAGTAGCGGACGATCGGCAGGTGCTGCTCCGTCGGCCGCAGGTACTGGCCGATCGTGAGGATGTCGCAGTCGACCGCGCGGAGCGCCTCGAACGCCTCGCTCAGCTCATCGCGCGTCTCGCCCAGGCCCACCATCAGGGAACTCTTCGTGTGGACGGCGTGGCCGGTTTCGGCCGCATAGGCCCGGGCCCGTTCGAGGACGCCGAGGCTGCGATCCCAGCGGGCCCGCTTGCGGACCGGCTTCTGGAGCCGCTTCACCGTTTCCAGGTTGTGATTGAGAATGTCCGGACCGGCGGCCATGACCGTGCGGAGTGGCGCCGCCTCCCCGTTGAAGTCGGGGATGAGCACCTCGACGCCCATCCCGGGCGACCGGACGCGCAGCTGGCGGATCGTCTCGGCGAAGGCCCCTGCTCCCCCGTCCGGCAGGTCGTCGCGAGCGACGGAGGTGACGACGACGTGCTCGAGGCCGAGCTGCGCGACCGCCTCCGCGACGCGCCGCGGCTCGTCGTCGTCGAACCACGTGGGCCGGCCGGTCTTGATCGCGCAGAAACCGCACGCTCGGGTGCACGTGTCTCCGAGGATCATGACCGTCGCGGTGCGCTGGTCCCAGCAGTCACCGATATTCGGGCAGCGGGCCTCCTCGCAGACCGTGTTGAGGTTGAGGCCGCGCAGGAGCCCCTTGAGATCGTGATAGTTCTCGCCAGTCGGCATGCGCGCCTTGATCCAGTCCGGATGCCGTCGCAGCGGGGTGACCGGGCCGCCCATCGCGATCGTCGGCGGCGCGGCCGCGTGGTGCGGCAGGTGGGTCGGCGCCGAACCGGCGCCGCCGGCGGCATGTGGGTCGAACATCGGGAGCTCGCGGGCCATCACGCGGAGTCTACGTCGGGCGTGGGGCGGGCGCCGCCACGGCGGCATACCCTCCGAACGAAGCCGTCATGGCAGGATCGGGCCGCCTCGAACCCATGCGCCGCTGGGCCGGCCATCGAGACCGACTCCACCGCCGGCCGCCACGAGGATCACGAACCAGTTCTCCTGATCGTCGAGCACGAGCAGCTGGGTCGACGACAGCGACTCGAAGCGCAGGACGCGGCGGAGCGGCAGCGGACCCGCCTCGTCCGGCAACTCGACGCAGCCGATCGACCGGATCCGGTCGATGAGGCCGACTGACGCATCGGACGACGGGGCCGACGGGCAGACGAACACGAGGCCGCCACCGGGCGGCGTGACCGGGAACGTGAGGCTGAGCGAATCGGGCGTCCGCGCGGTCTCCACCGCGATCTCGCCGAACCCGGTCGGCAGCTCCGGCCCAACCTCCGGCAGGACGCCGCAGCCGGCCACGAGGACCGCGACGGCGAGTCCAGTGGCGAGCCTGGTGGCGGCGAGCCCGGCGGCCACGAGCCCGCTCGACCGCACGCGACGCTCGATCATCCGGATCCGGCCGTGCATGGAGCCATCATCGCGCCGCAGGGCGGAGCGCGCGGCCCCGCACCATCGCGATCCCACGGGCGGTTGCGGCGGCCAGCCCGAGCGCGACCGCCACCCAGATCGGCGCGAGGAGCCGGGGAATCTCCGATGTCACCGGGTGTGCGAACACGACGAGGACGGTCGCCGCGCCGCCCACCAGCCACGGGAACGCACGCTCTCCGCCGTATCGGGGGAGTGAGATCGCGCCGGCCACGACGAGGCCCAGCTCGACCGGGGCACGCAGGAGGCCCAGCGCCCAGCGCGGCACCTGGCGCGCGTCGAGGAGGACCAGCTCGAGCCACGGTGACGCGACGTCCGGCTTCGTGAAGTGGTCGGTCAGCAGATCCTGGACGGACTCGGTCAGACCCGGCAGGCCCAGTGCGGCACCGGCGACAACGCTGGCGACGAATACCGACGAGGCGGTCGCAGCCGCCCCGACCGCGGCCCGCCGCATCGGGACCTTCCGGGCGGAAGCGATGACCGCGACCGCGACCAGGGCCACCGCGAGCACGCCGGCGTTGGCGGACTTCGTGACCGAGATGACGGCGATCGCGACGGCGAGCACCGCGAGCATCCGAGCCCGTGGCCGGTCGAGGTGAAGCACGGCCGCCCCGAGTCCCACGGTCCATGCGGCGAGCATCCAGCCTTCCGGCGCGAGATAGGCGACGAACGCCCCGGAGGGCAGGACGAACACGAGGATCGAGGCAAGCGCGCCGCTCCACCACGACCCGCTGATCAGCAACCCCACCCAGGCGACCGCGACGGCAAGCGCGATTCCCCCGATCAGCGACGCGGCGACGAGCGCTTCGGGGCCCAGCGGGGCGACGAACGGAGCGGCGACGGCCGGGTAGAACGGCCGACCGCGGAAGATGGCCTGGTAGCGCGGGTCAACCGTCTCCGGCGCCACGAGCCAGCCCTCTGCCGGCTGGCCGCGATAGCGGACCATGACCTCGGCGGCGCCCCGCGTCGCGACGTCGTCGGCGGCGCCGGCAAGCAGATACGCGGATCGGGCGTACCAGAACGCGTCGCCGCCGGCGCGGCGCTCAACGAGCTGCCAGCGGCCGAGCCAGAGCACTGCCCCGAGCGCCGCGAGGATCACGAGAGTCGCGCCGACCGCCGTGCGACCCACGGGGACGGGTCCTCGCGATCCCTGGTCCGTCAGTAGATCGGCGTGTCCGGTCCGACGGCTTCGAGCCAGGCCTTGATGTCACGCAGGAGGGCGGCGCCGCCGGCACCGTCGTTGGCCCGGTGATCGACGCCGAGAACCATGTTCATGATCGGCCGAATCGCGATCACGTCGCCGTCCGGGGTGGACACGACGACCGGGCGCTTCGTGATCGCCTCCATCGTCACGATGCCCACCTCGGGGACGTTGAGGATCGGCATGACGAGGTTCGTTCCGAGATATCCGGTGTTGTCGACGGTGAACGTGCCCCCGCCGAAGTCGTCGAGCCGGAGCTTGTTCACGCGGGCGCGGTTGGCGACGTCGTAGATCGCTGCGTTGAGGCCGTGGATCGAGAGCTGGTCGGCGTCGCGGATGACCGGCACGATGAGCCCGTCGTCGACGGCGACGGCCACGCCGATGTTGACCCGCCGCTTGGCGAGCAGCCCCTGCTCCGTCCAGTGGGCGTTGAAGGTCGGGTTGCGCTTGAGCGCCTCGGCCGACGCCTTGACGACGAACGGGACGAAGCTGAGCGACAGGCCCTCCTTGGCCTGGTAGGCATTCTTGTTCCGTTCGCGGAAGGCGACGAGGCGGGTCGCGTCGACCTCCATCTGGACGTAGGCGTGCGGCGCCAGCAGCGCCCGGGTCATCTGGGCAGCGATGCCCTTGCGCATCTGGGTCATCGGAATGAGGGCTTCGTCGGCGCCGGCCGGGAACTCGATCGTGGCGCCGACCGGGGCGGCCCGACCCGCAGCGGGGGCTGCCGGGGCTGACGGGGCGGCCGTTGACGGGGCGGCCGATGCGGGCGCGGCGGCGGCCGACTGACCGCCGACCGGCTGGCCGGTGCGCTGTGACTCGACGAAGTTCGTGACGTCCTCGCGCGTGATCCGGCCGCCACCGCCGGTACCGACGATCTGCGCCGCGGTCAGGCCATGCTCGCGGAGGAGGCGTCGGACGGCCGGCGTCATCCGCGCGTCGGGGTTGCCGGGCCCGTCGGTTGCGGCGACGGACGGCGCCGGGGCGGCCGATGCGGCGGTCGCCGCAGCGCGGTCGGGCGCTGCCGGTGCAGGGGCGGGCGCGGCGGGCGCCGGAACGGGCGCCGCCGGTGCGGCATCGGCCGCCGGGCGCTCGTCGGAGCCCGCCGGTCCGGCCGCCGGTTCGGACGTCACGACCGCGCCCGTCGCGGCGGCGGCGGCCCCGTCGGCCCCGTCGGCCCCTTCGTCGGCCGTCTCGATGATCGCGATCTCGGCGTTGTTCGGGACCGTCGCGCCCTCCTCGACGAGGATCTCCCGGAGCACGCCCTCGAACGGCGACGGCACTTCGGCGTTCACCTTGTCGGTGATGACCTCGAGGAGCGGCTCGTACTTCGCAACCGCGTCGCCGGGCTGCTTGAGCCACTTGCCGATCGTCCCCTCGGCGACGCTCTCGCCGAGCTGGGGCATCGTCACCTTGGCCACTTCGTTCATTCCTCCGGTCGCCGGGACGGGCTGGCCGCCGCATGGGTGTCTGGGCCTAGTGTCGCGCATCGTGTCGAGTCGCGCCCGATGATCCGTGGATGATCCGCCCGTGATCCGCAGGTGATCGGCGGTTGAGCGCCGAGCGCGATGATCGCGGCGTGGATGATGTCCGCGTCGGTCGGTTCGTTCGGATGGCGCGGCTCCGCCTGGGATGGCGCCAGGCTGATCTCGCGGCGCGCGCGGGCGTGAGCCAGCAGGAGATCTCGCTGATCGAGCGCGGGCACCTCGAGGGTGTGCCGCTTCGAACGCTGCGGCTGGTGTTGCGCGCACTCGATGCGTCGGGGGATCTCGACGTGCGCTGGCGCGGCGGGGCGATCGACCGGCTGATCGACGAGCGACACGCCGCGCTCGTGGGCTCGTCGGTCGAGGTCCTCCGCGCCGATGGCTGGGAGATGCGCGTCGAGGTTACGTACTCGCGCTACGGCGAGCGCGGCTCGATCGACGTGCTGGGCTGGCGTGCGGCCGAGGCCGCGCTCGTGGTCGAGGAAGTGAAGTCGGACCTGACCTCGGCCGAGCAGACGCAGCGCAAGCACGATGAGAAGGTGCGGCTCGCCCCGACCGTCGTTCGCGAGCGCGAGGGCTGGCATCCCCGGGTCGTTGGACGGGTGCTCGTACTGCCCGACTCTCGGACCGCTCGCCGCCGGGTCGAGCGAGCGGGCGCGACCCTTCGGTCGACCTACCCACTCGGGCAGCGCGAGGTCAGGGCGTGGTTCCGCCGGCCGGTGGGACCGATGGGTGGCGTCCTGTTCCTGCCAGTTACCAGTGGCCGTGGTGCGGGGCACGGACTTGTCACGGCTCGGCGGGTTGCGGGCCACGATTCGGGTTGATTCTGGGTCGTTTTCCGGTCAGATACCATCGTGGATGGTGAGTGGCAGGCCGCGGCCGGCGCGTACCACGGTGGCTGGTAGGTGGCACAAGAATCGCCCCGCGCGGCGGTTCGTACCACAGGGGTTGGTAGGTGGCAACGCGAACGATCCCTCGTGGGCCGTCGGTCCTCGGATCGACCCAGGCACTACCTCCCGAGGTGATCAGCCCGGTAGCGCTCGAACAGCCGATCGAGGAGCCCCTCCAGGTCGGCCGCCATCGCCTCGTCGAGCGTCGAAAAAGTGAACGCGGCCTTGCCCGTTCGCCGCTTGAGCAGCGCGGGCGAGGAACCCTCGAGTGCCTCCGGGTGCGTGTCGGCCGGAAGGAGATAGAGGCTCACGTAATTCTTGCCGGACTTGACCGCGGCGAAGTAGTCGTGCGCCTTCGCGCCCGGCGAGCGGACGCTCGGCAGGCCGTAGATCGTCGCCCGCTCGAGCTCGCCAACGTAGCGATCGAGGAGCGCCCAGATGCGGGTCTCGATCGCGCGCAGCTCCTCGGCGGACGGCGCCGCCATCAGTACGCCGCGAGTCTCCGGATCCCGTCGGCGATCTTCTCCGGGTTGACCATGAACCAGTCCTCGAGGACGTGGTTGTATGGGACGCCCGGCACGTCCGGCCCGGCGATCCGGGTGACCGGGCCGTCGAGGTAGTCGAAGGCCTGCTCGGCGACGATCGCCGCCACCTCCGCCCCGTAGCCGCCGAATCGGTTGTCCTCGTAGACGATCAGGCACTTGCCCGTCTTTCGGACCGACGACAGGAGGAGGTCGGTATCGAGCGGCCGAAGCGTGCGGAGGTCGACCACCTCGACGCTGATCCCCTCGTCGGCGACGCGATCGGCCGCCTCCAGGGCGTAGTGCGCCATGAGCCCGTATGCGACGACGGTGACCTGCGACCCGGGCCGGGTGATCGCCGCCCGACCGAGCGGGACGACGTAGTCGCGGTCCGGCACCTCGCCGCGCACGGATCGGTACATCTTCTTGTGCTCGAAGAACAGCACGGGGTCGTCGTCACGGATCGAGGCCCGGAGCAGCCCCTTCGCGTCGTGTGGCGTGGAGGGCACCACGACCTTGAGCCCCGGCACGTGGGTGAAGAACGCCTCGACCGACTGCGAGTGGTAGAGCGCGCCGTGGACCCCGCCGCCGTACGGCGCGCGGACGACCATCGGCACCCCGTAGCCGTTGTTCGAGCGGTAGCGCATCCGCGCCGCCTCGGACACGAGCTGGTTGAACGCGGGGTGGATGAAGTCGGCGAACTGGATCTCCGCCACCGGACGCAGCCCGTTGACGGCCGCCCCGATCGAGGCGCCGACGATCATCGACTCGGTCAGCGGCGTGTCGATGACCCGGTCGTCGCCGAACTCGGCCCACAGTCCGTCTGTGGCGAGGAACACGCCGCCCTTCTTGCCGACGTCCTCGCCGAGCACGATGACCGACTCGTCCCGTCGCATCTCGTCCGCGAGCCCCTCGCGGATCGCCTCGATGAACGTCCGGATCGCCATCGGTCAGTGATCCTCGCCGCCGCGCCCCAGGCCCCACGGCGGCGGCGCCTCCGACGGCCAGCGCTCCGCGTAGACCCAGTCGAGCGCGGTCGACGGATCGGGGTCCGGCTGTGCCTCGGCGTACGTCGTCGCGTCCTCGACCGCCGCGACGATCTCGGTCGCGAGGCGACTGAGCACCTCGTCGGTCAGCACGCCGGCCGCGACGAGCTGCTCACGGAAGCGCGGGAGCGGATCGCGCGCCTTCTCCGCCTCCAGCTCCTCCGCGGAGCGGTACTTCGTCTGCTGGTCGTCGGACGAGTGGGCGGTGAGGCGAGTCACCTTCGCCTCGATGAGCGTCGGGCCGTCGCCGGCGCGCGCCCGGGCGACCGCGTCCCTCGCCGCGACGTAGCAGGCGAGAACGTCCGTCCCGTCGACGACGACGCCGGGGATCCCGTAGCCGGTCGCCCGGACCGCTACGTCCTCGACCGACAGCTCCTTCGCCGCGGGCACGCTGATCGCGTAGCCGTTGTTCTCGACCACGAACACGAATGGCAGGCGATGGATCGCCGCGAAGTTGAGCCCCTCATGGACGTCGCCCTGGTTCGACGAGCCCTCGCCCATGAACGTCATCGCGACCTGGTCGGTGTGACGGACCTTGGCCGCCAGGGCGATCCCGACCGCGTGGAGGATCTGCGTCGCCACCGGGGACGAGACCGACACGAGATTGTGCTCGTGGGAGCCGTAATGGCCGGGCATCTGGCGGCCGCCCGACGATGGGTCGTTGGCCGTCGCGTACTGGGCGGTCATGATGTCGCGTGGCGACATCCCGAACGTGAGGCATGTCGCGATCGAGCGATAGAACGGGGCGGCCCAGTCGTGGCCGCGGCGGAGCGCCCACGTGATCCCGACCTGCGCGCCCTCGTGGCCCTGGCCGCTGATGACGAACGGGATCCGGCCGGCCCGGTTGAGGATCCACATCCGCTCGTCGATCGCCCGCGCGAGGGCGACCATCCGGTACATGGCGACGAGATCGTCGTTCGACAGGCCGACGTCTGCGCCGAGGCCGACGGACGTCCGAGCCATCAGAAGTTGATCGAGCGCTTGTCGACCGCCATGGCCGCCTCGCCAACGATCTCCGACAGGGTGGGATGCGGGTGGGTCGCCGCGCCGATCTCCCAGGGGGTCACGTCGAGGGTGAACCCGAGCGACGCTTCCGCGATGAGGTCGGTCGCATGCGGGCCGACAATGTGGACGCCGAGCGTGTCGCCGGTCTCCGGGTTGCCGATGACCTTGCAGAAGCCCTCGTACTCGCCGCCGATGATCGCCTTGGCGATGGCCTGGAACGGCACCTTGCCGACGGTGTACGGGAGGCCGCGCTCCTGGCACTGCTGCTCGGTCAGGCCGACGGACGCGATCTCCGGCCGGCAGTACGTCGCCCGCGGCTGGGTCACGTAGTCGATCTCGTGGACGTCCGTGTCGCCCGCGATCGCGTGGGCGGCGACGATCCCCTCGTGTCCGGCCGTGTGGGCGAGCAGCAGCCCGCCGACGAGGTCGCCGATCGCGTAGACGTGCGGCTCCTTCGTCCGCATCCGGCCGTTGACCGTGACGAACCCGCGGTCGACCTCGACCTTCGTCGTCTCGAGGCCGATGTCCTCGACGTTGGCGGCGCGGCCGGTGGCCACGAGCATGGTCTCGGCGTGCAGCTCCGCCGGCTCCTTGCCCTCCGGGCCGACGGTGACGGTCACCCTGGTCTTGTCGGTCTTGACGGCCGCGGTATCGAAGCGCGCGTTGGTCACGACCGTGATCCCGCGCTTCGTGAAGCTGCGCTCGACGACCTGGCTGACTTCGCGATCCTCGAGCGGGACGATCTGCGGGAGGTACTCGAGCAGCGTGACTGTCACGCCGAAGTCGTGGTAGAGGGACGCGAATTCGACACCCACGGCGCCGGCGCCGACGACGATGATGTCCTTCGGCAGCGTGTCGAGGCGGAGGCAGTCGTCCGAGGTGATGATCCGGCGGCCGTCCGGCTCGAGACCGGGCAGACTCTTCACCCGCGAGCCGGTGGCGAGGATGACGTCGGTCGCCTGGAGGACGCGCTCCCCTCCCCCGCCCGGAGTCCCGTCCTCGCCGGGCTGACTGACCCGGATCTTGTTCGGTCCCTCGAGGCGACCGCGCCCGGCGACCCAGCTGACCTTGTTCTTGTCGATGAGCGTCTTGAGCCCGGTCCACATCCGCTTCACGACCTGGTCGCGGCGGGCGGCGACCTGGGCGTAGTCGAGCGTCGCCTCGCCGGGCAGGGTGAGGCCGAAGTCCTTGGCATGGCGGAGCCGCTCGGCGAAGGCGGCCGATTCGAGCAGGGCCTTGGTCGGGATACAGCCCCGGTGGAGGCACGTGCCGCCGATCTTGTCCTCGTCGACGAGGGCGACCTTGAGCCCCAGCTGGGCCGCCCTGAAGGCCGCCGTATAGCCGCCGGTGCCCGCGCCGAGCACGACGAGATCGAAGTCGTTGGAGGAGCCGACGGCCATGGGTCAGGGAGCCTCGGGGAGCCTCGTGACCGGCGACGGCGACGCGCGCCGCGATGCCGGGCAGGGCGGGTGGGTCATCGCGGTCGATGGTACGCGTGGGATCGAACGCCGCGCAACCGATGGGCCGTCGCTCCGCTCTCGGTGCTAGACTCGCGGCCCGATGCCGGACCTCGTCCCGACCGTTCTGCTCGTCGGCGTCGCCTACCTGTCGGGCTCGATCCCGATGGGCGTGCTCGTTGCGCGGATCTCCGGCGGACCGGATCCGCGGACCGTCGGCTCGGGGCGGACGGGCGGGACGAACGCCCTCCGCGCGCTCGGCCGGAAGTGGGCAGCCGTGGTCGTCGGCGGCGATCTCCTGAAGGGGGCGCTGCCGGTCCTCCTTGCCCGATTCGTGACCGGTGGCGACCCGCTCATCGAGGTGCTGTGCGGCGGTGCGGCCGTCGGCGGGGCGATCTGGTCCGTGTTCGTCGGGTTCCGAAGCGGCCGGGGCGTCGGCACCGGGGTGGGCACGATGCTCGTCATCCAGCCGATCGCAGTCATTCTCGCCACACCCGTGTTCGTCGGGGTGATCCTCTTGACCCGCTACGTGTCGCTCGGGTCGTTGCTCGGGTCGGCCGCGATGTTCCCGGCGATGCTCGTCATCTGGGCCGTTGCGTCGGGGGCCGTGCCACCGGCCTATCTGCTCTGGGCGGCGGCCGGTCCGGGCCTGATCTGGCTCGCCCACGCCGACAACATCGACCGCCTGATCCACGGGACGGAGCGCAAGTTCGACCTTGGGCTCATCGTGGGCCGCGGGCCGGGGCAGGGCTCAGGCTAGGTGCACGCGCGGGTGGCGCGGGCTGTCACCCCTGATCGGCCAGAGCACGCCGCGTGGTCGTTCCGATTTCGTACACGTCGGGGACCCACTTTCCCCCCGCGCCAATGTTCCGAGATCGTATTCCGGTTTCGGACAGTTGCGGCTTGAGCAAGGACGCCTGCCGAGAACGTACGGAACCGTAAGATCGGGAACGGCCGTCAGGCGGCGAAGGGGAGCCCAGGCGGCCAAGGGGCGACGGGCAGAACGGGGACGCCGGGGAATCGAACGACCCGGGCCGGCTGACA
>Ga0326597_10009001_pt1 | contig 13422 bp, 8 predicted proteins | sample RVTome_12_FD_203789 | JGI IMG/M metagenome (GOLD analysis project Ga0326597, IMG submission 203789) | Soil microbial communities from uranium-contaminated site in the Upper Colorado River Basin, Wyoming, United States - RVT100D185 | ecosystem: Environmental > Terrestrial > Soil > Contaminated >... | reverse complement strand
CCCTGGGCCGATCCGAACGGCTCCGGCTACCAGGCCGTGCAGGCGATCTACGCGTTCGCACGGGGCGGACTGCTGGGTGAGGGCCTGGGCCAGGGCCTGCCTCTGATAGACGGCCGCCTGCCCATCCCCGCGGTCCACACCGACATGATCTTTGCCGCGATTGGCGAGGAGCTGGGCCTGCTGGGTGGGGTCGCGATGCTGGGCCTGGTGGCGGTGATCATGACCCGCGGCCTGCGAATCGCGGTCCTGGCCCGGGACGACTTCAGCACCATGCTGGCCACTGGACTGGCCGCGGGCCTGGTGCTCCAGAGCCTGATCATCATGGGCGGCAACCTCAAGGTCGTGCCGCTCACCGGGATCACCCTGCCCTTCGTCAGCTATGGCGGCTCCAGCCTGCTGGCCAGCTTCGTGGTGGTCGGGCTGCTCCTGTCGATCAGCCATCGCTCGATCGAGGCCGACCAGGCGGAATCGGCCGAATTGCCCGAAACGGCTCAGCCCGAGATGCACGCCGGATGATCGCGCACCACCTGCCCCGCCTGGGGACGGCGATGCTGGCCGGCTTTGCCGTGCTGGCACTCGCCATGTCGTGGTGGCAGGTCGTATTGGCATCGCCGCTCGAGGCTCGTCCCGACAACCCCGCGCTCATCGCCGCCCACCGGAGCGAGCCGCGCGGCACGATCTTCGACGCCAACGGGACCGTGCTGGCCTCCACCACCGTGGTGGACGGCATCGCTCGTCGGGCGTACGCCGATCCGGCCTCGACTCACCTGGTCGGGTATGCCTCGCTCCGCTACGGGACGTCGGGCATCGAGCGCGCCTGGGACGAGCTGCTGGTCGGGTTGCGCGACCCGAATCCGCTGCACGACGTGGTCAATGACGTCCTGCAGCGGCCACTGCAGCCCCACGACCTGGTGCTCACCGTCGACGCGCGTCTGCAATCATTCGCGGCGGCTCAGCTGGCGGGAAGCGTGGGGGCCATCGTCGCGCTCGACCCGATAACCGGAGCGGTGCTGGCCATGACCTCCAGTCCGACCTTCGACGCCACCCTGATCAGCGGCGAACCGCGGGACGCGGAAGCGCCGTGGAGCGCCCTGCAGCAGGATCCCGGTGCCCCGTTCGTCGACCGCGCCCGCAGCGGGATCTATGTCCCCGGCTCGGTCATGAAGGTCGTGACCGCCGCCGCCGCCCTGGACGCAGGCGCCATCACCCCGCAGACGACCTTCCCGACCCAGCCCCAGGAGGAGGTCAGCGGACTGGTGGTGAGCGGGTTCACCATCACCGAGCACGACCTGGCGGGGGTCCAGCCCGCGTTGTGGGACCTGTCACCCGCGATGCAGATCTCGAGCAACATCTACTTCGCCCACGTCGGGCTGGAGCTGGGGCAGAGTCGCTACCTGGCCGGCGCCTCGGCGTTTGGGTTCTGCGAGGACCTGTGGATTGGGCCGGCGGACCACGCCCTGCCGGTCTCCGCGTCGTCGGTGACCGCAATCGCCGACGCGGGATGCGAGGGCTTCGTGGATGACGCCGAGCTGGCCTCGGCTGCCTTCGGTCAGGCGCGGGTGACCGCGACCCCGCTCCAGATGGCGCTGGTGGCGGCCACGATCGCCAACCGGGGCGTGATGCTGGATCCGTTCGTCGTGCGCGAGGTCCGGATCCCGGATCCATCGGGCACCCCCGGCCAGATCACGGCCTCCTATGGCAGCCCGGGCCGGCGGACGGTGGTCAGCCCGCAGACCGCCGAAGCCGTGCGAGCCGTGATGGTCGATGCGGTCCATGGGCCGCTCGGCGCCCCGTACGCGGGTGCCGCCAACGTGGCGAACTACGGGATCGGCGGCGTCCAGTCCGCGGGCAAGACCGGGACCGCCCAGCGGGGCGGCGACGTTCCACCCCACTCGTGGTTCCTCGGTTTTGCGGCCGCCCAGCCGGGCGCCACGCCCAGCATCGCGGTGGCGATCATCGTGGAGGGCGCCGGCCCGGGATCCGCGACGGCGGCGCCCATCGGCGGCCGGGTCATGGCGGAGTGGCTCCGACTCATCGGCTCCTGAACCGCGCGACCGCCGGCTGGAGTATTGTCAGGCGACCGAACGTCGCCACCAGGAGTGTGCATTGAACGTCCAGGAACCGGCCGAGCGGACCATCGGCAACATCGAGCGGGTCATCGTCGGCAAGCACGCCGAGGTCCGCCTGGCGCTGGTGGCGCTGCTGTGCGAAGGACACATCCTGATCGAGGACGTGCCCGGCGTCGGGAAGACGATGCTCGCCAAGGCCCTGAGCCGCAGCGTGGGATGCACCTTCCGCCGCATCCAGTTCACGCCGGACCTCCTGCCCTCGGACGTCACCGGGCTGTCGATCTTCAATCAGAAGACGCAGGATTTCGAATTCCGCCCCGGACCGATCATGGCCCAGGTCGTCCTGGCCGATGAGATCAACCGCGCCACGCCCAAGACGCAGAGCGCGCTACTCGAGTGCATGGAGGAGCGGCAGGCGACGATCGATGGCGTGAGCTACCCGATGCAGAGCCCGTTCCTGGTCATCGCCACCCAGAACCCGATCGAGTACGAGGGCACGTTCGCCCTGCCCGAGGCTCAGCTCGACCGCTTCCTGCTGCGCATCCGGCTGGGGTATCCGAAGCCCATGGAAGAGCTCGTCATCCTCGACGAGCAGAAACGCCTGCACCCCATCGAGTCGGTCCAGCAGGTCCTGCCACTGAATGAGCTGCGCCAGATGCAGGTCGGGGTGAAGGAGATCTACGTCGACCAGGGCGTTGCGAATTACATCGTGCGGCTGGTGGGCGCCACCCGTGAGCACGCCGACGTGTACCTCGGAGCGTCGCCACGTGGGTCGCTGCACCTGTACAAGGCGGCCCAGGCCATGGCCGCCATCAACGGGCGCGACTACGTCATCCCCGACGACGTCAAGCAGCTCGCGGTCCCGGTGCTCGGCCATCGGCTGATCGTGCGTAGCCAGGCCTCGCTGCGCGAGGTCGACAACGACGCCATCGTGCGCGAGGTGCTCTCCACGGTGCCCATCGCCGAGCCGTCCGAGGCCGGCACGCCGGCTTAGGCCGGCCGCCACCGCAGCCCGAGGTCACCATGGGTCAGATCGGCCGCCGGCTGCCACTGATCTTCATCGCCACCGTGCTGGTGGTGGCGGCCTTCAGCACCGGCATCAGTGTCCTGTTCTTTCTTGTGTACCTTGCCGGCGCCCTGATCCTCGGCTCGTGGTGGTACGCCCGTCGCGGGCTAGGCGGCGTCCGTGCCGGCTACCACGTGCTCAATCCGCGGGCCCAGGTCGGCGAGGTCCTGCACGCGGTGTATCGCATCGACAACGACGCGGGCTGGAGCAAGCCCTGGCTGGAGGTCACCAACGACTCCACGCTTCCGATCGGGCTCCCAGGGCGGGTGATCGGGGTCCGTGCCCAGTCCAGCCGCCAGTGGCTGTCCAAGGTTTCGCTGACCCGCCGCGGGACGTATCGCATCGGTCCGGTGAAGGTCCGCACCGGGGATCCGTTCGGGCTGTTCACCTCGGAGATGATGGTCGGGAGGCCCACCACGGTGGTGGTCTTTCCCCAGCTCTTCGAGCTGCCCCACTGGCGCCTTCCGCCGGCTCCCATCGAGGGGACGTCGTCTGCCCGGCGTCGTCGGGAGACGGCGTCTCCGCTGGCCGCGACGATCCGCCCTTACGCGCCGGGCGACGCCATCAACCGCATTCATTGGCTCAGCAGCGTCCGCCACGGCGAGCTCCAGGTCAAAGAGTTCGATCCGGAGCAGGCGGCCGATCTGTGGATGCTGCTGGACCTCGACCGCGCGGCCCACGTGGGAACGGGGGATGGCTCGTCGGTCGAGATCGCGGTCAGCGTCGCGGCCTCGATCGCGGTCAGGACCCTGGCCGACAACCGGTCCGTGGGGCTGACGGCCTCCGCCCGCCGGGCCCAGGTCCTGACCCCGGACCGCGGGTCGCGAGTGGAGCAGAAGATCCTCCATCTGCTGGCCAACGTCCAGGCCGACGGGCTGCAGCCCCTGGCCGAGGTAGTGGCCGCCAGCCTCCCCCAGTTCCGGCGGGGGATGACGGTGTGCATCGTGACCGGCTCCACGCAGCGGGATTGGGTTCGCCCGCTCTCCAGCCTGGCGCGACGGGGAGTGGGCGCAATTGCCGTCCTGGTCGACCTCGACTCGTTCGCGGCCGCCGATTCGTCGAGGCCCAGCTCGGGTCCCCGCGAGCTGAGCGCGGTCCGACACGCGCTGAGCGAGTACGGACTCGCCCACGTCGTCCTGCGCGCCGGCGACGACCCCGCGCGTGTGCTGGTCACCCGGGAGCGCGTCCGTGCTTGACGAACCGGTCGAGATTCGGCGGACGCTGCGTGGCCCGCGCGAGGGCTGGCTGAGCGTCGTTCTGCTGGGGGTCATGCTGCTCAGCCTGTGCTGGGCGGTGCAATCCGCAGGCTGGCTTGACCAGCTTGGCTTCCTGCCTCCGGTCGCGATTTGGGCCCTGACCGCGGGACTGGTCCTCGGCAGCAGCCGCCTGTCCGTGGCCGCCACGATCCCCCTGGCGGCCGTTTTCGGGGCTGGGATCGTGTTGTGGACCGTCGGCGGCGAGTACCACCCGGAGCTCGACCAGCTCGGGCGCCTGGATGCCATGCGCGGAACCGGCATCGACGCGGCCGTAACCGCGTACCGCTTCGGCAGCATCCAGTCGGCGGTCGTCCTGGCGCTGGCCATGGGCGCTCTGATCTGGGTCACCGCCTACACCGCGGCGTTCGCGGTGTACCGCCGCCACCACGTCCTGGACGCCATCCTGCTGATCGGCGCGTTCCTGGTGGTCAATCTGGTTGCCACCGTCCGTGACCTGTTCGGCCTTCTGCTCCTGTTTGCCACGGCCGCGATGCTGCTCTGGCTGCGGGCCGCCCTTGTCGAGCGGCGGTCGGGCTGGCAGCTGCGTCGGGTAAACGAGAACGTCGACGTACCAGCTTCGATCATGCGCAGCGGGGTGGTGTTCACGTTTGCGGCCATCGGGTTGGCCTTCGTGCTGACGTCGGTGGCGGTCGCGGCGCCGCTGACCGCGGCCGTGCGGAGCCTGGACCAGGTCTGGCTCGACCTTGCCGATGAGGCGAGCGGCTTCTTCCAGGGTCTGAACAGCAGCAACGCGCGCCCGGTGACGGCCGGGTTCGGGCCACGCATGACCGTGGGCGGCGTGTGGAGCACGAGCGACGACCCGGTGCTGACCCTGATCTCCGAGCGACCCTACTACCTGGCTGCGGTGACATATGACCATTACACCGGACGCGGCTGGGCGCGGACCGATGGGCGACCGCGCTCGGTCGGCGCCGAACAGGACGTGTTCCCTGCCTGGACCCCCGACCGGCCCCTGGTGGCCGATGGGTTCCGGCTGGAGACGGTCACCGTTCAGCTCGTTCGCCCGCAAGGACGCGATCTGTTCACCCCGGGTTTCCCGGTGCGCCTGTTTGCGCCGGTGGTCGTCACCGAGCCGGGCGGGCTTCCATTCATGGGCGGCCTGGAGGCGGCTGGCGCGCTGAGCCCGGAGCAGTCGTACGACATCACCGCCACCATCTCCGAGGTGACCGAAGCGCAGCTGGCGGCGTCGTCGACAGATTACGAAGAGGAAGTCTTGGCGCTCTACCTCGGCACCGAGGGCATCACCGACCAGACGCGCCAGCTGGCGCAGGACGTGGCGGCCGGGGCCATCGATCCGTACCACCGGGCGAAGGCGATCGCCACGTTCCTGCGGTCCGACCCGGCGTTCGTCTACGACACCTCGGTAACACCCCCCTCCGACCCGAATCGCGACCTCGTCGATTACTTCTTGTTCGACCCCGTCGGCAGGCGTGGGTTCTGCACCTACTACGCCTCGGCCATGGTCATGATGGCCCGCAGCCTGGGCATTCCCGCCCGCCTGGCGGTCGGCTACGCGCCCGGTGTGCGGGTGGAGGATGGGATCTACGAGGTCACGGCCCGGAACGCCCACGCCTGGGCTGAGCTCTATTTCCCCGGCTATGGCTGGCAGATCTTCGAAGCCACCAAGTCCATCGACCCCAAGTTCAGCCGGCGCAGCGGCGACCCCGCAGGCGTCCGCCCGGTCTTGAGTGGCCGCGGGGTGGACTTCCAGGGCCCCTTCGCGCCCGGCATCGACTCACCCACCAAGCTCCAGCCCACCGCCAGCTTCGTGCCCATCCCGGGCGGTTTCCAGGCCGGCCAAACCTCGGCGACCGAGGAGGCGCGAGCCAACAACGGCTGGATCTTCCTGGCCCTGGCCGGCGGTGCGGTCCTGATCGGGGCATGGCGCTGGTTCTCCGCCCGCCGCCGCTTCCGCTTCCTGTCCCCCGGCGACCGGGGCTGGGCTCGGTTGAACCTGGCCGCTCAGCGGGCGGGGATCGGGCGCCGCCCGGCGGAGACGTTCTACGAGTACGCCGGCTGGCTGGAAGCCGAGCTGCCGAGCCGGGCCGGCGAAATCCGCACCATCGCCGAGGGGAAGGTCTGGTCTGCGTACTCAGGCCGGTCCATGAGCCAGCGCACGATCGAGGCGATTGAGCGGGCCTGGGACAAGCTGCGCTTGCCGCTGGCTGGACTGGCCGTCCGTCGCCGCGTGGCCACGCTGCTGGGGCGGCGCGCGTAACGGCTTAGACGGCTCCCACGCCGGCCAGGGCGTCGTAGGCCGCACGCCCGGCATCGCGCGCTGCAGCCGGGTCCGCCGGTCGGCCCACGGCGCCCAGGGCTTCGGCCATCACGGCCAGGGCGGCGTCGATCTCGCCCCAGGTGACGTCTCCCATGTGGCCCATGCGCAGGATCCGACCAGACCATTTGCCCTGGCCGCCGGCCAGCACCAGTCCGCGGCTTCGGAGCGTGGAGCCGAACTCGCCCCAGTCCAGGCCCTCGGGCAGCCAGGCTGCGGTCACGGTCGCCGAACGGTGCTCCGGCGCGGCAACCAGGCTGAAGCCCAATGCCTCGAGACCCGCGGCAGCCCCCGCCGCGACGGCCGCATGGCGGGCCCAGGTCCGCTCGCGACCCTCGGCCTCGAGGTTCGCGACGCCGACCCGCAGCCCGTACAGCACGCTGACAGCCGGAGTCCACGGCGTCTGGCCCTTCTCCGCCCAGCGGCGGGCCTCCCCGAAGTCCCAGTAGAAGCGTGGCATGCGGGCCTCGGCCTCCGCCACTCGGGCGCGCTCGCCGACGGCGGCGATGGCGATCCCCGGCGATGCCATGAAGGCCTTTTGGGACGCGCTTACCGCGAGGTCCACGCCCCACTCGTCCATCTCGAACGGCAGCGCGCCGAGGCCGCTGATGCCGTCAACCAGGACCAGCGCGTCCCCGGGCGCGCCGCGGACCGTCGCGACCAGCTCGCGGAGCGGGTTCGTCACCCCCGTCGATGTCTCGTTGTGCGTCAGCAGCACCGCGCGATACGGTTCCGCGCCGGCCATGTGCGCCGCCAGCCGACCCGGGTCGGCCGCGGCGCCCCACTCGAAGTCGAGCCGCTCCACGTCGGCCCCGAAGATCTCGGCGATCTGCGCGAAGCGGTCGCCAAAGGCCCCGATCGAGACACCCAGCACACGGTCTCCGGGGGACAGGGTGTTCACCACCGCCGCCTCCAGGGCGCCCGTCCCAGAGCCGGTGAGCAGGATCACCTCGCCCTGGGTACCGATCAGGCGTCCCAGCCCGGTCGTGGTCTCCCGCAGGAGTTCCGCGAACTCCGGTCCGCGGTGGTTGATCATCGGCCCGGCCTGTGCGTGGCGAACGGCGCGAGGGATGGGCGTCGGGCCCGGAACACGGAGGTTCTGCTCCATCCGGGCATGATAGCGACGCACTAGACTCGCCCCATGCCCCGGCGCACCCCGGCGGTCACGCCCGACCGCCCGCTGTTCGAGGACCAGCCCAATCCCGGGGCGCCGCTCGCAGCGCGCGTGCGGCCGGCGCACCTGGAGCAATTCGTGGGCCAGCGACACCTGGTAGGCCCCGACGGCGCCCTGCTGCAGGTCGTCCGGCCCGGCTATCTGCCGAGCCTGGTCTTCTGGGGCCCGCCGGGGAGCGGCAAGACCACCCTTGCGCGCCTCGTCGCCGACAAGGCCGGCGGCGCCTGGCGTCAGCTCAGCGCGGTGACGAGCGGCGTGGCTGACGTCCGGGCCCTCGTCGCCGAGGCCCAGGCGCGCCGCGAGGCGGGCGGGCGCACCGTCCTGTTCATCGACGAGCTGCATCGGTTCAACAAGGCCCAGCAGGACGCCCTCCTGCCCCATGTGGAAGACGGCTCGATCGCGCTCCTGGGCGCCACCACCGAGAACCCGTACTACGAGCTGAATGCGCCGCTCCTGAGCCGGATGCGGGTGTATCGGCTGGAAGCGTTGGACGCCGAGGACCTCACCACCATCATCAACCGCGCCCTGACCGATGCGGCCGGCCTGGCCGGCCGCCTGTCGCTGACCGACGACGGCCTGAGCGCGCTGCTCGACATGTCGGGTGGTGACGCGCGCCAGGCCCTCAACGTGCTGGAGGCCGCCGCTGCCACCGCGCCGGACGGGTCAGCCCTCGACGCCGCGGCCCTCTCGACCGCGGCCCAGGAGCGCCTGCTGGCTTATGACCGCGCCGGAGACGGCCACTACGAGGCGATTAGCGCCTTCATCAAGAGCATGCGCGGCAACGACCCCGATGCGGCGCTGTACTGGTGCGCATCGATGATCGCCGCCGGCGAGGACCCGACCTATATCGCGCGCCGGATCGTGATCGCCGCCAGCGAGGACGTGGGCAACGCCGACCCCCGGGCCCTGCAGATCGCGGTCGCCGCGATGCAGGCGGTCGAGATGATCGGCCTCCCGGAGGCGCAATACGCCCTGGCCCAGGCCGCGACGTACATCGCGTCCGCCCCGAAGTCGAATCGGGCCGGGGCCGGTTACTGGGCGGCACTCGCCGACGTCGAGGGCCAGGGGCGGCTGCCGGTGCCGCTCCACCTGCGGCCGGGCACCCATCGGCGGCTGGCCCGAGAGCAGGGGCACGGCAAGGGGTACCGGTACCCGCACGATTTCCCCGGGGCTGACGTGGACCAGCAGTACCTGCCCGATGCCCTGGTCGGGCGGGTCTACTACGAGCCGTCGGACCAGGGAATGGAGACGCAGATCGGGGAGCGGCTGCGCCGGCTGCTGGAGGCCCGGAAGGGCTAGCTCGGACCGATCCCGGCCAGGTTGACCACCCCAACAGCCACACCGAGCAGCACCGCCATGAGCAGGACCAGGATGGCGGTGTTTCGGAGGTCGCGCGCGACGTAGTGGTACTCAGCTCTCGCCGCCTCGCCCAGTCGGGACGAACCGACTGTGGAGACGCCGGCTGCGAAAGGGCGCCCGCTCAATGGGGCAGGAGTAGTAGACGGAGCTCGCACGGCGTCGGCTTGGACGGAGGCCATTCCGGGGGTTGCCGCCGGGCGCGCGACGCTCGGCCCGGGTGCAGCCGGGTGTCGGGACCGGCGCTGCTGACGAGCGCGTCGGGAAGCGGCCTTTCCGCTGCGGCGGGGCATGAGCACCTCGTTGAGCTGATTTCCGCGATGGCGTGAAGCTACCGACGGGGTCGGTATGATACCCAGCCCGTGGCCGACCTCAACCAGTGGCTGCTCGACAACCTGTGGATCGTGGTTGGCGCGTCGGGCCTGGTCCTCCTCGGGCTGGTCGGGGCAGTTGTCATCCTCGGCCGCAGGCTGTCAAAGGCAACGGCCGCCTACCGGGCACTTGTGCATGAGACGACGGGGGCCTCCCTTTCTGGAACCCTGGACGCCCAGGCCGCGCAACTCGTGGCCGTGGACCGACGGTTGGCCGAGGTGGATGGGCGGTATCGGCTCGTGGAATCCCGTTCCCGCGGCAGCCTCCAGCATGTGGGGCTGGTCCGGTTCAACCCGTTCGCGGACACCGGGTCCGATCAGAGCTTCGCCATCGCGCTCCTCGACGACGAGCAGAGCGGGATCGTGATCAGCAGCCTGCACGGGAGGGGCGGGACCCGGATCTTCGCCAAGCCTATCCAGGCCGGCCAGGCCAGCCACGTCTTGTCGGACGAGGAGCAGAAGGCGGTCGACATGGCATCCGGCGGGCTCCAAGGCGCCGACGCTCAACGCGACCGATAACCTGTCGCGCCGGCGGCGCAGGCTGCTGGCATGCCCGATCCCTCGGCTACCATCGATTCCGTGGCTACCGTCATCCCGTCACCCAACCAGATCCCGATCTTCGAGGACCTGGAGGGGCCGCCGGCACCCCGACGCCGCCACCTTCGTGTCCAGCCACCCCTCCTTGCCGACCTGACCGCTCGCCAGCGTCGCGCGGTGACCTGGGGTGACGGCCCGCTGTTGGTGGTGGCCGGGGCGGGCACTGGCAAGACGACGGTCCTCACCCGCCGCATTGCCTGGCTCATCGCCGAGCAGCGAGCCAAACCCTCCGAGATCCTGGCCCTGACCTTCACCGAGCGGGCCGCGGCCGAGATGCAGGAGCGGGTCGACCAGCTCGTTCCGTACGGCTACGCCGATTCGGTGATCTGCACCTTCCACGCCTTCGGCGACCGTCTCATCCGGGAGCACGGGTTCGGGGCGGGGCTGTCGGACCAGGTGTCGGTCATGTCCCGTCCGGAGCAGGTGACGTTCCTGCGCGAGCATCTGGATGAGCTGCCCCTGGACCGATACCGCCCGCTCGGGGATCCGACCCGCTTCCTGTCGGCGCTGGCCACGCACTTTTCGCGGGCTCGCGACGAGGACGCGTCGCCGGCCCAGTACCGCGCCGCCGCGGAGCGGATCGCAGCGCGCGCCGTCGCAGACCCCGGCGACGAGGCGCTGGCCGCGGAGGCGGCCCGCCAGCAAGAGCTCGCCGCGGCGTACGAGACATACGAGCAGCTCCTGCGCGCAGCGAATCGGATCGACTTCGGCGACCAGGTCAGCCTGGCTCTCACCCTCCTGCGCGAGCACCCGGACATCCTGAAAACGGAGCGCGGTCGATACCGGTACATCCTGGTCGACGAGTTCCAGGACACCAACCATGCGCAGTTCGAGCTGGTGAAGCTGCTGGCGCCGGCCCCGTCGGGCAGCGTCACCGTGGTCGGCGACGACGACCAGAGCATCTACCGCTTCCGCGGCGCGGCCCTGTCGAACATCCTTGGCTACCGCGCCGCCTATCCAAAGACCGGACGGGTGGTCCTGACCGACAACTTCCGATCGCCCCAGGCGGTGCTGGACGCGGCGTATCGGCTCATCCGCCACAACGACCCCGACCGGCTCGAGGTTCGAGAACGGATCGACAAGCACCTCCGCGCACGCGGCTCGACGAAGGGACTGGGCACAGACGCCCCGGTGGTGAGCAGCCTGGCGTTTGCCACCACGTCCGACGAAGCCGACGCCGTTGCCGAGCGCATCACGGCCTCCATCGCCACCGGCCGGCGGGCGGGCGACCACGCCATCCTGGTCCGGGGCAATCGCGACGCGGATCCCTATTTGCGGGCGCTCAGCCTGCGGCGCATTCCGTGGCGTTTCAGTGGAACCGCAGGCCTGTACCGCCAGCCCGAGGTCCGCGTCCTGCTGAGCTTCCTGCGCGCGCTCAACGACCCCGAGGACTCGGTCAGCCTGTTCGACGTGGCCACCTCGGACATCTTCGGTCTCGCGCCCGACCAGGCCAGCCGGGTCCTGAACCGCGCGTCGCGCCGGCACCTCGGCCTGGAGGTCGCGCTGCGGCAGGGAATGGCCGACCCGGCCCAGGCCACCCTGCGCGGGGCACCGGCTGCCATCGCCCAGCGCCTGCTTGCGTCGCTGGATGCTCATCGTGAGCTGGCGGGCCGGCTGGACGCCGGCGAGATCCTGTACCGGTTCGTGACCTCCACCGGGTGGCTGGCGCGATTGGCGCTCGAGGCCCGGGAAACTGGGCCCGAACGGCTCCAGAACGTCGCGCGCCTGTTCGAAATCCTGCGCCGCGCGTCGGCCGTCCTGCGCGACCCGCGACTGCCGTTCCTCGTCGCCCGACTCGATACGTTCATCCAGGCCGGCGACGACCCCGCGACCGCCGACGCGGACGCGGAGGTCACCGAGGCGGTCCATGTCCTGACCTGCCACAAGGCCAAGGGCCTCGAGTTTCCGATCGTGTTCATGGTCGGCATGGCCCAGGACCGATTCCCAACCCGCACCCGCCGCGAACCGGTCGACCTGCCCGATGAGCTCATCCGCGAGGTCGCGACCGACGGCGACTATCACCTCGCCGAGGAGCGGCGCCTGTGCTACGTGGGCATGACGCGGGCCCGCGAAACGCTGACCATGACCTGGGCCCGCGACGAGGGGGAGCGCCCGCGGCGCCCGAGCCAGTTCCTGCTCGAGGCCCTCGACGTGGGGCCCGCTCTTCCGGCCGACGTCCTGCGGCCCAGCCCGATGGAACGGATCGAGCGCCTTCGCCCGCCGACCGAGGTCGGGCCCGTGCGGTCAGTGGACGTCCCCCGGCGCCCCGGGTTGGTCGAGGAGCCGCTCACCCTGAGCTACGGCCAGGTCAGCGACTACACCGATTGCCCGGCACGTTACCGCTACGCCCATCTCATTCGCCTGCCAACCCCGGTCAGCCATCCACTGGTCGTGGGCCGTGCCCTCCACGCCGCGGTTCAGGCCTTCCACCGGACCCAGATGGCCGGGTCCGTGATGCCTCTCGAGGAGCTCCACGCGGAGCTCGATCGGCACTGGGAATCCACCGGGTTCGTGACCCGCGCCCACGAAGATGCGCGCCGCGGCTCGGCCCGCGACGCCCTGACTCGGTTCTGGAACGAGCAACAGGCCTCCCCGGCTCCGGTGATCGGGGTCGAGCAGGAGTTCGCCTTTCGATTCGGCCCGGATCGGGTCCGGGGTCGGATCGACCGCATCGACCGCGATCCGGATGGCGCCATCGGCGTGGTCGACTACAAGTCGGGCGATGTCCGCGACCCGGCCACGGCGACGCGCCGCTCGCGCGAGTCGCTTCAGTTGGCCATGTATGCCCTGGCCTGGGAAGCCGAGCACGGGCGACGACCGGACCGACTCGCGCTGCACTTCCTCGAATCGGGGGAAGTGGGCCTCAGCCAGGCAACCCCGGCTCGCCTGGAGAAGGCCCGGTCCCAGATCGCGTCGACTGCGGCCGGGATTCGGGCCAAGCGGTTCGATGCCAACCCGGGACCGATGCGCTGCGCGTCCTGCCCGTTCCGCACCATCTGTCCTGACGCGGCGCGGTGAAGCGCCGGGACCGTTTCCTCATCGTCGTTCTGACCGCCGTCGCCGTGGCGGCGATGGCCGGCGTGCTCGTCCTGGCCAGCCAACTGTGCCCCGGCCCGGCGCCGGGTGATCCATGTCCCGATGCCGACCGGAACCGCCTGCTGGTGGTTGGCCTGGGCGGCGTGGCACTCGCGCTTCTCATCACGCCCGGGGCGTTCGTGATCGACTTCGCGGCGCAAC
>Ga0326597_10009000_pt1 | contig 13423 bp, 13 predicted proteins | sample RVTome_12_FD_203789 | JGI IMG/M metagenome (GOLD analysis project Ga0326597, IMG submission 203789) | Soil microbial communities from uranium-contaminated site in the Upper Colorado River Basin, Wyoming, United States - RVT100D185 | ecosystem: Environmental > Terrestrial > Soil > Contaminated >... | reverse complement strand
GCTAAGCAAAGATAGAATGCAGGGCATCGTCAAATCTTCTTTCCATCAATTTTGGTTAGAAGCGTTTTCCATGCATTCCTCCGCATACGCTTCAGCGCTACCCACACGATTCGAAATCCGCGGCCTGGGGCATTTGAAAGGCGTTTTAAAGACCGGTAAAGGCGCAATTTTGTGGCAGAGCAATTCGTTCGGGAGAAAGTTTTTAGCCAAACAAGTGTTGCACGATCATGGGTTTTCCGTCCGCCAAATTTACGGTGAAAACCATGCCGGAGGATTTCCTTCTCCCTGCCCGGCAAGCTGGGTACGCCGTCGCATCATAACGCCGCTCTTTGATAGATGTGAACAGCCATATGTTGCAGAGATTCTCAGTTTGCCTCTCTGGGAGCCCTTGCCTGTCATGAGAGTGCTTTTCGACCGCTTGAAACAAAACGGCATCATTTGCGTCGCCGGTGACGGTACTCTCGGGTGGAACTCCGTGCGCAAAAACTTTCTTGGCGGATTTCGTACTTTTTTCACGGGAATGGTCAGTCTATCAAGAATCACGGGAGCGCCGATTCTGCCGCTTTTTTGCATCCAAGAGGACAGCGATAAAACGGCTGTAATTATTGAACCTCCGATTGCGTTGGATGCCACCAAAGATCGAGACAGCGCCTCGGAGTTGTGCATCGATCAGTACGTAAGCTTATTGGAGTCCTACATCAAAAGGTATCCAGAACAGTACCGAAACTGGCATGGACTCAGCAAGCTTAATGGCCCGGATGCCGGGCCGATTTCTCCCGCTCGTTAGAGGGCTCCGCGGCAACACCACGGCCAAAACTTGCGGTCTATCTGCTACGTTCGTTACGAGCCAAAAGCATCTGTGAAACTCATTACGGTCAAAGACTTTTATCCTCTGTCCGTTGTCACGCTAATTCAACTAGCGACCTGGGTTTCCTCGCCTAAACTGAGGTTGTTGCTCGTGAAGGCCGTAGCTTGCGTGGCGCATCGCTTGTCAACGACCAAGAGACGACTGAGCGAAAAGAATGCGCGCCAGGCTTTGGGCGGCAATTTAAGCAATGAGCGAATCAGGACAATCGTGAAATCTTCCTTTTATGAGTTTTGGCAGGAAATTTTTTTCATGCCGGCTAGCCGTGTCCCAGTAGTTCCGCTCACTCAACTTGATATTCGCGGCTTGGAACATTTGCAGCGCGCGATAGACAACGGAAAAGGCACCATCTTGTGGGAGAGTAGCCATTTTGGCAGAAGGTTCCTGGCGAAACGAATCTTGTGTCAGAAAGGCTTTGCAGTACACCAAATCCATGGCGAATACCACATGGGAGGATTTCCCAATGACGGAAGCTTTGTCAGCTGGACAAGGGAACATTTCATTCGTCGTTTCTTCGAGAATTGTGAACGCTCTTTCGTCAGAGAGATCATCTATATAACCTCCCCGCAGTCCCTAGCGTTTTCCAAAATTCTCCTAAAACTGTTGAAACAGAACGGCATTATCTGCATTAGCGCAGATGTCGGGCGTGGACATAAATTTATTCCCGTTCGATTTCTCGGCCGGACGGAGTTTTTTCCAACGGGAATGGTCAGCCTGGCAAAACTATCCGGTGCGACAATTCTTCCGTTATTCTGTATCCAGGAGAATGGGACTACGCCGAGTCTTATCATTGAGCCGCCTATTTGTCTTGAAATGGACGTGGATCGAGAGGGCAATTTAAAAAAGACCGTTATTCAGTACGCCGGCTTGTTGGAGTCTTATATTATGAAGTACCCGGAACAATACCGAAATTGGCACTCGCTCCGTTCGCCGCTTAGGCCTATTCCAGAAGCACGAGCCGGTTACGCCCGGCCTCGCAGCGCACCCTGAAATAGCATATCACTTTCCTCAAAGGGGTTTATTCACCGGTACCGGCTGAAATCTTTACAGATGGGTTACATGCTAGAACCGTGCAAATGATCCCATTATCCTGCGTCCGGATTCATCCCGGACGCACAGCGGAAATCACGCGGCAATGTCCTTTCAGCAGAACCTAGCGCTCCTGTCCTTGCTTCTCAAAGGGAATCACGACGCTGCAGCCGAACTTTTGCGACACGGTGGTTCGCGATCGGATGATTTTGTTCGCTTTGTCGAGCAGCATTGGTTGCAGCTTTTTGTTTGTTCTCTACTCAAAGGATCGCCAGCACGGGAATGGCTACCGCCCAAGTGGCTCGTCGAGCTTAAGACTCACTCCTTGCAACAATGGGCCGCACAGGAGCGCCTTGTCCGAGAACTCTTTCGTCTCTCAACCCTACTGAAAGCAGCCGGCCATGAGTTCATCTTGCTCAAAGGACCCTACCTCGCCGAGCGGTTTTTCGGAGGCATCGATCGCCGCGCATTCTCGGACCTGGACATTCTTATTAGGAGAGAAGATCTCGCAGCGGTTGAGCGTGTACTATGCGCTAGTGGTTTCGTCACGAACTCCTCTATTTTGCTTAGCCGGCGGCTCACCACTTATTTTACCCATTCCTTTGACTTCGTTAAGCCCAATGTCTCGGTGGATCTGCATTGGCGTTTTTCAGCCCAGCTTACGCACCGTCTCGATTACCAAGCTATCTGGCAACAGAAACAAATTTTTACCTTGCGCGGGCATCGTTTTTGGGTGTTGCCCGACGAGTACGAAATAGTTTTCAACCTTGTCTCCATCTTCAAAGACCTGGAGATGGGTATCGCGCGTTTAAGGTCTTTCATCGATTTATACTTCATCCTCAGCCGAGTCAGTGACCAACTCGACTGGGAAGCATTTCTCGAACATCGGAAGCGCGAAAAGGTTCTGCGGATCTCGGTTAGCATGCTGGACTTGTTTTTCGAGTTGTTCGACTGCAGGGACGAATTTCCAAAGGTGGCCACGATGGTCGCGCGCGAGCAGCGACGAATCAAGGTCGTTCCCGTAAAGCACTACCGGGCTTTAATGGAGGCGGTTCCCGGAGCGGCACGGAACAAGATCTGGGCATCTGATCTGTACGAATACTCCCGGTTCACGCTGTTTCTGTGGTGGGTCGTGGGCTTGCCGTTTCGCATCGCCGTGTACCATCCCGACAAGTATGCTCGGATAAAACGTAGAATGAGTTGGATGGGTTTTGCGCGGCCCGAACGCTCAGTCGAGCCAGGTGACCCGGCGCAAGTCCATCGCCCAACGAAATGAACAGCGGATGAACGCAACGGCCAAACGGCCATTGAAGTCGAAAATTCGGCGGCTGCGACAGGCGGGCCTCAATGGCAGAAGTTTACCAAGGTCATTCACGGAAACCCGACTTGTCTCCTGGGTCCGCTAAGCTTCTCTTCACCGTGGTGATCCCGACATGCGTGTAGTCATCACCGGCGCGGCCGGTCGGATCGGCAGCCAAGTGGTTGAGGAGCTTTCTGGAATGCATGACCTCTGCCTACTGGATTGCCGCCCGATGCCCGGCCGAAAGTCAGTTCCGGCCGATTTAGCGCCAGAAGAGCGCACCGGGGGTTGGAAGCGCTGGTTCAGTAGGAAGAGTTCGCGGTGGAGGGAGGCATTTCAGGCAGCCGACGTCGTCGTGCATCTTGCCGCCAACAGACAATCCTTGGCGCCCTGGGAAAAGGTACTCCCCGACAACATTCAGGGCACGTGGAACGTCATTGAGGCTGCAGCGAAGTATCGGGTTCCCCGTGTGGTCTTTGCCAGTTCCAACTGGGCTGTAAAATCCCTTGAGCAGCGACTCGCTCCTGCTTGCTACCTGCCTGATGGCCCCAAAATCGGCTCAGATGCTCCTCCGTGTCCGGTGAATGCTTACGGCCTCTCGAAGGCTTTCGGAGAGCTTACAGGCCGCATGTTCGTGGACGAGGGGCGACTGGACGCGTTCGTGGCGGTGCGAATTGGCAACTACAACCCAAAACCCGCCGACGACGAGACGGTACGCGCTCGCTGGATCGGCGTGGAAGATATCAGAAGCCTTTTTAGATGTTGCGTGGAGGCCGACCTCAAAGGATTTCATGTCGTTTACGCAGTGTCGGCACAGAAGACGGCGCCTTATGATCTCTCGCATACACGCCAAGCGCTCTCGTGGTCTCCGCAGCAAGTTCTCGCTAACCACGGAACTTGATCGAGTCTGCGGAACACAACCATTATGCGCGTTGTTATTACTGGAGCAGCTGGTCGGATCGGTATTCAGATGGTAGAGGAGCTCTCTGAAGCGTATGAGCTTCGCCTCATAGACCGCGTGCGCCTGCCTCGGCGAAAGTCGATTGTTGCCGATCTTGCTCAGAACCCGGGCGGCCGGTTGGGGAGAACCTGGTGGCGCTTTGGGCGTGCGTCGTGGATCGATTCGTTTCGTGGGGCTGATGTGGTGCTCCACTTGGCGGCAGATGTTCGCAATGATGCGCCATGGAACTCTGTTTACGTTGATAATATTAAGGCTACATGGAACGTCCTTGAAGTTGCAGCGCGATATCAAGTACCTCGGGTGATCTTCGCCAGTTCCAACTGGGCGGTTAGATCGCTTGAGCAATCGTTGGCGCCGGCGTGTTACCAGCCGGGTGGTCCTAAGATTGGCTCTGCCGATTCGCCGCAGCCTCTCCGTCCTTACGGTATCTCCAAAGCTCTCGGTGAGCTTGCAGGGCGAATGTTCGTGGATCAGCGACAGTTACGTTCATTCGTGGCCGTAAGGATCGGCGCGTATGGGCCTGAAGCCCATAAAACGGATGAGAGACTGCGCGCTATTTGGCTCGGTGTTCAGGATCTTCGCAGCCTGCTGCGCCGCTGCGTGGAATCATCATCAGAGGGATTTCATGTCGTATATGGCGTTTCGGGCCAGCCGACTGCGCCCTATGATTTATCTTACACGTGTAACTTTCTCTCCTGGCAACCGCGGCAAAACGCCCTGAATGGATGAAGCTAGGAAAAGCTGCTGTGTTTCTCCTGAATCGTTTCAAAATTCACAAACCGTCGCAAAGATATCTCTTTTCTGACAGCGGCGTAAATCGGGAGCAGCGATCGGCATCGCGTCCCGACGATCGGAGCTTGGGTGAGGCTCGAAACAGTCTTGAGCGAGTTCTTACGCAAAACATTATTCCTTTCTGGTATCCGGGAGTTATTGATTCCAACGACGGCGGCTATCGGCTAAACCATGATCTGGAAGGAAGGTGCAAGGGGCCGGCAAACAAATGTCTCGTCACACAGGCCAGGACGATCTGGTTTTTTTCGCGCTTGGTCAATTCACGTTATGGCGCCCCTGAGCAGCTCGAAGCAGCCCGCCATGGCTATCACTTTCTGCGGGATCGGATGTGGGATCAGCAGTTCCGCGGATTTTATTGGGAGGTGGATTCGTCAGGACACAACGCCGCGAAGCCCGAGAAGCAGATTTATGGCCAGGCTTTTGCTCTCTATGCATTGACGGAGTATGCAATGGTTTCAGGTGATTCGACCGCGAAGGCTACAGCCGAGGAGCTTTTTGGCCTGATGGAAACCAAAGCACATGATAAGCGATACGGCGGCTATCGAGACATCTTACAGCGCGATTGGACGCCGCTATCTCCGACCGTTATGGCTCACGCGCATGATCGAGTTCCGATCAAGCGGATGAATACGCACCTTCATTTGTTGGAGGCGATCACGACATTTGTTGCCTTGACTGACGAACCGCTGGCGCGTGAGCGGTTGTTGGAGCTGATTCTCGTGAATAGTAACTCAGTCGTGAGAAAAGATATCGGAGCCTGCACCGATAAATATCTGGAGAACTGGCAACCGTTTGATGGGCCCGACTACCAGCGGGTCTCTTACGGCCATGATGTCGAGAACATCTGGCTTCTGGTGGAAGCCTGTAAAACCGCCGGCATTTCGGAGAACTTGCTAGCGGATCTTTACCGGACCCTTTTTAAGTACGCGCTTGACTACGGTTTTGATCGAAAAGCCGGGGGGTTCTATGACTCCGGTGTTTTTAATGCGCCGGCGGACCGGCGCAAGAAAATATGGTGGGTTCAGGCCGAGGGCCTAGTCGCCTCTCTACAGATGTATCGGCTTACGGGAGAGCCATTATATTGGGACTGTTTCACGCTTGTTCTCGACTGGATCGTGAAGCACCAGGTGGACTGGAAGCATGGCGACTGGTACGAAACGGTCGACGAAGAGGGAAGAGCGTCGGGGGTGAAAGCCGGACCCTGGAAGGGGCCCTACCACAACGGTCGAGCTATGCTGCGGTGTTTGGATATGCTGGGATTATGCTCCGTTGTAGAAGAGAGTCATTCACTATGAAGTCGTCCTCAGTCAGTTGCATCGTTCCGGTCTTCAACGGCGAGAGGTATTTGGGAGAGGCGCTGGACAGCATTTTAAAGCAGAGATACGAGCCACTGGAGATTATCGTCGCCGATGACGGCTCGACGGACGGCACGCGCGAGGTGGTTCAGCGCTACGGCACGCGCGTCCGTTATTTACACCAGTCCAATGCGGGCCCCGTAGTGGCGCGCAATCTTGGGCTGGGCGCGGCGACCGGAGAATTCGTGGCTTTTCTCGACGCGGACGACTTATGGCATGCCGAGAAGCTGGCACGCCAGATGGCCCGGTTCGGCGCCCGCCCCGAATTGGACGTGTGCGTCGCCCATGTCCAGAACTTCTGGGTCCCCGAATTGCGCGAGGAGGAGGAGCGGTTTCGGAGTCATCGCTTGTCCAAGCCGTTGCCCGGGTACCTGACGGCTACGCTCCTGGCCCGCCGCCGCCTCTTTGAAGTCGTGGGCCCATTCAACGCCGCCCTGCGCCATGGCGACAGCACGGAGTGGTTTCTGCGCGCCGCGGAGCATGGAGCCATTATAGAATTGTTGCCCGATGTGCTTTCTTACCGGCGGTTGCACCAAACAAACCGCAGCCGTTTGCTGGCGTCCAACAGTCGTGATGAATTCTTGAAGATCGTGAAGGCAGTCATCGACCGGCGGCGGGTTATGAATGACGGTCAAGTCGATGACAGTAAAACAAACATCGTAAAAAAGGGGGTTCGAGCATGAAAGATTTACATCAACGGCTACGGCCGCGCGGCGATGAAGTCGCCGCCAAAGTGATCGACGGCGAGGCGATCATCATCAATCTCGCCAACGGGATCTATTACAGCATGGACAAAGTCGGCGGGCTTATCTGGGACATGGTTCAGTCCGGCCACAGCCTGGAAGAAATCATCCAGGGGGTGACGGAGCGTTATGACGTCGCGCGTGAAAAGGTCGAGAGCGATGTTCTGGAGCTCGTCGGGGAGATGCTGCGGGAGAACTTGGTGGCAGTTTCGGAAGACGGCGGGCCTGCCGACCCGGGGAGCCAACTCCCGCCCGGAGAGAAGGTCGCGTACGATGCTCCCAAGCTCAACATCTATCGAGACATGGGAGACTTGTTGGCCCTCGATCCGCCGACGCCGGGTCTCGGGGATACGCCATGGAAAGATCCCGGGGAGGAGCCGTCCAATTGACGGATCCCGTAAAGAAGATGGCGTTCCCTTTGATCAGCTGCATCGTGCCGGTGTTCAACGGTGAACGCTACCTGGGCGAGGCGCTGGAGAGTATTTTTGCGCAGACGTACCGGCCGCTGGAAGTCGTCGTGGTCGACGACGGTTCCACCGACGGGACGGCGGCGGTCGTCGGCGCCCATGGGGAGAAGGTTGGATATCTGTTTCAACCTAATGCGGGGGTGGCCGCCGCGTGTAATCGGGGAGTTCAGGCCTCGCGCGGTGAGTTTATCGCGTTTCTCGCTGCGGACGATCTATGGCATCCACAAAAGTTGGTCCTGCAGATGTCCCAGTTTCAAAATCGCCCGGAGCTCGACCTGTGTCTCACCCATATGAAAAACTTTTGGATTCCCGAGTTGCGCGCGGAAGAGGAACGCTTTCGCAATCAGCCCCTGGCGCAGCCGTGGCCCGGCTATCTTCCGCAGGCGCTGCTGGCAAGACGCGCCGTCTTTGAAACCGTGGGCCTGTTCGATGCCACGCTGCGCTATGAGGATGCCAAGGACTGGTTTCTGCGCGCAGCTGAGCGCGAAACGGTTATGGAATTGTTGCCTGATATTTTGGTGTATCGTCGCTTGCACCGGGCCAATATCAGTCGCGAGAAGGCTATTGCCAGTCCCGTCGAGCTTTTGCAGATCGTCAAGGCATCCTTAAATCGGCGCCGCCGTCCAGGTGTAGCCAGCCCTCAATTCCTCAAGCTGCCGGACTCGGGGCGCGGTGAAAAAACATAGCCTTCGCGCGCTCGTTGTAATATGCGACGAAGGATGTGCGGCCGACCACGCTGACCGTGTATCGGTAAGAAACCAGGACAAGGGTGATTCTTATGCCGGTAGCCGACAACGTCATATTGGGTGAAGACGTCGTCATCCCTCATCCCGAACTCGTCAATCTCTACGGCTGCAGAATCGGTGATCATAGCAAGATGGGAGCCTTCGTGGAGATCCAGAAGAACGTCGTGGTGGGCGCCCGCTGCAAGATCTCGTCGCACACCTTTGTCTGCGAGGGAGTGACCATCGAGGATGAGGTTTTCATCGGCCATGGCGTGATGTTCATTAATGACCGCTACCCGCGGGCCACAGTCGATGGGCATTTGCAGACGGAAGCGGATTGGAAAGTGGTCTCGACTCTGGTCAAGCGGGGCGCGTCCATCGGCAGCGGGGCGTTGATCCTATGCGGAGTGACGATCGGCGAAGACGCATGGGTGGGCGCCGGCGCGGTCGTCACGCGCGATGTTTCCCGGCATTCGATTGTGGCAGGGGTGCCGGCTCGGCTGGTGCGAGACTCGGGTAAGCTGAGAGCGCGGCCATGATCGGTGTCGGCGTGATCGGTTACGGCTACTGGGGGCCTAACCTGGTGCGCAACTTTAGCGAGGTGTTCGGCGCGCAGGTCGTCGCCGTGAGCGACCTGCGTCCGGATCGCCTGATCCAAGCCGGGGCTCGTTATCCGCTCGTCAAGACGATGCTCGATTATCGCGATCTGATGACCGGCGCCTCGGTCGACGCGGTCGTCATCGCTACCCCGCTGTCGACTCATTTCGATCTGGCCCTCCAGGCGCTGCGGGCGGGAAAGCATGTATGGGTGGAGAAGCCCTTTACAGAAACATCCGAGCAGGCTCTACGGCTCATCGAAGAGGCCTCCCAGCGTAATCGCGTGCTGATGGTGGATCACACGTTCGTTTACACCGGCGCCGTGCGCAAGATTCGGGAGCTAGTCGAAAGCGATGGACTGGGCGACCTCTTTTACTACGATTCGGTCCGCGTCAACCTCGGGCTATTTCAGCACGACGTATCCGTGATCTGGGACTTGGCGGTGCATGATCTCTCGATCATGGACTACGTGCTCCCCTTGCATCCAAGCGCTGTGTCCGCCACGGGCATCAGTCACATTCAAGGAGAGCCGGAGGATGTCGCCTATTTGACGCTGTTCTTCGACGGTCGGTTGATCGCCCACATCCACGTCAACTGGCTAGCGCCGGTCAAAGTTCGCCGCACCCTGATCGGCGCCAGTTGTAAGATGATCGTCTATGATGATCTGGAGCCCAGCGAGAAGGTCAAGGTCTACGACCGAGGAATTACCGTCAACAACGGAGAAGAGAAATATCGGATGCTCATCGGCTACCGCACCGGCGACATGTGGGCGCCGCAACTGGACATCACCGAAGCGCTCCGGGCGGAGTCCAATCACTTCATCCGGTGCATAGAAAAAAGTGAGCGCCCGATCACGGGCGGGGAGGCCGGGTTGCAGGTGGTGCAGATCTTAGAAGCCGCCAGCCAATCAATGGCCATGCATGGCTTGCCCGTGAGGATCGATACTTGCAGGACCGCGTTGTGATCCCGCTCTTACAGTCGAGAGCCCGGCGCCTCCAAAACGTGGTTTGAGATGACCCCATTGCTCATTAGCTGTATTGTCCCGGTCTTTAACGGCGAGCGTTACCTGGGCGAGGCGATCGACAGCATCCTGGCGCAGACTTACCGACCCATCGAGATCATCGTTGTTGACGACGGCTCGACCGACGGAACGGCGGCCGTGGCGGCCCGCTACGGTGATCGTATACGCTATGTCAGACAGAACAACGGCGGGGCGCCAACGGCGCGTAACCTCGGTCTGAGTGTGGCCGTGGGTGAATTTGTAGCTTTTCTCGATTCTGACGACCTGTGGCATCCCGAAAAGTTGCAGCGTCAGATGGCATGCTTTGAAGCGCGCGCCGACCTCGACCTGTGCGTGACCCACTTACAAAGATTTTGGGTGCCTCAACTCGAGGCGGAACAGAAACGGTTTCAGCATCACCGTTACTCGGAGGTGTTGCCCGGGTATGTTACCGTGACGCTCCTGGCGCGGCGTACTCTCTTCGATTCGGTTGGCCAATTCAACACTTCCAGGCGCGTTGGGGATCCTATGGATTGGTTTTTGCGTGCGGGCGAAAAGGGCGCGGTCATGGAGTTGTTGCCCGACGTATTGGTTTATCTGCGTATGCACGAGAATAACCTTTCGGTGGAGCTTGGCACACGCCGCATGACCCCCTCCATGCAGAATGCGATCTTGGATGTCGTGAAGGCGTCTCTCGATCGCCGTCGTCATCACAATAAGACGGACCCGGTAGCCCTTAAGTTTCCGGTCTCACGCCGGCGTGAAAGAGAATAGGGCCAGTTGTGTTTTGCCCCCAAAGCGAGTCCTACAGGTGAAAAATGGCAGTAGGGAAAACGTCATGAATCTGAAGTACGACGTGGAAGCAGACTGGGTACTGCTGACGACTTGTAACTTCCGATGTGCGTATTGCTTTGTTCCGCTCCCTGACTTGGAGGCCAAACTAACCACGTATGGCACGAATGCCCAGTGGGCGGAAGGATTCGACGCTACTGAAAAGAGTTGGTTGCTGCATATGAGCGGAGGCGAACCCTCCATTTATCCGGGATTCGTTGATCTGTGCGAGCGACTCACCCAGAATCATTACCTGTCGATCAATTCCAACCTCTCGCACCGGTGTATCGAAGCTTTCGCAGAGAGCATAAATCCGGAACGAGTGCATTTTATCAATGCCGCCGTGCACTACAACGAGAGGCAAAAGCGGACATCGCTCGACGTTTTCATTGCCCGCGTGCAGACGCTCCGGATGCATCGGTTTCATGTGCTTGTCTCCTTGGTTATGACTCCTCTCTTGGTGAGGAACTTTCCTGAAATATCGAGGTACTTCGAGTCCCACGGTTTATCCCTCATACCGAAGGTGATGCGCGACCGATACCAAGGGAAGATTTACCCGAACGCTTACTCTACGGATCAGAAGTCTCTCATTGTTGAACACTTGGCAAAGGCGCGGCAGAGGTATGCGACTGTCATAGCCGCGCTGGGGGAACCGGCTACGATCAACATGTTTGCTGACGATCATTTACTCAATAGCACGACTATTTATCGAGGGAAGCTGTGCGGTTCAGGGTACAACTTTGTCCGCGTCGAACCGGATGGAGCCGTGGTCCGTTGTGGATCGGGGATGCCGCTCGGCAACATACTGTTGAAAAATGTCAGGCTGCTTGGCGCCCCTAAGCCGTGTGACAGTGTTTACTGTCCGTACTTCTGTGAGAAATACACCTCGGCGCAATTCGTGCCTGCGCAAGAAACGAAGAGAGATGTTGACGATGGTTTTTTTCTGACTTTGAAAGCGTGGCGAGATTCTCAACGACGACAGCAGGACAGATAACGTCGAGTCCCGCCCCTCTCGAACTGAGTATAGATTTCCGGTGCCGGAACGCGGCCGGGACCGGACCGGCCCCGCTTAGTTTCCCGGCTTCACAAGACGATAAAAAAGCCTGGCGTGCCGGGAGTGGGCGCTGCTCGGAAATTTCGTAGCGCAATGCGAATTTTATTTTGGCAGGAGCTCTTTTGGCCGCACATCGGCGGCGTCGAAGTCTTGGCCACAAAGCTGCTTGGGGGGCTGCGCCAGCGCGGTTACGAGATCACCGTCGTGACGCGGCAGGACCGCGCGGATCTTCCAAAAGAGGCGCAATACCAGGGGATTCAGATTTATCGTTACCCTTTCCCGTGGACGGCGTTCTCTAAGGGCGACTTGTTTCAATTGCTCGAGGTTCGCAAGCAGATCGCCAGACTCCAGCGCACGTTACAACCCGACCTCGTCCATATGAATTGTTTCGGACCCAGTTTCCTTTTTTATCACGACACGGTGAATCTACATCCCGCACCTTTATTGGCTACTTTGCACACGACGCCCCAAACGGCGATGCCGCAAGAGGCGTACCGCCAGGATGGTTTGTTTAGGAAGACTCTGCGAATGGCGAGTTGGATCAGTTGCGTTTCCTCCGCAGTGCTTGCCGAAGCGCGCGCATTAGCGCCGGAGATAGCGGCTTACTCCTCGGTCGTTTACAACGGCCTGGAGGTCTCCGGTCTGGCACCTGCACCCTTGTCCTTCGAGGCGCCGCGACTCCTGTGTCTGGGCCGACTCAGCCCCGAAAAGGGATTTGATCTTGCTTTAAAGGCGTTCGCTCTGATCGTTGATCGTTTTCCTCGTGCTCGTCTGGTTCTTGCCGGCGATGGACGGGCCCGGACCGAGTTGGAACGGCAGGCGGCCGGGCTAGGGTTGGAGCGTGTTGTCGAATTTATCGGCTGGGTCGCGCCCGACAAGGTGCCGGCGCTGATGAACGCTTCGACGATAGTCGTCATGCCATCACACCGTGAAGGCCTCCCCTCGGTAGCATTAGAAGCGGCACTGATGGCCCGGCCCGTTGTTGCAACGCGCGTCGGTGGCCTTCCCGAAATCGTGTTGCACGAGAAGACCGGATTGCTGGTAGACGAGGGGAATCACAGTGCGCTGGCTGACGCGATCCGCCGCTTGCTTGAGGAGCCCCAAACCGCAAGGGCCTTCGGAAATGCCGCCCGCCGGCGCGCGCAAGAACTTTTCAGCTTTGAACGGTATGTGGACGCTTACGACGAGCTCTATCAAAAACTCGGTAAACAACGAACGCAGGCCGTCAGTCCCGCTTAAATGCCTGGAATCAGCTTCATCCACGATCGGAAAGGCCGCCTGCGAACCGACCATCCTGAGTTCGCGTGTTCAAAAGATCCGGTTTTTCACGACCTGCAATACCGGCGGCGTGTTTTGCTGCAAAACGATTATCATCATCTTTCTTACACGGCGTATCCGGAGTATCCGGTCGAGTCCATCGAGGACACGGATTGGACCGTCTATTTCGAGGGCCGGCTTTACGGCGAAGATCCCAAGAGAAAACTGAGAGAGCTGGCAACGTACGTGCTCACCGATGAACCGGAGCCGGAAGAAAAAATCGCCGAATGGCTCTCGAACGTCGACGGCGAATTCGTAGCATTCTTTCTCGACAAGCGAACGGGACGGATATCCATCCTCAACGATCTGTTTGGCCGGTTGCCGTATTACTGCTGTCGAACCGGTCAAAAATTCATCCTCTCTCGAGATTTGCGGTTCATCGCGAAC
>Ga0326597_10008999_pt1 | contig 13423 bp, 9 predicted proteins | sample RVTome_12_FD_203789 | JGI IMG/M metagenome (GOLD analysis project Ga0326597, IMG submission 203789) | Soil microbial communities from uranium-contaminated site in the Upper Colorado River Basin, Wyoming, United States - RVT100D185 | ecosystem: Environmental > Terrestrial > Soil > Contaminated >... | reverse complement strand
TCGTTGCATGTGCCATTTGCGCCGCCGCGCCCAAAGCGCCTTGCGGCCGATGCCCAGCAGACGCGCCAACTCGGTTTCGCTGTAGTCGTTCTGATGATATTTCACGAACTCCTGGACATACTCCTCGACCGACAACTTCTGCTCGAACAGCGCCTGGGTTCCTCCGCCCGGGCCATCCGGGGACGCATTCCTGGCCGATGACCCGTCACCGACGTCCCCGAAGTACTTGGCCGTCAGCTGGTCGGAGTCCGCCAGAATAACCGCGCGTTCGATCAGATTCTCGAGCTCCCGCACGTTTCCAGGCCAATCATAGCTGTTCAGAAATTCGGCCAGATCATCGCTGATCCGGCGCGTTGTTTTCCCAAGCCTGCGGCTGTGGTGTTGGATAAAGCGCCGCGCGAGGAGCATGATGTCCTGTCTGCGTTCCCGCAATGGAGGTATGGAAACGTTGATGACGTTCAGACGGAAGAAAAGATCTTCGCGGAATTTGCCTTCTTTGATCTGGGCCTGGAGATCCCGATTGGTCGCCGCGAGGAAACGAACGTCCACCAGGTATGTGCGGCCGCCACCGACCGGCCGCACCTCCCGATCCTGCAGGACCCGCAGCAGCTTGACTTGCAGGTTCAGAGGCAGCTCCGAAATCTCGTCCAGGAGCAGCGTCCCGCCGTTCGCCTCCCGGATCAGTCCCTCGCTGTTATCAGTCGCCCCGGTGTACGCCCCTTTGACGTGTCCAAACAGCTCCGATTCCATCAAGTCCCCTGGGATGGCGCCACAGTTGATTGGCACGAACGGACCATCGGCGCGCGGGCTGGTCGCATGGATGGCGCGCGCCACGAGCTCCTTGCCCGTACCGCTCTCACCCTGGATCAGAACGGACGCGTCGGCTGCGGCAACCCGCTCGATCAGTTCCACGACCCGTTTCATTCCGGGACTGTCGCCGATGAGCTCGTTCGAACCGTAGGCGTGCTTCAGCGAGCGTTTCAGGATGCGGTTTTCCCGCTTAATGCGGCGCTCGTTCAGCGCACGCTGGACTGCGTGCAGGAAGTCCAGATTATCGAACGGTTTGATCATGTAATCGACGGCGCCGAGCCGTAGCGCCTCGATTGCACTTTCCACCGACGAATAGCTGGTCATCAGCATGACCGGCGTCTCGGGATCGAGCTCGTTTGCGCCGCGAATCACGTCGAGCCCGGTGGAGTCGGGGAGTCGAAGATCTGTGATCACCAGATCGAAGTCATCCGATCTCAACGCCTGCAGAGCTTCATCGACCGTCTTCGCGAGCACCGGCGTGAAGTGTTGCGTGCGCAACAGGCAGGCGACACATTCCCGCAACCCCGCATCGTCTTCGACCACCAGCACGCGCTGGTTGACGGCGGCTTCATTTTTCGCGAGTGGTCTATTCATGGATTGGAATTCTCCCCTGGAAACTCGAGGTGAAAGCAGGCTCCGCCATCCGGCTGGTTGGCGGCGGTAATGACGCCGCCGTGTTCGCGAACGAGATCCCGCGTAATGCAGAGCCCCAGGCCTGTGCCCTCGCCGCTCGGCTTGGTCGTGAAGAATGGATCGAACAGCCGATCCAGGTGTTCCGACGGAATGCCCGGACCGGTATCTTCGACGAAGACGCTGACCCGGCCTGAGCTCTCCCGCTCCGAGCGAATGACGACTTTCCCGGCCCCCGCCATCGCCTGGCATGCGTTCAGCACGAGGTTGTAGAAAACCTGACGCAGATGGCCTATGTCTGAAGCGACGATCGCCGCCGCATTGCCGCGATGCTCGACCGTGACACCCCCGATTCTCGCATCCACGTGCAGCATTGCCAGCGCCTCCCGGACCGCATCATCGACCCGCAGGGGCACGGGTTTGCCGATGCGACAAAACTCGTTGATACGCCTCGACACTTCGAGGATGCGCTTGACGTTCGCCGCGATCCTGTCCAGCCCGTCGCGCATGACCTCCTCGGAGATCTCGTTCTGCGACTGCAGAATCTGCACCATGGAGTACGTAGCCGCCAGAGGATTGCTGACTTCGTGACAGACCCCCGCCAGCATGAAGCCGACGGAGGCCAGACGAGCTGTCTGCGCCTGCTCGCGCTCGCTTTCGAGCGCGGCGGTCTCGTCCCGGATGAGCAGGTACGCCCCACCCGGTATGGTGCGAACCCATACGCGCTCGTGGACATGGCCCCGATCGCGCGGACGCGAAATTTCCGCTTCCTGGGGCGTCATCCACGGCGGATCGCCGCGGAGCGCACGCACATAATCCGGCAGCAGCGTCTCCAGGTGCCGTCCCTGCATGCGTTCGCGCTGCAATCCCCAGAGTTCCTTCACATGCTCGTTGGCATATGTGACGCGCCCATCGGGGTCCAACGCGATGGCCGGCCACGGAAGGCTGCCGAGAAAGACCTCCACCTGCTCTCTCGGAACAAGCTCCCACTGGAATTGCGGCGTATTAGTCTGCATGTGATGGCAAATTGTATGATATCCCGGCGAATCGCCGGGGACCGGCTCCGCGCTAAGGAGCTGACGTCCGCAGGCACCCTTGGGGGCGCGAACAACAACTGCAAAATTCCCGAAGGCGCGCTTCCCTCGCGAAAGCAGAGCGGGCTGCCGGCGCGGACGCACGCTGCGGTGAGCAACGCGCGCCGATTAACGATAACAAGAAACCTTATCAAACTCCCGGCCCAAGTCTACCCCTTTTCTCAAACCCTCAATAACCGCCACCCGGGACCTCCGACGCACCGTCGGGGGCCGCGCGCCGACAGGTTCGCCACTTGGCATGTCGTCCCATACGGCGCCTCCTCAGCTCGGCGCGACCTGGCTGGCGGTTCTGCCCGGCGACACCGGGAGGTGGGACCACGGATTGGCACGTACCTTGCTTCGCTGCTCTGGCATTCCCGCCTCCGTCCGCGCGTGAGGCGATTCTGCGTGCGCCACGAAACAGTATACGCGCGGGATGTTTCCAATCGCCACACAAGCCGAACACCAATGTCCGCTGAAATATTACGGAGAAAGAAGAGACGAGCCGAGCTTCGGGGGCGGCAGCCCACTTCCGGAGCCATCGCCGAGGTTCGCAGGGTGCTTGGCGACATGCCGCGGCGCCGCGATCTTCTGATCGAGCACCTGCACAGGCTGCAGGACGAATACGGGTGTCTCTCCGCGGCGCATCTCACGGCGCTGGCGTCCGAGTTGTCGCTCCCCACGGCCGAAGTCTACGAAGTGGCGACGTTCTACCACCACTTCGACGTCCTCAAGGACGGCGACAGCGCGCCGCCGGCAGTCACGGTGCGCGTCTGCGATTCCGTGGCCTGTGCCCTGGCCGGAGCCGACGGTCTGGTCGGGCGGCTCGAAACCAGGCTGGGAACCGACTTTCGCGTTCAGCGCGTCCCCTGCGTTGGGCGCTGCGACACGGCGCCCATTGCAATCGTCGGCACCAATCCCGTCGATCACGCCGATTGCGATGCGGTCTCCGCGGCAATCGATGCCGGACAGACCCGGGATCCGGGTCCTGCCGGATATGTGGATTACGAATCGTACCGGGCGAACGGCGGCTACAGGCTGCTCGAGGAGTGCAACGCGGGACGATTGGATTCCGAAGCCATCATCAGTAAGCTGGAATGCTCGAATTTGCGTGGGCTCGGGGGCGCCGGATTCCCGGCCGGGAAGAAATGGCGCATCGTCCGCGACCAGCCTGCTCCGCGACTGGCCGCCATCAACATCGACGAGGGCGAGCCCGGGACCTTCAAGGACCGGTATTTCCTGGAGCGGGACCCTCACCGGTTCATCGAAGGCGCCCTGATCGCCGCCCACGTGATCGGAATCGAGGAGGTCTACATCTACCTGCGTGACGAGTATGCAGGCTGCCGTATGGTGCTCGAGCGCGAGCTGGCCGCGTTGAACGCCAACCCACCCTGCCCTCTGCCGCCAATCGAGCTGCGGCGGGGCGCCGGTGCCTACATCTGCGGGGAAGAGTCGGCGATGATCGAGTCGATCGAGGGCAGGCGCGGCATGCCACGCCTGCGCCCGCCGTTCGTCGCCCAGGTCGGCCTGTTCGGCCGGCCTACCCTCGAGCACAACATGGAGACCCTGCACTGGGTACGCGACATCCTGGAAAAAGGCGCTGACTGGTTCGCGTCCCACGGTCGCCATGGTCGCAAGGGCCTGCGGTCCTTCTCGGTAAGCGGTCGAATACAGAACCCGGGCGTGCATGTCGCACCGGCCGGAATCACCATGCGCGAGCTGATCGACGAATACTGCGGCGGCATGCAGCCGGGTCACGAGTTCTATGGATACTTCCCGGGCGGGGCGTCCGGCGGCATCCTGCCGGCGTCGCTCGGCGATGTTCCGCTGGATTTCGATACTCTCCAACCCTACGGTTGCTTCATCGGTTCGGCCGCCATCATCGTTCTGTCGGACAAGGACAGCGCCAAGGCGGCCGCGTTGAACACCATGCGATTCTTCGAGCATGAATCGTGCGGGAAATGCACGCCATGCCGCGTGGGCACGGGCAAGGCGGCCGAGCTGATGCAGCGCGAGACCTGGGACCAACCCCTGCTCAAGGAGCTCGCCACCGTGATGATTGACGCGTCGATTTGCGGCCTGGGTCAGGCAGCCCCGAACCCTCTGCTCTGCGTGCTGAAATATTTCCCCCACGAGGTCAACAATGGCAGCTAATCCCGAACTCGTCGCGACCAGCATCGATTTCGAGCTCGACGGAAGACGCCTCGACGCCTATCCCGGTGAGACGATCCTGGAAGCCGCCAAGCGCGCCGGCGTCGATATTCCTCATCTCTGCTACAAGCCGGGGATGCGCGCCGACGGCAACTGCCGCGCGTGCGTGGTCGAGATCGAGGGCGAGCGCGCTCTTCAGCCGTCGTGCTGGCGCCCGGTTCAGGAAGGAATGAAGGTCGGCACCCGCAACGACCGCGTGCGTATGTCTCAGCGCATGGTGCTGGAGCTCCTTCAGTCGGACATGCCGGAGACGGCCTATACGCGAAACAGCGAGCTGGACCGGTGGTCGCTGTTCCTCGAGTTGGGCAAGCCCCGTTTCCCGGGCCGGCACAACGTTCTGCCCGACACCTCGCATCCCGCCATTGCAGTCAGCCTCGACGCATGTATCCAGTGCGGTCGCTGCGTGCGCGCGTGCCGCGAAGAGCAGGCCAATGACGTCATCGGGTATGCCCATCGCGGTCAAGATTCAAAGATCGTCTTCGACTTCGACGATCCCATGGGCGACAGCTCCTGTGTCGCCTGCGGTGAATGCGTACAGGCGTGTCCGACCGGAGCCCTCATGCCCGCTGGCGGGGTCGGCTTGATCGAGCCGGACCGGCGTGTCGATTCGGTCTGCCCCTACTGCGGCGTTGGCTGCCTGCTGACGTTCAATATCAAGGACAACCGCATTCTGCACGTTGAAGGCCGCGACGGCCCCTCGAACACGAGCCGCCTGTGCGTGAAGGGCCGGTACGGTTTCGACTACGTACATCATCCACACCGGCTGACCAAGCCCCTGATCCGCCGCCCGGATACACCGAAGACCACGGACATCGCCGGCATTGATCCGGCCAATCCGCAATCCGTCTTCCGCGAGGCGTCCTGGGACGAGGCACTGGAGGCCGCCGCTTCGGGTCTGCGCAGGATCCGCGACGGGCATGGCAAGAAGGCGCTCGCCGGCTTCGGCTCTGCCAAGGGCACCAACGAAGAGGCCTATTTGTTCCAGAAGCTCGTGCGCACCGGTTTTGGCAGCAACAACGTCGACCACTGCACGCGCTTGTGCCATGCCTCGTCCGTCGCGGCAATGCTGGAGATGATTGGCTCCGGAGCGGTATCCAACCAGGTTGCCGACGTCGCCGAAGCCGACGTCATCGTCGTCATCGGCGCCAATCCCACGGAGAACCATCCGGTCGCGGCCACCTTCATCAAGAATGCCGCCCGCGCGGGGAAGACGCTGATCGTAATGGACCCGCGTCGTACGCAGATCGCCAGGTTTGCAGACCATTTCCTGCAGTTCAAGCCCGACACTGACGTGGCGCTTCTCAATGCGCTGATGCATGCAGTGATCGAGGCGGGCCTTGTCGACGAGAAGTTCGTGCGCAGCCGCACTTCGGGCTATGACGAACTGAAGAAGCATCTCGAGGCTTTTTCACCGGAAAGTATGGCCTCGATCTGCGGCATCGATGCGCAGACGATCCGCAATGTGGCGCGCATCTATGCCTCGTCCAAGGGATCGATGATCTTCTGGGGCATGGGCATCTCCCAGCACGTTCACGGCACCGACAATGCCCGCGCCCTGATCTCGCTGTCACTGATCAGCGGCCAGGTTGGCCGCCCCGGCACGGGAATTCACCCTCTGCGCGGCCAGAACAATGTGCAGGGAGCATCCGACGTCGGGCTGATCCCGATGGTGTTCCCGGACTACCAGTCCGTTGCCGATCCGCAGATCCGGGCAAAATTCGAAGCGCTCTGGGGCACTTCGCTGGACCCGGAACCCGGCCTGACGGTGGTCGAGATCATGCACGCCATCCTGGACGGCACGATCCGCGGCATGTACATCATGGGCGAAAATCCGGCGATGTCGGACCCCAACCTGAACCATGCCCGGGAAGCCCTCTCGAAGCTGGATCACCTGGTGGTGCAGGATCTGTTTCTCACCGAGACCGCTTGCTTCGCCGACGTCGTGCTACCTGCCTCCGGCTTCCCGGAAAAGACCGGAACAGTGACCAACACCGACCGGCGGGTTCAACTTGGCCGCCAAGCACTCGACCTGCCCGGGGAAGCCCGCCACGACTTGGCAATCATTCAGTCGATCGCGCAGGGGATGGGGCTGAACTGGAACTACCGAGGGCCCGACGAGGTATTCGAGGAGATGCGCCGCGCAATGGGCACTCTGGCCGGAATCTCTTGGAAGCGCCTCGAGAAAGAGCATTCGGTCACGTATCCGTGCAAGGCCGAGGACCTTCCGGGGGAATCTGTGCTGTTCACCGAGACGTTTCCGACCCAGAGCGGAAAAGCAAGACTTACCCCTGCGCCGTTCACCAATGCTGATGAGCTGCCGGACGATCAGTACCCATGGATCTTGATCACGGGGCGGCAGTTGGAGCACTGGCACACCGGTTCGATGACGCGCCGGTCCACGGTCCTTGGTACGATCGAGCCGGATCCAGTGGTTACCGTGCACCCCGATGACCTTGCCAGACTCGGAGTGCAGCCGGGTGATCCCATCGAGGTCAGGTCGCGCCGCGGCACCGTGACCGCTTATGCCCGGTCCGACGCAGGACTGCAAACCGGTCAGGTGTTCATGCCTTTCTGCTACAAGGAAGCAGCGGCGAACCTGCTGACCAACGAGGCGCTGGACCCGTTCGGGAAGATTCCCGAGTTCAAGTTCTGTGCGGTCCAGGTTGCACCCGTGCGCCAGTAGGAACTGCGCGCTCCCGAACGAGAGGCGCAGTCAGGATCGTTGGCCCGGAATGCGCGTTCGCGCGATTCATGCGTGAACCGATTGCCCGGCCAGGCACTTCGCTGAACAGTGTTCAAAGGTACCGTTCCGCGCCAGCAGCGGCTCGCCGCCCGACCTAGCGTTCAGGACGCACATCCTGCTCGCGCGGCAGCGCCCGGCGGCGCATCAGCTCAATCACTGCAGCGCTGCATTCCCCGGTGGAAACAGGCCCGACGCGCCCGTCCAACCGCCGATAGACATTGGCCTCCGTGACGATGAAATCCATCGGAATGTCGTGTTCGGTCGGATATATCGTTGCAACGCGCTGTTCCTCAAAGGCGACTCCCACCGCCAAAGGCCGGGGCTCGATCGCTGCCAGGGTACGGTCGAAGAATCCACCCCCATATCCAAGTCGAAAGCCGGCGTCATCGAAGGCATTCATGGGCGGCAGGACAAGGTCGGGCTTCACCAGAGGGGTATCTTTCGGAACCGGAATGCCGAACACGCCCGGGGCCATTGCCACTCCAGGCCGCCAGAGACGGAATATCATCGGGCTTGCGTTCTTCACCACGATCGGGAGAGCGGTCCTTGCACCACGCTCCCTCAGGTCGCGCATGAAAAACCGCTGGTCGAATTCGCCTTTGTACGGCCAGCAGAACCCGACAACGCAGTCCGAAAGCACGTCCAGCAGCGCGGCCTTCAGTTGCTGGTAAATGCGCGTTTCCATCTCCTTCTTTCGCGCCGAGTCGATTCGCATGCGCCGAGCGACCGCTTCCAATCGGGCCTTCTTCTTCCAGTCCTGGTTGTTCGTCGTCGTGCTCATCCAGCTGTTACCTCGGCTGCGCCAGCCGCGCATCCAGAGCAATCCGGTATCGGCGTCACCGGGGTTGTGCCTACAGCGTACCGCGTGCGCCTGGAAAGTGACCGATGATCCCGCCGGAATCGCGCCGGCCATTGGACTGGTCACGCCCCGACGAGCGCAGCTGCCCGCCTTTGCGAACATCGCATCCCTAGCCGCGGCGCTCGGCATCGCTCAGAGCTTGTCGGCAAGCGCCGCGGACCCGGGCGCCCGACGGCGCCGGCGCACAGGGCACGCTCTAATTACCGGGTTTTGGAGTCGACTATGCGCCTTCAGCGGCACGCGCGACGTCCCGTCCCCCACGCCGCCGGGCTTGACGCTCCGCGGCGTTGACCGTGTTCGCAATCAGCATGGTGACGGTCATGGGGCCTACGCCGCCGGGCACCGGAGTGATGTACGCGGCCTTTTGGGAAACTCCCTCGAAATCGACGTCGCCCACCAGCTTGCCGTTGTCCAGACGGTTAATGCCCACATCGATGACCACCGCACCGCGCTTGACCATCTGTGGCACGATCAGATTGGGCACGCCGGCCGCCACCACGAGAATATCAGCCAGAATGGTGAACTGGCCCAGGTCGCGGGTCTTGGTGTGGCAGATGGACACCGTCGCATTCTTGCGAAGCAGCATGAGCGCCATCGGCTTGCCGACGATATTACTGGCGCCGACGATTACCACGTTTTGCCCTTCGATCGGCATCTCCGTGGATTCCAGAAGGCGCTGAACACCGTAGGGTGTGCACGGCGGAAACACGGTCTCGGAACCGTCGACCGCGCCTTCGACCACCAACCCCCCGACGTTGTACAGGTGAAACCCGTCCACGTCCTTCTCCGGCGAAATCGCTTCGAGCAACAGGCGCATGTCAAAGTGCGACGGCAGCGGTAGCTGAACAATGACGCCGTGTATGTCCGGGTTACGATTCAGATCTTCGATCCGTTTCAGCACTTCTGTTTGCGCGACGTCGGCAGGAAACTCGTGCAGTTCCGAGTGCAACCCCACTTCGCGGCAGGCCTTCATCTTCTGACCGACGTAGACTTTCGAGGCGGGATTATCGCCAACAACGAGCACCGCCAACCCCGGAGTGATACCATTCTTCCGTAGCTCCTCAACCTTCGGCTTCAATTCAGTGTTGCGGATCTGTTTGGAAACCGCTTTTCCATCGATAATTTTTGCTGCCATGTCTCGACCTATCTATGTAATGTAATTAGTTCGCAACGCCGTCCTGAGCGTTAAGGACCTGCTCCCCACAAGCCGGCGAGAATGAACAATGCGACGCTGATGCCCGTGATCGCATAGCCGCCCCAATAGACCGCAAGACCCACGGCCGGCGATGTTCCTCGGCCTCTCAGCCAGGCCCCGAGAGTCGCGGCAGCGGCGCCGATCACTGCAAGGGTGACAACGACCTCGCGCTGAAGGAGCTGATCCCACATGACCTGTGGCGACTCTGCAGCACGTACTAGGTTGACTCTCCTGTCACTTGCTCATTCGCCGTGAGTACGCTTCGATGAAATCTGCCGCCGCCTTGCTGCCGCCGGCGAACAACTTCATCGCCTCCTCGTGCAGGATCGAAATTGCCTCCATCTTGATCTGGTTCACCTGATCGCTGTCGACCAGATCCGACAGCTTGCGCGGCCGGGGCCAATCGACCTCCAGTACGGTCCGGACACGCGTCGGGCGATTGGACATGATCAAGATCCGGTCCGCCAGGAAAATTGCCTCATCGATGTCGGTCGTGACGAAGAAGTTCGTCCGATGGGATTCCTCGTACAAGGAGGCGTAGTACTCCCACATCAACTCCTTGGTCATGTGGTCCAGTCCGCGGAACGGCTCGTCCAGGATCATGACCAGCGGATCGTTGATCATCGCTCGCGCCAGCTCGCAGCGACGTTGCATGCCGCCCGAAAGTTGTGTCGGATATTTGTCCTTGAAGCGGGTCAGCCCGACTTTGTCGAGCAGAAAGGCGCACCGGTCACGCATCATCTTGTTATTCTGGCCACGCACCTTAGGACCGTACATGATGTTCTCGTACGTGCTCATCCAGGGATACAGCGCCGTTTCCTGGAACACCACCAGCCGCCCTTTGTCCGGTCCGGTGACGGTCTTTCCGTCGATAGTGATCTTGCCCTCGGTCGGCTTCTCGAAGCCTGCCAGCAGCCGGATCAATGTGCTCTTCCCGCAGCCGGAGGGGCCGATCATGACGGTGAGTTTATTGCGCTCGATGGTAAAAGAGGCGTCTTTGACCACCGTCGTGGCAAACTGCTTGTCGCCGTAAGTCCTGGTGACGTGCGATGCGATCATCTCGCCGGCCAGCCCCGCGCCAGCGCCTTTCTTGATTTCTTCGGCCACTGCATTCATCTGTATCTGCCTCCTGGGTCTGCCTGCTTTGCCGGCGGAAACTTCAACGCGTCCTGCGCCACGGCGTGAAGCGCTCGCCGAGCCACCGAATTGCGGAGCTGGACAGGTAACCGGCGATACCAATGCTGATCATGCCAACGACGATCTGTTCGTAGGAGCCGCCCACATAAGAGTTCCAGATGAAGAATCCGAGACCGCCACCGGAACCTCCAATGGAGTTTCCGCCGCCGGAGATCATCTCGGCCGCTACCACGACTTCCCACGTGATGCCCATTCCCACCGCGGCGCCGACGAAGATCGACGGCAGCGTACCGGGAAGCACGATGCGACGGAAAAGATCCCACCCGTTGGACCCCATGGATCGGGCCGATTGGAAGAATCGAATATCGATGGATTTCGCGCCTCCCAGGACATTGATGACGATGGTGTAGAACGCGCCCAAAAACGTAACGAACGCAATCGACATCTCCTGGGTCGGCCAGAAGATGATCGATGCTGGCACCCATGCCAGAGGGGGAATCGGCCGAAGCACCTCGAACACCGGAAACGCGGTGTTATAGAACAGCCGGCTGGAAGCCATTGCCAAACCGAGCGGTATGCCGACGATCATCGCTACAACGAACCCGCCCAAAACCCTTTGAAAGCTCAGCCCCCAGCTCTGCCAATAGCCTGCGTCTCCGAGGAGCGGACCCCAGGCGGCAAACACCTTTGTGGGCGCGGGAACCCGGCCAACCCATGGCACCAACACCTCGAACCACTCTTCTGACCTCGAGCCGAGTTCCCACAACACCAGGAACACTGCTATCGAAATCAGCGCGCGCCACGTTCTGGTACCGGTAAAGAACAAGGGTTTCTTTGCCTTGACGTAACTGCCACTCAAGCTAGCTGTCGTCGAACCCATCTTTCGATTCCTTAGTTTCGTGTTACCACGTAAGAATTTTCGCCCTCGTTGCGCGCCGCGCGCCGTGCGCCGCCTCAGCCTTCCTTCTCGCCGGCCTCGAAGGCTTTGATCGCCTCTTCGTGCACCGCCTCCATGGTCTCGTCCATCAGCTCCCGGAAACGGGGGCTGGTGAGGACGCTGTAGTCGCGCGGATGCGGGATGTCGACTTCGAGCAGTTTCTTGGGCCTGCAGGGACGTGTCGTCATGATGACCACGCGGTGACCGAGGAAAATTGCCTCCTCCAGATCATGCGTGATGAAGAAGATCGTAACCTTGTTCTTGTAATAGATATCCAGCAAGGCCTCATGCATGACCGATTTGGTGAGAGAGTCCAGCGCGCGGAACGGCTCATCGAGCAAGAGGACCTTCGGATCGTTCATCAATGCGCGCACGATCTCGACGCGTCGGCGGACGCCGGACGAAATCTCGCCGGGATAGCTGTTTTCAGTCCCCCCGAGGCCGGCGATCGCCATGAGATCGCGCGCCTTGGCATAGGCCTCGCGCTTGTCCAAGGTGCCCTGCATGATGGGTCCGAACGCCACATTGTCGAGGTTCGTTTTCCACGGAAACAGGGCGCCATTCTGAAACACCACCACCCGGTCGGGACCCGGCTCGGCCTTCGGCTTGCCCTCACCGCACAGCAACTCATCGTCCAGGTAGATGTTTCCATTGGTAATGCTGTGAAAACCGGCAATTGCATTGAGAAGAGTCGTCTTTCCACAGCCTGATGGCCCGACGATCATGCAGATCTCTCCGCCCGGGATGTCGAGCGAACAGGAGTCGACCGCCTGGACGGCCGCGCCCATCGGGTCGTAGACCTTGTCGACCTTTTCGATTCGAATCGCCCCCTTGGTTGCCATAGTTGCCCGCCGTTGTTGCTCTGCTCGATATTGGTTGACGTCGCTTATTACCGCACTCATCACTGTCCCCCGAGCGCCAGTTCACGCACCCTCCACTGCATCATGTAGTCTCCGCCCATGCGCACAAGGGCACTGGTGATGTAGCCGACGATGCCCAGGGTAATCATACCGATCACAATGGTGGGATAGCGCACCATGGTGTACGAGGTATTGATGACATAGCCGAGCCCGAACTCGCCGGACACCATCTCCGCGGCCACGAGCGAGAACCACGCCACTCCTACAGAAATCTGCAGGCCGGTGAACACATACGGCAGGGAACCGGGAATGATCACGTGGCGGAACACCTGCCAGCGATTTGCGCCCAGGCACGCCGCCGCGCGCGGGTAGGATTCATCAATGGATTCCACACCCAGCATCGTGTTCAAGGCGGTGGCGTAGAAAGAGGCGAGCGTGGTCAGGAACAGCACCGGTGACTCCAGCCCGGAGAACATGATGATCGACAGCGGCACCCAGGCGAGAATGGGAATCGGTCGCAAGGTTTCGAATACGGGAAATACGTATTCGCGGAATTTCCTCGACCACCCGAGAAACAGACCAACCGGCACTCCCAGCGCGGTCGCAATTGCGAATGCGATGAGGATGCGGCGCACGCTCACCCAGATGTGCGTGTAGTACTCCGGCGTATAGATCGACAGCCCAAACCAGGGGTCTTTGCTGAACCACTCCTGCAGAACCTCCCACGGCCCCGGCAGGTTGTCGAAGCGCCAGAAGTGCGTCACTTCCGAGGCGACGAACCAGCCCCCGAAGAACACAACGAAACCGACCATCATCAGATAGGGCTTGGGACTCTGCAGCCATTTCGACATCCGGTACATCGCCAGCGACATGCCGGTGAGCTGCGCCGTGTCCAGTGCGCCCTCGACCGTCGCCCTCCGCTTTGGCATGGTCTGCACCTCCGCGAGCCATGCCGGTACAGTGAAATC
>Ga0326597_10008997_pt1 | contig 13425 bp, 11 predicted proteins | sample RVTome_12_FD_203789 | JGI IMG/M metagenome (GOLD analysis project Ga0326597, IMG submission 203789) | Soil microbial communities from uranium-contaminated site in the Upper Colorado River Basin, Wyoming, United States - RVT100D185 | ecosystem: Environmental > Terrestrial > Soil > Contaminated >... | reverse complement strand
AATCCCCCGCGAGTCAGATTCTTCTGCCGCTGGTATTATTCATCCCGTCACCCCGTCAACGCGCGCGCCGGATCGACCCGCAGCGCCGCGTGCACGCCGAGCAGGCTCGCTAGCAGGCAGACGACTAGAACGACCCCAAACAGCATCGCGATATCGCCAGGAACCATCACCATGCTGCGGGGGAAATAACCGTTGAACATGTAGACCAGGGCGGCACCGACAAGAAATCCGATCACGCCCATCAACAGGGCCTGTTGCAGGATGAGGCCGATGATGGTGCGGTCCGGCGCGCCGATCAGCTTCAGCATCGCGATCTCCCTGATCTTCTCCATGGTCAGGGTGTAGATGATGAGAGCGATGATGACAGCAGAGATAACAGTGAGCACGCTCATGAAAAGGCCGAGCTGCCGGCGCGCCCGCTCGATGACCGTTTGCGTGAGCAGCTGCGCCTGCTGCTCGTCCGTCAGCGCCGAAAGGTGCTTCCAGCGGCGGACCGTATTGGCCACTTCTGCGGCCGAGAAATTTGGCGCAGGCCGGACCACCACGGCATTGACGAGATCGGTGGGTGCCCGCTGCGGCCCGCGCGCGGCTTCGCGGCGCGCGGCCGGCGGCGCCTGCTCGAATTGCAGCGCCTGGGCATCCTGCAGCGACATATAGATGATCGAATCGCCCGACAGTGTCACCACGCCTGACGTGAGGCCGACCACGGTGTAGTCGTGGCCTCGGCGTCCGAGGCGCAGCGTCTCGCCCACGCTGAGGCCTGTCTTGCGGTCGGCGACAAGCTCGTAGTGCCCGTGGGTGATTCCGCGGCCCGCGACGATACGCCGGGGTCCGCCCGGCCGGCCCGGCTCGTAGCCGACGACCTGCAGCCGCAGCTTACGCCGGGCATGTTCCATCTGCACGTTCTGCAGCGTTATGGAGCCGGCCTCGGCCACGCCGTTGATGCGCGCCACCATCTCGCGGGTGTCGCCGGGGATGCGCGAGGATTCGGCGAAAGGGCCATTTGTGCCCGTCTCGACGACCCAGATATCCGCTCCGACCGCCTGCGTGAGAGCCAGCGCGTCGGCGGTCTGGCCGCGGTAGATGCCGGCCATGGTGATCACCACGGCGAGCAGCAGACTCAAACCGAGACACGTCAGAACGAAGCGCCCAAGTTTGTGACGGATATCGCGCCAGGCGAGGTTCATCTCGGCTGCTCGCTGGCAGCTATGGTGACCCTGCGGCCGACGCCAAGCCCCGTCGTGGGACCGCCCACGAGCTCTGCCCCCTCCGGTACGCCGCTCACGATCTCGACCCGGCCGTCGAGGGTATGGTGCCCAAGGGTCACTTGGCGCTGTTGCAGCCTGCCATTCTCGACCGTCCAGGCCGTCGCTGTATGCCCTTTGATGTCACTCAAGGCGTTCATTTTGACAAGGCGCGCGCTCGACAATGTCGCAACCGTAATTCGCACCTCGGCCTGCTCGCCCAGGTGAAGGGCCAGCGGGCAGCCGCCGCAGCGGACATAGACCCGGTATTCCTCGTTGACCCGGTCGCTCTCGATCTCGATGCGCACGACCTCGGCCGACATCGACCGGTCCGGCGCCGAGCGGCGGATCACCTCCGCCGGCTGGCCGATCTCGATCGCGCCCGCCCGCGCCTCGTCGATATAGGCGAGCGCCCAGATCGTTGCCGGATCGACGAGCGTGAAGACTTCCTCGTTGGCGCCGAGCGCCGAGCCGAGTTCGCGGTGCCGTTTGATGACGAGCCCATCATATGGGGCATGCAAGCTGAATTTGGTGAGCCGGGCCTCCTCCAGGGCGAGCACCGCCTTGGCCTGCTGGAGGTTGGCACGGGCGACACCCACGGCGCTACGCGCCTGGGCGAGGTCCGCTTTGGCGATCTCGAACGCTGCCTGGGCTTCGTCGGCCAACTGTTGCGAGGTCGTCCCGCGCTGAACGAGCTCCTGCCGCCGCTCGTTCGTCAGCATCTTCTCCTTGAGCACCGCCGCCGCGCGCTCGACATTCGCCGTTGCCTGTTCGACAGTCGCCTCGGCTTGGCTGACAGCTGCGCGGGCCTGGGCAACTCGCGCCTCCTGCTCGCGGCCGTCGAGGCGGGCAAGCAGCGCGCCCGCCTTGACGCTGTCGCCGTGATCGGCGTGAAGTTCAACCAGGGTTCCCGCCGTCTCGAAGCCGATCTTCGACACGATCTGCGCCTCGACCGTCCCGAGGCCGAAGACTTTGATAGGCACGTCGTGTTCGGTCTTTACGACCTGAACCTCCAAGGGCTTGAGCCACAATGCCCATGCGCCACCCCCCGCGATTGCGGCGGCGACAAACAAGACCGCCAGTAGAATAAAGTGCTTTCGTGTCATCTACTCATCGTCCGCGGTTCAAGCGGCACGGTTTCACTCGCCGAGCACCTGGCGGCGTTCCTCGAACTCGTTTTTGTCGATCTCGCCGCGGGCAAAACGCTCCTTGAGGATGTCGGACGGCGTGCGTGCCGGCGAGATCTGATGCGGTCCCGCCGCCTGTGAAGAGCCGCCGAGCCAGCGCACGAGAAGCACGGCGAGCGTGATGACCGCGGCAAGGATCAAAACCATGAACAGCGGACCAAGGAACATGCCGTACCAGCCTCCACCCCACCACATCATGTGCGGACCATAGGCATATCGGTCCGCATCGGACGGACCTTGCGCCCAGGACCAGACCGGCATAAGGGCGATAGCTGCCACCGCGGTGGTGAGTATCAAATTCGAAATTCTCGTCATTTGCCTGCTCCTTCAAAGAACCGCGTATCGGTTGCGGCAAACCAGAGCCGCTTTCAGTTACGGAAAACCATCTGTTGGCCTGCTCCCCTAATACCGGGACTTCTGTCCGAGCCCATTGACACAGATCAGATGGCGAACAGTGCCGTTGGCCGATTGGCCTGCAGACCTTGAGCCGGATCCCGGAAACAAGAACTGCGGGGCCGTGTCGAATTTGCGCCCTAATGATGGGGCGCATGGCCCGCCGCGATCATGAGATGATGCGCCTGATGGTGCATACCCAGCGTCATGATGCCGAAGAAGCCGAGACCCTTGACTTTCGGCAGGTCGGCCGGGTCCTCGACGGTGAGGGCCATCACGGCGCCTTCCGGGTGATCTTCGGCGACGAATGTCATGTCGTCAGTACCACTCATGGTCTCGGCATGCGCGGAGACCATACGGCGGATCGACTCGCGAACGGGCCCGGCGCCGGTCACCAGGAAACGAACGCCGTTTTCCGCCGGGGTGGCGGTCGCCTCCGCATGGAGCGTGACATTGCTCATGTCGACAAGATGCCGCCGCAGGCCGTCGATATCGACCTTCGACCAGTCGATGTTCGGATCGGCGTCGAGTATGGCGACGATTTCCTGAATCGCGGCGAAGGCGCTCTGACCCGGCTGCGCCGGCATGGCCGCCAAAGGCTGCTCAATCGCCGCCGCGTGAACCCCGTGGCTCATGACCGGCGAGTGCGTCTGCGCGAGCGCGGCAGGCGGGACCGCCAGAATTGCGGCGGCAACGACGTATCTGATCATCGGCTATCTCCAGGGAACATTATTTGTTGAACCTTGTCACATCGACGCCCTGTGGAACATGATAGTTATCATGTCAGTCGATTTGGTCGATCTGCTCACATCATCCGGTGGCCGGACGCGAACGCTTGATGCAGGCGAGAACCTGTTTCACCTCGGTGAGCCTGTCCTGTCGTTTTTTGTCGTACTGGAGGGCGAGGTTCACCTGGTCCGGCACCAGGAACATGGTGGCGTAATCATCCTTCAGCGGGCCGGTCCCGGCGAGGTCCTCGCCGAGGCGTCCCTCTTTTCGGATCGCTATCACTGCGACGCAGTGACCGAGAAAGGCGCCATGGTTCGGATCATTCCGAAGCGTGAGCTTCGCGAACGGCTGAGGAAAGAGCCGGATTTCGCGGAAGCATGGGCGGCGCATCTGGCCCGCGAAATTCAGAACACGCGGCTCCGCAGCGAAATTCTCTCATTGAAGACGGTCGCCTCCCGGCTGGACGCCTGGCTGGCATGGCATGGCGAATTGCCGCCGAAGGGTGAATGGGCGCAGCTGGCCGATGGGATCGGCGTCAGTCCCGAGGCGCTCTATCGGGAGATGGCGAGGCGGCGGAATTAGGTCGCAACCTGTTCGACTGATCAGGCCTAATCGGACTGAGCCCGAAGAAAGGCAACGTGCACTCTGCCGCATTGGTCGTAAATCGCGCAAAACCCTCCTGTCCGTAACCTGCTTCAATCGTTCGGTACGTCGCGGCCCAGCGTGCGGGCGACGGCGCGGGCAACCATGTCGCCAACGATCCCGGCGCCGCCCGCGGTTGCGGGGGTGAGGTCATGGCAGGTATCGCCGGCGAAAAACACGCGATCCTCGAGTGGCGCCAGCAGGTTGTTGCGGGCATTCGCATGGCCCGGACGGGCCTGCACCCAGGCACCGAGAGCGTAGGGGTCCTGGGCCCAGACGGTGGCGGTTCCGTGCTCGAATGTCTGCTCGATGCCGGAACCCGCGATCGAGCGCAGCGAAGAAAGTGCGGCGTCGACGGCGACATCGCTGCCGGCAAGCTCGAGATCGAGTGCGTGCCGGCCGCCGGCCATGGCCTGGGTCACGCCGTGGCCGCCGGGATTGAGCCAGAACGAAAAGCCCTGCAGGCCTTCGACCTTGGGTGCGGCCCACGAGCCGTGCGGCAGGTCGAACGGATCGCGGCGAAACTTGAGAAGGACCTTGGTGTAATAGGCGGTTTCAAGGCCGTCGAGCGCAGCCTGCTTCCAGTCCGGCAGTGCGGGCGTGAACCGCAGGGCACCGCTTTTCAGAACGCTCGCGGGCACGGTCACGATCACCGCGCGCGCCGTCACCGTTCCGCGGTCGGTCAAGACTTCGACCGACCGATTCGACCACCTGATCGCCGTCGCCTCGGTGTTGAGGGAGACGGGAATGTTCCTGCCGAAATGACCGATCAGGGCGCCAAACCCTGCCGGGGCGAACCAGTTTTCTCCCGAGCGCCCGGCGCACCAGTCATGCAGCGACCAGTTGTCGAGGTCGATCCCGGCTGAAATCGGCCCCAGCCAGAGGCGGAACGACGGCATCCATTCTCCGTCTCCGGCCTGCCGCAGCACGTCCGACACCGCGATATCGCGGCGCGCGGCGCAGGCGGCTCTGATCGCATGCTGCAACTTCTGGAACGTGCCGCCCAGCTCTGCAAGCTCGGTTGCGCTCAACTGCCTTGAACCGTCGAACACGGTTTGGCGGGATGGCAGCGGCTCGACGCGGATGCCGTTCTGCCTGGCATAGCCGAGCCAGGGATTGAGCCGGAAGTTGTGCAGCTCCGAGCAACCGAAATCGACGGGCACACCGAATGTGTCGATGTCGGTCAGCGCCCGGCCGCCTATCCGGTTGCGCGCCTCGATGAGCCTGAAGGGGATGGCGAGTTTCATCAGCACGCGAGCGGCGGCGAGCCCTGCCGCGCCCGCGCCGATCATGACCACTTCGGTGTCCGTCGGCGGTTCGGCACGAACGATGTGGGGAAACGCCAGCATCGAGCCGGCAAGCGCCAGTATCTGCCTGCGGTCAGCTGCAAACCCCTGGGCAGGCCTGGGCCGGTTCGCATTCTGCTGCCGTTCAGTCACATGACGTTCCCATCAGTTTCCGCTGAGTGCGCCGTGCGTCGGATCGACCCCGAGCAGGTCGATGTGAAGTGTGAGCAGGAGTGGCCATGCGGCCAGCGCGGAAATTCCAGGAAATTCTCGCCGACCAGCCCCCTCGCCGTGAAGCGCCGGTCCGCGCGCGCTCCAACCTCCCAGTCTACGCCAGAATGCCGCGCACCGGCGGCGTGGTGATCGCCACCCGCCGCACCCCCTCCCGGGCCAGCACCCGGTTCGCCGCAAGCCGCCCCGACACATTGGCGCGCTCCATGAGCTCGAGCGGCAGGTCGATGCGCACCCAGTCCCCGGCCAGCAGCAGCGAGGCAAACGGCGTCTCGGTGCCCGGCCGGCGCGCCTGGGCGCCCACCGGATAATTGGTCATGTTGTCGAGCAGCTGCACGTCGCGGCGGACAACCCGCGCACCCGCCAGTTCCGGCAGGATGGTTCCGGCCTCCGCGAGCGCGACATCGTGCACCCGCTCGGGATCGGTGGCCAGCGCGTCGTCCAGCGCGTAGCAATGGGTCTCGACGACCGAGCCGCCGCTTGTCCGGGCCCACTCCCGTTCGACCTCGTGGTACTGGCTGAGGCAGAACAGCTCGTCGAGGACCTCGTAGCCGCCGGCCGCATAAAGCGGGTAGCGATCAGGATCGAGCGGCCGGTCGAGCCACTGGCGGGCCACGCTGTAGGGCCGGCAGAGATCGAGGCGCGCAAGTTGGTCGCCAAAGTCGCGCGCGGCCGCCGGCCACTGCGTGTTGGCGCATATCCCGTGCACGCCCGCCACATCCGCGGCGAGGATGACATAGTCCGCGCCAACCACCTCCTCGACGGACGCCGACGTGCTCGAAAGCACCACTTCATCGCCCGAAACCTGCGCCCCGAGCCTCCTGAGCGGCGCCTTTGGAGGGCCCGCGACCGGGTTTCCCGAAGCGTCGAACCGCCCGCCATGACACGGACAGCGAAACCCCGAGCCGTCCGCGTCAATTGCCACCGGGCAGCCCATATGGGTGCAGCTTGCCTCGATCGCCTCGATGCCGTCGGCGGTCCGCCGCACGAAGGCCGATCCGAGATCGGTGGCGACCTCGGCATGGCCGATCGCGGGAACATCGGCCAGCGCGAAGCGGGCCACCCGCCGCGGGGGGCCGGCGACGCGGCGGATGACACCGCGCACGTCGCCATCCTCAAGGTGCAACGCCTGCACCGGAGCCAGGGTGTGCACCCGCGCGCCGAGGTCGCGCAGATGCCGCACCAGCGGCTCGACCAGGCCTTCGAGAAATGGCCGCCGCAGCAGGTCCATGCCCAACCCCTCCGGATTGGCGAAAAAATAGCCGTGGAAGAGCTGCACGATTTCAGCGGCGGAGACCTCGTTCGGACGCACCAGCATGGAGCGCACATAAGGCTCGTACAGACCGTCGTAAAACGGCGCCGGAACCTCCACCTGACGCGCCCAGCTCGCAAAATCGACGCCGTCGAGACGCTCGAACGTGGCGACCGGGTCGTAGCGCAGCATTTCGACGAGCTGGCCCACGCCGCCGCCCACGGCGGAGCCCAGCGACAGGTTTTGCGACTGCGCCATCACCGCAAACATGTTGAACGGCAACGGCAGGCGGGAGGCGGAAAAGACGTCGATCGGGTAGCCCTTCGCAGCCAGCGGATAGCGGTCGACGGGAAGAAAGTCGGCGAGATTCACGCTGCGTGCGAGAAGGTCGCGCAGATTGTAGTAGTGGAAGAAAAAGCCGTGAAAGCCGTGATCGAGGCTGAGCGCGGCCCCCGCCAGATCGGTGCGGTAGCCGCCCGCCCGTCCTCCGCACTCGCTGCCGGCCTCGAACAGATCGACTTCAAAGCCACGTCCCTGAAGCTCGATTGCCGCCGACAGGCCGGCAAGCCCGCCGCCCACCACGACGACACGCCTGCGCCGGCCTCCGGCAAGGCCCGCCGGCAGGTCTTCCTCGGGCTCGACGAGCCTCTGCGGCCGCGCGCGCGCGAGATACGCGCCGCCGGTCAGCCCGCCCAGAATGCCGGCGGTCGCGAGCATGCCCGACTTGATGAGACCCCTTCGGGACAGGTTGAAGCGCCTGCCGGTGGGGCCGGGGTCCGATGGCGGCACCGTTACCTCTCCTCACCCCGACTCGCCCGGCCCCGCGGCCACACCCGTCCCCTCGGGACGGCGCACGGCACATCGAGCGCTCCCCTCGTCGCCGTCGGCTGATCGGGCAAGCCCATCCAGTGCCTCACCCACCACGTTTTTCGCCTGTTCCCACACCCGCGCCCGCCATTCCGCGTCGTCGGGCCAGAATGCGCTTCTGAACCGCGCCCTGATTCGCGCGGCGCGGCGCGTGACGTCGCGCCCGTGATGATACTGCCAGTTTTCCGCCTGCAGCGCCCGCAGCACCGCGACCGGCGACCTGGTGCCGAATTCGAGGCTCACCGCCGTGATCACCCCTGTCGCGGCATAGCCCCGAAAGGCTTGCCTGATCGACCCGACGAGCTCCGTGCCCACCGCCTCTCCGGTCCGGGTGGTCTTCACCCGCCTGCCCCACCAGGCGACGGCCCTGCGGTACTCGTCCGAATCGTGCGGCGCACCGGTGATGATTTCGCCATGGCCGAACGCCCCGAGGCCGGTGTGAAAATCGATGAATACCAGCCGCCTCGCGTTGCCGGCATGGGCGTTGAGGATCGCATTGAGCGTCCGATTCGACCAGCAGGCACGGGTGCCGCCATAAAACAGGCCGAGCGGATGATTGTACTGTCCCCGGGTCAGCGCCGCCTGCAGCGCTTCGGCGCCATGCATCAACCGGAACAGGATCAGGCGCAGGCGCGAGATGCCGACAAGCGCAAGATAGGCTTTCGGCGCAAACGCCCCGGCCAGCGCATCGTAGCCGGGATTGCGCGGCATCGGGTCCGCATGCGCCACGAAATTGCGGTTCAGGTCGACATTGTCTTCATTGACGCGACGCAAATGGGCAAAGCCCCATGGATTGAGCGCATGAACCATCACAAGGCGCTGATCCGGCCCGAGCCTCGACGCAAGCCCTTCGCGCAGCAGGCGGGTTTGCAGGAACGAGCCGCACAGGCCCTCGACGCCATGCGTGCCCGAACACAGCATGGCGAGGTCACCCGCATCGGGCTGCCCCGCCGTGGCGACATCGGTGTAAAGCGCCTCGCCAGACGGACCGACGCCAGGATGTCGGTGGCTGACAAGATCGAGCCCGCTTTCGGCGCAGGCCGCGATGAATTCGGCCCTTGCCTCGCGATAGTCGTGCGGAACGCGTGTCTCTCGATCCATGAACGATGCCCGGTTCGCTGGCTGGCCGGCCCGTGTCCCGCGGCCGCGGCTTGTCGAAGCGGCCCCGGACGCCAACCCGTTCATGGTGCCGCCGGAAATTCCGCGCCAAGCTGGCTTTCGAATATCGCAAGACGGTTGATGTCGTTGGTTCCTTCGTAAATCTGCGTCAGCCGCGCGTCGCGCGCGGCCTTTTCCACGCTGTTGGCGTGCAGATAGCCGTGATCGCCCAAGAGCGCCATGGCGGTGGTGCAGATGTGCCATGCGGTATCGGAGCAGAACACCTTGGCCATCGCCCCCGCCGCCTGAAACGGCAGCCGGTAGCCGCTCGCATGCCACACCATGGCTCGCATGGCCGAAAGCTTGAGCAACATGTCCGAAAGCGTGAGCTGCACGTCCTGATAGTCGATCAGCCGGCTGTTGCCAAGCCGCGTGACCGAGCAAAATTGCGTGGCGTGTTCGAACGCACCTCGGGCAATGCCGAGCGCGACCGCGCCGACCACCGGGCGCGAATAGTTGAGCACGTTGCGATTGATCGCCCAGCCGCAGCCCTCGCGCCCAACCAGCCGGTCCTGCGGAACGAAGACACCTTCCAGCACCAGCTCGGAGGCATCCGCCGCGCGCTGGCCAAGCTTGCGCTCGCGCCGTCCCACCGTCAGCCCCGCCATCGACTTTTCGAGCAGAAAACAGCTCCAGCTTTCCACGCCCGCGCCACGTCGGGCGGCGAACAACGTGATCCAGCGCGCCGCGCTGCCATTCGAAATAAAGCATTTGCGCCCAGAAATGCGATAGCCGCCGGGTACCGCCTCGAAATGACACGATAGCCGGGCAGCGGCCGCCCCTTCGGTTGATTCGACGTCCGATCCCGCGCCGGGCTCGGTAATGGCAAAGGCTCCGATGGCAGGCGAACCCGCCCTGATCTCGGCATAGATCCTGGACAGCCAGCCGAAATAGGCACCGCGCGCCGCCGAAATGAACAGTGGCGCCATGCCAAGATCATGCGCCAGCAGAAACAGGCCCGCGCCGGCATCGGCGGCGCAGAACTCCTCCGCCTTGAGCACGGCCGGCAACACCAGCGAGCGCGCCGAGGCGGTGACCCGCATCGTACCCCAGGGCCAGGGCATGTATTCGGTCTGAAAGCCCTGTCGGGCCGCGGCTGCGAAAAGCGCCTCGGCGGCAAAGCCGCCGGGATCGCGATCATTGGCGAGCGCCTGCGGAGCGAGCTCGCGGCGCGCAAAATCCCGATAGCGCGCGCGCATGGCGCGAAGGCTGCGCGGCAGCGTCGCGGTATCGCGTTCCCAGATTGTGCGGGTATCGGTGTCGTAGAGCCGCCGCGCCACCCTGCCCAGTGTCGATGCGGCCCGCGCCGGGTGGAGAATGTCCGACATCAACCGATCTCCGGCGGTTCGGCGCACATCAGCCGCAGCGCATTGGCATCGATACCGCTGCCCGCCAGCGTCATCGCGTCGCGCAGCCGCTTTTCCAGCCGGTAGTCCTCGATATAGCCGTAGCCGCCCAGAACCTGCAGACAGGCGCTTACCGCCCGCAGACATTGCGTGGGGACCTGAAGCCTGGCAGCCACCGCACGCCACGCCGCGGCGGGGCCGGGCGCGGCGGCGGCGGCGAGATGCGCGGATGCCGCGGCAAGACGCGCGCGGCTTTCGCCGATCAGCAACCGCACGGTCGCATACCGCCCGATGGCGCTGCCGCCCTGATGACGCTCCTCGGCATAGCGCTGCGAAGCGCGCAGGCCGCCGCGGGCATTGCCGAGCGCGATCGCCGCGAGCCCGAGGCACAGCCGCCGCACATATTCGACCGGCGGCCGGGGGTGAAGCTGGCGGGAAATCGCAACGCCGGCCCCGGGAAATCCGAGCCCGACCATGTCGAGCGCCGCAAGCCCGGTGCGCGGACCGGCATCGGCGCACACCAGTCCCGCCGCATCGCGCATCACCAATGCACGCTGCCATCCTTCCGGTCCGGCCGCATAAATGACAAAAGCCGCAGTTCCCGGCGCCGACGGAACCGGGCCGACCGCCCCGCTGAGCCGCCCTGCGCATAGTCGCACCGCGCCAACGGGGGGGTGGAGGAAAGCCTGCCAGCCGGCCCTCCAGCCGCGATCGAACAATCCGACCGCCCCGGTGGGCCAGGCCCCCTCGCCCGCACCTCCGAGTTCGGCCTGCGCAAGACCCGCATGGTGCAGGCAGGCGGCAAAGCCGGCGCATTCGACCGCCACTTCCTCGAGCAGTGCTGCGGAGACCTCGTCTCCGTCCGCTCCGCCGCTAGCGGCCCAGATCCCGATCCCGCTTTCGCCCACGTCGAAGCCCGGCGCGGCCAGCAGCCCGATCGATGCCGCCTTCGCCAGCAGTGCCGGAACCTGGGCAAGATCGCCATCCCGCAGCTCGGTGCCGACCATCGGCACCACTTCACGCTCGGCAAAGCGGCGTGCGGTGGCGCGAAGCGCGTCGAGGAGATCGCGATCAACGGTCATGTCGGCACCAACCGGAACGATCGGCGGCGGGTGCGGCAGAAGGTATCAGGCGCGACACCGCCGGGCAGGCCTCAGCGCGCTGCGGCGGCGGTTCATTGAAGCCCGCTTGCGCACCACAGATGGCCGGGCCGTCCGTGAAAGAAGCCGTTGCTGAACGGAGCGCCGAGTTGCAGCGCATCGAGACGCTCCATCGCTCCTTCCGCGTCCAGCTGCCCGTCCAGCACGGCACGGAAGATCACGGCGACTTCAACCATGTCACAATCATGCGGCGACAGGCGAAAGCGGGACACGCCCATCTCCGCCAGCGTCTCCAGCTCGCCGGCAAGGTTGAGATAGTCGTAAGACAGGGTCTGGATGCCGTTCACCACAAGGAACGGGTTGCCCTCTAGCGTCTCCAGCGTCATTCCGTCCCGATCCAGGTCGCAAACGAACCGGCAAGCGCTCTTGGGGCGATCATGGGCCCGGGCGTGATAGCAGCGCGCCGAGACGGCAAGCGGCAGACGGCCGAACACCTGCACCTCGATGTTCGCATCGAGCTCGCGGGTAGCCGCGCACAGGGCGGCAATCGCGCCGGCCGGAATCTCCGGCGGCAGGCAGAAATTGCGGGCGCCGTTGTGGGCCAGATAGGCGACGGTCTGCTCGTTGTAGACATTCATGAACGGACCGATGTGGTGCGGCCGCCCGCCAAGCAGCGCCAGGGCCGAGCCGTCATTCGCCTCGATCATGCGGTCGGTCTGGGCGCAGACCCGCGCCACCATCTCACGATCCCGTTCGAGCACGACCTGCGCCAGCGTCGGATGCACCACGATCTTGCCGGCGCGGGTCAGACGCTCGGCGGCAAGCAGGTAGTTGTCGCCGATCAGCGGCTCGCGCTTGGAGCAGATCACCTCGCCGAGATAGACCGTCGATACCGGCGCTTCATCGGCGATGCGGAAATAGAAGTCGCGCCAGTGGTCGGCCGGCCAGTTGAACTGCACCGGCCCGAGCGTGAGTTCGCCGGTCCCCCCGTGTTCGGTCATCGCCATGTCTTTCCCTGATAGGCGCCCTGGGTTTCGCGGCTACCCTCGGTCAGCGCCAGGAGGTCGGTAAGCCCGGCCTCCCGCCCCTCCATGATGTCGTCGACCGCGCGCCGGAATGCCGATACCACCGCCTTCACATAGGCCCGGCTGCGCTGGCGCCCCTCGATCTTGAGCGCCGTCACCCCGGCGCGCATCAGCTCGGGCAGAAGACCCGACAGGTTAAGCCCGACCGGCTCTTCGAAGGCGTAGTACGGGTCATCGCGCATGCCGCACTGGTAACGGCCCTTGCATATGGTCGGATAGCCGGCACTTTCGCCGCAGGAATACCGGTCGATCACGAAATTCCCAAGCCGGGTCGACAGGTTGCGCTCCTCATCCTCGTCGTAATGCACATCCGCTGCCGGCGAGCAGACCCCGTCCATATTGGTCGACAGCCCCGTCGCATAGTTGGACAGGCTGCACCTTCCCTCCGCCATCATACCGATATTGCCGAAGACGAAAGCCTCGATTTCGCAAGGAATCTGGCTGTGCATGCCGGCGATCTCGGCGACAGTAAGCATGCGCGGAAGCACCACCCGCTTCACCCCGAACGCCTCGCAGTAATAACGGATCGCGTCGGGCGAGGAGGCTCCGGCCTGCACCGACAGATGCAATCTGAGCGCTGGATGGGCGCGCGCGGCATAGGCGGCGACGCCGATATCGGCAACGATCAGCGCATCGACGCCGAGCCGGGCGCCGTCGTCGACTGCCTCCCGCCACAATCCGAACTGCCCGGCCGGCGGAAACGTGTTGACCGCTAGCAGCACCTTGGCGTTGCGCGCGTGCGCGTAGCCGACCGCGTTCTCCAGTTCCGGGCTGGTAAAGTTCAGTCCCGGGAAGTTGCGCGCATTGGTCGCATTCTGAAAACCGCAATAGACCGCGTCCGCGCCGGCATCGACCGCCGTGCGCAGCGCCGCCGGGGTCCCGGCCGGACAGACAAGTTCCGGGCG
>Ga0326597_10008995_pt1 | contig 13426 bp, 11 predicted proteins | sample RVTome_12_FD_203789 | JGI IMG/M metagenome (GOLD analysis project Ga0326597, IMG submission 203789) | Soil microbial communities from uranium-contaminated site in the Upper Colorado River Basin, Wyoming, United States - RVT100D185 | ecosystem: Environmental > Terrestrial > Soil > Contaminated >... | reverse complement strand
GCCGTGGCTGTTCCGATTCCGGCTGCCCGACGGCACGGGCTCGCCGCACGCGGGCATTCCGGCCGCGGGCATTCCGGCCGCGGGCATTCCGGCCGCGGGCATTCCGGCCGCGGGCATTCCGGCCGCTCCACCGGCCGACTGACCAACCGGATCGCCCGAGCGCCGGCTCGTGGGTCTACGATCGTTCGCACCGACGACGTGACCGACGGCTCTGGTCACCGCGCGATCCGAGAAGGACAGTCAGGACCGTGTTCACCGATCGCACCGATGCCGGACGACGGCTGGCCGAGCGACTCGTCGACCACGCGAAGCTCGAGCCCGTCGTCGTCGGCATGGCTCGCGGCGGCGTGCCCGTCGCCGCCGAGGTCGCCGACCGCCTCGGTGCGCCGCTCGACGTCCTCGTCGTGCGGAAGATCGGCGTTCCGTGGCACCCGGAGCTGGGAGTGGGCGCGATCGCCGAGGACGGCGCGACCGTCTCGAACGACCAGCTGATCGAGGAGCTCGGCCTGCGGCCCGAGGACCTGGCGGCGGTCGTCGAGCGCGAGCGACGGCTGCTCGACGATCGCGTTCGCCGCTACCGAGGGGATCGCCCCCCGGTTCCCGTCGAGGGACGCGTCGCGATCCTCATCGACGACGGCCTGGCCACCGGGTACACCGCCCGTGCCGCGATCGAGACGCTCCGCCGCCGCGGTGCGATCCGGGTCGTGCTGGCCGTCCCGGTCGGGCCGACGCACACGATCGAGGCGCTGCGCTCGGTCGCCGACGAGGTCGTGGCGGTCGATCCGCGCGACGACCTGTACGCGATCGGCGAGTTCTACGCGGACTTCTCCCAGACCTCGGACGAGCAGATCGTCGCGCTCCTCGCCGAGCGGGGCACCACGCGGCCCCGTTCGCCGGCGTGACCGCCGCGTCGGACACGATGACGGTCCGTCACGGGGCGCTGCCGGCGGATGACCGCCAGGCCGGACTGCCGTATGCGCCGTGGTTCTCGAGGGCGCTTCCGGCGATCGACGGCCTGTTCCGCCTCGCCAACCGCTGGTACGTCATCCCGGCGATCAAGGCCGGCCTCGCGCCGCTCCACGCCAATCCCGTCACCGGGTCCTGGCTGCTCCTGCGGACCCGGGGCCGGCGGACGGGTCTCTCCCGGGAGGTCGCCCTCGGCTACGCGATCCACGACGGCGCGGTCTACTGCTCGGCCGGCTTCGGAACGCGAACGCAGTGGTTCCGGAACCTCCTCGCCGACCCACGCGTCGAGGTCGTCCTGCCAGGCGCGGCATTCGCCGGTCTGGCCGAGGAGGTGACCGATCCCGACGAACGCCGTCGCGGCTGGCGGGTCCTGATCCGGGCGCTCGGCTTCATCGGCCGCGCCCTCGTGTGCGACCCGGACGCTCCCGACGCGATCCTCGACCGGAGCACGGCCGGCCTGCCGCTCGTGCGGATCCGGCCGACCGGGATCGGCAGCGGGCCGGCGGATCCGGGCGGCTGGCTGTGGCTGTCGCTGGTCGTCGCAGCCGCGGTGTGGCTCGCGGGCCGCAGGGGGCGGCGCGGGGGCAGCTGATCAGGGCGGGCCGCCGGGAGGCGTGAGCGTCGGCGCGCCGGATTCGATCGAGAACCCGGCCGGCAGCCGGCGGCGCAGCCCGTCGAGGACGGCGCCCACGTCCGCACCCGCCGGGCCGCGCAGGACAACCGTGATCGAGGCGCCCTCGCCGGTCGTGGCCGCCGCAGGAGCGGCGACCCGTGCCGTCCGAAGGTCACGCAGCAGGAACCGCCCGTGATAGGCGGCGACCAGCGCGGCGACGAGCACCACGCCGAGCGGCGTCGCGATCTCGTCGCCGAGGCGCGCCCCAGGAATGGTGGCGAGCACCACGTTGAGGACCCGGTACAGGATCAGCGCGGCGCTCGGCACCGCGGCGAGCAGGCCGCCCCCGACCGCGAGGAAGAGGTACGAGCGCGACGCGGTCGTCGCCCGCTCCTCCTCGCCGCGCGTCCAGTCGCGGAGGACGCCGGACCAGTGCCACGCCCACAGGACCGCGCCGGTGACCGCGAAGGCGAAGCCCTGGGCCAGGTCGAGGCGCCAGAGGAGCTCGCCCGCGAGACTCGGACGGCCGATCGTCGCCTCGAGCAGCAGCCCCACCATGCGCGCCAGCCCGGCCGCGCCGAACGCGAGCCCGACGAGCGACAGGAGATGACCGGCCACGCGTAGCGCGCTTCGCGCCGTGGCGGCACCGAACGCCTGTCCCTCGCGGACCGACGTGCGCACGTGCCACACCGCGAGAACCAGCCAGGGCAGGACCGCGAGCGGCGGGCCTGCGACGTCCTCCGCGAGCCGGGCGAGGTCGTCCGACGTCGAGACGCCGAGAACCCAGGTCGCCAGGCTGTCGATCGACGATGCGACCGCCGCGACGACGGCGGCCGCGGCGGTCACGAGCACCGCCCCGAAGTACGTGCGTCGGACGCGGGTCGCGCGCTCGTCCTCGCCGAGCCGCGCGGCGTCCCGGATCGTTCGCTCCGCGTCGAGCCAGTGAAGACCGACGACGGTGGAACCGATCAGCACCCGTGCCAGCGCATCGGCGAGCGGCCATTGCCACCAGTCCGTCCCGCCCTCGAAGACCGGCCGGCCGACGATGATCCCGAGCATGATCGAGATCGCGTCCGCGGCACCGAAGCCGGCTACCGCGAGCCCGATGAACGCGCCGGCGTGACGGTAGAGGCGCGGCAGCCACGCGCCGGCGCCGTCGAGCTGCTCGATCCGCAGGTCGCGAGCCCGGAGCCCGGTGTGGTAGATCCAGACCCCGAAGGCGACGGCGATGATCGCGATCCAGTCGGTGGGCCGGGAGCCCCAGAGCTCCTCCTCGACCCCGACGATCACACGGAGGATCCAGGCGACGAGCCAGATCGAGGCGACGAGCCACGCCACCAGGGCGACGAGCTCCACGTCGAGGAAGTGGACCGCCCGGATCGTCGACCGGCGCTCGGCCGTCACGTCAACGCCGGCGCCTGCCACGCTCCGCTCGGCAAGCCACCAGTGAAACACCCAGATCGGCAGGCCGACGATGACCAGCGCGACGGCGAGGCTGAGCTGGTCGAGGCTCGCCGTGACGTCGCCGCTCAGGATCGACGCGCCGAGCGCGTCGGCCAGCTGGCCGAGGGCGACGGTCAGGAGTTGCGTCAGCCCGACGGCGAGCACGAGGAGGCTCACCGCGGAGACGCCGTAGACGTACAGCCGACGCGCGGCAGCCATCGTGGCCTCCTCAGTAGTAGCCGATGGGCTCGAGGCCCACGAGCGGCTCGTCGATCCGCCAGCTGCCGTTTTCGCGGACGAGGCCGATCGACCGCTCGTAGGTATACCGACTCGACCCGAACAAGTCGCCGCCGAAGAAGACGTCGATCCGCAGGTGGATCGTCGCCCGGGCGTCGTCGTGCAGCTCCGTCTCCTCGAGCACGACCCGCCGCTCCTGCTCGCGCTCCCAGGCGTGGTCCGCCCAGGCCCGCCGGTACGCGTCGATCGTCATCGCGTTGCGGACGGAGCGCGAGAAGAACGCGTAGGCGGTCTCCGGATCGCCCTGCTCGCCGGCGGCGAGGTAACCCTGGATCGTCGCTTCGGGACTGCCGGCCGGGTAGGTCGCCGGCGGGCGCGAGGCGGCGAGGACGACGATCACCGCGAGCACGACGAGACCGATCACGATCGCCGCGATGACCAGGATCGAACGAGAGGACCCGGCCGTGCCCGGCGTTGCCTCCACCGAGCCGGCCGCGATGCGCCCTGCCATTCCGCCTGCTCCCGTCCGGTCGTCCGACCTCGCGCGTGTGGGCGCTCCACCGAGCCGACGCGCGACCCCGGGACGGACCCTTTCGCCGTCAGGATGATCGTGAACGGCGACCCGCGCACCTGCCATTGGCCCCAAATCGCGGGCGCATGCGCCCGCGGGCCCGGCGCAGGACGAGCGGACTGTTCCTGATCGGTCGTCCGGCACTCGTCAGGCGGCGGTCCATCGCTCGACGATGGGGCCGCTCACCGAACGCTCCGGGTGACCGACCATGCCGCTCAGCCGTCGCACCGTCCTGCGTACTGCCGTCCTCGCCCCCGTCGGGCTCGTCGTGGCGTCGGCCGCGGCCGGCGTCGCGCGCGTCATCACCGCGAGCGCGCCGTCGCTCCGGCCGACGGCGACCGGTACGTCGGCCACCCGCTGCGCCGCCTGCGGCGCCGCCGGTCACGGGATGCTCGACCGGGAGTGCCCGGCTGCCCCGCGGGTGCTCTGACATGCCGGTCAGCCGACGGAGGTTCCTCAAGGGCGCCACGGTCGCCGGGGCTGGCGCCGGCACGTGGATCGCCACGGGCGTCCCGCTGTCCGGAAGACCCGCGGAGACCGGTCGCGACTACGACATCGCGCCGTCCCTTCCGGTCGACAGGGTCGTCCGCACGACGTGCTCCCCCAACTGCACCGGCAGCTGCGGCCAGCTCGCGTTCGTGCGTGACGGGCGGATCGTCAAGATCCAGCAGGCAGCCGACTACCCGGACGGCGCCTACAACCCGCGCGGTTGCATGAAGGGCCTGTCGTACCTGCTCCAGGTGTACGGCGAGGACAGGATCCTCCATCCGCTGATCCAGACGGGCGAGCGCGGGTCGGGCGAGTTCAGGGAGGCCACCTGGGAGGAGGCGCTCGACCTCGTCGCGAGCCGCCTCAGGGAGATCGGCGAGCGGCACGGCTGGGACTCCATCCACGTGTTCGACCAGGTCCCCGGCTCCGGCTACATCCAGAAGGGCGCGAACTACCGCGCGTGCGCCCTGCTCGGGATGACCCACGGTACGAGCTTCGACTTCAACGGCGACCTGCCGATGGGCATGCCGATCACGTTCGGCGTCCAGAATGCGGAGCACGAGGCGAAGGACTGGGCCAACAGCAAGTTCCTGCTGCTGGTCGGCGCCAACCCGGTCGAGACCAGGATCCCGGACGTCCACTTCCTGTTCGATGCGGTCGAGCAGGGGGCGAAGCTCGTGGTCGTCGACCCGACCTACTCCCCGACGGCGTCCAAGGCCGATAGCTGGCTCCGGATCAAGCCCGGCACGGACGCGGCTCTCGCGCTCGGGATGGCCAGCGTCATCGTCCGCGACGGCCTGGCCGACCTCGACTTCATGCGGGCGTACACGGACGCGCCGCTCCTGGTGGACCGCGGCTCGGGAAAGCGGCTTAGCGGCGAGTGGAGCGGCGGCTACATCGCGTGGGACGAGGTGAGCGGCGAGCCGGTCGCCGTGGGGACTGATTGGTTGGGCTCGCCCGGGCAGCGCGCCGCCCTTGAGGGAACGTTTGCCGTGCGACTCGGGCCCGGGAGAACCGTTCGGGCGAGCCCGGGCTTCCAGCTCGTGCGCGACGAGCTCGAGCAGTGGACGCCGGAACGCACGGCCGAGGCGACCGGAATCGATCCCGACCTCATCGTCAGGCTCGCGCGCGCCTACGCGACGACGAAGCCGGCGGCGATCCTCATGGGCGCCGGCTCGAACCACTGGTATCACGGGGACCTCAACGGCCGGGCCTTCGCCCTGCTCGCCGCCCTGACCGGCAACATCGGCCGGTCCGGCGGCGGCTTTTCCGTCTACGTCGGCCAGTACAAGGTCCGCGTCGACACGTCGCCGTGGTGGAACCCGGACGGGATCAAGGCGAAGATCTGCCCGAGCATCTACTTGGTCCGCGGCCGGACCGAGACGATGCATCCCGACGTGCCGTACCCGGCGAACGGCTGGCACGGGCTGGTCTGCACGTTCGCCAACCTGTTCGTCCAGGCGATGGACGTCAACCGGCTGCACGAGACGCTGGCCGGGCTCGATCTCATCGTCGTCGTCGACCACCAGCGGACCGAGACGGTCAAGTGGGCCGACGTCGTCCTGCCGGCCACGACCTGGTACGAAAAGACCGATCTCACCGCGACCCCGCTCCACCCGTTCCTCCAGCTCCAGCAGCCGGCGATCGAGCCGGTCGGCGAGTCGCGCAGCGAGGTCGCCATCTGGCGCGAGCTCGTCCTGCGGATTGCGCCGGACTCGGCGAAGCACTTCGAGATGACCGAGGAGGAGGCGATCAGCGCGATCCTCGAGGCGGGCGGCGGTCCCGGCGGGCCGACCGAGGGGATCACCCTCGAGCAGCTCCAGGCCGGCCCCGTCCGGCTCAACGTGCCCGATCCGGACATCCCGTTCATCGCCCAGGTCGAGCGGTTCGAGCCGTTCCCGCCGCGCTCGCTGCCCGTGCCGCTGGAAGCGACGGCGACGTTCATCCCGACCCGTCGGATCGAGTTCTACAAGGAGGAGGATCGCTTCCTCGAGCTCGGCGAGCAGGTGCCGACCTGGAAGCCGCCGTACGACGACGGGGTCCACGACGTCGTCGACTACCCGCTCATGCTGCTCACGCCGCACTCGAAGTGGCGGATCCACTCGAGCTACGCGAACAGCCCGTGGCTGGCCGAAATTCACGGGGGCCGGCCGCAGGTCTTCCTCGCCCCCGACGACGCGCTGGCGCGCGGGATCGAGGACGGCGACGCGATCGAGGTCGCCAACACGCGCGGGTCGGTCGAGGCGTGGGCATCCGTCACGACGGCCCAGATGCCCGGCACGGTCACGCTGTACGAGGGCTGGTGGCCGCGCCAGTTCCGCAAGGGCAGGGGCGTCAACGAGCTCACGTCGTCGGCCGTCAACCCGATCCACGAGGTCCACTACGTCGGCAACATGTGGTCGCCGTCGACCGGCTGGAAGGACTGCCGCTGCGAGGTCCGCCGGGTCGGGGACGGGAGCGATGCCTGACAAGGTCTCCCCGGTCGCCGCCCTCTCGCCTGCCTCGCGCGCGTGGGGCGAGATCGAGCCGCACTCGGACGAGCCGCACTGGGCGATGGTCGTCGACGAGGAACGCTGCATCGGCTGCTGGTCGTGCGCGGTGATCTGCAAGTCGGAGAACGACCTGCCGCTCGGGATGTGGTGGAACCGGATCCTGACCGACGGCGACGGGCTCGACGAGCCGGCCGTCGAGCACGGCCGGCCGGCCATGCACTGGGTCCCGCTGACATGCCAGCACTGCGAGAACGCCCCGTGCGTGAAGGTCTGCCCGGTCGGGGCGACCTACCGGCGTGACGACGGCGTCGTGATGATGGACAACGACCGCTGCATCGGCTGCCGCTACTGCATGATCGCCTGCCCGTACGGCGTCCGGGCGTTCAACTGGGGCCGCCCGGAGCGCCCGAACTCGGTCGAGACCGGCATGCTGCCGGCCCGCCCGGTCGGGACGGTCGAGAAGTGCACGCTGTGCGTCCACCGGCTGGCCGAGAACCAGGTCCCTTCGTGCGTCTGGTCGTGCCCGGCCCAGGCGCGGATCTTCGGCGACCTCAACGATCCGGACAGCCGGGTCAACCGGCTGATCCGCGAGCGCGAGGGCGAGGTGCTGCTCGAGGAGGTCGGAACCCGCCCCTCCGTCCACTACCTGCCGTCGCGCCGGAGGAGCGAGCTGTGAGCGCGATCGCCACGCCGGCCGCCCGCCCGCGCCGGATCCGCATCGGCCGCGGACTGGCCGTCTGGCTGGCCGTCGTGGTCGGGTTCATCGTGGCCGGCGGAGTCGCCTGGCTCTATCAGCTGAGCGAGGGCCTCCGGGTGACCGGCCTGCGCAACACGATGATGTGGGGTCAGTACATCCTGTTCTTCATGTTCTTCGTCGGCCTGTCGGCCGGCGGGCTGATCGTCGCGTCGGCCGGGCGGCTGTTCGGGGTGGCGGCGTTCAAGCCGATCTCGCGGCTGGCGGTCCTCGAGGCGACGATCGCCGTCCTGCTGGCGGGGATGTTCATCATCCCGGACCTCGGTCGCCCGGAGCGCATCGTCAACATCCTGCTCCACCCGAATCTCACCTCGCCGATGATCTGGGACATCGCGATCGTGTTCGTCTACCTCGGGCTGTCGGCGTTCTACGTCTGGCTCTACACGCGGGCGGACCTCGCCCGGGCTGGGAGCCCGCTGGCCGCCGGCAGCGGGACGTCCCCGGCCGCGCTGGAGCGCGACGAGCGCCTCAAGTCCGCGCTTGCCTGGGTCGCCCTGCCGGCGGCGATCCTGCTCCACTCGATCACCGCCTGGATCTTCGGGCTGCAGATCTCGCGCGGCTTCTGGTACACGGCGCTCATGGCGCCGATGTTCATCGCGTCGGCGCTCGTGTCCGGCCTCGGGCTGGTGATCGTCCTCGCGCTCATCCTTCGCCGGTTCCGGCGGCTGACGTTCGGCAACGACCTCGTCGCGATGCTCGGGGGCCTGCTCGGCGTGTTCATCGCGGTCCAGGCGTTCTTCCTGTTCGCCGAGTTCCTGACCGCCGCCTACCCGGGTGCACCGGGCGAGGCGGGGCCCGCCCACCGGATGCTGACCGGGCCGTATGCGCCGATGTTCTGGTTCGAGGTGCTGGTCGGCCTCGGCGTGCCGTTCGCGATCCTCGTCGTCCGGCGCCACCGGCACTCGGCGCGCTGGGTGGGCCTCGCATCCGTCATCGCGATCGTCGGCATCTTCGTCCACCGGCTCAACCTGCTCCTCAACGGCCTGAGCTTCCCGCCGATCGGGCTGCCGCCGGGCGTCTCGATCGGGGTGGCGCAGGGGTCCGGCGGCTCGTTCGCCGAGAGCTACTGGTACGCGCCGACGATCGTGGAGTGGCTGATCGTGGGCGGGGTGCTGGCGGTCGGTGCGCTGCTGTTCACCCTTGCCGCCCTGGTGCTGCCCCTCGAGGAGCGCGCGGCGCACGACGGCGGCTGACGAGGGTCCGGCGCGACGACGACGGGTCCGGCGCGACGACGACGGGTCCGGCGCGACGACGCCGGCCGCAGGCACGGGTCCCGCTCGCCCGGCCCATCCCGATCCTGTCGGATTCTCACCCCGTGATCGTTCGTCAGCGGCGCTGACCGCCGGTTCGTCAAGTGCGGCACCGGGTGACAACGCCCGGCCGTTCCGTCGTCAGAATCTTGCCCGGTGCGCGGAGCGACGATCCCCGGCCGCTGGACATGCACCCCGCGACAAAGCGACGAATCCACCAGCCGCCGGAGCGGCCCTCCACGCTCGGGGATGCCGGTGACGAGCGCAGTCCTCGAATCGTCGCCTGCCGAACGTGCGCGGGGTGACCGAACGACGATATCCGCCGCCCGTTACGCGGCGCGCTCGCGGGCGACGCGGGCGAGGTCCAGCCGGTTCACCGCCCGCAACGCAGGCCACTGCGACAGCAGCGCCACGACGACGATGACAACCGCCGTCCCGATGAACGTCGTGGGCCGGACCGCGAGATCGAACTGGAACAGGTCGCTCGAGAACGAGGCCATGAACTCCGCGGCCGCCAGGTAGGCCACCGCGAGGCCGGGCACGAGGGCGATCAGCGTGAGCAGGACGTTCTCCGCGGTCACCAGGCGCCCGATCGTGGCCGTGGCCATGCCGAGGGTGCGCAGCGCGGTCAGCTCGACCGCCCGCTCCATGACGTTCGCCGACAGCGTGTTGAAGATCAGCGCGAAGGCCATCACCCCGCCGAGGACGAGCATCACCCCGATGAACGCGTAGAACAGGCCCATGAACGACTGGGCGGTGTCGTACAGCGATCGGCTGTCGACGACGGCGGCCACGCCCGGCAGCGCCGCCAGCCGCTGGCGGACCGCACCGCGGTCGACGCCCGCCTCGTAGCGGACGAGCGCAGACGTCACCGGCGGGTCGTCCGGCGGCAGCCCCACCGCGCGGGCGACGGTCGCCAGGCGGGCGTAGGCGTACGTCCCGAGCGGCTCGTCCACAAACCCGATCACGCGCTCGCTCGCGACCGCGACGCCGCCGCCCGCGCCGCTACCCTCGACCGCGGCTACCTCGATCGACACCGTGTCGCCGACGTCGACGCCCAGCCGTCCACGGAGCGCTTCCCCGAGCACCACGCCGCCCGCGGAAAGGTCGATCGAGCGACCGTCCCGGTCGCGGAACGTCCGCATCGTTGTGTCCGCGACAAGCCCCACGAGCGAGGTGGCGTAGCGGCTCGAACCGGCCGCCACCGTCGCCGGCAGGGCGAGCTCCGGCTCGACGGCGCCGACCCCCTCGGCGGCGAGCGCCGCGGCGACGCGACCGGCCGGCATCGGCTCAGCCAGGACGACCTCCGCGTCGTGGCGCTGGATTTCGACGAACTGCCGGTCGAGCAGGATCTGGACCGTGTCGATCATCGCCCACGAGACGAAGATGAGGCTCGTGGCGAGGCTGATCCCGATGATCATCGAGACGGCCCGTCGCCGGTTTCGACCGAGTCCCCGGAGGGCCACCCGCCAGCGGGTCGGCAGCGAGCGCAGCGGCGGCACGAGGCGCTCGGCGAGGCTGATCGTGCCCAGCCCGATCGGCGCCGCGCCGCGCATTGCCTCCGCGGGGTGAGTCGAGGCGGCGCGTCGCGCCGGCCCCAGGGCCGCCAGCGCGCCGGCCAGCGGACCGATGACGACCCCGATCGCCAGCGTCGCAGGCCGCACCTCGACGACGCTCGTGGGGACCGACAGGACGCCGGTGTAGAGCCCGGTGATGCCGGCCGCCGCGAGGGCGCCGAGGATCGCGCCCGGTACCGAGCCCGCGAGGCCGATGAGCACCCCGAGGCCCAGGTAGTGGACGAGGATCGTCCGCCGGTCGAAGCCGCTTGCGCGCAGGACGCCGATCTGGGCCCGATGGCTCGCCACGATCCGGCCGAGCAGGACGGACATCGCGAGCGCCCCGGCGCCCAGGAACAGGAGCGGGAACGCCAGCGACAGTTCCCCGAAGCCGCTGACGTCCTCCTGGAGCGCTGCATTCGACGCCTGCTCGTCGCGCGTCGTGGTCGCCGACCCACCGGCCTCGATCGCGAGCGACGCGAGGCGCCCGAGGGTGCCGTCCGGGGCATCGGGCTCGAGCAGCACGAGGGTCTCGGAACGCAGCGTGCCCGCCGACGCCGCCGCGAACGCCTCCGGGGCAAAGACCACCCCGAACTGGTCGAGCGGGACGAGCACCTCCTGCCGGCTGCGAGCCGGCCACAGGTACTCGGGCGAGGCGACGACGCCGAGCACCGTCGCCGACCGCCAGCCGGTCGGCCCCAGGGCCTCGATCACGCCGCCCGGCTCGAGCCGGAAGTGCCCGGCCATGTGCTGCTCGACGAGCACGCCGTCCGGCCTGGCCGGGTCGAGGCCGGTGCCGCGGAGGACGCGCACCCGGTTGACCGGCGGATCACCGCTCGACGGCATCCCCACGACCCGACCGAGGAAGCGGTGCTCCCCGACGGCGACCGGCACGTCGGCGACGGTCCGCGAGGTCACGGCGGCCACGCCCGGAGCGCCTGCGAGCCGCGCCGCGATCGCCTCCTGCGACCCGCCGCCGACCGTCAGGTCGGCGAAGCCGAGGTCGTGGTACAGGCGCTGGTACGAGGAGGTCAGGTTCTGGAACGCGTCGAACGACGCCCCGAACAGCGCGACGCCGAGCAGGATCGTGACGCCGACCGCGCCGAACTGCGCGCGTCGCGAGCCGAGGTCGCGCTGCAGCGACCGGCGCAGCAGCCTCACCAGGTCACCTCGTCAGGGGCGCTCGGAGCGGCGACCAGGCGATCCTCGACGACCCCGCCCGATCGCATGCGGACGACCCGATCGGCGATCGTGGCGATCGCCGAGTTGTGGGTGACGAGGACGATGGTGCGCCGGTCGGCCCGGTTGAGTCGATGGAGGACTCCGAGCACCTGGCGACCCGTCTCGAGGTCGAGCGAGCCGGTGGGCTCGTCGCACAGCAGGATCGGCGGGTCCTTGACGATCGCTCGCGCGATCGCCACCCGTTGCTGCTCGCCGCCCGAGAGCGCGGCCGGGAAGTGGTCGGCCCGCCCGTCGAGCCCGACCGACCGCAGGGCCGCCTCCGACACCTGCGGGTCCGTCCTGCCGACCAGCTCGGCGACCAGCTGCACGTTCTCGATCGCGGTCAGCGCCGGGACGAGGTTGAAGAACTGGAAGACGAAGCCCACGCTGTCGCGCCGGAAGGCCGTCAGCGCGATGTCGTCGAGACCCTGGAGCGCGCAGCCCGCCGCCTCGATCGTGCCGTCCGTCGGCGGCTCGATCCCGCCGATCAGGTTCATCAGCGTGGTCTTGCCGGAGCCACTCGGCCCGAGCACGACGACGAACTGGCCGGCCGGGATGTCGAGGGTCACGCCGCGCAGGGCGTGGACGGCGACGTCGCCGATTCCGTACGTCTTGCGCACGTTCGCGAGCCTGATCGCGAGCGGCGCGTCCGGCGGGATCCGTGGCGCCGGTTCCGGTGGCCGTGCCCCCCGGAGTCGATCGATCAGCGCGTGCACGAGTGGTCGTCCTCCTCCCGTCTCCCCGGCTCCGCCGGAGCATGCCTGAGATATTAGCCACCTGGCAAGTATTCGTCTATCCTCTCCTGCATGTCCGACCGCACCCTGGCCGATCTGATCGAGCGGATCGTGCTCGCCGGCGTCGCCGTCACGACCCGCGCCCTGACCGAGGCCGCGCCGGCCTACGACCTCACCTTCCCGCAGTGGCGGGTCCTGCTGATCGTCGGGGAGGGCCCGAACGGTGCGACGGTCAGCGAGGTTTCGTCACGGGTCGGCGTCACCGTCCCGGCGACGAGCCGCCAGCTCCGCCGGCTGGCGCGCCGGGGGCTGGTCGAGATCGCGCAGGACGAGCGCGATCGGCGAGCGGCGCGCGCCCGGCTCACCAGCGTCGGGCTCGGCGTTCGCGATGCAATCCTCCGCTACCGCCACGAGCGGATCGCCGAGACCGCTGCCACGGTCCGCGTGTCGAGCGGCACCGTTCGCGAGCTCGCTCGGGTCGCGGACGCCTTCGACGTCCACCGCTGATCCGCTGCCGCTCGTGCGCCGGACTGCGGCGCAGCCGTCCGCGTCTGGGCGCGCGGGACGGCCCGGCAGTCGGTGCCCGGATGCACCGCATCGGTCGCCGTCGCCGCACGCGTTGACACCGGCCGTGCCGGCGTCCCCAGCAGGATCGGCGACCCAGGGTCCGGCCCAATCGCCGGGCTGCTTCCGTTTCGTCGTCTGCCCACCGGGTGACCGTTGGACAGTTGACGAACCGGCGCGATGGGTCCCGGGCCGCCTCGCCGAGCGCAGGTGGGGCTGGCGTGGCCCCGCGTAATCGTCGATCTCTCACCCGGTGCCCGTTCTGCCGCCCCGGAGCGCCCCCGTTCTCACCGGGCGCGAATCTGACGATGGCATGCCCGGAAACGGTCACGCGGTGACGCAAACGACGATCGGGGCCGCGGCGCTGTTGACGTGCGTGCATGGGGTGAGAAAACGACGAGGCAGTGGGGCGGCCGGGCCGGCCCGGCCCCGGCGCGATCCCCTCAGCCGACCCCGTTCCGGAGCGTTGTGGTCATGAGCCCGAAGAACGCCACGTAAGCAACGTTGAACCCAGCGCCCTCGAAGCGACCGGCGAT
>Ga0326597_10008994_pt1 | contig 13426 bp, 23 predicted proteins | sample RVTome_12_FD_203789 | JGI IMG/M metagenome (GOLD analysis project Ga0326597, IMG submission 203789) | Soil microbial communities from uranium-contaminated site in the Upper Colorado River Basin, Wyoming, United States - RVT100D185 | ecosystem: Environmental > Terrestrial > Soil > Contaminated >... | reverse complement strand
GCATGCGCAACTGCCGCGACTGTCGGCCAAATCGCTGGAGCTGTCCACGGCGCAAGCCCAGACGCTGCTGGAGCGGCTGGGCAGCCTGCCGGAGGTCCGTTCGCAACAGGGCCGGCGCCATCGCCTGTCTTCAGTGCTGGCGGTGGCCGTGTGCGCGTTCATCAGCGGGGCGCGCAGCAGCGCCGCGATGCTGCAATGGGCCGGTTGGTCGAGCGCCTGCGCCGCTGCGGGCGGCCGAACTGCGCGTGTGCGCGCGATCCGCGCCAGCGTCACGGCGGGAAGTTCCTCACCGTGCAACTGGGCGGTTGCACCAATGCGCTGCACGTGCGCCCGGGGGATGAGCCGAAGGTGCGCCTGGCGATCGAGGCCTATGCGAAGCTGTGGGAGATCATCAACGCCCTGACCGAGTGCGAGCTGTCTGATCTGCGACGCGAGGCGCGAGAGCGGCAGCGCGCGCGCCGGCGCAAACGCGGCTCAAAATAGTGAGCCTGCGGCCCCGCCGCAAGGCACGGCAGGGTATCCTGCCGTTCGTGCTGGAGCTCACCGATAGAGAGGACGTTACGGCGCGGGTCGGGTTACCGCTTATCGTGGAGACGATGCGTGCGCTCGGTCTGGATGAAGTGGCGCGGGCGCAGTTGCCATCGCCGAAACGACAGCGTGGCTTCGCTCCGCCGGAGAAGCTCGAGGCGCTCGTGACCTTGATCGCGGCCGGCGGTGATCGCGTCGAGGATGTACGGGTGCTCGCAGAGGATAAGGGGCTCGAGAAGCTGCTTGGCCGCTCGTTCCCGTCGCCGGACGCGCTGCTTGATTTTCTGGGGCAGTTCCACGATCCGAAGTGCTGGGAGGACCGGCCGCCCGAGAAGAAAGCCTACGTGCCTCGCGAGTCGGACGGCCTGCGTGCATTGGAGGCCATCAACCGCGAGCTGGTGGCGCGAGGCGCCGAACGCAGCGCAACGCTGGCCACCATCGATCACGACGGCACGATCATCGAGTCGCACAAGCGCGAGGCGACGGTCGCGTACGAGGGGACCCGCGGTTACCAGCCGCTGGTGGCGGTGTGGGCCGAACAGCAGCTCGTCGTGGCCGACGAATTCCGTGACGGCAACGTCGCCGGGGGCGAGGATCCTCTCACCTCGGTCAAGCGGGCGCTTGCGAATCTGCCGCCATGGGTCGTCGAGCGTCGCTTGCGCGCCGACTCGGCGTCCTACTACACGCCGTTGCTCAAGTACCTCGTCGCCGAGAAGGTCGGCTTCGCGATCAGCGCCGACATGACCACGGAGTTGCGCAAGTGCTGCACCGGATTGAGGCGCGAGCGATGGGTTGCGCTCGAGACGCGCGAGCGCGAGCAGGTCGATCTGGCCGAGGTGGAGTTCACGCCGGGGAACTGGTTGCGCAACGCCGCCCCGCTGCGCTACGTCGCGTTGCGGTTCACGCCGCGTCAGTGCGAACTGCTCGAGCCGAGGGGGCCAAGTTACCACGCCATCGTGAGCAACCGGAACGAGTTGGACGCAGCGGATCTGGTGCGCTGGCACCGGCAGAAAGCCGGGACCATCGAGCAGGTGCACCGCGTGATGAAGGACGAACTCGGCGCGGGCGTACTGCCCGGGGCACGCTTCGGAGCGAACGCGGCATGGTTCCGGATCAACTCGCTGACCTTCAACGTGCTCACGGTGCTCAAAAGGCGGGCGCTGCCGCCGCGCTACCGGGACGCGCGCCCGAAGCGACTGCGCTACGAACTGTTTACGCTGCCTGGCAAGCTGGCGATCCACCACAGCCAGCTCTCGGTACGCGTCCCCACCGCGGGTGCCCGCCGCCGAAGCGCTTCCTTAGCGCGGAGTTATGGTGGAGCCGGGCCGATGGATTTGATAATAGCCCGATGCTATACTATCTTACATATTTCTTACCGTGCAGTGGGACGAAATCTCATGGATACCACCAAACTATCGAGCAAAGGGCAGGTGATTCTGCCTAAGCATATTCGAACCGCGCACAAATGGTGGCCGGGGGTCGAGTTTTCGGTCGAAGATACGCCTGAGGGCGTATTGCTGCGGCCTTTGAAGTTATTCAAGCCGGCGCGGTTGGAGGATGTAATTGGCTGTGCCGGCTACACGGGGCCGGCAAAGACGATTGAAGAAATGGACGCCGCCATCGCGGCAGGACTCAAGGCCAGTCATGATCGCGATTGATACCAGCATCCTTGTCCGCTTGGTTACGCGTGATGACGATGCTCAAGCCAAGCGTGCGGCCGGGTTGTTCGAGCGCGAGCAGATTTACGTGGGCAAGACCGTGTTGCTTGAAACTGAATGGGTATTGCGGTTCAGCTACGAGTTGAGTAGGCCGGTCATCCTGAATGCGCTGAAAAATTCTGTCGGCCTGCCGCAAGTGACAGTTGAGGACAGCCCCGCGGTGGCGGAGGCGCTGGACCTCTTTGAGACCGGAATGGATTTCGCCGATGCGTTGCATCTTGCTTCCGGCCGCGAGGCGGCGCACTTCGCCACGTTCGACGAGCGCCTGAAGAAGCGCGCTGATGCGGTCTCCCCGGGCGGCCGTGTGGTGCTGGCATGAGACAGTGATTGGTGCCAAAGGCGGTGATTAGTAATTGGTGATTAGTGATTAGTGATTGGTAAATTCAAAATCGACCCTCGATAGTGCTTTAGATAACACTAATCACCAGTTACCGGGATTGGTGACTGGTGATAATTGTAGCATCATGGTTCCTGGGCGCGCTCGGCAATGCGTGGATGCCGCGGTGGCGTCACTCGAATGGGTTCAGCGCTTTCACGCCCGCCTTCTTGAAATCGCGCGTGTTTCGCGTGGCGATAGTGAGGTCGTGGCGGAGCGCGGTGGCCGCGATCATTCCATCCAGCAGCGGCATCGTCTTCCCTTTCTGCTTCAAGTCCACCACGAGTTTGGCCCAGCGTCGGCTGATCGTGGCGTCCCACGGAAGGCAATCGATAGTGTTTGCGAGTGCCTCAAACCACTGCTCGAGTCGTCTCCGCTTGCGCCCGCGCGGAAGCGCCAGAATGCCGATACACAGTTCGCCCAGAATGATGGAGTCCACAACAAGATTCCTCTCGTTGGCGCTCAACCAGTCGATGACCTTGCCGCTGGGCGCCGGCTTCGTCGGCTCGCTGAGCACGTTCGCATCGACCAGGTAAGTCATCCGAGTCTGGGCACATTGATGTCGTCGGTCGTTTCGCTGCGACGCATCGGTATGAACCAACCCTTGACCGGGCAAGCGAGCAGCAGTTTCACCAGGCCTTCATTGCGCCGCCGCTCCTTACGCTTCAGCTGGTATTTACCCCGGTCGATTCGTTCGACTTCGAATTCTTGTCCGGGCTCGATGCTATCCCGTTGCCGGAATTCGGCGGGGAGAATGATCTGGCCTTTGGTGGAGACGGTGGTTTTCATCCGGGTAAGATACTGTCTTACGCAGCCATCGTCAATCGCCTTCGAATTTCGAGAGGAACCGAATTCCTACCGTACGTGGCTCGACAGCCGTCACTGGTGATTGGTAATTGGTGATAATTGTAACATCAGCATCGTTGCCCGTGGTTCGTGCATCGGACGAATACGTTCAAAGCCCGAGCGTTTTCTTGATGTCTTTGGTAAGCAGGTATAGGTGGTATTTGTCCACCGACGAAGCTTCGAAGCCAAAGCGCTCATAGAATTGCCTGGCATCGTCGTCGATAGCATGCACGAGCAATACCCGGCTGGCGACGATTTCCTGGGCTCTGAGAAAGCGCACGAACGCGTCCTTGAGGAGTGCCTTGCCCAACCCCCGTCCAGCTTCGGACCGATCTACCGCCAGTCTCGCAAGCAACGTCGCAGGCACCATCGGGTAACGGCCTGTGCCCTTGGTGATTCTTCCGGCAGCGCTACCCGCCTCGATGGAAGCCGAGGTCAGGCTGTAGTATCCGGCGACACGGACACCGCGCAGCGCCACGTAGCTTCGCGCCGTATTCGCGCGCTGAGCGAGCAGCGCATGCTTTTGCAGGAACTCGTTGAGCGGTGGCTTGCGGCAATCGAAAAGCGACGTCTCATGCGCCTCACCAAGGGGCTCTGGCCCCGCTAGAGGCTGCAGGCTCACTTGTCGAGGATGCCCGGTTTGGAAAACAATTTGCGCAACCGGGGAATAATCCGAGGCGGTGCGTCCAGCGCCTTGCACAGCGCCTTCATTTGGGCCGCGGATACGGTAAACCGGTTCTGCTCCGCAAGCAGCGCTTCCGCTTTCTCCCGCGCCGAAGCAAGCACGAATTCGCTCAGCGATTTGCGTTCGAGCTCGGCCGCACGCTTGAAGAATGCTTTTTCTCCCGGCGCAAGCCGGATTCCCAGCCGATCTTCCTTGACTGCTGCGTCCATGGCAATTTCTCCGCTGCGATATGCAGATGTTGCCACATTGTACACACGCCAGTCGGCGCGTCAATACACCGTGCAAAGACCGTGATTGGTGCCAAAGGCCGTAATTCGTAACTGGTGATTAGTAAAAGCCCAGTCACCAATTACCAATTACTAATCACCGTCTTTGGCACCAATCACCAATCACCAGTCACGAATCACGGGTTTCAAGGAGCCACGAAAAGTGCAGACACGTTGCCTTTGATCAGATTACCGCTTCCAGTCCCTTGCGATCAAGCAGGTTGAGCAGCTTCAGTGATGGTCCGCTCGGATGCTTGTCGCCAACCTCCCATTTACGCACGGTCGAGAGACTGGTATTTAATACGGCGGCAAGCACCGATTGACTCACCTGCAGGTGATCACGCAATGCGCGAATTCTTGCGCCGTTGTACTGTGTAATGGGCTCATGGCAGAGGACATCGAACTTGCGCATCTTGCGTTTATCAATAAAACCCAGGCGATGCAGATCTCTGGCCGTCTCGTGCACAGCTTCAAGAATTCGGCTTTTGGCCTTGGCTTTTGAGGTCATGGCAAATCTCCTGTAACGAACCATCTTGCACCGCTTCGTCGAGTTGCCTGCCTGTTGAAGAACCACTTGTTCCCCTTGTTGGTGGCAACGAGTGTTCTGGCGCCACCTCGCTTGCCTCGACCTGCAAGCCTGCCCCGCTTTTTCACGACACCACCACCCAGGCCGGCATCGATCAGACCTTGCGCCATCTCTGCCGCTGCGCTACACAACGCGCGGTCAGTCAGCTCGGTTTTTCGCATCCAGCGGCTGAAGTAGCGGGTCTTGAACACTCGCTTCATTTGCGAACTATGCCACTAAGTGGCACATATTGTCAAGCGACCATCTAGGTTAACTGCGACCCGTTTTCAAGCCTGAATACCAAAGAGGAACGCCGTCGTCAAAGACGGTGATTGGTGACGAGGGTCAGCCAGAAACCGCTCGGCCTCGTGCCGATGCTGGAATCCGACGCACACATACTCTTTTTGAGCCCATGAATCCACTCGCAGTCAAGAGGATAATGCCGCATATCACCACTATTCAAATGATGTCGATATGACGCTGGCCGCCTTTTTCTCCCACTTGTTGTTTGCGTTCTTTCTGTTCGTTTTGTCGCTCGTTATTACCCGGTTCATGCTCCATCGAGTACGGATCATGGATTTGCCGAATGAGCGATCCTCTCATCAGTCACCGACTTCGAAATCCGCCGGGATTTCAATTGTATGTACCTTCCTTATCGGCGTCGTCATGATATTTGTGATCTCCGATAAGGTATTAATCCGGCAAGATTACTTCTTTGGATTTGTCTTATCGGCGCTTCTTATAGCCGCGATTTCGCTCTACGATGACATTAAGAACAAGTCATTTGTTATCAGGCTGTTGACACAAATCCTGGCCGTCTTCCTTGTATTGATTTTTGGCCTGGTTATTGACCGGCTTTACTTACCGTTCGCCGGCCTCGTGGTGCTGGGCTGGTTGGGTTATCCAATTACATTTATCTGGATTATGGGGATGACCAATGCGTTTAACTTTATGGATGGTCTGGATGGATTGGCGGGGAGTGTTGCGGTCATCGTCAGCATTTTTTTCTGCGCGATTACGTTTAGTCAAGGCAGCCACTTTGTCTATATTACGTCCTACACGCTGCTTGCCGGCGCGCTCGGATTCCTGATCTACAACTGGCCTCCCGCACGCATTTTCATGGGCGATGTGGGCAGCACATTTCTTGGTTTTGTATTCGCGGTATTGGCGATCATTGCTGCACGTTATGATCGTTCGCATACTTCCTTCATGGTTATGCCGTTATTGCTGTTCAATTTTATTTTCGACACCTTTTTTACGTTCATGCGGCGTCTGCTGCATGGCGAAAGAGTTTTCGAAGCACATCGCACGCATTTATACCAACTGTTTAACCAGCTTGGCTATAGCCACCTTACGGTCACCTTGTTTCATATTGGCGTCTGCATATTGCAAGGCATAGGGGCGGTATGGATGGTCAACATACCGGATGGTGAAAGAGCGTTGGTCTTTTTGCCATTTGCTGCGTTTCAGGTCCTTTATGCTTACGTGCTGATCACGATGGCTAAGAAAGCACGGTTGTTGTGATGGATGGCACCAGATTAATGTCTCCATTTCAATGGCATCCAGCAGCGGAGACAGTTTGGCCCAAGGGATATCTGCCTGCTGAGTTCCGAGCCGATCGAGCCTCCCGCGCCGGTGACCAGCACCACCTTGCTTTCGATGCACTCCGTGAGCAGCCGCGGGATCGGCGCCACGGGGTCCCGCCCGACGAGGTCCTCGACGCTGATCTCCTCGATGTCGCTCACTTTCGCGCGTCCTTCGATCAGCGCCGAAAAGTGTGGAATGGTGCGGATTCTGACTCCGAGATTCTCCAGTTGATCGAAAATCGCCTTCTTGTGTACCTTTGGGGCAGAAGGGATGGCAAGCAGTACCTGGGTGACCCTCAATTGGCGAACGCTCAGGGGAGCCGGGATGAGTGATGAATCCGGATGCCATAGACGGAACTGCCGGCGAGATCTGGGTTGTCATCGACAAACGCGACGGGCGCCAAGCCGGCTTTACCCCTGAGCGACTGGACAACCTGAGCGCCGGCACTTCCGGCGCCGTAGATAATCACCCGATCGGTCGCTCGATCGGATCCGTCGGACAGACGCAGAAATTCCCGCGCATTAAGGCGAGCGCGATTATCAGTTCCTCACCCTCAACATGCGGCCAGCGCATGCCATATCGCAGCGACAGGGACGTAAGAAGAGCGGCAGCGAGGAGCACAATATCGGTTCCGAGCATGATCAGGCGCTTGCCGGTTCGAGGCAGCCCACTTAACCATGCACCGACAACCTCATGGTGCCTGATCAGGTAGTACGCGCAGCCGAAGACAAATCCGCCAAGAATGAGAAAGAGCACGCCGAAAATGTACTGGCTCCTGTCGAGGGGTGTTTCATTGAAGGCGGGGAGGGGACGGACCGTCTTCGTGGGATAGCAGACAATGCGGGCCGGTTCCGCGCGCGATGATGTCAGCCTTTCGCGTTCCTGGCAGGCGGCAAGCGCGATGTCAGGGTTGGAGGCGTGGTAAGTCGCCACGCCATCGGGTACCGTTCGAGGAAATCATGGAGGTGTCGCGCGTGGCGATCGAATTGTCCGGAAAGGCGCGTTGAGGAGACGAAGTCGGAAGGGAATGTCGCCAAGGGGTTGCAGATTTAAGGGCTGGCCTTGAATTTGACCGGTCGCGTGCCGATGCTACAATGATCCGCGAAAGGAATAGTCCTATGACCGAGAACATCGAAAACTTGATTCTCGAACATTTGCGGGTCATTCGCGGCGATGTCGGCCAAATCAAGGATGATGTCGCAATCCTGAAGCAGCGGCTTACTTCAGTCGAAACCCAAATTGCCCACCTCCACGGCGACAATGCGATCGTGCACAATCGCATTGATGGTGTGGAAAAGCGGCTTGATCGCATCGAGCGGCGGCTTGATCTCATGCCGGCCTGAATTTCCATGCGGTCTCGCGCAAGGCGATCGAGGCGGCCGGATTGGCGGCGCCAATCCCGCTAGATGAACTGCTCGAGGTATCGAGGGTGGCGATCGAGTTGGCGGAGTCGGGCCGGGGCTGATACCATGACGATGAGTCGTTAAGGAACAAAGCATGGGACAACTTTTTGATCGCATAACCCGGCAGCCCGATGTGATGGGCGGCAAGGCGTGCATCCGCGGGATGCGTGTCACTGTCGGCATGGTCGTGGGGCAAGTCGGCGCGGGGCACAGCGTCGAGGAAATCCTCAGCGACTACCCCTACCTTGAACGCGAGGACATCATGCAGGCGCTTCGCTACGCCGCATGGCGAGCCGAAGAACGCGAGGTCATGCTGGCCACTGCGTGAAGCTGCTCGTCGATATGAACCTGTCGCCGCGCTGGATCGGAGTTCTGGCCGAGGCCGGTATCGAAGCGGCGCACTAGTCATCGCTTGGCGCGAAGAACGCACCGGACTCCGAAATCATGGCATACGCCAACGCGAATGACTACGTGGTGCTAACAAACGATCCGGACTTCGGTGCGATCCTCGCTGCTAACCACGGCGAGAAGCCCAGTGTGGTGCAAGTCCGCGCCGATGATGTCAGTCCGGACGTGATCGGGTCGCATGTCGTCATCGCCCTGCGGCAGATGGCATCTGAACTGGAAGACGGCGCGTTGCTTACCGTTGATCCGAACCGGACGCGCTTGCGCGTGCTGCCGTTGCAACCGCGAAGCTGACATGTTGGTCGGCGATGTGGAAAACGCGGTGTGACCCCTATTGCTGTGCGATTGATGCACGCGTAGCCGCCCGTGGGAAACCGATGGCCGCTGTATTTCCACACGATCCGGCATCTGCGGCCAATTCAGGTCTTCTGGCGCGTGTGGCGCAGGTTGCCGGTGATCCCGGCGCCCGATGCGGGACTCGCGCCGGCGCTCCGTGGTAGCGGTGGACCGTTTGCCGCGTTTCCCCGCAGGCAACCTTCGCTTACCGGTCCCGGCGCGTTCCGGTTGCTGAACCGGGAAGGGCGGATACAAAGTGCTGCCAACTGGAACAATCCGCAGGCCGAGGCGCTGTGGCTCTATAACCTACACTACTTCGATGATCTCTGCGCTGATGGCGCCGACAAGCGAGCCGATTGGCATCGGACGCTGATCGCGCGCTGGATCGCGGAGAATCCGGTGGGGCATGGCGTGGGCTGGGATCCGTATCCCACTTCGCTGCGGATCGTGAACCGGATCAAGTGGGCGCTTGCCGGCGGCGTGGTGAACGGAGGTCGTGGTTCGAACAGCGAACCACGAACCACGGCGGCTGGTGCCAAAGACCGTTGATCGTTCGTGGATCGTTGATCGTGGATCGAACAAGGAGCAACGGACAACGAACAACGTGGTACGTGGTGCGTAATTACGGGCGTCCCTATTTGCGCGGTTTCAAGCGCGCAGGCCTTTCGCGCGCGATCCCTTCTTTGACTCTCGCGAGGCTCTTCCTGACATGCTGTCCGGCAATCTGCCGGAGGTAGTTATTTAGCGCGGGTTTTCCGCAGTCGAACGACGCTCTGTCGTGGCGGCCACTCAATTCGCTGATTTGCAGCATCAAACTTCTCCGCAAAGCGTACTGCTGCCTTCTTGAAGGCGGCCGTGCCGGCCGGCGGATTGGCAAGCGCTCTGAAGAAGACCTCGGCATCGCGCCTGGAGAGCGAAATGAGGTTCTCCTTCTCGATGATCGCTTCCGCCTCCTTCACTGCGGACTGAACCAAAAACTGGTTCAGCGTTGCCTCCGTCAGGTCAGCTGCGTACTGCAGTCGATCCAGAACTGTCTTGGGCACCCGCGCAGTGACGCGCGCCTCATTACGTCGAGCTACCGCTTGGTTAGTCATATCGAGAATTTGATTGCCGCAATCGGATTAATGTCTCCATCAGGGATGGTCGAAATCCCTCGCCTTCAGGCGAAGCAAGTTTTCGCGAAATGTGAGCGCAGCGAACATGAGCGTTCCTTCCCCCTCGATGGGGGAAGGGTAGAAGGATGGGGGTGTAATTCTAATGTAAGTTCAAATTGAGACTAACGATCCAAGGCCATGCCGTTAAGCTTCGCACCCGATCATGATCCTGAGCCAAGCGCGGCAAGCCGCTATGCAATTGTGCAATGACCGCGTCCATGTGATTGAACACTCGGTTGGGAAATTCCTTCTCCCGAAGTCCATCCCATACATGCTCCTGTGGATTGAGCTCTGGCGCGTAAGGCGGCAGCGCCACCAAGCGAATATTCTCTGGCACCGCCAAGTCTTTGGCCTTATGCGAGCTGGCGCCATCCACGATCATCACAATAAATTCGTCGGGATGAGCGCGGCTGACGTGCCCGAGGAATTCGCCCATGCGCACGGTGTTCATCTCGGGACAGATCATCCAATCGAGCTCGCCTTGCAATGGACCGCGCCGTAGACATACATGAATTGTCGTTCGTAGCCATTGAGCATCACCGGTCGCCCCAGCAGCGCGATCGCCTCGCGGCGGGCCGTACCGATTGGCCAAAGCGCTGCTGCGGTCGGGCCACCGTGGCTCGACCGACACCCAAGATGGCAGCGGTTTGCTCCAACGTAGCGGATGCCACCGCCGGGAGCAGCACCGCCTGGGCCGCCCGCAATTGTTCGATATCGGCGGTGCGGGCAACGACTTGCCGCGCTTTCGCCACCAGTGTTTTGTCGATTCGTCGTGGTCTGGCCATCTGACCGGTATGCCACAATTAGTCTCCTCTTGAAAGCATCATGGAATAAGTATCAAAGACATGCGCAGCAACGATTTCACCCCCACCTTAATCTCCCCCATCAAGGGGGAGGAGAAGTCTTTTGTCGGCTTCCAGCCGACGAACATCCGAACCCCTCGCCTTGCAGGGGAGGGTTGTTCAGTCATTGGACTGCGGCAGGAATCGCGGCCTATGGGCGAGGGATATATTGTAGGGTGCGTAAGCGCGTCCTACTATCGGTTCCAAAGCAGCGAAACCCGATAGCGCTCGAACGCCCGGTCGGCTAACACCAGGGTGAGGTGCTCGATCTGGGCCTGTGCGATGTGCGTTCGCCTAGCACTTCGCAGGAGTTACGATGGGGAAGCTTACGATAGCCCCAGCACCACTTTCAGGCTCGTGTCGAGCCTCAGCATATCGTCATGGCTCAACTGGCCCTGCGTCTTGCCAAAGCGCTGCTTGGCGACCGCGCGAATCTGATCGCATACAGCGTACGATTGCACTGAGCCGAGCTCGACCACCAGTGGCAGCCGTTCAGGGCCCTTGGACGTGAGCGGCACGACGACCACCGAGCCGCGCGCCTTGTTGATCGGGTCGACCGATTGCACCACGCATGGCCTGGTCTTCTGTATCTCGACTCCGATTGTGGGGTCGAGACGCACCCAGTAGACCTCACCTTTTTTCATCGGGTGCCGGCACGTATTCGTCGATGCCGTCCGCGATGGTGGTGTCCCAATCGCGCAGGTCTTCCTTGAGCGCGACATCCGCCTCGACCTCGGCGGCCACGCGCTCAAGCTCTTTTTCCCGGCGCCTGATCTCCGTTTCCATCAGGGACGCGATTACGCGGGTCCGCTGCCGATTCGGCACCATCGACTTGAACCGCGTCACCAGCTCGTCCGGTAGCTTCAGCACTAAATTGCTAGGCATCTGTTTAACCTGTGATTTTTACATGGTTAATAAATAATATAGAATACAGATACCATTAGCAAGTAACTACATAACTTGTTCTCCCTTCGGCACGGCAAGCCGGGTGTTTCTCCCTTTCCCGGACCGCATAGGCTTCGTAGATGCGATTCAGGCGTGTTCCCGATTCCATGAGGAGTCTACAAAACCCGGTGCGGTGCGGGGTGCAACCCGAGGACGGGCGCCGTTCGGGAAAAATGTCCGCCCGTCGGCTTGCAAGAAACGGAGAGAGGTTCCGGTCGAACAGCAGCTTCACGCCTAGGCAACGAGTTGGCCGCGCTCGCGATCAGCCGCGTAGGCAAGGCACGCCTCAACGAGCAACGAGCAACGAACAACGTGGTTCGTGGTTCGTGGCTCGTGGCTCGTACGCAGTCACCTCTACTTCAGAGGCTTGGCAGCCATGCGTCTCAGACTTCTGGACACGGGATCAATTCCTATCCCCATGCTTTCGAGGGCTACGACGCCAATTAGCGGCTCGCAGTTCGCGGGGCCGAAAATAACCCGGGTCACCGTTTCGTCTCCCATCAATTCAACACGGGCGAATCCGAAGGGATATTCGACAACGTCGCCGTTGGCGAGTTCATAGACATCGTTGCCTTCGACAATTACGCCGGTCTTGCGCAAAGCCTCGGCGGGGACCCGACAGTCAATAGCCCCGGTGTCCACCAAAAACTCTGCCTCATAGGGCTCACCGGTTTTCGCCAGATCTCTCACAACCGTCGTAACATGTGTCAGACCCATTTGTTACCTCCGGTCAAGCAATCGTGGTACGTGGCTCGCGGTTCGTTCATAACGGCGGTGTGATTAGTGTCAAAGACGGTGATTGGTGACTCGTGATTGGCGATTGGTCGATCAGAACCGATGGCTGGTAATTGTAGCATCAACATCGTGGTTCGTGGATCGTTGATCGTGGATCAAACAACGAACAACGAGCAACGAGCAACGAACAACGTGGTTCCGCGCTCATTTCCTGAGAAGCCGCACGTCGGTGACGAAAGCTTCGGGTTTTCCAAACTCGATGCGGTTGAAGTCCGAGTGTAGCGGGTTGATCAGGTAATTTGATTCCGACGGAATTACGGCACTCGGAACCGACAGGACTGCGCCGGTCAGCTTCCTCGCCCATTCTGTGCCGATATTCTGGAGTTGTTCGCGTGCGGCCAGGTTTCGCCAGTCGCGGGGCAGATCGCCGATCTTCAAATACCTGATCCTGACCTCCCCGGGAATGCGGACGCGAATCATCACATACCGCGCCCGCAGCGGCTCGTCCTGAACCAGCATCTCAAGCATGGCGAGAGACTGGCTCCCCGCCGCGTAAACGAGCGGGACACCTTTGCAGTTCCAGCGCCCGCCATAGAGGCGTGCACCGTCGCCCGAGGAAGCTGTATCGGCGAAACGGGCTGTCATCAGCGCCAGACGGTCAGCATCGCGGCAGTCAGGCGAATACACCGTGTTCGATCCTGCCTAACGTGTCGAGCACGCTTTCGGCGCCGATGTCCGTGTCGAGCAAGGTGAGCGGCGCGGCTCCCGAGAGCGCGGCATTCGGCGACTTGAGCCAGTTGAGCGCAGCGTCGAGGTTTTCGAATACCGCGTGCGCCCGGCCGACAACCCGCGCGAGCCTCACGAGCTTGGCGGATTCTTCACTGGTGAGCGTTCCCTCGCGCTTGCGGCGGGCGAGAGTGCGCTCCGGAATGCCGAGCGTCGCGGCCAGCTCGGACCGGGAAACGCCGACCATGCGAGTAAGCGACTCGACCGCCGCGGCCGGGATGCCTTTGCGGATCATTTTCACCCAGTCAA
>Ga0326597_10008993_pt1 | contig 13427 bp, 9 predicted proteins | sample RVTome_12_FD_203789 | JGI IMG/M metagenome (GOLD analysis project Ga0326597, IMG submission 203789) | Soil microbial communities from uranium-contaminated site in the Upper Colorado River Basin, Wyoming, United States - RVT100D185 | ecosystem: Environmental > Terrestrial > Soil > Contaminated >... | reverse complement strand
CCAGACGGATCTCGCCGCCGCGCACCTCGTCCTTGCCCGCGCGCAGGAGCGCCTCCTCCCGGTACACTCCCAACCGCGTGGAGCCGTCGTAGTCGAGGAAACGGGCGGTCACGAGCACGGGCTGGCCGGAGCCGGAGAGCAGGCCGCCCTTCCCCCCCTTGCGCTCCAGGACGTGGCGGACGCGGTGGCGCGCCGCGATGTCGCCGTTCTTCGAGCCGACGTCTATGGCCTCGGCCCTGAGCGTGCTGCCCTCCCGCGCGTCCACCAGCTCCGGACCCTCCTTCAGGGACAGGACGGTCGTGGCCCCGTCGTAGTAGGCCTTCTGCGCCGTCGCCTTGCGCGCGCCCTCCTCGAACTCCACGTCCTTCGTGAACTCGACGTACTCGGCCACCCCCGTGGCGGCGTTCAAGCGCGCGATGAAGCTCTGGGCGGCGAGCCGGCGCGGATCGCCCTCCGCGGGGGCGATCGGCTCCGTGCGCAGCCACGAGTCCTTCTGCCCGCGGACCTCCTGGAGCCGGCCCTGCTCGTCGTAGACGAAGGCGAGGAACCGCGCGCCCAGACGGCGGCGCTCGGCCGGCTCCTTCGGTCCGGGCATCAACGTCAGCTCGGCATCCGGTCCCGCGGTGGCCTCCCGCAGCAGCCGGTTCGCCTGGAACCAAAGGTCGAGCTTGCGGCAACGCAGGTGGCGCGGCCCGGACGCGCCGGCCACGCCGGCCGTGCCCGGCAGGCTGCCCCTCGTCTTCAGCTCCACGTTCTGGATGGCCCGGGCCCGGTAGATGACGTGGTCGTCGCCGAAGTCGGTCTCGAAGCGGTCGGCCGTGAGCACGTCGTTGCCCTGATTCACGGTGACGCCGCCCGCGAAGCGCATGGTCTTCTCCTCGCGCACGAGCCCGGCCTTCGCGGCCCGTATCTCGGTGGCGGGATTGGCCGCGTCCTGGACGAGGACCACCACGTCCGCGGGCAGGTCGAGCCTGCCCTCGTCGGCCTGGTACGTGAACCCGGTGGAAGAGCCGCTCACGTCCTTGCGCCGGAACTCGACCGGGCGGTCGCTCTTGGCCACCCCCTTGTCTCCGCGGTAGATGAGCGTATCCGTGCGCAGCTCGAAGCCGTCCTCGGTGGTCACCACCACGTTGCCCTGGAAGAGCGCGCGCTGGACGGCGGGCGTGTACGTGCACTCGTCGGCCACGATCGTGCCCTTGCCCGGGCGACCCTGGGAGACGTAGGAGAAGGCGAAGCTCACCCCGCGCAGCCGGTGCTCCTGCTGCGCCTGGTCCACCATCTCCTCGCGTGCGGCCAGCTCGAAGCTCTGGCGGTCGCCCTCGAACTTCCTGTAGACGAGATTTTCCGTGCGCGTGTCGCCCGGCGTGGCCACGGGCGTGGGCGCGGCGGCCGGGGGCCGCGCCTCGGACGAGCGGCGGTAGGTCCAGGCCACGGACACGATGAGGCCCAGCACGAGCGTCAACAGGAGTCGCCGCAGGAGCCGGGCGGGAGGTCCCGTCCGGGGCGGCGGAGGCGTCGTCACCGGGCCATTGTCTCACCAATGCCCGGGACGGCCGGTAACGTCAACGGCCCTCGGGGGGACCCTTCCGCTGCATCTTGGCCATGGCGTCCAGGTAGCGCGCCAGCAGCGCTTCCCCGGCCTCGAGCGGCTCGCCCCGCGCGGCGCTCTCGCGGGCGCGCCGCCCGCCGTCGAGGGACTCGCGGATGACGCGCGGGCGGGCCGCGGGTGCCGCGCCGAGGATCCGGCGCGTCACCTGCACGTACGCCTCGATGTCCTCGGGCGTGAGCGCCGGAAACTCGCGGCGCAGCCGCTCCGGGTCGACCGGCAGCGTGTTCATCGAAAAGTCCCCAAGCCGCTCGTGTCCGTGGTCAGGACACTGAGCCTTCGTCCGTGAACTCGCGGCCCAGCCGGCCCATGTTCCTGAACTTCTGGTATCTGGCTTCGGCGAGGGTGTCGCGGTCGAACGTGCACAGCTCGCGAAGCTGGGCGGAGAGGACGGCGTCCACGGTGCGGAACTGCGCCTCGGGGTCCGTATGCGCTGCCCCGGGGGGTTCCGGGATGATCTCGTCGATGATGCCCAGCGCCTTGAGGTCGGGCGCGGTGATCCGCATCGCGGCCGCCGCCTCCTCGGCGCGGCCCGGATCCCTCCAGAGGATCGACGCGCAGCCCTCCGGGGTGATCACCGAGTACACCGAGTGCTCGAGCATGTTGACGCGGTCGCCGATCGCGATGGCCAGCGCGCCGCCGCTGCCACCCTCGCCCGTGACGTTGACGATGATGGGCGTGCGCAGCGGGGCCATCTCGCGGAGGTTGAACGCGATCGCCTCGGCCTGCCCGCGCTCCTCGGCGTCCACTCCGGGGTAGGCCCCGGGCGTATCCACGAAGGTGATCACCGGCCGCCGGAACCTCTCCGCGAGCCGCATGACGCGCAGCGCCTTGCGATAGCCCTCCGGCTTGGCCATGCCGAAGTTCCGGTGGATCTTCTGCTTCGTGTCGCGGCCCTTCTGGTGGCCGATGACGGCCACCGGCTGGTCCTTGTAGAAGGCCAGTCCGCAGACGAGCGCGGGGTCGTCGGCGTAGCGGCGGTCGCCGTGGATCTCGGTGAACTCGGTGAAGAGGGCCTCCACGTAGTCGAGGGTGTAGGGACGGCCGGGGTGCCGGCACACCAGCGTCTTCTGCCAGGGGGTCAGCTCCGCGTACACGCGGCGGCGCTCCTCCAGCAGCTCGCCCTTGAGGCGCCGCACCTCGGCTTCCTTCTGCGGGTCGCCGGGAAAGCGGGCCAGCTCCTCGATGCGCTTCTGGATCTCGTTGAGCGGCGCCTCGAACTCCAGCTCAGGCATGGGCGACCCACCGGACGGGCTTTTCAACGCAGAGAGCGCCGAGGGACGCAGAGACCGCAGAGGAGGGAGGGACGGGTCCGGTCACATCACGTCTCGGCGTTCTCTGCGGGTCTCTGCGTTCTCTGCGTTTCATCCGTTAGGGCCGATCCGGCCGCGCTAGTCGCGGGCGACCGCGGCGGCGCCGTTGGTGCGCGCCAGCACGAGGGCGCCGGGACCGAGCAGGCCCTCCAGCTCGGCGCGCAGCGCCGCGTCGGGCCGCACCTTGTAATACGGGTTCGGGGCCACCGCCACCGCGTACGCGCCCGGGCGGAACATCTCCAGCGTCACCGGGCACTCGCCGCGATGGGCACCGAGTATATCCCGCAGCCTCTCCCCCTTCGCGCGGTCCCAATGCTCGAGGGGGACCCGGATCGTGACGTAGCGTGCCTCGGCCAGCTTGGCCTGCTCCAGGGGCAGCACCTCCGTCACGAGCAGGCGCGCCTTCGTCTCCTCGACCACCTCGCTCTTGCCCTTGACGAGCACGACCTGGTCCTCGGCGAGCCGTGCGGCGACCTTCTTGTACGTCTCCGGAAAGACCAGGCACTCGGCCCCACCCTCGAGGTCCTCGAGCACGAACGACGCCATGCGGTCGCCCTTCTTCGTCTTGATGAGGCGCAGCCCGGCAATGATCCCGCCGACCGTCACCTCCCGCTCGGCCATGTCCGGGAGCTTTCCCGTGGTCGCGGTGGCCCATTGCATGAGCTCCGCCTGGTAGCGCTCGAGCGGATGGCCGGTGATGAAGAAGCCCAGCGACTCCTTCTCGAAGGCGAGCCGCTCCCCTTCCCCCCAGGCCGGGGCGTCGGGGAGGCGGGCGGTGGCGCCGCGCCGGCCCGACTCGTCGCCGCCGAGCAGGCCGAGCAGGCTCGACTGGCCCTGCTCGCGGTCGCGCTGATGCTTCTGGCCCAGGTCCATGGCCTGGTCGATGAAGGCGTAGAGCGCGGACCGCCGGTTGTCGAGCGAGTCGAACGACCCGCTCTTGATCAGGCTCTCCACCACGCGCCGGTTCACGGCGCGCAGATCGACCCGCTCGCAGAAGTCGAACAGCGAGAGGAAGGCCCCCCCGGCCTTGCGCGCGCGCAGGATCGCCTCCACCGCGCCCTCGCCCACGTTCTTGAGTGCCGCCAGTCCGAACCGGATGGCCTGCGGCGTTCCCGAAGCCGCGGGGGGATGCGTCCCGGCCGAGTACCCCCCCGCCCCGACGACCGTGAAGTACAGGTGCGATTCGTTCACGTCCGGCGGGAGCATGCGGATGCCCATCTCGCGGCACTCGCCGATGTAGTGGACCATCTTCTCCGTGTTGGCGCGCTCCGAGGTGAGCAGCGCGGCCACGAAGAACACGGGGTAGTTGGCCTTCAGGTACGCCGTCTGGTAGGCCAGGAGCGCGTTGGCCGCGGAATGGGACTTGTTGAAGCCGTAGCCCGCGAACTGCTCCATGTGGTCCCAGATGCGCTGCGCCTTCTTCTCCGGGACGCTGCGGGCCAGGCCGCCGTTCATGAAGGCCTGGCGCTGGGCGGCCATCACGTCGGCCTTCTTCTTCCCCATCGCCTTGCGCAGGATGTCGGCCTCGCCCATGGTGAAGCCGGCCAGGGTGGAGGCGATCCGCATCACCTGTTCCTGGTAGACCATGACGCCGTAGGTCTCGGAGAGGATCGGCTCCAGCGCCGGGTGCTCGTAGGTGACCTTCGTTTGCCCGTGCCGCCGCTTGATGAAGTCGTCGATCATCTGCATCGGACCGGGGCGGTACAGCGCGTTCAGCGCGGTGAGATGGTCCAGGCGGTCCGGCTTGAAGCGCTTCAGGATGTCGCGCATGCCGTCCGATTCGAACTGGAACAGGCCGCTCGTCTGGCCGCGCGTGAACAGCTCGTAGGTCTTCGCGTCGTCGAGGGGCAGGCGGTCCGGATCGACCTTCACCCCGGTCTGCGCCTCGATCATCTTCACGCAGTTGTCGATGAGCGTGAGCGTGCGCAGGCCCAGGAAGTCCATCTTGAGAAGGCCGATGCGCTCGACGCCCTTCATGTCGAACTGCGTGGTGATCTCCGCCGTGTTCCCCTTGAAGAGGGGCAGGAACTCGGTGAGGGGCCTGGGCGCGATCACCACCCCCGCGGCGTGCGTGGAGGCGTGGCGGGTGGTGCCCTCGAGCCGCCGCGAGATGTCGATCAGCTCCTTGACCTTCGCGTCCTTCTGATAGGCTTCCTTGAGCGGCGGCGACTCCTCCAGGGCCTTGTCCAGCGTCATCTTCAGGTCGAACGGGATCATCTTCGCGACCTTGTCCACCTCGGCGTAGGGCATGTCCATCGCGCGCCCCACGTCGCGCACGACGGCCTTCGCCTTCATGGTCCCGAAGGTGATGATCTGGGCCACGTTCTCGCGTCCGTACTTCCGCGTGACGTAGTCGATGACCTCGCCGCGGCGGCTCTCGCAGAAGTCGATGTCGATGTCGGGAGGGCTGATGCGCTCCTCGTTGAGGAAGCGCTCGAAGATCAGCTCGTGCTCCATGGGATCGATGTCGGTGATACGCAGGCTGTAGGCCACCAGGGAGCCGGCCGCGGAGCCGCGGCCCGGCCCCACCGGCACGTTCGTCTCGCGCGCGTATCGGATGAAGTCCCACACGATCAGGAAGTACCCCGCGAAGCCCACGCGGCGGATGACGCCGATCTCCTGCTCCAGCCGGGCCTCGTACTCGGCCATGGCGTGGCGCAGGCGGCCCGCCTCCGCCAACGGCTCGAGCGTGCGGCGCCTCTCCGCAAACCCGTCGCGCACCACCTTCTCGAAGTAGGACTCCAGCGTGAAGCCGGGCGGCACCGTGAAGTCGGGCAGCGAGATGTCGCCCTTCAGGACGAACTCGCACATCTCCGCGATCTTCACCGTGTTGGCCAGCGCCTCCAGGTGGTCGGGGAACACCCGGGCCATCTCCGCGGGGCTCTTCAGGTAGAACTCGGGCGTGTCGAAGCGCAGGCGCTCCGGCTCGTGGACCTTCTTCCCGGAGCCGATGCAGAGCAGCACGTCGTGCGCCTGGTGGTCCTCCCGCCGGAGGTAGTGCGCGTCGTTGGTGGCGACCAGGGGCAGGCCGCTGCGCCCGTGCAGGCGCAGCAGCGCCTGGTTGACGCGCCGCTGCTCCTCGATCCCGTGATCCATCAGCTCGAGGTAGAAGCGGTCCCGGCCCAGGATCTCGGCGAACTGGTTCGCGCTCTGGAGCGCGGCGGCGTCCATGCCGTTGCGCAGGTGTCCGGCGATCTCTCCCGCCAGGCACCCGGACAGGGCCACCAGGCCCTTGCTGTGCTGGGCGAGCGCGTCCTTGTCGATGCGCGGGCGATGGTAGAAGCCCTCCGTGTACCCGAGCGAGACGAGCTTCACCAGGTTGTGGTAACCGGCCTCGTCGGTGGCCAGCAGCGTGAGGTGGTTGTAGGCCTCCTGGATGCCGCCGCCGGATTTCTCGTGCCGGCTGCCGGGCGCCACGTAGATCTCGCAGCCCAGGATCGGCTTGATGCCCCGGTCCTGGCTGGCGTCGTGGAAGGCCACCGCCCCGAACATGTTGCCATGGTCGGTGAGGGCGACGGCCTTCATCCCGAGCTGCGCCGCCTGTTCCACCAGCTCGTCGATGTGGCACGCCCCGTCCAGGAGCGAGTACTCGGAATGCAGGTGGAGATGAACGAAGTCCGGGGGGTTGGGCATCCCTACCTTTTCAACGCAGAGACCGCAGAGGCGTCCTCTGCGTTGATCCGTAAGCCCGTCATTCCCACTCGATCGTGGACGGGGGCTTGGAGCTGACGTCGTAGACCACGCGGTTGATCCCGCGCACCTCGTTGACGATCCGGCTCGACACGCGCGCGAGCAGGTCGTGGGGCAGGCGGGCCCAGTCGGCGGTCATCCCGTCGGCGGATTCCACCGCGCGGATGGCCACCGCGTTCTGGTAGGTGCGGTCGTCGCCCATGACCCCGACCGAGCGCACGGGCAGCAGCACGGCGAACGATTGCCAGAGCGAACGGTACAGTCCCGCCGCCTTGACCTCCTTGACCAGGATGTCGTCGGCCTCGCGCAACACCTCGAGGCGCGCCCGCGTGACCGGGCCCAGGATCCGCACGGCCAGGCCCGGCCCCGGGAAGGGCTGGCGATGGACGAACTCCTCGTCGAGCCCGAGGCGCAGACCCACCGCGCGCACTTCGTCCTTGAACAGCTCGCGCAGCGGCTCCACGAGCGTGAAGCCCACCTTCTTCGGCAGGCCGCCCACGTTGTGGTGGCTCTTGATCACGACGGAGGGCCCGCGCACGGAGGTGGACTCGATCACGTCGGGATAGAGCGTGCCCTGGGCCAGGAAGCGCGCGCGCTCCTTCCGCGCCACCTTGCGCGCGGCCTCCTTGAATACCGTGATGAACTCGCGCCCGATGATCTTGCGCTTGCGCTCGGGGTCGCTCACCCCGCCCAGGCGGGACAGGAAGCGGCGCGAAGCATCCACCGAGATGACCTTCAGCTTCAGCCGGTCCGCGAAGCGCTTGCGCACCTGCGCGCCCTCGTCCTTCCGGAGCAGGCCGTTGTCCACGAACACGCAGGTCAGCCGGTCGCCGATGGCCTGGTGCACCAGGAGGGCGGCCACCGCGGAATCGACCCCCCCGGAGAGCGCGCACAGGACGCGGCCCTCGGGCCCCACGGTCTCCCGTATACGCGCCACCGCATCCTCCACGAACGAGGCGGCGTTCCAGTCCCGGCGGCAGCCGCAGGCGTCGAGGAAGTTGGCCAGGACGGTGGAGCCCTGCTCCGTGTGCTGCACCTCGGGATGGAACAGGATGCCGAACAGCCGCCGGTCCGCGGCCTCCACCGCAGCCACCGGATTCGTGTCGCTGGAGCCGATGACGGTAAAGCCTTCCGGCGCCCGCACGATCGAATCGCCGTGGCTCATCCACACCTTCAGCCGAGGGGGCAATCCCCGCAGCAACCGCGAGCCGTTCCGTGGCTGGAAGACGGCGTGTCCGTACTCACTGCCACCCGCGCGGCGGACGTCTCCCCCGAGCACATGGCTCATCAACTGCATGCCGTAGCAGATGCCGAGCACGGGCACGCCCAGCTCGAAGATGCGGGGGTCGCAGCGCGGCGCGCCCTTTGCGTAGACGCTGTCGGGCCCGCCGGAAAGGACGATACCCTTGGCCCCGCGCGCCCGCAGCGCGGCGGCCGTGGTCCGCGGGGGCAGGATCTCGGAGTAGACCTGCAGCTCGCGCAACCTCCGGGCGATCAGCTGGGTGTACTGCGACCCGAAGTCCAGGATGGCAACGGTGTCCCTTTCCATGTACCGGCGATTATATCCGGGGGCATGTATCACCTGAGCGCGCAACCTCGGGTGCTATAGTCATCGGCTTGCGGAAGCGAGGTCCGATCGTGCTGTTCGCCTTCGCCATCGCGTGCGGGCGGGCGGCCCCCCCACCCGCGCCACCGCTCTTCCCGCTCTCCAATGCCTGGATCGCCACGCTCGAGAGTCCCATCGAGGGGCCGCTGGCCGCTTCGGGCGGCCGCGTGCTGGTCCACACCCGCGACGGCGCCGTGCAGGCGCTCTCGGCCGTCGACGGCCGGCCTGTCTGGCGGATGGTCTCGCCGCCGGGGCTTCTCGCCGCCAGCGACGCGATCGTGTGCCTCCGGAGCCGCGACGGCACGGTGACGGCGCTCGCGCCGGACACCGGCCAGCAACGGTGGAGCGTCCCCACGGGCATCGTGGGTGAGTTGCCGGCCGCGGTGCAGGCCGACCGGGTGCTGGTGGCCGGTCAGGGCGTCGCCGCGCTGGACGCTGGCAGCGGCCACATGCTCTGGTCGGTGGCCGGCGGCACGGCGGTCACCTCGCCGCCGGCGCAGATCGGATCCTGCGTCCTGTTGGGAGAAGGCGAGGTGCTGCGCTGCCGCGAGGCGGGGACCGGACGGTCGCAGTGGGAGTACCGTGCGCGGGGCGCCATCACCAGCCCGCCCGTGAGCGACGGCGAGGAGAAGATCTTCCTGGGGACGGCCGGGCGCGAGTTCCTGGCCCTCGACCTCGATGACGGCGACCGCGATTGGCGCTGGAAGGTGGGCGCCGACGTGCGGTGGCCGGCCGTCGTATGGCGCAGCCTGGTCGTCTTTGCCACGCACGAGAACGTGCTGTACGCCCTGAAGCGCAAGGGGGGCAACCTCGCCTGGCGTGCCGGGCTGCCCTCACGGCCCTTCTCCGCGCCCCTGCTCGTAGGCAACGACGTGCTCGTCGCCTGTTACGGACGCCGGCCGGAGGAGAACTTCCTGGTCGGCTTCGACGCCCGCACGGGCGAGCGCCTGGGCGACCTGCGCACGCCGGGCGAGCTCGCCGCGGCGCCCCTCGGGGCCGCCGGGCGCCTGTTCCTGCCCTTGCGCGACCGCCGCGTGGTGGCGTTGCTGCTCCCCGCGGCGCCGCCCCCCGCGCCCCTTCCTTGACAACCCCAGGGTCGCTTGCCAGACTAGGTTTCCCGCAACTCCGACAACCTTTTTCTCGAGGAGCTCACGAGATGTCCTTCCGAAAGGCAGTCACCGTGCTCGCGTTGGCGACGCTTCCCGCAGCCTGCGGAGGCGGCGGATCCAGTGAGCGGGCCGCACCACCCTCCACGGCGGCCGCCGCTCCCGGCGGCCCGGCGGCCGGCGCGACCGGCAACGGCAACATCACCGGGAAGGTCGGCTTCCAGGGCACGCCGCCCGCCCCCGAGAAGGTGAAGGTGGCCGCGGATCCGAAGTGCCAGTCGATGCACCCCCAGGGTCTCGAGAAGCAGCCGGTGCAGGTGAAGGACGGCGGGCTGGCGCACGTGTTCGTGTGGGTGAAGAACGCGCCGGCCGGGTCGGCCCCGCCGACCGAGCCCGCGGTGCTGGACCAGAAAGGGTGCGAGTACCACCCCCACATCGTCGCCGTCCGGACCGGCCAGCCCATCACGATCCGCAACGACGACGACACGCTGCACAACGTCCATCCGCGCCCCACGATCAACCAGGAGTTCAACATCGGCCAGCCGCGCAAGGGGATGGAATCGGTGAAGACCTTCGACAAGCAGGAGATCATGATCCCGGTGGGCTGCGACGTGCACCCCTGGATGCGCTCCTATATCTCCGTGGTGAGCCATCCCTTCTTCGCGGTGACCAGGGACGACGGGACCTACGAGATCAAGGGCCTACCGGCCGGCGAGTACGAGGTGGAGGCCTACCACGAGAAGCTGAAGACGCAGACGCAGAAGGTCACGGTCAAGGACGGGGACAACAAGCTCGACTTCAGCTATCAGGGAAGCTAGGAGGCGGCCTCTGGCTGGCAAGCGACCCGGGGGAGAGCGCGAGGGCATCCACACCGGGCGGCACCGGTTCGCCGTGGTCACCGCGGCCGCCACCCTCGTCCTCATCTTCATCGGCGGCCTCGTCACGAGCACCGGCTCGGGGCTGGCCGTTCCCGACTGGCCGCTCTCGTACGGAATGCTGATGCCGCCGATGGTAGGCGGCATCTTCTACGAGCACGGCCATCGCATGGCGGCCACCCTCGTCGGCCTGCTCACCGTGATCCTCGCGGTATGGACCGCGCGCACGGAACCGCGCGCGGGCGTGCGCCGGCTGGCCTGGGGCGCTCTGGCGGCCGTGATAGCCCAGGGCCTGCTCGGCGGCATCACCGTGATCTTCCTGCTGCCCACGCCGGTGTCGGTGCTCCACGCGTGCCTCGCCCAGACGTTCTTCTGCATCACCATCGCGCTGGCGTTCGTCACGTCACGTGAGTGGACCCGGGCGGCTCCGCCCGCGGACGACGTGGCCGGCGTGCGCGGCGCGGCCGCCGTGGCCACGGGCGTCGTCTTCGTGCAGCTCCTCCTCGGCGCGTTGATGCGCCACACGGGCGCCGGCCTCGCCATCCCCGATTTTCCGCTGGCCCTGGGCCGGGTCGTCCCGCCCCTCGACTCCCTCCCGGTCGTACTCCACTTCGCGCACCGCCTCGGCGCGATCGCGGTCGTGGCCGCCCTCGCGTATCTGGCACGGCAGGCCCACCGTTCGCGCGACCGCCGGCTGAGCCGGCCGGCCACGCTGCTCCTCTTCCTGGCGGCCGTCCAGGTGGCGCTCGGGGCCGCTACCGTCCTCACCGGGAAGTCCGTCGTGCCCACGACCGCGCACGTGGCCACGGGCGCGGCCGTGCTCGGCACCTGCTGGCTGGTGACGCTGCGCGCGCGGCGCCACCTGCGCCGGCCCCAGGCGATGGCCGTCCTCACCGCGCCCTTTCCCGATGCCGCCCCCGCCCCTTGAGGCACGGGCGGCGCCGGTCGTGAGCTCGTCGGCCCTCGCGCGCGATCGTGGCGTGGCCGCCGACTACGTCGAGCTGTGCAAGCCGCGCATCACGCTGATGGTGGTGCTCACGACGCTGGTCGGGTACGTGCTCGGCGCGCGCGGAAAGGTTCCCGCGCCGCACCTGGCCGCCACCCTGGCCGGCACGGCGCTCGTGGCCGCCGGTGCCAGCGCCTTGAACATGCTTCTGGAGCGGCGCACCGACGCGCTCATGCTGCGCACTCGCACGCGCCCGTTGCCGTCCGGCCGCCTGCGGCCCGTGGAAGCGCTCGCCTGGGGCCTCGCGCTCACGTCCACGGGCCTGGCCGCGCTCGCCTGGCTGGCGGCACCACTGGCCGCGCTGGTCGCGCTCGTGACCTGGGCGACCTACCTTTTTCTCTACACGCCGCTGAAGCCGAAGACGTCGCTGTCCACCGTCGTGGGAGCGTTCCCCGGCGCTCTGCCGCCGGTGATCGGATGGGCCGCCGCGCGCGGCGCGCTGGAACCCGGTGCCTTCGTCCTCTTCGCGATCCTGTTCCTGTGGCAGATCCCGCACTTCCTCGCCATCGCGTGGATCTATCGCGACGACTACGCCCGCGGCGGGCTGCCCATGCTGCCCGTGCTCGATCCCGACGGCCGCATCACGGGCCGGCAGGCGGTTGCGAACAGCTTGGCGCTCCTGGTGGTGAGCCTGACCCCGACGGCGGCCGGCCTCGCCGGCGCGACCTACCTGGTGGCCGCGGTGGTCCTGGGCCTCGGCTTCAGCGCGGTCGCCGTCTGGGCGGCCGCGGCGCGCACGCCGCGCGCCGCGCGCTCTCTCTTCCTCGCCTCCCTCGTCTACCTTCCCGCGCTGTGCGCCTTTCTCATGGGCGACCGGGTCTGAGACGCCGGGCCCCGTCGCGGCGGCGTCCTCGGTCAGTGTCCTCTACAAATGGTTGACGCCCGCCGCTCTCCTGGGCTAAGTTTCGGCGGACCCGCGGCCCCCACCGTCTCTTCGCGACGGGGTCGCGCCTGCGCCGGCCAGCCGGACTCGCGGCGCGCTTTACAGACACATCGGGCCAGGGAGGGCTCCTGATGGCCAAGTGGCAGGGCCTGCTGTTCGGGCTGGCGACGGTCGTGCTGGTCGTGGTCTCCGTCTTCTACTTCACGAAGGACTGGATGCCACCGCTTCACTCCGACCGCGGGGGGATCGACCGGGGCATCGCGATCTCCCTGGCCGTCACCGGCGTCGTCTTCGTGCTCACGAACCTGCTGCTGGCCTGGGTGAGCTTCCGCTACCAGGACCGGCCGGGCGCGGTGGCGTCGTACTGGCACGACCACGCGGGCCTCGAGTGGAGCTGGACGGGAGTGACCGCGCTGATCCTGTTCTTCTTCCTGTTCGGAGCGCTCCGGCTCTGGGGCCAGATCGTCAACACCCCGGCGCCCGCGGACGCGTTCGTGGTCGAGGTCACGGGCCAGCAGTTCGCGTGGAACGTCCGCTACCCCGGCGCGGACGGCACGCTCGGCCGCACGGACGCGCGGCAGGCCTCGCAGGAGAACCCGATCGGCCTCGACAAGTCCGACCCGGCGGCGGCGGACGACCTGATGCTCCTCAACCAGCTCTACCTCCCGCAGGGCCGCGCGGTGAGCCTCCGCCTACGCTCCATGGACGTTCTGCACAGCTTCTTCCTCCCGAACTTCCGCGTGAAGCAGGACGCGGTGCCCGGCATGACCGTCCAGACCTGGTTCGTGCCCCGCGACGCGGGCGAGTTCGAGATCGCCTGCGCCGAGCACTGCGGGCTCGGCCACTACCGCATGCGCGGGCAGCTCCACGTCGTCCCCGCGGCGGAGTTCGACCAGGCGCTGGCCGCCGCGGCGCAATAAGAGTGAAGGTGCTAGCCGACAGTCTGGCCCGCGAAGCGCAGCAGGCCACGGTCAAAGGTGCTAATCAAGGTGCCAATCAAGAGTCTGGCCCGCGAAGCGCAGCGTTTCCTCCCGCGGCCGCCGCGGTTCATCCGCGGCGGCGCGATCGATGAAGGAAACGCGCGGAGCGGAGCGGGCCACATTAGGAGATGACTAATGGCCCACGCCGCTGAGGCCCACGCCGGGGAAGCGCACGCCCACGCCCCCCAGGCCTTCATCTGGCGCTACGTCTTCAGCAAGGACCACAAGGTCATCGGCATCCAGTACTACGTGACGGCCATGCTGATGGCGCTGATCGCCGGCGTGCTGGCCATGCTCATACGGCTGCAGCTGGCCTGGCCCGAGCGCGACAACACGTGGCTGGGCAACCTGCTGCCCATGGG
>Ga0326597_10008992_pt1 | contig 13427 bp, 8 predicted proteins | sample RVTome_12_FD_203789 | JGI IMG/M metagenome (GOLD analysis project Ga0326597, IMG submission 203789) | Soil microbial communities from uranium-contaminated site in the Upper Colorado River Basin, Wyoming, United States - RVT100D185 | ecosystem: Environmental > Terrestrial > Soil > Contaminated >... | reverse complement strand
GCCAGCTCCTGGTCGAAGGCCTCGACCGGGCGCGCCGTGCGGCGCAGGACGGGCTCCGGGTAGAGGCTCAGGTCGAGCTGGAGCGATGCGGACATGGGTTGCTGACAGGGCCGAGGGGCTTGAGACCGGGCGCGCGGGGAAGGATAGCCCGCGTTGACGGGGGAGCGGCCCGCCCATAGGATTTTCCGCCCGCTCCTGCGGCCGGCGCCCGGCCGGGAGGGAGACCGCCGGTGCCCGGGCAGGCCCGGCCGCGGGCTCGGAACGAACGGGGCGCGATCCGATTGGACTTCTCCAAGCACATCCAGAAGGCCGAAGAGGCCGCGCGCCGTCGCAACTTCGACTACGCGGTGGAGCTGTACCAGCAGCTCTTGGAGATCGATCCCGACCAGGGCGAGGCGCGCTCCGGCCTGCGGCGCGTGCTCAAGAAGCGCCTCGAAGCGAAGAAGGGCGGACGCCTCCTGCGCGCCATCTCCGGCGCCGGACCGCTGGCGCTGGCCCGGACCCTGCGCAAGGCCGGCAAGCACGCGGCGGCCGTCAAGGCGCTCGAGTCGTACCTGGCGACCAACCCGCTCGACGCCGACGCGAACCTGATGCTCGGCCAGGAGCTGGAGGCGGGCGAGCACTTCAAGTCGGCCCGCGCCGTGTACGAGTTCCTGGCCGAGATCGCGCCGAAGAACCCCGAGGGCCTCAAGCGCGCCGGGGCGATGATGCACCGCACCGGCGACCCGCTGAAGGCGCTCGAGTACTACGAGCGCGCGCTCGCGGCCGACCCGCGCGACCAGGAGGCGTTGAAGGCGCGCAAGAACCTGGCGGCGGAGACCGCGCTGCGCACGACGAGCTTCGAGACGGCGCAGCACAGCCGCGAGCAGATCAAGGACAAGGGCGAGGCGCGCGAGCTCGAGCGCTCCAATCGCCTGCACCGCACCGAGGAGGAGCTGCAGCACGACCTGGAGCAGCTCGAGGGGCGCTTGGCCGACTCGCCCTCCGATCCCGAGCTGCTGATCGCGATGGCCGACGTGCACGAGCGCCTGGGCGACCCCGCCGCCGCTCTCGACCTGGTCGAGCGCGCGAGCGACTACCGCAAGGACTCGTTCGACCTGATCGAGCGCGTCGCGGCGCTCAAGTCCAAGGTCCTCAAGAAGAGCATCTCGCAGGCCGACAAGGCCGGTGAGGCCGAGCTCGCCGGACGGCTGGAGCAGGAGCTGTGCTCGTTCCAGATCGAGAGCGGGAGACGCCTGGTGCGGCTGCGGCCCGGGGACGGGGGGCTGCGCTTGAAGCTCGGCAAGCTGCTCCTGCGCGACGAGGCGTACGACGAGGCACTCAGCGAGTTCCAGAAGGTCGTCGACGACCCGCGCCTGGCGCGCGAGGCGCTCTTCTACCTCGGGCAGTCCTTCCAGAAGAAGGGCTTCCACGACCTCGCCCGGAAGAACTACGAGCGCGCGCTGGACGGCAACCCCGGGCACGACGAGCGCGCCAAGGAGATCCTGTACAATCTGGGGACGATCGCGGAGACGGAGGGCCAGGACGAACAGGCGCGCTCCTGCTTCTCGCGCATTTTCGAAGTCGACATCGGCTACAGGGACGTGGCCGCAAAGATGGAACAGTACAAGTAACCATGCCCAACTCGAAACAAGCCAGCAAGCGCCTGCGTCAGAACGAGGAACGTCGCGCGGCCAACAAGACGGTCCGCTCAGCCATGCGCTCGGCGGTCAAGAAGGTCCTGCAGGCCGCCTCGCCCGAAGAGGCCGCGAAGCAGCTGCCTCAGGCGACGAAGCGCGTCGACAAGGCCGCGCAGAAGAGCGTCATCCACGCGAACGCCGCGGCTCGCATCAAGAGCCGCCTGGCGCGCGCAGCCAATGGGTAGATGCGCAGCGCCGCCAGCCGGACTTCCGGCCTCGCGGCGGGGTGAGTAGCCTGGAGCGCGATGCGCAGCCGATCGGCACCCCTGCTCCTGGTCCTTCCCGCGGCGACGGTCCTCGGCACCACGGCTCCGGCCGCGCCCGGCGACCCCCAGGTCGTCGTCGAGCTGCAGGAGCTCCTGCCCGACGACCCGCAGCCGGGCGCCAACTTCGGGGAGTCGGTCGCCCTGGTCGGGGACGTCGCCGTGCTCGGCGCGGGAATGGCGGACTTCTTCGGGGCGGCCTACGTGTTCGAGCGCGGCCCGTCCGGCTGGATCCGCACCCACAAGCTCGTCTCGTCCGACCGCGACTTCGCCGACTACTTCGGCGAGTCGGTCGATTTCGACGGCAACGCGATCGCGGTCGGGGCGTACCGCGACGACGAGGGCGCTAGCGCCGCCGGCGCGGCCTACGTCTTCGTGCCGCAAGGCGGCGGCTGGATCCAGCAGCAGAAGCTCGTCGCCGGCGACGCCCAGGAGGAGGACCTGTTCGGCAGCGGGATCGGCATCTCCGGCGGCACCGTGGTCGTGGCCGCCGAGGAGGAGGACCAGGCCGGTCTCGACGCGGGGGCGGCCTACGTCTTCGAGTGGACCGGGATCGCCTGGCGGGAGACGAGGAAGGTCACCGGCGCGGACACGGCGGCCGGCGACCGCTTCGGGCGCTCGATCGCGATCGACGGCGACACCTTCGTCGTCGGCGCGGACCGCGCCGATGGCGTCTCCGCCGACACGGGCGCCGCCTACGTGTTCGTGGAGAGCGGCGGCACCTGGGTGCAGCAGGCGAAGCTCGTGCAGCCCGACCCCTACCTGGCCGACCACTTCGGCCGCTCGGTCGCGATCTCGGGCGAGACGATCGTGGTCGGTTCGCCCTACGACGACGACGGCGGCTCGGGATCGGGCTCGGCCTACGTGTTCGTCCGCGCCGGCTCGGACTGGACGCTAGAAGCCAAGCTCACGGCGGGAGACGCCCTGCCCTACGACCGCTTCGGATTCGGCGTCGCGGTCGACGGTGACTTCGCCGCCGTCGGCGCGGACGGCGTCGACGAGCTGGGCGCCAACGCCGGCGCGGCCTACGTCTTCACGCGCAGCGCTGCGGTCTGGACCGAGCGCGGGCGCATCCCCGGCGCCGATCCCAACTCGTGGTACGCCGAGGCGCTCGCCTGCTCGGGCCAGACCTTCGTCGCCGGAGCGCAGCACGCGCCCGGGTCGGCCGGCGCCGGCCAGGGTCGGGCATTCGCCGGCGCACTGGTGGACGCCTTCGTCCCGTACTGTTTCGGCGATGGGAGCGGCAGCGCGTGCCCGTGCGGCAACGAGAGCGCGCCGGGAGCCGGGCAGGGCTGCGCGAACTCGTCGGGAGCCGGAGCGCGGCTCGACGCCGGCGGCACGAGCGGGGTCGCGGCCGACGACCTCGCGTTCGACGCCGCGAACCTGCTGGCGGCACAGCCGGCGCTGCTCTTCGCCGGCGAGAACGCGGTCGCCGGCGGCGATGGCATCGCCTTCGGTGACGGGCTGCGCTGCGCGGGGCAGAACGTCGTGCGCCTGGGCGTGCGCATCCCCGACGCCGGCGGTGGTGCGAGCTGGGGCCCTGGTCTGGGGGCCCTCGGCGGCTGGGGCGCGGGCGACGTGCGCCGCTTCCAGGCCTGGTACCGCGACCCCGCCCTCGGCCCGTGCGCGACCGGCTTCAACCTGTCGAACGGGGTCGAGGTGCTCTTCGTCCCGTGATCCGATGACGGAGTGGGACGGACTGGGGCTCGGCCTGGGCGGCCTGAGCCGGCTCTCCGGCGCGCGGACGCGCTCGATCACGGCCGAGAACCGCAGCGGAGCCAAAGGCGCCGGCGCGATGGCGAGCGAGGGCAAGGGCGCGAAGTGCGCGCGCGACCTGGGAGTGGGCTGGAAGGTCTCGCCCTGCGACGAGATCGCCGCCGGCGCGACCCTGGAGATCGCCGACATCGAGGGGCCGGGCGTCGTCCAGCACGTCTGGATGACGCTGACCGGTGCCTGGCGCGCGACCATCCTGCGCGTCTACTGGGACGGCTCTCCGGCGCCGGGGATCGAGGTCCCGGCGGGCGACTTCTTCTGTGTGGGCTGGGGCCGCTACGCGCAGGTGAACGCCCTGCCGGTCAACGTCAACCCGGGCAGCGGCTTCAACTGCTTCTGGGAGATGCCCTTCCGCCGGCGCTGCCGCATCACGCTCGAGAACCGCGCGCAGGAGGAGATCGTCGCCTTCTATCAGATCGACTACGCGCTGACGGTGGTGCCCGAGGACCGCGCCTACCTGCACGCACAGTGGCGGCGCGCGCAGCCGGTGCGGAAGGGCGACGTCTACACGATCCTCGACGGCGTGCGCGGCCGCGGCCACTACGTCGGCACGTACTTGTGCTGGGGCGTGCACGCCGGCGGCTGGTGGGGCGAGGGCGAGGTCAAGTTCTTCCTCGACGGCGACGGCTTGCACCCGACGATCTGCGGCACGGGCACGGAGGACTACTTCGGCGGCAGCTACAACTTCGAGGCGCGCGACCCGGCCACCGGCGAGGGCGCCTACCGCGAGTTCAGCGCGCCCTTCCTGGGCATGCCGCAGGTGATCCGGCCGGACGGCTTGTACGACTCGCAGCAGCGCTTCGGCCTGTACCGCTTCCACGTGATGGACCCGATCCGCTTCGAGCGCGACCTGCGCGTGACGGTGCAGTGCCTCGGCTGGCGTCCGGGCTTCGAGCAGTACCTGCTGCGCGAGGACGACGTCGCCTCGACCGCCTTCTGGTACCAGACGCTGCCCGCCGCGCCCTTCCCGGAGCTCCCCGGCCCCGAGCAGCTCGAGGTCGTCTGACGCCCTTCCTCGTCCCCTCAGCGGTCCTTGGACGAGGACCGGCCGGAGGCGTGGAGGAATCTGCCGGGTAGGATCCTCGACGGATTCGGACGCTCGCCGGTGGTGCTGGTCGCCAGACGCGGCTCGCCGCCGCGGGTCTCGACCGTGATGTTCGTCTCGCGCCAGTCGCCGCGCTCGAAGCCCCAGCCGTCGCCCTCGTCCTCGTAGACGCGTCCGGCGGCGTGGCCTTCGCGATCGAGGAAGGCGTGCGCTCGGAGCGGGCCCGCCAGCGCCTCGGCCGAGTGCGCACCGCCCGGGCCCTCGACCACGACCGAGCCGGCGCGCGCGAACACCGGACAGCGCTCCAGCGGCGCGGCGACCACGTGCGGCCCCGGCTCGTAGTGCGTGCCGTCCTCGTAGTCGTACCAGCCGCCCTCGTTCGCCGGCAGCAGCACCGCGCGCCGCACGGCGCCCTCCTCGATCACGGGGGTGACCAGCAGGTCGTCGCCGACGAGAAACGCGTCGTCGACCGCGCGCAAGGCCGGAGCGGCGGGATCGGCGAAGAACAGCGGCCGCACGACCGGCAGGCCCGTGAGCGCAGCCGAGCGGAAGAGCGTGTAGAGCGTCGGCAACAGGCGCATGCGGCGCTCGAGCGCCGCGCGCACGATCGCCTCGACCTCGGGGCCGAAGGCCCACGGCTCCTTGCGGCACGAGCTGCGCTCGGCGTGCCCGCGGCAGAACGGCAGCCACGCTCCGAGCTGCATCCAGCGCGCGTAGAGCTCAGGGCTCGGGTCGCCGTCGTAACCCCCCAGGTCCGGACCGCTGAAGGGCTGTCCCGAGAGTCCCAGGTTCAAGACCATCGGGATCGACCACGCCAGGTCGGGCCAGGTCGCCTGGTTGTCCCCGGTCCAGGCCGCGGCGAAGCGCGCGCCACCGAGGTGGTTCGAGCGCGACAGGACGAACGGTCGCCGCTCCGGCAGCGCCGCGCGCACGCCGGCGTTCGTCGCTTCGGCCATCAGGCGCCCGTACAGGTTGTGGAAGCGGCGGTGGTCGCCGCCGCCCAGCCCGCGGTGGCGCGCGTCCGGCGGCAGCGTGCGGCCCGGCGCGCGGAAGACCGAGGGCTCGTTCATGTCGGCCCACAGGCCGTCCAGGCCGGCCGCCATGAAGTCGCGCGCCCGCTCGGACCACCACGCGCGCGTCTCTTCGCGCGTGAAGTCGGGAAACAGGCACACCCCCGGCCAGACGCGGCCGCGCACCGCCTCTCCGTCCCTGTCCTCGACGAAGTGGCGGCCGGCGCGCCCGCTTGCCGCCAATGCACAGTCGGCCGCGTCCGCCACGCCGGGATCGATGATCGCAACGGCGTGGAAGTCCAGCTCGTGCAGCTCGGCCAACAGCCCGGCCGGGTCGGCGAAACGCTCGGGATGCCACGTGAACGAGCGGCGGCGGTCCATGTGGTCGATGTCGAGCCAGATCGCGTCGCACGGGATGCGGCGCTCGCGCAGGCCGCGCGCGACCGCGAGCGCTTCGCCCGCCGACGCGTACGACCAGCGGCACTGGTGGTAGCCGAGCGCCCAGGCGGGCGGCATCCCGATCGTGCCGACGAGCGCGCCCAGACCGCGCAGCACCGCCTCGGGGCCGTCACCCTCGACGAGATAGACGTCGAAGGCCTCCCGCTCGAAGCGCAGCTCGAGGCCGTCGGCGCGCAGCTCGATCTCGCCGCTGCGGAAGGCGTCGGCCAGGATCCCCAGCGCGCTTCCGTCCGCGAGGAGCGCCAGGACCCAGGGGTGCGACTGGTACAGCGCCGGCGTCTCGTCGTCGTAGCGCCAGGCGTCCGTGTTCCACAGCTCCACCAGCCGCCCGTTGCGGCGCAGCGGGCCGCACACCTCGCCCGCTCCGTACAGGTCGATGTCCGCGCCGAACGCGACCTGCGCGCGGACCGTGCTCCCGTCGTGCTCGAAGCGCACCTCGTCGCCGCGCGCGTCGCCGATGACCCGCGGCTCGCGCGCGAGGCACGTCCAAGAGTCCCGCTGCGGTGAGTCGGCGGCCGGGACGGGCCGGAATCGGCGCAGGCGGCCCTCGAAGCCGGTCGTTCCCTCCGGCCGCACCTCGACGACCTCGACGCGCTCGAGACCGGCGCTGCCGAGGGGCAGCTCGGACAGAGGGCCCGTCAGGTCGAGCCGCGAGCGGCGCCGCGCGCTCACGCCGGCGGTTCCTCGAGGTAGAGCTCGAGCTCGCAGCGCGTGAAGTCCTCGCGCTTGTCGGCCGGGAAGCACACGCACACCTCGTCGCCGTCGCGCCGGGCCGGCCCGGCCGCGCTCCAGGCGCGGTCGGAGCGCACGGGGAACACGAGCTCGCGTCCCGCCGGTCCCCACAGCTCGAAACGCACTCGCGCCCCCGCGACGTCGATGACGACGAGTCGCGGCGCCTCGCTGCGGGCACCTTGCTCGAGCACGGGCGCGGGCAGCAGCAGGCTCGGCCCCTCGCACAGATCGAGATCGACCTCGAGCTCGCGCTCGAGCTCGAGTTGCTCGACCTCCACGCGCCGCGCGCCGCCGCCCAGGTCGGCCACGACGGTCCGCAACGAGTCGCCGCCGCGCCGAGCGGCGCGCACGATGCTCCCGGGCGGCACGAGCGGGGCCAGCCGCACGCGCAGCGGCGGACCCTCCGTGCGCCGCAGCTCGAAGCGCAGCGTGCTGCGCCCGGCCAACCGCGTCCGATGCACGGCGAGGTCGAGGCGCGTGCGGCCGACGCGCAGCCCGCGCACGCGCGCCGAGTCCCACTCTGCAGGCAGCGCCGGCGCGAGCGTGAACGCACCCTCGAGCGCGTCGGGCACGATGCCCATCAGGCCCGCGTAGACGACCTGCACCAGCCCGGCCGACGAGAACACCTGGTGCGGTACCCCGCGTGCCGGGGCCACCGCCCGGTCGCCGCGCAGGTGCTCGGGCAGGAAGCCCAGGCCGCTGAAGTTCGACAGCGCCGCCAGCGAGCGCAGGACCTGCAGGCCCGCGTCCGAGATGCCGTGTCGATACAGGGCGAGCGCGACGAACTGCGTCAGGTAGGGGAAGACGCTGCCGCTGTTGTAGTGCCCCGGGTCGTAGACCTCGGCCTCGGTCGCGAACATGCGCGCGCCCCAGTCGGCGACGAGGCTCGGGTGGTTGAGCGCGCGGGCCGTCGCCAGCGCGCGCGCCGGGTGGCCGAAGCCGCGCGCGATCGGGTGCGCCACGTAGGCCGTCAAGTCGTCGTTGCGCCCTCCGTCCGTCAGGAGCGCGAAGCCGTAGCGCCCGTGCTCGGCCGACCAGAAGGCCTCGAAGCCCGCCGCCGCGCGCCGACCGAGCTCCCTTGCGCGCGCGCCGAGCGCGTCGCGCTGGCAGGATAGGGCCAGACGCTCGAGCGCGCGCAGCGAGTCGAGCCACAGGCCCTGCAGGAAGACCTCGCTCTGGATGCGCCCGCACAGCGGACCGGCCTCGACCGCCGCCAGGCCGGCCTTGGAGTTCGCCAGGCGCCCGTCGTCGTCGAGGCATCCCTCGCACCACTGCAACGCGCGCTCGGCCGCGGGCAAGAGCTCCAGCGTGAGCTCGCGGTCGCCGGACGCGGAGACGACCTGCGCCAGGCACGAGGCGAAGCGCGGCGAGTTGTCGGCCTTGTAGTACGCGTAGGGGTAGTCCTCGAGCCAGTCGCACGAGTTCGCGGACAGCACCAGCTCGTGCATGAGCTTGCCGTCCGCGCGCTGGTGGGAGGCGGCGAAGCGCAGCACGTCGCGCGCGCCCCGGAAGTCGCCGTAGGCCGACATGGCGCGCGCCGCGATCATCGCGTCGCCGTCGAAGAACCAGCCGAAGCCGGGTCGCTCGCCGGCCGCGCTGGGCGCGAGCCCTGCCACCAGCCCGCGCCCGAGCCCGTCGACCTCGACCCAGGCCCGCTCGATCGCGATCTGAGCGTCGCGCACCGCGTCCGTGAGGGCCTGGTCGGAGCAGTCGAAGGCGCTGCAGCTCTCTCTGAATCGCATCCAGTGCTCGACATGCTCGCGCTCGAGACCTCGCGCCTCGCGCTCCGTGTGGCGCCACTCGCCGCGCGCGGCGGCGATCACGGCCGCGCAGCGCGCGAGGCCGAGCGCGGCGCCCTCGTCGCCCCGGCGCGCGGCCTCGCTGAGCAGGGGCGGCTCGAGCTCGGCGCCGACGAAGTAGAGCGAGAGCGGCCCGCGCCCGCCGCGCGCGGGGGTCAGCGCCAGCTCGATCTCGAACGCCTCGCCGCCGAGGGCGTGGTCGCCGCCGGCGGCGACCGGCTCGGCCTCGGGGCTGCCGATCAGGACCGCGTAGCGACCGAGCTCCTCGGTCAGGAGCAGGGCGCCCGTGGCCTGGTCGCGCGTCGCGATCTGCCCACCCATGCCCGCCGGCCACATCGGGCGCAGGTCCGCGACCAGGCGCACGTCTACGCGGATCGGCGTCGCGCCCTCGAGCAGGAAGGTCCAGAACATCGCCCGCCGCTCGAGCGCCGCGAAGATGCGCTGGCGCAACGTGAACTCGGGGTGCACCCAGGTCAGCTCGGCGCTGTCGGGCCGTACGGCCACCCTGGTCACGCGCGCCTCGCCCGGCGTGCCGTCCACGATCGGACGCGGACGCACCGTGATGCCGTGCGCGACCTTGAGCGGCCACATCCACAGCTCGAGCTCGCCCGACTCGCGGCCGAGCATCGCCATGCGCCGCCCGCCGACCTCGATGAAGCGGTCGGCTCGCGCCTCGCGGACGTGGACGGGCAGGCTCGTCGGCGTGCTGTGCGTCGGCACCACGCCCACGAAGCTATCCCAGCGAATCGGCCCCCGGTAGGATGCGGCCGCGATGTTCTGGGCGGCGCCCCTCGTGCTCGGCCTGCTCCCGCCGATCCGCGTCCAGGAGCGGGAGCTGGTCGTGATGGTCGAGGAGACGACCTTCGGCGCCTGGGGACCCCTGAACGAGCTCGCGCGCGACTTCGAGGCGCGCCACTCCGGCCTGCGCGTCAAGGTCCTCGACCAGGGCGGCGCCGCCGGGGCGATGGACAAGCTCAAGTTCATGATGGCCGGCGACCTGCCGCTCGACGTCGCGCGCGTCGACGTCACCGAGCTGGCTGCCTTCGTGGCCGAGGGCGCGCTGATCGACCTGCGCGGCCGTTTCGAGGCCGACCCGCGCTGGGATCCAGGCCGCTACTTCCCCGCGCCGCTGGCGGCCTTGACCGACGGCGAGGGCCGGATCTACGGCCTGCCCTCGACCTTCACGCCCTACGTCATGTACGCCAACCTCGATCTGCTCGACGAGGCCGGCTTCGCGCGACCCGCGGCGGGCTGGACCTGGGACGACTTCGTCGCGATCGCGCGCGCCACCACCCTCGACCGGGACGGCGACGGCCGCACGGACCAGTACGGCGTGTCGCTGACGCAGTGGCTGCAGGCCGTCGTGCCGTGGGTGTGGCAGAACGGGGGCGACCTGCTCGGCCCGACGGGCGAGCGCTCGACCATGGGGGCGCCGGAGTTCGTCGGCGCGATGCGCTTCCTGCGCCGGCTCCTGCACGAGGAGCGCATTGCATCCTTCGACGCGACCTTCTCCAACCAGCTCAGCCAGGGGCTGTTCCAGGCCGGTCGCGCGGCCCTGTACGGCCCGGTCGGGTACTGGGAGACCTACCGCTTCCAGCACATCGAGGCCTTCCGCTGGGACGTCGTGCCGCTGCCCGTCGGCCGGCGCGCGGCGACCAGCATCGCCATGACGGCCTTCGTCGTGCCTCGCACCGCGCGCGAGCCGGATCTGGCGGCCGAGTTCGTGCTCGAGCTGGCCGGACCGGGCTACCAGGGCATGCTGGCGCGCATCGGCAACGGCCTGCCCGGCCTGGAGTCGGCCGCGCGCTCGGCGGACTTCCTGAAGCCGGACGTCGCGCCGGAGAGCGAGCACGTGTTCCTGGACGTGATGGCGAACGCGCGCTTCATGCCGCCGATCGCCAACTGGCGCAAGATCGAGTCGATCTGCCAGGCCGAGCTGGAGGGCATCCTGCTGGCCGAGGACTTCGACGTCGCGGCCGCCTGCGAGCGCATGGCCGCGAAGACCGACGGTTTCCTGGAGCGCGAACGCCGGCGCGCCGCGCAGCCGCCGGCGCCGCCCTGGGCGCTCGAGCTGGCGTTCACCTTGTCGATCCTGGCGCTCTTCGCGCTGTTCATCGCGCGCCGCGGTCCGCGTCCCGGCGCGCTGCTCGTGCGCCAGGAGCGCGCGGGCTACGCGATGATCGCGCTGTGGGCGGTGGGATTCCTGCTGTTCCTGTTCGGGCCGGCGGTGGTCACGGCGCTCATGTCGCTGTGCGAGTGGTCCCCGGTTCGCGACATCGACGCGATGCGCTGGATCGGGCTCGACAACTACGGCCGACTGGCCAGCGATGAGACGTTCCACCGCTCGCTCGGGGTGACGGCGGCCTACGCCGCGTTCAGCGTACCCCTGGGGCTGGCGGCGGCACTGGGCCTGGCGCTGCTGCTGCGCCGCGACGACACGAAGAACGGCGCCGTGCGCACGTTGTGCTACCTGCCGGCAATCATCTCGCCAGTGATCGTGGCGGCGGTCTGGCGCTCGCTCTTCGAGGAGCAGACGGGCCTGTTCAACGGTTGGCTGGCCGCCGTGGGGATTGACGGACCGGCCTGGCTGCGCGACCCGCGCTGGGTGCTGCCCTCGTTCGTGCTGATGAGCCTGTGGGGCGTCGGCGCGCAGATGTTGGTCTTCCTGGCCGCGCTCAAGGCCCAGGATCCGATCCTGGTAGAGGCCGCGCGCGTCGACGGCGCCGGGCCCTGGCGGCGCTTCCTGCACGTCACGCTGCCGGGCATCAGCCCCGTCGTCCTGTTCAACCTCGTGACCGGGCTGATCCTCGCCGCTCAGGTCTTCGCGCAGCCCTTCGTGATGACCCAGGGCGGACCCGGCGACGCCTCGCGCTTCCTCGTGCTGTACCTGTACGAGAGCGGTTTCCGGCACCTCGACATGGGTTACGCCTCGGCCATCGCCTGGGTGATGTTCGTGCTGCTGGCGGTGTTGTGCGCCGCGCTCATGTCGAGCTCGCGCTACTGGGTCCACTATGCCGGCCGGAGGCCGTCGTGAGACCTCGCGCCTGGCAGCGCATCGCCCTGCTGTTCGTCGCTGCGGTCTTCGCGACGCCGCTCCTGTTCATGCTGGTCGTGTCGCTGCAGCCCGAGGGGAAGGGGTTCGAGCGCTCGGCCCTGGACCTGTTGCACGAGCGGCACTTCGAGAACTACGCGCAGGCGCTCGTGCGGATGGGCGGCTTCGGCCGCTTCCTCTGGAACACGATCCTGATCACCGTGCTGAGCATCGCGGGTCAGCTCCTGACCTGCTCGCTGGCCGGCTACGCGTTCGCGCGCGTGCCGTTCCGAGGTCGGGACACGCTCTTCCTGCTGGTGCTGGCGACGATGCTGTTGCCGGATCAGGTGACCGCCATCCCGCGTTTCCTGCTCTTCCGCCAGCTCGGTCTGGTGGACACGTACTACCCGCTCGTCCTGCCCACCGTGCTGGGGGGCGCGCCGTTCTTCATCTTCCTGTTCCGCCAATACTTCCTGGCGCTGCCGGCGGAGCTCTCGGATGCGGCGCGCGTGGACGGCTGCGGGCACCCGCAGATCTGGTGGCGCATCATGCTGCCGTTGGCGCGGCCGATGCTGGTGACGGTCGGGATCTTCACCTTCCTGGCGACCTGGAACGACTTCTGGGCGCCGCTGATCTACCTGGTCTCGCCGGAGAACAAGACCCTCACCTTGGCACTGGCCAGCTTCACGCGCACCTACGACACCGCCGTCGAGCACCTGATGGCGGCCTCGGCGGTCGTGCTGCTGCCGTGCGTGTTCGTCTACTTCCTGGCCCAGCGCCTGTTCCTGCGCGGCGTCGCGGTAGCGGCCTCGAAGGGCTGAGAGGCTCTGAGCCCGGCCGTCATGCCCGAGTACCCCGACATCCAGGTCTACGTCGAGGGCCTCGAACGGCGCGTCGTCGGTCGTCGGCTGATCGGAGTGCGCCTGCACAGCCCGTTCCTGCTGCGCTCGGTCGAGCCGCCGCTGGCCGCTGCGCACGGTCGCGAGGTGCGCGGGCTGCGACGCATCGGCAAACGCATCGTGATCGGGCTCGAGGACGAGCTGTTCCTCGTGCTGCACCTGATGGTCGCCGGGCGGCTGCGGTGGGCGCCGGCCGGAGCGAAACTACCCGGACGGATCGGCCAGGCGGCCTTCGACTTCGAGCACGGCGCGCTGCTCCTGACCGAAGCCGGCTCCAAGCGGCGCGCGTCGCTGTTCGCCGTGCGCGGCGAGCAGGAGCTCGCGCGCTTCGAGCGCGGCGGGCTGGAGGTGATGGAGGCCGACCTCGAGGCCTTCCGAGGCGCGATCACGGCCGAGAGCCACACGCTGAAGCGCAGCCTGTGCGACCCGCGCGTCCTGAGCGGCATCGGCAACGCCTACTCCGACGAGATCCTGCACCGCGCGCGGCTGTCGCCGGTGCTCCTGACGAGCCGTCTGGCCGCGGACGAGATCGAGCGCCTGTACGAGGCCTGCCGCGCGGTGCTCGCGGAGTGGACCGCGCGCCTGCGGGCCGAGGCAGGTGACGGCTTCCCGAGGGACGTGACCGCCTTCCGCGCCGGCATGGCCGTCCACGGCCGTTACCGGCAGCCATGTCCCGACTGCGGCGCGCCGGTGCAGCGCATCGTGTACGCCAGTCGCGAGACGAACTACTGCCCCGG
>Ga0326597_10008990_pt1 | contig 13430 bp, 16 predicted proteins | sample RVTome_12_FD_203789 | JGI IMG/M metagenome (GOLD analysis project Ga0326597, IMG submission 203789) | Soil microbial communities from uranium-contaminated site in the Upper Colorado River Basin, Wyoming, United States - RVT100D185 | ecosystem: Environmental > Terrestrial > Soil > Contaminated >... | reverse complement strand
CAACGGTTCTGGCGTCCACAGCCTTTGGTCTCGCCGGTCTCCATGCGGTGGTGGCGTTTGTCATGCGAGACGACGACGCGCTTGGGGTCACTCACGCCCTGGTTGCGGCCGCTATGGCCACAGTTGGCTCGACCGTGTTGCTCGATGGTCCGGCCGCGGTACTAGCCGTCACCGTCGTTGCGGCCGCGGTGACTGTCATCGGGTTCAGTTCAGACGCAGTAGGACCCAAATGGGCCGGCGGCCTGGCGTTGGCCGGGGCGGGCTATCTCAACATTGCAACACTGGTCGATCCCGGCGGGTCGAGCGACTCCGTTGCCCGGGTAGCCGTGATTGCGGTGGTCGGTCTGGTCGCGTTTGCCCTTGATCGGCAGCCCGGTTCGGATGCGGTAGTCGCCCGGAATCTGGCCGCCACCTATGTGTATCTTGGTGGGTTCTTGGTCGGTCTCGTGGATCTTGCGACGTACAGTCAAGCCCTGACGACTGCGGTCTGGAGCTTGCTGGCCGTGAGCCTGATCGTTTTCGGAAGTGTTGCCGACCGCCAGACAATCATGCGGTTGGGCCTCGGGACGATGGCGGGCATCCTCGTCAAGGTATTCCTGGTCGATCTGGCGACTGTCGAGACGATCTGGAAGATGGCGCTGTTCCTTGCCCTTGGTGTAGTGCTTCTCCTGGTCGGATACTGGATTTCAAACGAGGACTGAGTGGGGTGGGCATGTCCCAAAGGTCCAAGAAATCGCTGAACCTTCGGGTGGCTACGCTCCTGGTTGGGCCCTTGGCGCAGTGTGGCTTTGTCCTGGGTTCCGCGGAGTTCATGTAGGGTCTTGCTAGGGAACTTGTACCCTATCCGAATTTGTGAAATAATTCACAAGGATCAGCCACGACATCGACTGGGGTCAGTGTGAGTAGGGTCACCCGAGAGATCGGACAATCAGCAGGCGGCGGCTGGGCCGCCGGTTCCGGGTTTTTCGGTTCGCTGATGGCTGGCCTCTTCCTCGGTATGGGAGCGGACTACCTGTTCGATACCGATCCCATATGGACGGTGATCGGTATTATTGCCGGGTCCATCAGTGGTTTCTATACGATGTGGAACCTGATGATAAAGGACTCAGATGACTGACCCGATCGTGAACGAAATCATCGCCGAACAACGACCAATTGAGCGGGAAATGGCTCGATCAATGACCCGACGAGGTCGGTATGTTGTGCCCGTTCTGGTCGCCATCTTTGGGCTGACGCGCGGCGGAGGCGGAGCAGTGGCAGCCGGGGTCGGAGGCCTGGTGGTAGTGGGTAACTATCTCCTCACCGGAGAGATTCTGGCTCGATCTGCACGAATCTCGCTCCCCGCCTATTATGCCGGAGCAGTTTTTGGGTATTTCCTCCGGCTCGGGTTGATCGCAGGCACACTATTGCTTATCGCAAATCTGTTCGAGGTCGACCGTTTTGCGCTCGGCCTGTCGGTGGTGGCAACATACATGACCTTGTTGACTTGGGAAGCGATCGCGATGTCGAAGCGCAGAACATGAAAACGACAAGACGAACTACGAGGTTGAACTGACACTATGGAAACATTGATTCTGGCTTCTGAAAGCTGCGACATCAAGAACGAAGTCGTCTGTGCTCCGGCGAATGTTCTTGAGCTTTTTAAGCTTCCGACGTGGTTTCACATTGGTGGACTTGAGTTCTCCCGGTCAACGTTCCTTCTGTTTTTGGCCTCGTTCGTGGTAATGGGGATACTGTGGGCGGGTCTGCGCAATCCGAAACTGGTTCCCGGGAAGATGCAGCTCATTGTCGAGGATCTCGTCGGGTTCGTTCGCGATGGGATCGCCCGTGACATCATTGGTCCCGAAGGGACCAAGTACGTCCCGTACCTTCTTTCGCTCTTCTTGTTCATTCTCGTGGGAAACTTGTTCGAGATCGTCCCATTCACCCTGTACCCCATCACTTCCCGCATGGCCATCCCCGCACTGCTGAGCCTGATCACGTACGTGATATTCGTTTTTGTCGGATTCAAGAAGAACGGTATTCGCTACTTCACCGACATTGCCTGGCCGAAATCGGTCCCGGTGGCGCTCCGTTGGTTGGTCGGCTTGATCGAAGTGGTTTCGACCTTCTTCTTGCGGCCATTGACACTTGCGGTGCGGTTGTTCGCCAACCTGGTGGCAGGCCACTTGATGCTCACGCTCATGCTCGGCTCGGCGGCGTTCTTCCTCGTGGGGGTTGGCGATATCGGCCTCAAATCGGCTTTGGGGCTTGGTTGGTTCGGAGTTGGTGTCGGCATCTACCTGTTCGAGGTAGTCGTGGCAGTGCTCCAGGCTTACATTTTTACGTTGCTATCTGCGGTGTACATTCAGACGTCTGTCCACCCTGAACACTGATCCCACAGAACAGAGAAGGAAGGTAAACATGACAGGAGATATTGAGCTGCTCAAAGGTGCCATTGCCTTGATCGGGTACGGGCTCGGGGCAGTAGGTCCGGGTATCGGTATTGGCATCGTCGTTGGCAACGCCATCACCGCGATGGCCCGTCAGCCCGAGATGGCGGGTACGGTGCGGACCACGATGTTCTTGGGTATCGCTTTCACAGAAGCGCTGGCCCTGATCGGCTTTGTGCTCTTCTTCATCGCTTAGGAGACAGTCGTGACTCAGGCCTTATTTGCATTCGCGGCTGTTGCCGAGACAGCGGAAGAACCCGCCAGCAACCTAGAACTAGTACTTCCCAATCTCTATGAGATGGTGGCGGCGCTGGTTGCCTTCGGGATCGTCTTCTACTTCGTTCAAAAGTTCGCGCTACCGAGGATGAACGAGCTGCTCGAGGCTCGCCAAAAGGCGATTTCTGGGGAGATTCGAGAAGCTGAGGCGATCAAGGTCGAGGCACAGACCCTCCTTGACGATTATCGCCAACAGGTCGCCGGCGCCAAGTCCGAGGCCAATCAGATCGTCGAGGCAGCTCGCAATCAGGCCGATACCGTCAAGGCAGATCTCATTGCCAAAGCTCAGACCGAAGCCCAAGGCATCGTTGGCAAGGCCAGGGAAGACGCCTCGAGCGAAAAGGCCCGGGCAATGACCGAGGCCCGTCAAGAAGTCGCCAACCTGTCGATCGACCTTGCGGAGAAAGTGGTCGGCAACAGCCTCGACCGCGCCGCCCAGAAGAACCTGGTCGACAACTACCTGGCTTCTCTGGAAGGGGCCTAACCCTCCATGTCGAGTGACGATCGGATTTCACAGTACGCCAGCGGCATCTTCGAGATTGCCAAAGGTGAGGGTGAGCTCGACCGCGTTCGTGCCGAGCTTCTTGAGATCGGCCGGGCTTTTCAGAGCTCGAATGAGCTGCGTGATGCGCTTGGCAACCCGCAGCTACCGGCCGAGCGCAAAGAGGCCATCGTCAATGATCTGCTTGGTTCTCGTGCGACCGATCTCACCCGCAACGTCGTATCGCTAATCGTGGGCATGGGGAGGGCTAACTCCATTCCTGCCATCGCCGATGCCCTGGCGGAAACGGCGGCGGCTTCTTCGAACAGAGAAGTAGCCGAGATTCGCACGGCGATCGAGCTTGACGATGAAACAGTGGGCCGCCTGATCAGTGCGCTCGAACGAAAGACGGGCAAGTCGCTCGAAGCCAAGGTTGTGGTCGATCCCACCGTGTTGGGCGGCATCATCGCCCAGGTAGGTGACACCGTGATCGACGGTTCGGTAAAGAGGCGGCTCAGCAGCCTCCGCCAGGCACTCAAGGCATAGGAACCAGGAGTAACGATGTCAGAGATGACCATCAATCCCGAAGACATCACGTCGGCCCTCAAAGCGAACCTGGCCGACTGGTCGCCTTCCATACAAACAGAGACAATCGGGTATGTGACGGCAATCGCCGATGGCGTTGCCCGCGTCAAGGGACTTCCCGCCACCATGGCTTCGGAGCTTCTTGAGTTCCCGGGTGGTCTGCTCGGTGTTGCACTCCAGATCGACGAAGCCGACCTCGGTGTCGTACTCATGGGTGAGTACAGCCACGTCGAAGAGGGCTCTCCGGTCAAACAGACCGGTGAGATTCTTTCCATTCCGGTTGGCGATGCGATGCTCGGTCGCGTGGTTGATCCGCTCGGCGCTCCCATCGATGGAAAAGGGCCGATTGCCACCACCGAACGACGTATGCTCGAAACCCAGGCGCCGTCTGTTGTCCACCGTCAGCCGGTCAGCGAACCTCTCCAGACCGGCATCAAGGCCATCGATGGCATGATCCCCATCGGCCGTGGACAGCGAGAGTTGATCATTGGTGACCGTCAGACCGGCAAGACGGCTGTCGCAGTCGATGCCATCATCAACCAGAAGGGCCAGGACGTAAAGTGCATTTACGTCGCCATCGGCCAGAAAGCATCGACCGTCGCCGAGGTCGTCGCCTCACTGGAACGTAATGGGGCAATGGAGTACACCGTCGTCGTGTCGGCCACCGCTTCGGATCCGGCCGCTCTCCAAATGTACGCTCCGTATGCCGGGTCAGCCATCGGTCAGCACTGGATGTACAACGGACAACATGCGCTCATCGTCTTCGACGATCTGTCCAAGCAGGCTGTGGCCTATCGTGAGATTTCCTTGCTTCTGCGTCGCCCTCCGGGCCGTGAAGCCTATCCGGGTGACGTTTTCTACTTGCACAGCCGCCTGTTGGAGCGTTGCGCCAAGCTGTCAGACGAACTCGGCGGAGGGTCGATGACCGGGTTGCCGATCATCGAGACCAAAGCAGGCGACGTCTCGGCCTTCATTCCTACCAACGTGATTTCGATCACCGACGGGCAGATCTTCCTGGAGACGGACTTGTTCTTCTCCGGTATCCGTCCGGCTATCAATGCTGGTATTTCGGTGTCCCGGGTCGGCGGTGCCGCGCAAATCTCTGCCATGAAGAAGGTGGCGGGTTCGTTGCGTTTGAACCTCGCCCAATTCCGTGAGTTGGAAGCGTTCGCCGAGTTCGGTTCCGAGCTTGATGACGCCTCACTCTCCCAGCTGGAGCGGGGTCGGCGCGTCGTAGAGACTCTCAAACAGCCACAGTTCTCGCCGCTACCCGTCGAGGAGCAGGTGCTGGAGATTTACGCAGTCACCAACGGTCTGTTCGATGATGTGCCGGTTGAACGAATTGTGAAGACCAACGCCGGCTTGCGAGCGTTCGTGAAGACCCGCAACGCGGAGCTGCTGGATACGATTCGCCAGACCGGAAAGCTGCCTGAATCGGACGCACTCGACGCGGCGATCAACGCATTCAAAGAAACACTCGGGGAGTAGGTAGGTGGCGAGCGCGGAACTTCGCGATACCCGACGGCGGATCAAGTCCGTTCAGTCGACGATGAAGATCACCCGTGCCATGGAGCTCATTTCCGCATCGCGGATTCCCAAGGCGACTGCAAGGGTGAATCAGTCGAAGCCGTATTCGAACAAGCTTGTCGAGGTGATCCGCAACGTCAGCCGAGCCTCCGGGGGAGCATCCCACATGCTGCTCGAAAAGCGAGAGGTCGAGACGGTTGGCATCCTGGTGATCGCCTCGGACCGTGGGTTGGCCGGAGCCTATGCCTCGACGGTCATTCGCATCGCCGAACGACGGGCCCTGGAGTATCTCGGACAGGGCAAGAACGTGCGCTTTTTCGCGGTTGGTAAGAAGGCTCAGTCGTATTTCGAGTACCGCAAGTACAAGGTCGATCGAGCCTTTCTGGGCGTTACCGACGCTCCCGGGTATGGTGATGCCAGGGCGGTCGCCAACGTGGTGATGGACGTCTACGCGAGCGAAACGATCGATTCCCTCGATGCCGTCTTCACACGGTTCAAGTCGGCCGGTTCCCAGGAGGCGATGCTGTCGGCGTTGTTGCCGATTACCCACGTCGGTGAGGAATCGGAGCCGGAGGGGTCGAAGTCGATTGACTATTCCTACGAGCCATCACCGGGCGAGATCCTGGATCGTCTACTCCCGAGGTACGTAGAAGCGACCATCTTCTCAATGCTTCTCGAAGCATCCGCGTCGGAGCACTCTGCCCGACGGAGGGCTATGAAAGCGGCCACCGATAATGCCGAAGACCTGATCAGGGTGTTGACTCAACGGGCCAACCGGGCCCGCCAGGCAGAGATTACGACAGAGATTTCCGAGATTGTTGGCGGCGCCGAAGCGCTCAGCCAGGCATAAGAAGCATAAGGAGTACGCAACGTGGCAGAAGTAAAGAGCGTCGGGCGAATCATCAAAGTGGCCGGTCCGGTTGTGGATGTTGAGTTCCCACCCGACGGCTTGCCTGAGATTCTCTTTGCCCTCGAAGTGGACCTGTCGGTGGCCGGTGATTCGAAAACGATCATCGCCGAGACGGCAGCTCATCTTGGTGGCGGTCGGGTCAGGGCAATCGCCATGTCGGGTACCGACGGTCTCGTCCGAGGGGCCGAAGTGCGCAATACCGGCGGCCCGATCACGGTGCCGGTAGGAGATCAAACGCTTGGTCATATCTTCAACCTTTGGGGTGAGTCGCTTGACGCTCCCGAGCTGGAGTTTACGGGTGAGCGCTGGCCCATCCATCGCCAGCCTCCGCTGTTCGAGGACGTCGTACCGCAGACCAAGGTCTTCGAGACCGGTATCAAGGTCATTGACCTGCTCTCGCCATATCTTGAGGGCGGGAAGATCGGTTTGTTCGGTGGTGCCGGCGTCGGCAAGACCGTCCTGATTCAGGAAATGATCAACCGGGTCGCCACCCACCATGGTGGTGTCTCGGTGTTCGCCGGCGTCGGCGAGCGCACCCGTGAGGGTAACGACCTTTTCCTCGAGATGCAGGAGTCGGGCGTTATCGAAAAAGCTGCCCTCGTTTTTGGCCAGATGGACGAGCCACCGGGTGTTCGCCTTCGGGTTGCCCTGTCGGCTTTGACGATGGCCGAATACTTCCGCGATGTGCAGAATCAGGACGTGTTGCTCTTCATCGATAACATCTTCCGCTTCACGCAGGCTGGCTCTGAAGTGTCAACGTTGCTGGGTCGCATGCCGTCCGCGGTTGGTTATCAGCCGACCCTGGCCGGCGAGATGGGTTTCCTCCAGGAGCGCATCACCTCGCTCAAGGGCAAGTCGATCACGTCACTTCAGGCCATATATGTCCCGGCTGATGACATCACGGACCCTGCTCCACACACGGCGTTCGCCCACCTTGACGCCACGACCGTGTTGTCTCGACCGTTGTCCGCCCAGGGCATCTATCCAGCCGTCGACCCGCTTGACTCAACCTCGCGGGCGCTCGATCCGCAGGTTGTCGGCGAGGAGCACTTCAACCTCGCTGCCCAGGTGCAGCAGGTTCTCCAGCGTTATAAGGACCTCCAGGACATCATCGCCATTCTCGGAATCGACGAGTTGTCAGAAGAGGACAAGCTCATCGTCGGTAGGGCCAGACGGATCACCCGATTCCTTGCTCAGCCCATGTTTGTTGCCAAGGCCTTCACCGGTCAGGAGGGCATCTACACGTCCCTTGAGGAATCGATGGACTCATTCAAGCTGATCCTTTCTGGTGAGATGGACAAGTATCCGGAGCAGGCGTTCTACATGGTTGGTGGGGCTGACGACGTCATGGCCAAGGCCCGCGATATGGAGAAGGTAGGCGCCTAAATTGGCTGCCAGCTTTCGCGTCGACGTCGTTTCCCCGGAGGCCACGCTGTGGTCGGGGGAAGCGACGTTCATCGTGGCTAGAACCCCCGACGGTGAGATTGGCATCATGGCCGGCCATGAACCGATGATGGGCGCGCTCGTAACCGCCGCGGTGCACATTGAAGGTGCTGATGGAAAGAAGACCACCATTGCCGTCCACGGTGGCTTCATCCAGGTTCTCGACAACCAGGTCACCCTGCTAACCGACCGGGCTGAAATCGTCGAGGGTGATGCCAACGAGGCACGCCTGGCTGCCGCCGCTCTGGCGGCTATCGACGCTGAGACATAGGCGGAGAAATCGCTTCTCCGCCAGATGAAGCAGTCCGATACACCCCCATGGTGAGCAGATTCGTCGTCGTCGCCCTGGTGCTAATCGCCTGCTCGGGTAGCACTACCTCGACGACCCTGATTGCGGCGGCGCGACCTCCCACAAGTGTGTCAGTCGCCCCACCCACACGAGACAGCGTTCCTGAGACAACGGTCTCGGCCGGGGTGGCGATCGACATCGAAGACCCCCTCGAAGCCAATGCCGCGGCTTTTGTGGCGGCACTTGAGGAAGCCTTCCTCGGCACTTCCTTTGAAGGAGCAGTCCTCGACTCTCCTGAGGTATTCCTTGCCACCGCTGAGGTGATCTGTGTCCGGCTCGACAATGGCGATTCCGTCGACCAGATTTTGATAGATTACCTAGCCGGGTTGAGTAACACAGACAGGGGTGATGACACTGTTAGTGAGACTGAAGCGGCGAAAGTCGCAGGCGGAGTGCTGGGAGCATCTCTCGAGTTGTTCTGTCCTCAGCACAAGGAATTAATCGAGGACTAACCATGCGAAAAGCGGCTACCAGAATTGTGACCATGTCCGTGACCATCTTGATGGTTCTGGCTCCTGGCGCGGCCTTCGCCCAGGACGGCGGCGATCTTGTGGGCCTCGCCAAAGCCGAAGCGATTCGCTCCGCCAGGATCGCCAACGAGACTGCGATGGCCGTTCAGTCTGGCTCCGGGAAAGCCGACGGTCTGGAAAAGGCCATTCAGGCCGTCCAAGCTGCTGAAGACCGGGGAAGTGGCAATGGCCGTGCCCTCGGGCGTGGCAATGCCGCCAACGTCCTGGCCGCCCTGGCGGCGGGCGAGTCACCAGCCGGCATAGGTCGAGAGCATGGAAAAGCCGTATCAGCCGCAGCCAGAGGCCTGAGCAACCTCGCCGGCGAAAAGGGGACTAATGGCAACGGCAATGGCTGGGGCAAGGGTGGCAACCCGAACAAGGCTGACACCGGCGACGGGAGCTAGCTCTCGATGATGGCTGGCAGTTGCTACGCAGCCAGGTGAGCGGCGAACTGGTGGACCTGCTCGGGCAATCCATTGCGGATCGCCCCGGTTATGAGGGGGAACATCATTCCGGCCAGGAGACCCCTGGTCTGCAGATCGATGCCGATGGTGACCCGAACCCCGTCCATGCCGGGTACGAGATTGGCGGCGATGTTCCCGGCGATCTCCGACGTTGATATGTGCACGACCATGTCCGTGGGGCGCGACGACAGGCGGACGTCCGCTTTTCCTGCATACTCCTTGCCGGCAACCACTGCGGTGAACAGATAACCGGTCAGATTGCCACCATCATCGAATGTGGCATTGCCCACGTCGGTGATACCGGCAACCGTTGCCCACGTGTGGGGATCCTGAAGGCCGGCCCACGCCTGGTCGAGGTTGGTGGCCGAAGAGGTCACGCTGTGGGTGAATTGAGCTGCTGGCATGGGAGGAAATCGTAGCCGGATTCCTCACAGGTCCCTGACGATCTCCTTGAGGAGTTCCATGGTGGCTGGTTCGCATGACTCCCAGGTGGCATTGGTGGTCACCACGACGCCCATCCCGATGTCGTGCAGGATGATGGCGGCTGCGAAGAATGTGTCAGCTGAACCTGTGTGCCCGCTGATGTTGTGCCCGGCGAATTGCTGACGCCCCCATCCATAGCCGTTTTCGTGGACGGTTCGGATGACCCGCGGTATCAACGCCCCGGCCCCCGACGACAATGCTTCGAGGTTGGCGTGTTGCCAGCGCAGGAAACTCATGAATGACATGTGAATGTCCCCGGCTGGCGCGATCCAGGGTTCGAGTTGATACGAGTCGTCGGGCGGATGAGGAACCAGTCGTCCATCGATGAGTTGGTGTCCCCACGGATTGGCTGCCCTGGCCGCGGCCGGCCATCCGAATCCGGCCGCCAGATCGAGGCGTTCGAAGACTCGGTGGCGTACTGCCTCCTCCCAGCTGGAATTCGTGAGGGTGTCGATCACAGCACCTACCACGGCGTACCCGGCATTCGAATAGCGCATGGCCGTACCTGGCGCGGTGCTATCGGGATGGCCGAGCACAAACTCTGCAAAGCCCCGACGGTTTTTGACGGCGTCAGCCGGAAGTTCGGGCATACCGATCAGCTCGCGCTCCTCTTCGAACGGGGGGAGTCCGGCCGTGTGGTCGAGGAGCTGGCCGAGGGATGCCCCGGTTGGAAGGTCACAGACCCTGCTGATCGGCTCATACCAGTTGATGAGGCCTTCTTCGACCAGTTCGGCTGCGACCGTTGCGGTTATGGCCTTGGCGCAGGATCCAAGATGGAAATGGTCGCCGGTTCGAATGGGGCTGTCGTCGATCAGCGAGCGAACTCCCGACGTCGCCAGGATCATTTCACCCGTGAGGCTGACAATCCCCAATGCCGCACCTGGTGCGGCACCACTCCGTACCAGTTCGTCCAGTAGCGACTGGTATTTGGACTCCGTTGCGAGTTTGACCATCCCGCCTGAGTGTATCGACGCGTCGTGGCAAGGTGCGGTCAATGGGTTTGGTCGACCACTAATGTCACCGACTCATGGCGTTTAATAGTGTGCAGTACGCCGTCCTACTGGCGGTGGTATTTGGTCTTTACCGGCTGCTGCGGCGCCGCGAACAGAACCTGGTGCTCCTGGTTGCTTCCTACGTCTTCTATGGCTTCTGGGATTGGCGATTTCTGTCCTTGCTGTGGGTCTCGACGCTGGTGGACTTCTCAGTCGGAAAACGGATGGGCTCGTCGAAGGATCCGGGCGCCCGGAAACGACTCCTGCAGGTTTCGATGGCGGTCAACCTGGGGATTCTCGGATTCTTCAAGTACTTCGGATTCTTTGCCGATTCGGCGCGTGAACTCCTCGAAACCCTCGGGATACAAGCGGACTTCGCGACCTTGCATATCGTGCTGCCGGTTGGGATCAGTTTTTACACGTTCCAGACGATGTCGTACACCATCGACGTCTACCGGAGAGAGCTCGAGCCATCCGACGATCTGTTGAGCTTTGCCGTCTTTGTAGCGTTCTTTCCTCAACTGGTGGCCGGTCCCATCGAACGGGCCAAACGACTGTTGCCTCAGTTCCTGGCCGACCGGCCCAAGCTCACAGGGGTCGACCTCGCGTCAGGTTTGTTGCTCATTTTCATCGGGCTGTTCAAGAAGGTCGTCATTGCCGACGCGCTCGCCCCATTCGTCCAGGAAACGTTTGATGCGGCCGGTACCGCAGGTTGGATGCAGCTGCTGGTAGCCGTTTACGCTTTCAGTTTGCAGATCTACGGCGACTTTTCTGGTTACTCGTCCATCGCCAGAGGGTCCGCCCGGTTGCTTGGCTTTGACCTCATGGTGAACTTCAACCAACCGTACTTGTCACGCAACATCACCCAGTTCTGGCGCACCTGGCACATCTCACTCTCAACCTGGTTGCGCGACTATCTCTACATACCCCTCGGCGGAAGCCGCCAAGGCGCGGTCGCCACTCAGCGAAACGTGATGGTGACGATGCTGCTCGGAGGCCTGTGGCATGGTGCGGCATGGACGTTTGTCGTGTGGGGCGGGTTGCATGGACTCTATCTGGTCGTTCATCGTCGATTCCGTCACGGATCCGATCGCTCGGAATCGGACCCACCCCGCTGGAGCGATGTGCCTGCCGTGCTAGTGACATTCCACCTGGTCGCCCTCTCATGGGTGTTCTTCAGAGCTGACTCCTTCGCACAGGCCTGGGACGTACTTACGGGGCTTGCTACTGCTCGCCACGCCGACGGCATCCCGTACGGCGGGTTGGCGCTGGTGGTCCCTGCCGGCCTGGCGGTCATCTTTATCGATCTCGTGCAACGCCGCACCCGACGCCACGAAGGCCTGCTCCAGCTTCCCGCCTTCGCCCAAGGGCTTGTCTACGGCGCGTTCTTCATGGCGATCGTGTTGTTTTCTGGTCAAGAGGTTGTCCCCTTCCTATATTTCCAGTTCTGATGCGTCGTTCACTCATTCTCGGATTCCTCGCCGTGGTCCTTCTTCTTGAGGGGGGAGCACGGCTGCTGGCGCCACATATCCCCGGTCAGCTCCTGTGGGACAACCAGTTCACACAGGACAAGGCCGATCAGATCGGCCGTGCTGGTCAGGTTGACGTCGTGTTTGTCGGTTCGTCGGTCGTCAATGCCGGCATTGATTCAGGCTTTGTCGCGGAGAAAAGCCGGTTCTCTTCGGGCTACAACGCGGGAATTCCCTCGACTACTCCGAGTACCTGGAGGGCCTGGTCACGTGATCTCGTTTGGCCTGACTTGTGTCCGGAGGTCGTGGTAATCGGCATATCGATCCGTGACTACAACGATGCCAATCCGGGGATTTCCTACGACTTGCGCGAGTATTTGCCGTCGGCTGGCCGTTTGGGGCTGTACGGTCAATTCAGTTGGGCTTCACTCGAACAGCAGGTCGGGCGTTTCTCGACGTTCGTCCGGATCCGCTCCCGGCTTCGAGAACCTGAGAACGTCGCCCGATACCTGGTGTGGGGGAGAACCCCTGGCTGGCCGGTCACCGTGCTCACCGATGGAGGTCGATTCCAAGGCTTTGACGCCAATGTGTACCAAGTACCCACTCAAGCGGGTCTCGACCAACTCGCCGAGGGGGCCTTCGTTGACTTCTCAGTCGGCGGTAACGAAGACCGGGCGGTTAGAGCAATGATTCAGGATGCCAAGGGTTTGGGAATGCGGGTTGTGGTCGTCAGGATGCCGACGCTCAATGAGGAGCTGTCTGTGGTTCTCCCTGATGGGATGGCCGACGTTCGTGCGTTCGAAGAGGCGGTCGACCAACTGGGTGCGGACTACAACATTCCAGTACTCAGATATGCCGACATGGACGACGACCCGCAGTTGTTCTCCGACTTGTACCACCTGAATCTCTTCGGCACCGAGCTGTTGTCCCGCCGGCTTGGATCAGACCTTGAACGCTTCTTCCCTGAGCCGACCGAACACCTGTGCGGGATCCGGCCGGCCGAGCCCGAAATGGCCAACCGTCCGTGACTCCCCGGGGGGTTTCGTTATCCAGAGCGTCAGGTGTCATGTATGCTTCAGCTCTTATTTTGGGACTATGCGGCGCTGCGTCGGTATATGGTCGATGAGGAGTTGCTCGCCAGAGCCGACGGGTCTACCGGCGCATTGGCGGCCGGTATCCGGGTCAAGCGAGGCCGACTTGAGTATCCGGCTATCCTGGCTGCCATGCCTGGACTAATGGCGTTTCACGCCCATCCCGATGACGAGACCACTTCGACCGGTGGCACACTGGCCCGGTACACCGACCGGGGCGAAGTGGTCGTTGTCGTCACGGCAACCGACGGCGCCGAAGGTGAGATTCATAATTACGAGAACCCGGATGATCTCAAGCCTCGGCTTGTTGAGATGCGCGCCGAGGAACTTGCCAATGCGTTGAAGATTCTCGGTGTTCAGAACCACGAGTTTCTCGGGTATCGCGACTCGGGGATGATGGGCACTGAGCCCAACGCAGA
>Ga0326597_10008988_pt1 | contig 13432 bp, 13 predicted proteins | sample RVTome_12_FD_203789 | JGI IMG/M metagenome (GOLD analysis project Ga0326597, IMG submission 203789) | Soil microbial communities from uranium-contaminated site in the Upper Colorado River Basin, Wyoming, United States - RVT100D185 | ecosystem: Environmental > Terrestrial > Soil > Contaminated >... | reverse complement strand
CGACCAGCACCGGCCGGGCCACGGTGGTGATCCCATAGGCGACCATGACCGGCTCGGCCGCGGTGCCGTCGTGCATCTTGAAATGGCTGCCATCGAGGAACAGGTAGTCCAGATCAACCTTGGAGAGGTCGCGATTGCGGAAGGTGTCGAACTCGTCGCGGAGCTGGGCACAGATCCTCGACGCGGTCGACTTCGACAACGCGGCGTCGGGGCCGAGCGCCTCACCCAGCAGGGCTTCGATGTCCCGGTCGGACAGGCCCCGCACCCATGCCGAGATCACCAGCGCCTCCAACGGCGCCGAGCGCACCACCCCCTTGCCCAGCAGCTGGGAGGCGAACGTCTCGGTGGTGTTGCGCAGCTTCGGGCGCTTCAACTTGACCGGTCCCGCGGTGGTCTTGATGGTCAGGTCGCTGTGCCCGTTGCGCTGACCGGCACGTTCGGGCTCGCTGCGGCTGTTCCAGCCCCGGCCCAGCCAGGCCGTGACCTCGTCATCGAGGACCTGCTGGAGCACCAGGCGCACCGAGTGGCGCATCAGATCCTCCAGGCACTCGGCGATCGGGCGGCCCGACCCGAACACCTCATCGATGTCGGCACGGATGGTCTCAATCGGCGATACTCGTCTCGGCATGGCGTCAGGTCTCCTTCCAGCATTGCTACTGCTCGGGAGGAACCTACGCCCTGCCACCTATTACACCGAGGATGAGACGCCACCTTGATTGGTCCAACCGGAGAAGAGCGGTTCCAGCGGTGGGATGGGTTGCGGTGTCGTGATCCTCGCCCTGATCGTTCTGGTGGGAGTGTCCCAATGTGGGGGAAACGGCGGATCGAGCGGCCGAACCGGCACGACCAGGGACACGGGAGACGCTGTGGGGGCTTGGGTGATCTGTCAGCAGTTCCTCGAGGATCGACTGACTGCGCCAGCCACAGCCGAGTATCCGAGCGGATACAGCCAGTACACGTCGAGTCTCGGTGGCGGTCGGTTCCGCGTGGACGCCTATGTGGACGCGGAGAACGGTTTTGGTGCACTTGTGCGGACGGACTTCGTATGCACGGTCAACTATCAGGGCAACGACAACGGGCGACTCGAAAGCCTTCAGTTTGACGAGTGAGGGGGCACGCGGAACCGGTCCCGCGGGAGCAGCTGGTCGACCAGATTCGCACTCTCTCCCGATTCATCGTCGGGCTCCCCGTTATCGTCGAACGCTCCGACGACGCCACCGAGCCCAACCTCACGGTTCGATTCCCGCCCTTGCATCTGACAGCAGTTGACAGAAAAAAGCTGCTGAGATGACAGAAATCCGTCGGATCACCGATCCGGCGGGTTTCGTCGTTTCAGAAGGGTTCGGGACAGGGTGACCATCGACTGAGTCTGGAATGCTGTCGGCCCGCTCACGGGGCCAGTCCCGTCCAGCGGTAGAGCACCCAGTCCACGCCTTCCCGTATCACGACGTGACCGCCGGCGGCGGGGGCCGCAAATATTCCGTTGAAGCCGGTTCTTGGCGATAGTTCGAGCATCACGGGGTCGGCGTCGATCGCCGCCAGGTACTCGAAGGTGTCTGGCTCACGTATGACCAGGCCGTCAGCCCATTCGAACATGGAACCGGCGGCGGCGGCCGTAGCGAACCGGGGAGGAAGGCTGATCTCCTCAAGTCCGATCGGGTCGACCTCAAGCCGGAACGTCCGGGCTGGAGTGTCCACGGTGAAAACGACAATCTCGGTCCCGACCTGGAAGACCCGTAAAGGCTTGACGTCGACGGGCGTCCAGTCGATGCCGCCGTCCAGCGACACGCTCATCCCAATCGGAGGCCACGCGAAGGTCTCGGACTCGCCACGCACCACGACTCCCTCGCCCAAAGGCCATATGGCCACGGGTCTTCCCGCCACCGGTGTCTCCGTGATGGGACCCTCGGGTTCGATGGGGATCTCGTACCGAGTGGTCACGGTCGCGTGGCGGATATACAGGATGATCGAATGCTCGGAGCTGTCGAGGTCAATCAGAGCGCCCTTGAACTCCGCCATCACCCCGAACGCGTCGTCGTCGAATCGTCCGATCACCACGTTCGAGGCCGCCCGAACGCCGACTACCACGTTATGGCCGCCCACTTCTCGTATGGCGGTGACGTTCAGCCCGGTCGGAAGTTCGCGTTCCTCCCACTCGTGGCCATCCCGGCTGACAAGCAAGCTCGGTGTCGTCTGCGACTGCAACCCGCCGGAGGCGACCACGATGATCTCATCACCCGCAAACGCCACGAATGGGCCGTCGGCGGGAAGGGTGGCCCCCCGTTCCCACAGCCGATCGGCTTCGGCGGGAGTCGCCAGGACGGTGGCCCCGCTGGCTCCTGAACGCCACATCGCCGGCTGGCCGAACATCATGCCCACCACCGTGCCTCCGTCGGCGGCCATGAGCCGGGCGGGCCTCGACTGCTCCGGCGCCGCTGGTAGGCCCATCCGCACAGCCGACCATCGTCCGCCGGTGTCGTGCCGCCACAACTGCGGCGGCAATCCGCTGAACATGGCGTCGCCGACGAGTTCGCCTTCGATGTCGGCGATCCAGCCGATCGCGCCCGGTCGAGGCTCCCCGACAGCAGCCCACGATCCGGAGTAGCGGAACAGTTGGGCACGAGGACCGTCAAAGATGAAGGCCGCCGCGTAAACGTCGCCACCGACAACGGTCACATCGGTGAGCCCCGCCTTCCCGTCGATTGCCGGCGGATGCTCCGACCAGGTGCTGCCCCGATCCATCGAATGCCAAGCCATCGCTTCCTCGTCTCGGTCACCGACGGCGATCCACTCCCCCTCATACGAGATGATCTCGAACACCACATCGGCGTCCGGCGGCGTGATGTTTCTCCAGTTGCCGGGCTCGCCGACCAGCACAGAAGAGGGCGGGCCGAGGGGGGACAGTCCGCCAAGGAGAACGATGTGGGTGTCCAGATGGCGGATGGCATACAGGAAACCGGTTTGGGAGAATGGCTGGTCGATGATCCTGAACGGTCCGCCGGCTGGGCCGGCCCACAGCGTCGGCGTCGGCGACTCTTCACCGACGCTCCCGGCGATCAGGACATCGCCACCCACCATTGCCACCGAATAGACTGCCGCACGATCCGCCCCTTCGAGCTCGACGGCATACCAGGTCGCGTTTTCCGCATCGAGACTCCACACGGCCGAACCGACGGCTGCGATCGCCAGTTCCGTTCCCGTTCTCGCCAATGCCACCGTGGCGTCGGGATGTTCCATGACGTCGACGAAAGCCCCCGCACCCGGAAAGTACATCAGTTCCCACCCAGACATCGGCCGGGCCAGCCCACCGACAACAGGTTCCAGTTGGCTGGTATCCGGATCATCGGATGAGGAATCCTCCGACGCCGAGAACGCGCCCACCGCAACACCGACCGCGACCAGTACGAGGGCTGCCGCCACAACCGGGAGTAGCCCCGTCGGAAGGCGCCGGACCCGGGATGGTGATTCAGGCGGCAGCCCGTCGGAAGTCGGGACCTCGACATTCACTCTTCCCGGAATCGTACGCGGCGGATTGCTCACGACGACGGGAGTCCGTGTGAAAAATCGCACAATGGTGTGTGGACGCACCACCCTGACAGGCGCGAAACCCCCGGTCACCGATTTCTGTCAACTACCGACCGACGGCAGCTGACAGAAAACAGCTGTTGGAATGACAGAAATCCGTCGGAGAGTCAGCTCCGGCGGATTTCGTCGTTTCTGGGGTGCTGGTGGCAGTGACCATACGAGAAGACGTCTCCCGCCGAGCCTCCGAACGGGTAATCGGGCAGCCAATCCATTTCGATCGTTGATGAGTCACGGCGAGCCTCGATGCGGTCCGGGATGGTTCCGACGTCGGACGCAGAGGACCCCGGCTCTCGGCAGGAGCGCATCACACCGATCTCCGGCGCGTTGCGTCAGGATGTCTTCCCAATCCCTCAGCTCAGTCGAATGAGCTCGGCGTCTCGCAGCCTCGAATGCTGCAGCGATGGCTGCCTGCGGATCGGGTCCGCCAGCTGACCAGCCTCGTTCCATCGCCGCCGACAGTTCCTCCTGGGACAGATGCCTGACTTGGTCTTCGTCCAGGATGCCGGCGGCGACGGCCGCCTTCCGCATGCCGTCTGGAGCTGGAGGAGGGCGATAGTCCCAGCCGTCCAACCCGATGGATTCTGCGGCCACGTCGAAGATCGCCAGCGCCTCCCACACGGAAGTGACCTCGTCAGAGGTGAGCAAGCCGCTTTCGATCAAGCCCACCGCCATGTCGTACACCTGATCATCAGACCTCGGGCCGAGGCACAGCACATCGATCAGCCCCACCCCATCAACAACGGAGACCTTGAAGATGACACGCTTGTTGCGTTCGAGCACCTCGAGGGTGTTCCAACCGGCCAGGACGCCACTCAACGCATGTTTGCCCCAGGGGCCTTCACAGAGACGGACAATGTCAGCGAGAACGAACTCCCGCTCAAGGCGGGTCAGATCGACGAGCTGTTCGGCGAAGGTGTCACTGAATATGATCTCCGCCTGATCGTCAGGCAGGCGCTCACTTCGCCTCAACGGCTGACTTCGAAAGTTCGGTGGCTCGGGCTCGTACCTGTTTGGGGTCTATGCCCACTTTGGCACACAACTCGTCGAGGCTGAGCCGACCAGTGCGACCAGCGGCCACGTCGGCGTGTACGGCGACCGCTTCTGCCCTCAAGGTCGCCAATACCCGAGCAGTGTCGTCGACTCGTTCGGCGCTATCGACGACCGACGCGACCTTGCCGAAACGGGTGAGTACAACACGTCGATCGGAGGCAGTGTCGTTCAGCCAGGACACACCCCGTCGGGCGGCCTGGGAAACGGGCACTCGCAGCGGTGTGGGTTGATCACTCATAACGTGAACTGTACCTGGTCTGTGTATAGTTGCAAGCATCTGAGTGACAGGCGCCCTGTCGGGCGAGCTCTTGAACAACGCGCGTCGTGTGAAAATCCGACGAATGGTGTGTGGACGCACCACCCTGGAGCCTACGAAACCCCCGGTCACCGATTTCTGTCAACTACCGACCGACGGCAGCTGACAGAAAACAGCTGCTCAGATGACAGAAATCCGTCGGAGAGGAATCTCCGGCGGATTTCGTCGTTTGCGGGTGTCGCAGGGGTGACCATACGAGAAGACGCCCCCGAAGGGGCGTCTTTCACGGTGGGCTCGGTTGTGCGGGCAGGGGAGGTCGGTCCCCCGGAGGGGCTGGTGTGTGGCGGTCTAGGTGGTGGATGGCTGCCGGGGAGGTTTTCCTCGAGCCATCCGCTTGCCGGCGGCAGGGGTGCGGTCGGCGTAGGGGATGGCCCGGTGGCGGCGGACGACCGACTGGCCGTTGGTCTTCTTCCGCACCCCGAGACGACTCCCGACGTCTTGTGAGCAGTACTGACGTTGACAGGCCGTCCCATCTCGGTACTGTTTACAGCGTTTATACGCTTCCGTGTAAAGCCTCTAAAAAGGTTGATGCCGTGGATCCAATCAGAAACCCGTACACACCAAACGCTGGAGCGAGCCCGCCACAGCTTGCTGGTCGTGACGACATCATTGAGGAGTTTCAGATCATTCTCAGACGCATCGCCAGTGGCAAGACGGAGAAAGGCTTGATAGTCACGGGACTGCGCGGCGTAGGGAAGACGGTCCTGCTCGGCACCTTTGAGGCGTTGGCGAAAGAGGAGCGCGCTGTCGTAGTCAAACACGAATGTGCGAAGTCTCCCGGGGAGTTCACGCGCAAACTCCCCGCCCTGACGCACCGGGCGCTCCTCGAGGTTTCGCCCAAGAGCAGGTGGCAGGAGCGCGCGAAGATTGCGGCCGGTGTTCTCCAGGGGTTCAAGGGCCATTACGACCCCGAAGGGCGATGGTCCGTCAGCTACGAACGCCCGTCAATGGAGGCCGAAAGGCTAACGGGCGACTTCGTCACAGACCTGCCCGACCTGATGGAGGCTTTGGGTGCGGCAGCCGCCGAAGCAGGTCGAATCGTCGCGTTCCTGGTCGACGAGATCCAATTCCTTGAATCCGATGAGCTGTCTGCGCTGGTCATGGCCAAGCACCGCATCAACCAGCGGGGCCTACCAATAGTTCTGGCAGGGGCAGGGCTCCCACAGCTCCCGAACCTGACAGCAGAAGCACAGACCTATGCCGAACGCATGTTTCGATGGCCCGAGATCGGGCGCCTCGGTTCTGAAGCTGCGGCGGAAGCCCTTGTGACGCCTGCGCAGGGGGAGGGCGTGGAGTACGCGGACGCCGCAGTGCGACTGATTCTCGAATACACCGAGGGGTACCCATACTTTCTTCAGGAGTACGGCAAGGCCGCTTGGGACGTGGCAGAAGACACGACGATTACAGAATCTGACGTTCTTGAAGCCAAGCAAGATGTAGAGGACGCACTGGATCGCGATTTCTTTTCGCTGCGTGTCGGTGGGCTCTCTCCCCGAGACCTGGACTATGTGAAAGCTCTCGCATCGCTCGGACCTGGTGAACATGCGCCCGGAGACATCGCCACCGCGATGGGCAAGAAGAGCTCCTCTCAGATCGGGTCGTGGACGCAGCGCCTCACGCAGCGCGGACTGATCTACAGCTCCAGGCGAGGCAGGGTGGCTTTCACGGTTCCCCACTTCGAGCGGTACGTCGAACGCGCGAATCTGTGACCGAAGATCTGGAGACCTCAGTCGGCGAGCCTTCCACGTGAGAGGCGTCCACTCCCGCTCCAGCGAACACGTACCGGGCTCCCGGCGCATCCAGCATCAGATCGGTGTGAAAATCAGCACAATGGTGTGTGGACGCACCACTCCGGAAGGCGCGAACAGGCCGGTCACCGATTTCTGTCAACTACCGTCTGACAGCACTCTCCAAGGCGAGAACCCGACAAGTGCAACCCTCACGGTGAAGCTCCCCACCACCCATACCGTTGTCCCCCGCTGACCGGGTCCGTACCCTTCCACGACAATGCTCGTGGACATCACACTCGGAGCTGTCACCCTCGGCGCCCTGATCTTCGGCCTCGTCGCATGGCGACGTCCCTACACCCCGCCGCGAACCCTCACCTACAGCCTCGACCACGTGTGGGAGCCATACCGTGTCGACTTCGGGCCGGTCGGCATCACGTGGGACGGCCAACCGGTCGACGACCCCCGTGTCTATCGACTGGCACTCCACTCGAGCCGTCGAGCCGTCGACAAGACCGACTTCGTAGATCCCCTCACCGCCACCCTCAAAGGCGAGGGCCGGATCGTCGGCATCGGAGCGGGCGCCCTCAGCGATACATTCACCACCCTCGAACACGACGATAAAACCGTGCGCCTCGTCCCCGAGCACCTACTACGAGACGAGCTCACCGCCGCATGGATCATGGTTGACGGCCCCGGCGAAATCACCGTCACCGGCCGAATCAGAGACGGCCTCCTGCGCGACGACCGACCCGCAACGCTCCGCATCACCGCACAGCTTGCCGCCATCAGCGTCCTCGTCCTAGGGGGCGGGTTCGCTCTCGGCTGGTACGCCGAACCCACCCGAGACAAACTCGCCGGCGCCACCGCGACAGTCGTCTTCCTCTCCTACACCAACTATGTGCTCGGGCGCAGACTGCGGCGCCAGACCAACAGAAACGGCTAAGCCGGGCGCTGGGGTCACAGCGAGAGAGCGCCCGCCCCGGCGAACCGAGACACCGTGGCCTGAACAACGCTCCCAGGGGGCCACCGCTAGCGCGTCACAGCGCATAACGCGCGCTCACCAACCACGAGATCAGCCAGCCCACCCATCCTCGAACCGGTGCCTGCTCAGCGGTCACCGTCCACAAACGCTCACTCGCCGTCCCGATCCCCGCGTCACCGATTGTGCCGGTCGGTGACGCGGGGAAGACACCGCTGCTCCGTGGACATGCCACGGAACGTGACGGTTCCGGGTTATCTCAACTGGGAACCGGGCTATCCCACCAATGGGTCGAGGCGTTCCAGCCCTTCCAGTTCGTCGAAGTGGGCCAGAGCTTCGTCAAGCGCGTCGAGCGTGTCTCCGGCGACGAATGGCCTTGTACCGACGGCGATCGACGCCTTCGCACCGTCCCGCCCACTTCGTCACACCGGACACCCAATCGTGGGCTTCCCCTTGTCAGTGCAACTCGGGCGGGGGCAGTACGACAGGCCAGGGGTTGCACCCTGCCAACACCCGGGGTGTCACCCTGACACCCAAACCTTTAGAGAACCTTCCAATGACCAGGACTGGGGGAGCCGGTCAGCGGGTGGTCCGCGACCCCTTCGGCTGTGAGCGCGGTGGGAACAGGTCTTCGAGCGAGTTCACTTCGGGAAATGCCTGGACGCCGTACTCGAGGGTCCATGCGATCAGCTCGTCGAGACGGATAGGCGACTCGCCGTACAGTTTGCGTCGGAGTGTGGCGACTGTGACGCCGAGGCGTCGAGCAGTCGCTTCCAGGTCGGGGCTTCCCGTCTCATCCTCGTCCCCGTCGTCGATCACGATGCGTGCAGCATTGTGCTGCATCACCGACGCCGCATACTGGGCACGCTTGGACACAGATCGTGGCTTGCGCTTCCAGGTCACATCCTTACGTCCGAACCGACTCGGGGTTGTCGTGAAGTCACGGGGCGAATACTGATACTGGGCCACTCGCGTTCCCTTCCTGAGGCAGCTGTGGTAGGCGCTCGGACACATGCTCGCGCCAAAGGCGCGCTACACGCGCCTAACCATAGACATTCGAATGATTCCAACCACATGGGGGGCACAGTCGGCGTCATGTACGACAAAAAGAACCCACGGCGGACGCCGACCCAGCCAACAGCTTCGCACCGTTTCGAGGTGACACGATGACCTTCCAACTGTCTCGCAGTGTCATCGAGATGGGCTCCACGCCAGGAGGCCGGCGCCTGAGCTCCTCAGAGAAGCTTGTGCTCATGCTGCTCGCTCACCACCACAACAAGAAGGAAGGTGGCGCTTGGCCCTCATTGCGACTTCTCGCCGCAGAATCGGGACTCTCAGAGTCGACGGTGCGTCGGGCGACCCAGCAGTTGGAAGTCGATCAAGTCATCGCCGTACGGAAACGCTACCGACCAAAAGCCGGCAACCCATCCCATCGAGGGGAGCGGACCTCGTCGGCGTACTACTTCTGTGCTGTCGATATGGTGCCACCCGCCGACGCATGGATTCTCGCTCCGACGAGCGGGAAAGCACTAGGCACCGCACGACCCGGTTTGGAGACCGAGGCTGCGACCGATCTCGTCGCCGACGATGATGCCGCCGCTGCACCGATGCCGACCGAGTTGCTCAGCGCCTTCGAAGAGTGGCTTGACGACGAGTGTGCTGCGGGAAGGAACCTGACCGAGGTGTACATGAGCGGACTCACAGCCGCAGCCGAGATCGCTGCCGAGTATCCGGTGTCGCCGTCGATAGCGGATCATCTCCGCAACGCCGTCCTCGGACATGCTGCCCGAAGCCTGCTCGAAGTCGGTCCCGAAGCAACGCCGAGACTGGCCAAAGCGGCCCAAGTGCTGGGAGATCCCCGATACGTCCTGCTCGGGATTCTGCATACCGCCCCGTCGGCAGTCGAAGGGGACCGGATCTCGTATGCCCTCGGTGCAGCGAACCGCATCATGGAACAGTCCACGATGGAGGTGGCAGCATGATCCGGGACATTCGCCAGGTCGTCGATCACGTCATCGAACACTCCAAACTACGTGCCCAGTATCCGGATTCCGGAGGCCACCTGACCGGCTGGAAGACATGGGACGAGAACATGCAGGACACGATGCTTCCCGGGCGTCTCGTCGTGCTTGTGGCTGCATCCGGCGGCGGGAAGACCGCAGCCGCCTCCCAACTCGCTGCCGCCCTCGCCCATCAGGTGCCGGTGCTCCACAGTTCCATGGAAGACCCACTGAAGTCGGTTGGGGAGCGGTATCTGGCCAATGTCGGCCGTCTCGATGTGGGCCAGATCCGACGAGGCTTCGACGGCCAACCCATTCCATCCCAGCTCGCCGAGACGGGAGACCAGCTGGCCGACCTTCCGCTCCACGTCAGCGACGAGAGCGGGACTGTCGAAGAACTCTGCCAGCGGGCTCTCGATTGGAGACGATCCAACCAGCACGAAGAGGCGGTATGGGTCGTCGATCAGCTGTCACGCATTCGCACGAGCGATCCGAAGTCGGCACGCTCGAGGAGCGCCGACTTCGAAGGATTCGACCTGCCTACATTCCGACCCGCAGAACATGACCGCCTCCAGTGGGTGGCGGCCTTTCTCCGCAAGTTCGCAGTACAGCACAACTTCCTTGTGATCCTCGTTCACCAGGTGAACTCGACCCGCAATACCAGTGGGGAGCCGGTCCAAGGGTCGGTGCGTGGGTCCCAGGGCATCGTGCACGAGTCCGACACAGTGGTTTCCGTCCACCGCCCAGACATGGTCAAAAACCCCTTCCGAGGCCCTGGCGAGCCCTGGAGGGTCAAGAACACGAAGAATGAAGCCTGGCTCTGCATTCTGAAGGGCCGAGAAGTCCAAGAAGTGAGGGTTCCGATCAGCTGGAACGGACCAGAGCAGCGGTGGGACGACTACAACGCCGCACAAACGGCGTATGCAGCAGGACCGAAGCCCACTGCCCGGGCAGTGGAGGGAAGAAAGCGTCTGTTGAAGATGTGTGCTGATTTCATGAACCCGTCGGCTTCATCAACAGCTGAGGGCAGTGACCAACCCGGGACGGTCAAGCCCTGAGCTGCCACTTGGCTCCTTGGGCGTCGGCCCCGATGCCAAGGGATCCGTGGCGGTTGTGCTGTGCCGTGACCGCCGCAGACGGTGCCGGGTGCCAGAATACGTAACCCGCGTGGGGGACGGTCGGTGCGGGGACCTACGCCGAAGCTGAGTGACCGGGGGTTTTCCTAAGCCTTCTTCTCGATAGGTCCGCCGCCTTTGGAACGCTGATTGGAACTCGAACCTGGTCCCTGAACACAAGTCGGACCAGCCAGCAGACGCCGAACGCTCGCTGCCTTGTGTTCAGCTCGGGCCCTCGTCGGCCGCTTGGCCTTGGGCCCACGGGACGAGTTCGGTGTCAAAGCCGGATCGTCCCAGCCGAAGGCGAGACCAGTAGGGGCCGGAATAGTCCGACAAGCGAAGGAGGATGAGCTCGAGGAACCAGGTAGAGAGTTGCCAGGTCTCCAGGAGCTCCGCCCTTGTTGGCCACTCAGGACTCTCGAACCGCTTAGGCGGGTGCACGAGCCTGTTCCGAACATTGAACAGAACCTCAGGCGCCTCCCATCCTCGTTGGCCAAGACTATTCACACGACCCCGCAAGGCCGACATCGAGTCCGGTATCTCTGTCGGGATCCCAGCCCAACGGGCCAGGAGCCGCATCATCGCTGCGGCACTCATGGTGTCCAGGGACGACTCCGTAGCCCACCCGTCTCGGATCAAGACGGTCCAGGCAAGGAGTTCGATCGACGAGCAGATGATTGGCACACGTACGTCTAGTACCTCGCTCCCGCTCGCGAAAGGCACGGCTTGAATCGCTCGCTGGAGGACCAATGCTGCGGTCGGGTCGGCCATTGCGTTGCCAAGCCCAGGTGCGAGGAGTGGCAGAACCTTGGGTACCAGGTGCGAAGGGCACCATCTGACGTTGTTCCGCTTGGTCGTGTTCCGAGGCACCCCCCACGCGACCCATCTCACAACGCCGGAGCCATCTCGTCCCAAGCAGGGCCCCACAGTGATCTCCCGCCCGGCAACGAGGGTGAACAACAGGAACAGAGCACTCCGGAGCTGGTCAGCGTCGGAGGGATCCTCGGAAGTCGCACGGACGACGTGGAAGCGCGTATCCCCACTGAGGACCGCAGCGACGGTCACGTGCCACCCGAGAAGCTCGAAACTCAGCTGAGATCCGGAACCTTCCGCTGTCTTCCGATCGCCGAGCATATGACTCGTGAGGTCGCCGAAGACGTATGACTCAAAGAGACGTACCGCCGCAGCCGACCCATGGACGATGTGGTTGATCAGTTCGGATTGGGCAAAGTCGGGGATGCTTGATGAGGTGTCCGGCGGCTCGAGGGGTGAGCCGCTCACGGGAATCGCGTCGCAGATGGAAGCCGATATCGCCAGGGAATAGCCAAACGCAGGCGTCGGCGTGTGCTCGACGACCAATTCGGATCGAGCGACATCCAGCACGATCGCACCTGGCGTCGTGAGTGACCGGGCGCCGCACGTCAACTTGACGTCGCCGATGTAGAGCAGCACCCGATCTCCATCAAGGTAGGGGTACGGCGGATCGATGCTCGGCGTATCCCTCACGGAAGGATTGAACCACCAAAACGACAACCTGGCCGGCACAGCGCGAGTGCTTCTACTGGACTGCCTGACAACCGTCTGCGGGACGCACATCCCGTCGATAGCGAAGACGCCAGGTCCCGGAGAAGATGACCTTTCGCGGGGGGTTCCATCCTCAACGTGGCGAATCGTCGTCGGATGTTGCGATACCGAGCAACCGAACCGTGCAAACCCGACCGTTTGGACCGGGCGTGAGTTCCAGATCTATCTCCCGCCCTTCACGAACCGCTGTCTTCACCGCCTCAAAGTTGTTGATGACGACGTCTGGAAAGTGCGAGCGAGCTGGGCCGAGCGGAATCTCGTTCTCGGCAATGACCACGCTCATCTCTGTCTCGTCATACAGCATCGCGTGGCGTTCGCTCCACTGCTCGGTAGACACTCCCTCTCTGGGTACGAGCGGGATGACTTGACTCGACCAAGGTATCTCGACTTCCTCACCGTTTATGAGGCGATGAGCAATGCCGAGCCACATCACATCGTCAGATGTCAGCTCACCCGGAACGGGGAACTCCCTGCCCGAGTGCTGTTGCAGGTCCGCAAGCGTCGTCAAGAGGTCCATTTCGTGTGGCGGAACTGGATCTGCCGGGGAGAACCGCCCCGCAAGAATCGGCATATCGCTGGCTGAATCCACTACCTGCAACGTACGACTTTCTGAAAGTCCGTCCAGCCACTCATACGCCCCCAAGAGAGCAAGCGGCAGAACGCCACCCTCGTGCTGAGGCACGAAATCGGCAGTCAGTTCGTTCCCAGCTACGTCAAGTTCGAACGTCGCTTTGAGAGCACGGTCTTCGGTTTGGGCCGTGATCGTGATGCCTCTCTGGCCCCTTGTCACCCGAACGAGCTTCATCGATCGGGACAGGGCGGGACGATCCGCTTCAGCGACGAGATCAACTCGCACGTAACTGTCAGTCGGTGGCTCAACGTCGACGATTGGCCGGATCTCAAGGCGGGTCGGAACAAGAGTTCCACCGAAGAAATTGGCCACCTCGATTTCATGTCCGGCAAGCTGGGTTCCGTCCAACTCGACGGGGATACCGAAACTCTGCAAGCGTTCCATCGCTGTCGCGAGACGTTCAGAGGCGTCAGCTTCCGTCGCCCTCACCGTGACTCGGAGT